>Ga0180437_10010408_pt1 | contig 11353 bp, 22 predicted proteins | sample SS_ome_4_FD_132410 | JGI IMG/M metagenome (GOLD analysis project Ga0180437, IMG submission 132410) | Hypersaline lake sediment archaeal communities from the Salton Sea, California, USA - SS_3_D_1 metaG | ecosystem: Environmental > Aquatic > Non-marine Saline and Alkaline > Hypersaline >... | reverse complement strand
GCCGAGACCCGCTGTCTCTTTATTGCTTAGAAGGACCCAAAAACATTAATGAAAACAGTATGTTACTAACGATACTCCATAATATATACACATACAAATCAATCGACCTCTCACAGTACAGAAAGACACACATCCATAGTAACAGTGGCACACATCATGCATACTATGCAACTATCATACCACGATAATCATGGCACACCCCTTGCATATATAGCAACTACCATGCCACCACATAAAAACAAAAAGGCTTGCCGCTACCACACATACACACATACACACAGTGGCACGCCCCTTGCATAGAACACCAATGGCACAAGGCTTGCATATACAGCTATACACAAAGTTAGCCGGCCATATGAACCACACACAATAAACCCCCACTATATAATAAGGATACATATATGGATAGTTCAACGGTAGTTAATACAGTAGAGGCATACGGACCTGATGGCTTTCATATTACCCCTGAGGAGATTGGCTCTGTAATAGATCTTCTCAAAACAACACACGGCGCAATAGAGTTTGCTATAGCAGCTATTCTAATTGGCTTCATAATGTACATTAGAAGGAGATAAAACATGGCTTACGCAAAAAACAAATTGACCCCGACCAAAGCAGAATACGACGATATGGGAAACACCCCTATTGAAATAGCAGCTCTTCTCAATGAGGCATACAACAAGATAGCAGTATGGAATGGCTCAGAGTGGGAGCTTACCGTTTCCAATGATGATCAGCAGCGTATTAACAACTGGATTCTCGAATTCAATGCAGACCTTGTAGATCCGAACAACTAAGGATTAAACCATGTGGAGAATAGGATCACCTCTTCAAATATCGAATGACGTGAATCCAAGCGAATACTTAGTAGGCGTCGATCCAGATAGAGACTTTCTGGTAGACGGCCTTGATGCATTCCTTGTGGATGAAAATAATGATAAACTCACAGCACCAAAGGAATAATCATGGCAAACAGAGATGCAAAAGAATGGCTAGAATCTGTTACTCTTGATGAAGATGACATGATCTCAGACAGTGCTACAGACGTAGCCAGTCAGCAGTCTATCAAGAAATATGTAGATGATAGCGTAGATGGCCTTGCTACAGAAACATATGTGGATAATGCTGTTTTAGGACTTGGTCAAGTTTCCTTGAGTGTAGTAGCAGCAGGATCTTCATACTCTCCAGCATTTGGTGCAATCCATGCTATTACAGATAATGATATTGATGAAACCACCTTTACTCTCCCTGAGATTACTTCTGGTGATACAGGAAAGAGAATAAGAATAATGGCTCAAGATGGCGGAGCTGGTATCCGCTTAACAGCTTACACAGGCCAGCAGATCAATGGCTATACATCGATCTTCGAAACAACTGCTCCAGAGGGAACATATCACCTTGTTGCTGTTTATGATGTAACCACACCATATTGGATCATGACCAGATAAGGAGGATAATATGGCTTTTCACAATGGAGCAAACTCAATTCCACATGCAGTCACTGGGACAGATACCGGAACAGTTGTAGTAGAAGGTGACAATAAAAGACGGCATCTGGCTATATATGCTAAAACAGGTGACATCGAAATAGCCTTCGGAGAGGGTATCACATTTGATGATGTTTCACTACTTATCCAAGAAGGAGTTATGTGGGAGCCACGGCACCCTAACACAGGACCTATCTGGCTTAAGGGTGATGGCTCAGTTGCAGTATTCTACCTAGACGGAGAAGAAACACCGATTTAGGAGGATGCCATGGGAGTATGTGATACAAGACAAATGTATTATGAGGGTGCAGAAGACGATCCTACCTCAATAACAGAAGCATGGTTAGCTGCTCAGATATGTTACAATGTTAACATTAAGCATCAGTTCTGTTGGGTAGATGGTGATTATGTTCATTTCATAGTACACATAGATGAGGGTAGCGGACTACTTCTTGGGGCTACACCTCAATTAACAAGAAGAATACTAATAGATGACCTTAATGCAATTCTTAGAAGTAATGCATTAGAAGAGCTCTATTCGGAATCAGAATAAGGAGCTAACATGGTAGACTATATAAATGCTCTGGCATGGATGGCAGATATCATATTAAATGATGATACGCTATCTTCAGAGTCAATCTCACTGCCAGTGTCCGAGTCCAGTATAAAGACTTACGTTGATACAAGCAGTGCCACTACATTACAAAATGCAGAAGATTATGCTGATATCGGAGATGCTGACACCTTAGCGGCTGCTATGGCTTACGCTGATGGTATAAGCGGTGTTACTCAAGCTTATGTGGACACAGGAGATGCTAATACTCTATCATCTGCTCAAACATATGCTGATAACGGAGATGCAACAACTCTATCTTCAGCTAATGCTTATACAGACAGTGAGTTAGCCGCTCTTCCGTTGATAACTAACGGGGCAGACGAACTTACTACTGCAGAAGTTGATCAACTTAAGACTATAGACCTGAATGTTATTGATAACAATAATTGGAATGTTGTTGGTACTCTAGACGGCGTACGGACTCCACGGATAATTGATGGTAATCCAAACGCAGCATGGACAGAGGCCTTCATCCCATTGACTGAAACAATCACAGATACATCAACCACATTTGGTATCTACCGCTTTCACGTTTGGCAGGATAATGGATCTACATCGACAGACAGATTATGTTGTACAATTCGTATTCCTAAAGGATGTTTCCATGATGGTACGAGTGTTCCGCCTCTCATGGATATATTCGGGACAGCAGAAGGTACAAAGAAGTTCGATAGAATCGTTGCCTCTAACATGGGAGTAACAGGGCATGTTGGTATCTTCCTCGTGGTTACAAATAATGGGGATGGTATCCTCGATGTTAATATTGTTGATGAGATAAACGCTGACTTACCTACCAGGTTAACAGCTGGCTCACCCACCTCGACATTAGCTAATCAGACCTCTACTGTGTATAACTATACAGGGTATGAGAATGCTAACTGGGGATCAGGAGGATCAGTTAAGATTTCTTCTAACGGTGATACATCAAAGCCTACATACAGTTTGTCAACCGGAGTATCTCAGCAGGTTACATATACAGCTCCGATTATTGATTCAACATCTAAGTATCCACAGAGCGGTGCCCAGGATTCAACCTGTATATGGGATCCAGTTAATAATGTGTTCTTAGAAAACCAGGTGGCAGGACAGCAGCAGACATGGCGTGTTACTATGAGCTACTCAGGTAAATCCTCAAACAATAATACAGGGTTCTATCTGATGCTAACCAATCCAGTTAGTGGATTTACACGGCGTATGTTGGCTACACTACCATCCGGTGAAACATCTAACAGCTATATTACTTTTGAGGTAACCACATATGCTGATTACTATTCCATGCTTCCAGCTTATGGTGGGATAGGATTAGGTGGGTATGAGTTCTGGATCGAATCAATTGATACTGGGATTAATGTGATAATCGAAGATATTGCTAGGTTTACACCACAGGTATAACTACCTAAATTAATTAGAAATAAAGTAGGGCTTTTTAGCGCCTTTTATTTCTTCCTGGACTACTGCTATTCAAAAGATTTAAAACGCTCTTAAACGAGCATTTACGGCCTACGATTATTAGGCAAGAATGATCAAAAAGTTTAGATTATTCAGAAATCACGAATACAGCTATAAAGGAGCTATAAAATGACTATAAAGATAGATTTTGATCTAAGTGCGTTCAAGGCATTTGCTAAGGTTGCTCCGAAGGAATTCGAATATGCCGCAAAGGATGCACTAGACAGAACAGCTGCTAAGATGCGAAAAGGATTTATCGAGGTGATTGACACGAAGAAATTCGAATCACTACAAGAGAATGAGAATTACAAATCAAAGTACCGCCGTCCTATGGATATGATCAAACCAATGATTAGGTACCGCACAAGAAAATCAAAAGGTAAACTCACATCAGACATCGGTATCTTCCCTGGAAAGGTTGGGAAAAGAACGCTGAATAACTCTAAATTCAAATCACGTTACGGAGTAACAGTAGCACGGTTTGGCAAGGTATTCACCTATGGTGGGAGATTAAGAATTGAGAGTACAAAAGGACGCTTCCAGTCTGGACGTAAGCGTATGGTTAAGCAGGGATTCCATGTTAGGAAAAATCTGAAGACTATCAAGATCCCAAAAAGAGACTGGTACTCTCCAAATAAATGGCGTAAGCCGTTCAAGATTATACCCTATTTTAAGAAACATCTGGACATTAAGGTTGCCCAGAAAATGAAGAAATTCAATACAAAAAGGAAGGGAAGATGAAGAAACTATTAGGAGCCATGGCGGTAGTAGCTGTCATGATGTCAACCGCTAGTGCAGGTACAATAGAAGAGGCTTTCAATACACAGAATGAGCTGATACTTGAGCTGGCTAAGTCTCATAACAGCGCAGTTAAAGAGGTAAGAAGGTTAAATCTTGCTGTATCCTCTTTATCCGATCAAGTTATAGAGCTTAGAGGACGGCTACATGACACAACCCAACGTGCCAAGGTAGCTGAAGAGATTGCAATATCCATCCGTAGTGATACATTCGATCTCAAGGCAAATATCGTTCAGCTTGAAGGGGCAATCAAAGAACTAAGAACAGAGAACAAAAAGGGGTGGTTCTAATATGGACAAACTACAAGCATTAGAAAATGCTGCTGTCGCATTTAGTGCATTCGAACGGTATGCCAATCTCATGATGGAATCCCATAAGCAGGATGTCAATTCGTTCAAGATTCTTAGCAGACGGCGTGCTATTAAGATGGAGAAAGACTTAACTGCATTAATTAATAACTACCGTGACGTACTCAATCATTTAATGTACGAACTCTCAGTTGATGAGGAAGAATACATTGCATGCTGTAATATTTTTAGCTCCATAGTCTCTGGCCGACTCACGGATTTACAGTGTACCCATGAGGCCTATGCCAGACTCGTTAATCTGGTTAAGAATGATCGACTCAAATCTATGACAAGGGGTAAATCAAATGACTGAAATCAAAACCACATTAACTGCTGATATTTCTGATTTCAGCAAAAAGATGAAGACAGCAGAGAGACAGGCTGATAGGACATCTGATAGTATTGCAAGTAGCTTCAAAGGAGCTGGCGCTGCCCTCACTGGACTGGCTGCTGGTGTTGTTGGGGTAGGTGCAGCTTATCAGGGGCTACAGGCAGCTGCGGCTGCATCCGTTGGTTCCATTGATAATATGACAAATCAGCTTAGAAATACAACCCAGCAGCTTGGGATTGATACCGAACAGTTCATAGAAAAGCTGCAGCAATCTAGTAAGGGAATGGTGGATAACCTGACACTTATTAGGGAAGCAAACCGCGGCTTACTCCGGGGACTGTCTGAGAGTAACGTAATCGATCTGATGGGTGTTGCCCAGCAGCGTGGTGAGCAGTTAGGTGTTAGTCTAGAGGAAGCATTTAGCCGTCTGACCAGTGGTGTAGCAAAATTTGAACGTGAGCTATTAGATGAATTAGTCACGATCGATCATCTTGATATCATCTTCAAGAAGTATGCTGCAACATTGGGAGTCACTACTGATCAGCTGACCGAACAGCAGAAACAGACCGCTGTAGTTAGAAACATCATGGAAAAGACTTCTGGTACAGTTGCTGACGCTACCATAGCATATGAAGATCTACGTGCAGCTGCTGTAGCTTCTAAGAACACATGGGATGAAATAAAGGCTGATGGATTTGACTGGCTGGATAAGATGGCCGGACTAGTCTACAAAGCAGCAGATGCTTGGGACTTTATGCTTAAGAAGCTTGAGAAGTTCCGTGGTTCTGGTGAGCGACGTGGCGGGCTGATAGGTCCTATCGAAATTCCAATGCCAGATACTGGTATAGATGATGTACCTGAGGGTGGTATCGACACAAATAAGCTGAAGAAGAAGATGGCCGAGAACACCAAGATAGTCCAGGAAGCAGAGAAACTCAATCTAAAGTTACTAGAGATGCGAGAGAAATGGGCTAATGAAATGATATCGGTTGGTAAGCGTGGAGCAGATGCTGAGATTGCAATCCTTCAGGATAAAATGGAGAAAGAACTCAAGATAGTTGGAATGACTGAATCAGATAAAGCTACTGTACGTCAGATCTATGGTGATAAGATAAATAAGATCATGGAGAAAGAGAACGAAGCTAAAATAGCCAGTCTACAACGTGATCTTGAGAACGCCAGAAGATTAGTGGAAGCCGAAGAAGAGGCCATGCTAGCCAAAGAAGAGAAGATCAATGAGTTCATGGATAAAGAGAGGGATACTAGACTTACCGCTCAACAGCGTGAGCTTGATGAACTCTATGAACACTATGAGGCCATATGGAATCTGATGGACATCAATGACGAGCATAGGCTTGAATCTGTACGTCTATACCAGGAAAGAAAAGCTGAGATAGAAGCACAATACAGAGAACAAGAGATATATGATCACTCTACTTTTGGTTCTTCATTAGTCAGTGCTCAGGAGATCTATGATAAATCCATGGCAACATCTGCTCAGGATAGATTTGGGATGATAGCCACGTTTGCTCAGCAGGCTATGAAGATAGGCGGGGAGGCTGGTGAGAAAGCATTCAGGCTGAACCAGGGAATTGAGATCGCTAATACTGTAGTGAACACAGCTTCTGGTGTGATGAAAGCGTGGGCACAGTTAGGAGCATTCGGTGGTCCTATGGCCGCTCTTATTGCAGCTACTGGTGCAGCACAGATTGCCGCTATAGCTTCTGCAAGTCCAAGCGGTAGTAGCGGTAGTAGTACGTCTAGTTCATCCTCTTCAGCCACTGTAACTACAAATTACAACGAACTAGATGGAATCACGGCTACCTCTACTAAAGAGGAAGCTAAGGAAGGAACCTACACTATCAACATCATGGGAGACATCATGAATGAGGATTATGTAGACCTGATGGCAGAGAAAATATCGGATGCTGTTCAGGATAGAAACGTTGTCTTGAAAGCATCACAGGCAAGAACAACACAAAACTAAAAGGAACACAATGGAACTGTACAAAACTGATCTAGGGACTGTGCTCCATCCGGATATCTATTCCGGCAATGCACTCTATGGTAGGAACGCCATGGAATTGGTAAGCGAGTGTGAGGAAGTTGAATCTTTGATTATCCTTTCAAGTGCTCCGATTAACCTCCATGAAGACGTATCAGTCAGACGCTCTAATAGAGTACACCTGGTTGGTTGTTTGGCACTCCTTGAGATTGAATATAGGTTTGATCTGGACTATATGCTCGAGGATACCACACATGAGAAAATTATCACCAGTGCAGTAAAAGTATTTAAGAAAGATCTCCCGATGAGGGCACGGATGATTAAGAATCTCTATTACAGGGCTGTAGCTGAGCTCAATATGGATGATGGGATTACAATCGGAAGGTAAGTAGACACTCACTGGATACTAATTAGACTGGGGATGGCAATAGCTGTCCCCTATTTTTTAAGGGGGAATATGGCACAAGAAGGAGCATTTGCAACGGATTTGAATCAACCACTAACCGAAGAACAGGTTGATGCATTCATTGAGATATTTGAGGAGTACATGGGACACGTTGGTATGGTCATGTGGCGCAAGGTAGAGAATACAAATTACCACGGAGCTACTAAGACATACTATGAAGATGGTGTTGCTATCGTACATCATATAGCCCTTAAAACGCTTGATTTCTTCGTCCTCAAGCATGAGCTGGCGCATTGTATAGTTGCATTCGAAGAGCCGAGATGTAGATACCCCCATGGTCTTGCGTTCGATGACGCAGTAGACAGGGTAGAAAGAATTTTTCACCACTTTCGTGATTGGCCTGAGAGGAGACCTTAATGGAAATACATATACTGAGAGAAGCTGGATATGAAGAAGCACTAAAAGGTATGGTAATGTCATTTGAAACTGAGTGTCCACTGTATGATGTATGGACTGATACTAATGATATGGATCATATGGAACATGTAGCCAGGAAGCTATATAATAAGGATGGGGGTCATAACAAATTCCTTGAGCATATAATGCTGTGGGTAGACATCCGGGCTAGTTTGGCGTGGTGGAAACAGGCTGATACTTACCGTGTAGGTATGAGTAAGCTCTCCAAGTCAACCATGCATACCTTGATGCGTAGGCCTATAGTACAGGAAGACTTTGCCATGGATATACCACAGGTTACATTAAATCAACTGAATCAGATGAGAGAGACCAAACAGTTTGATGATCTGGTAATGGCACTTCCCTCTGGATACCTACAGACAAGGCGCTGTTGCTTTAACTACAAGACTCTCCGTAACATGATCAATCAGCGGCATCACCATAAGATGTACGAATGGCGTGAATTCTGCGAGTGCATGTCTGCTCTAGTCGATCACCCTGAACTACTTGAAAGGAAAAAGAAATGACCAATGAAGACAGGCAGATCCTAGAGAGAAGACTGACCAATCTGAAGGTGTATAAGAAGTATTTCACACGTACTATAAAGGGGTATAAGAAGCTCATCGATGATGGGGATTCTCCTGAGTGTGTTAAATCTCATGCACATACAAAGCTTAGAGAGTTGTATATCATGGCATCTACAATAAAAATTGATATTGAGAAGTTAACTATTCTACTGAGTTAGAAAATAAATAGAAAAAAGTTAAGAAAAAGTGAAAAAAGTGCTTGACTCCTGAATTCATCTATGAGATACTGTAATCAAGATCAAGGGGGAACGGAGCCAACGCTCAAACGGCACAGAAAAAAGTCAAACCGGGACAGGACACCTCAAAAGGACTCAGAGAGAAACCGAGGGGAACAAGCCACAATAAACAAAAACAATATAATGTAACACAAGATCGAAACAAGAAGTAATGAGTCTGAGATATAAGTCGCTGGAACGATGCGGTAGGTCACTGACACAATCGGTGCTCAAACCAACCACAGCTTAGTACAGCGCATGACAGCATACTTCTTGTCTGGCGTTTAAGACGTCACTGACGAGATCAAATCATACCTTATTATATAGGAGGTCATCCATGGAAATTCTGAACACAGCATGCGGGAAAACAATAGAAACTAATTGCGAGGCGGAAGACATCCTGAACTTACTATCTAAAGTTGCTAATGCTGGTCTGCTGGAGAAGCCTGTTAGAGTAAGGTGTAAGGCAACTGGAGAAGATACATGGGGACACTGTGATACTAGTTTTGATGAAGCTGGTATTTCAGAGGGACACGATATCGTTATCTCAGTTCTGAACGATGGTCTGCTGGCCCATGAACTGGCACATGCTTTAACCAATGAGCAGCTGTCATTCGCTGAATTAAAACAGATCGATCCGCACGGCTCAGTTTTCTGCCGGGCACTGACAATAATAGTTGAAACCCTGGAAGGCTAACATGGTAAAGAAGAAAAAGAAACCAACTGGAACACTTCGGATCCCGCTCTCAACCAGAAGCGGAGGCAGCCACAAGGACAAGTCAAAGTACACCCGTAAGAAAAAGCATAAAGGAGATAACAATGACTGAATACACTATTGATTACATTAAAGAAGTAAATAGGATGGAGATCGAGATCGAAATCGCTTGTGTAGAGAGAGAGTATAAGAAAGCGCTTGACCTTGGCAGTGAACTTAGAGAATATAGGAGAACCTTTGGGACAGAAAACATTTAAGTTTAGGCAGGTTAAGGCAGAATGTTGGGAGTGTACTTCTCACATACAGGATAAGCACTTAAAAGTAAGGGTAAATAAACGTAACTATAACCTACATCATATTATATATGAACATAATTACGGAGCCGTTAAGGATACAGAGGTGGTACATCATCTATGTGAGAATCCACGGTGTTTGAACCCGATACACTTAGTGAAGATGTCACGGATAGATCATATGAGACATCATTCAATAATTAGAGCATCTATAAAAGTAGCTCAGATACATCCAGAGTATGGAGTACTCAAGGTTTGGGATTCACTAACAGAAGCATCCCAAAACGGATATACTCGTTCAAATATTACACTATGCTGTGCATCTAAGGTTGAACTTTATATGGACTGCTGGTGGATGAAGGTAAGATACTAGGAGGCAACATGACCAAAGTATATAAAGTTAAATACCACCAAGTAGAATTCGCTCCTGGTTGTTACAGGACGGAACAAGTGAGGGAAGATGATAGAGAAGATACTACTATATATAGCTGTGGGAACGATCTTCACCGGGATACAGACAATGATCACAAAGTCGATAATAAACGACAGGAGGTTGATTGCCTCAAGCTTATCAGGACTGCTTACCCTGATTAGATTAACCACCATGGCCTTTGTTATGGCAGATGCAATGAACCAGGACTTTGTCGGGGTCATCTCACTGGCAACAGGTACTGCAATAGGAACTTTTATTGCCCTGAAAATAAAAATGAAAAAAAAGTGAAAAAAGTGCTTGACATCAATACCTGACTGTATTAATATATAACCTAACGAAAGGGGAAACGCTTACTCGACGAAACAGAGAAAAGAGACCTGGAAACAAGAAAACCGATTTATTCAAGTCGAAACCGTTCTTCACAATAACGTGGAGCGCGGTCTACGGATTAAAGCCGTACTGACGAGACTTAACCAATAAGGAGATTACCATGACCAAGACCTTAGTTACCATCATAGCAACCCTGACAATCATCTTTGCATCCCTTACTATAACTGATACCGCACACGCTGTTGACTACAGCAACGCAGCTCAGGTATTCATCAACACATTCGACCTCGGGTACAACGTTGCAGCTAACAAATGCACAGCAGAGATCAACAAGATAACTGATGCTGATGTAGCTACCGGAGTTAAGAACAGAGCAGCAAGAGTTTACAACAGCACGAAGAACAGGCAGGCAAAACACATTGCCCTGACTATCTACTTCGCAAGCAAAGACAGAATCAAACAGCTTACTAAATAAGGAGGCAACATGGCCAAAAGAACTACCTCAGGAGCACGTTGGATCAAAAACGAAAGAGCTCGTAACAATCGTGAAGAAGTCATCACTAACCATGTCAAACACGAATCAGAACTTATCAGACTCAAGTCTGGAGCAGTTAAGAGGAAGAAATAGTCGAAACTCCCTTCGGGGAGTCTATGTCAAATAGGCATACTGATGAGACTTAAATAAAAGGAGATTACCATGACTAAAGTTATCGAACTTACACAACGTGTAGAGGAAGCAACTATCAATTATGGAAATGCAATGGGACTCATTGAAATAGAAACAGCACGTCAGATACTTATCACTCTGAGGGAAGAACTTAACCACGAACTTAGAAAAGAAATGAGGTAAGTATGAAACAATTGTCAGCAGAGGGACAAAGAATG
>Ga0180437_10010406_pt1 | contig 11353 bp, 10 predicted proteins | sample SS_ome_4_FD_132410 | JGI IMG/M metagenome (GOLD analysis project Ga0180437, IMG submission 132410) | Hypersaline lake sediment archaeal communities from the Salton Sea, California, USA - SS_3_D_1 metaG | ecosystem: Environmental > Aquatic > Non-marine Saline and Alkaline > Hypersaline >... | reverse complement strand
GCTTAATACCTGAGAATGAATTAACTTTAAATATTGGAGCGGAGCTTTCAAAGAATGGTGGTCCAATCATAGATAATAATTTAGAAACTACAGTAGAAGGAATTTTTGCTTGTGGAAATGTATTACAAGTACATGATTTAGTTGATTTAGTGAGTGCAGAAGCTCAAAGAGCTGGTAAAAATGCTGTTGAATATATTAATAAACGATATAAAAAAGAAAAACCTTCAAAGGGAAAAATTAAATGTTTAGCAGGAGATAATGTGAATTATATTAAACCAGATATTATCAATAAAAATGATCTATCAAAAGAGATCATATTTACTTTTCGAGTTAATTTCCCTGATAGAAGAGTACAAATTCAAATTAAGGACGAGGATAATAATATAATTTACAAGAGAAAAAAAGTGTATGTCATTCCAAGTGAAATGATTGAATTAAAAATTAATTTTGAGAAATTAGAAGATGAAATTGAATCTGATAGTATTGTAGTTGAAGTGATTCCTCGACCAGAAGTATTAATTGAAGAAGATGAGGTGCTTTAAAGAATGGAAGAAAGTAGCAAAAATGTAGTTAAAGTAATACGATGTATAGTATGTCCAACTGGCTGTGAAATCAAAGTTATCGGAAAGGGTGACAAAGAGGTTTCCTATGAGGGATATACTTGTAAAAGAGGATTAGATTATGCCGAGCAAGAATTTCGAGAGCCAAAAAGGATTCTTACCACAACGATGAAAGTCGAAAATGGCAAACTTCCACTCGTACCTGTTAGAACAAATGAACCCTTATTAAAAGATAAGCTTACTGATGCTTTAAAAATTATAGCGCAGACTAATATCAAAGCTCCGGTTAAAATGGGAGATGTTCTTATTGAAAATATTTTAGATATCGGGATTAATATAATCGCAAGCCGCAATCTCGATGTAAAGAGGGAGTAATTATAATTAAATTCTCTTAAGGTTTCTTTATTCTATTTAAGATATTTTTATATTATGAAAATTATTTCTTACTATAATTATTTTTTATAAGGGAAATTGAATTTAAATGTTTCCGAGAGTAATTATTCAAATATTTCTCATAATAAGCTTTTTCATTTTTGGTTATAACATCACTTACATTATCCTTACCAAAAAAAGAAACAAGAATAACAACAATAATGAGGAGATCAATAATAAATTAAAGGAAACAAGACTCTTTGCTCGTATTGGTGTATTGTTCTTGAATGTCTTTATAATTCTTGTCTGTGGGAACATCTTTTTCTTTGAGCCAATAGTAGTAATCATTCCGCGGATAAATTTAGGTATTTGTGATGAAATCGTGCAGATTGTTGGATTAACTTTAGTAATAGGAGGAAATATAACGTTATACTTAGCCTATCATGAATTAGGAATCTATTGGTCCTATCCTATTGATGGAATAAAAAAACGAAAGAAGTTAGTAACTTCAGGTATATATAACAAAATACGTCATCCCGTTTATCTTTCATTCAATTTGTTTTGTATCGGATTTATTATGATATTACTAGATTGGTTACTTCTAATTCTTTATATAATTGGAGCTATTGGACTATATTTTCAGGCTATTGATGAGGAAAAAATACTGGTTGAATATTTTAAGGAAGAATACGTAAAGTATAAGTTAAATACTGGTAGGTTTTTTGTAAAATATACAAAATCTAAAGATGTTATTTTTAGAGGATAATTCAATGTTTCTACAGTTAATTAAAAAATTGAGAGATAATAATTCAAATAACCATAAACTGATCTTTCTTTCAATTAGTTCTATTATGTTATTCATTTTTTTTATTGGAGGTTTCATAACTAATTTACCTCTTCTATTATTAATATCGGTTTATGCTCTATTAATTACTAATTATACTCTTTTAAATAATAAGAAAATATTAAATAGCCTCTCTATTCCTTTAACATTTACTTATCTTATTGTAACTATCTATGATTTTTCTGAAATAAACATCATATTTGCTTTATTTCATTTGGTTACCGTCATTCCCTGTTTTTTTATATTTTTTCGATTGAATGTTTCTCTTATAATTATGTTGTTAGCTAGCATAATTTATGCGTTTTGGATCCTAGCTATTATCCTCTTTTTAGATTTTCCTTATTATCAATGTGTATTTGGTTTTTGTGATCCGATACAACAATTTTTGCTTATACTTTTAACTGGAATAGTCACCTCTGTGGTGGGGTCAAAAAATCCAATGAAAAAAGCCCTTATCTTTTTTATAGATGCGAAATTGAATTTCCTTCTCAATAAACTTGAGTGATTATTACAGTCTTTTGGAGATGGTGAAATTTTTATGAAATAATTAATTTCTGTTCTTAATAATATAATTATAAAAGTGTGTAGGATTGGAAGAATTAGATCAAATCTATAAAGTTCATGACAACCTTTATATCGGGGCTTACTGGCCTCGGTTAAACTTTAAAAAGTTTAAAGAAATTGGTATAACTGCCATAGTGAATTTAATGGAGGATAACTTATATGATCCTACACCAGATGGGTTTAAATATCTGTTTAAAGGTTTTCCCGATGATTGGTATCCTCCTCATGCTTATCTTAAGGAAATTCTCGAATTTATTGATGAGCATATTACTAAAGGGAAAATTTTAGTACATTGTGCTATGGGAGTGAGTCGTTCAGGTGGAATCATAGTTGCTTGGCTGATGCGAAAGTATCCCCAATGGACCTGGACGGATGCGATAAATTATGTTAATAAATCAAGACTTATTTTTCCCGCAATCGAAATCAAGGAATCAGTTTTAGATTATTTCGAAGGCTTAGAAGGTAAGAGACGAGAATAAAGAGAGTAAAATGAAAATATTGAATGTTCTAATTGCGGGGCATGCCCAACATGGTAAATCCAGTCTAATACAAGCGATTAGTGGAAAATTTCCAGATAATTTAGATTTTGAGTTAAATCATGGCACGACAGTTTCATTAAAAGTTATTCAATTTTCTATTCCTTCAAAAAAGATTTTGATAAATTTTTTAGATTCCCCAGGTCATGCAGATTTCAAGGGTGGAATTGCTTTAGGATTAGATTTCGCGGATATTCTGGTTATCGTGGTTTCTGGTTCTGATGGACTTCAAGCAAGAACCTACTGGTTGATAGAAAAAGCGATAGAAAAAAATTTACCTGTTATTTTAGTAATAACAAAGATGGATTTGCATAATGTAAATCCTAAAAAAATTGAGGAAGAAATTAATCAATATGAGAAATTACGTCTAGTTTCGATTGTAAAAACCTCATCTAAAAAATTAATGGGAATTGAGGCTCTTATCGAAAACCTTGCTATCCAAATCATAAAGCGAAAAAAAATTCAGAATGATTTATCATTCTTTATACTTGGATTCCATAAAAAAAAGGGAATCGGTGAGCTAATAAATATAGGGATTCTTTCTGGTCAAATTCATAACAATACTTGGATTAATGAAAAAATTAAGGTTAAAAATATCTTTTCTTTAAAAGGAGAACCTCTAAAGAGTGCTCAAGAGGGTGAGATCGTAAAAATCCAATTAAATATAATGAGTTCTTTAGATTTAGGATCAAAATATCATAAAGGTAAATTCATATCTCCTAAACTTGTAGGGACTTTATCTGAAATTGTACCCCGAAAAGAATTTTATATTTCCATTCTAGAACCACTCAAATTTAAAGTTGCTATTGACGTTCTAGAATCAATTAAAAAAGTAATTCCTAATTTGGATTATTATCATAAAAAAAATGAAATAACGATTCTGGCTACAGGAGACCTTCAATTTGGGTTATTTAAAGAACGCTTGGAAGATTTAATTGAATTTGAGATTATTGGCTCTAAAGTAAAAGGAATTATCACTATAAACAAAGCTGCCAAAGCTACTTATAATTCATCGAAAGTGCGCATTGTTCCTAGAATAAAAAATAAATTAACTGTAAATCGAGATGGACTTCAAGCAGCAAAATTATATGATGTATTAGGAGCATCTGTCGCCTATGATGCATTTCATTTGGACGGTTTGCATGTTGACATTTATTCGGGCAAAAATGAAGCAGATATCGCTCAAGCAATAACTCGAGCAATAGAAAAAGTAAAGATTATTAAAATTGTACCTTATCAAGATGTCATAGTAAAAGTTTCGAACCATAATGCGCTTTTTGGTCTAATCGAAAAATATAATATTGATATTTTATATCAATCAAAATCAAATTCGTTCTTTTTACAAGTAAAAAATTCTGCTTTTGAATCATTTTTCAATTCCCTTATGAAGCTTTCAAATGGTCAAGCAGACTTCAGTTTAATCAAATTTGACTTTGAAGAGAAAATCCTATCCATAGATCCAGGCATGAGACATTTTGGTTTTTGTTTAATCGAGCAAGGGGCATTACCTTCATTATGGTATGTGAATCTAAAGAAAACAATTGAAGATAAGAGATCTCATTCTGTTTCTAAACAGCAATTAACATATGAATTAGATGTATTTTTGGGAACTGACAGGGACTTAATTACAAAAATTTTTATCGGAAATGGTCCTGGATCCGTTTTTATTGCCAATTTTTTAATAGATTACTTTAATATTACTGGAAACACAATGAATAAAAATGAAATGGATAGAAATTTTAATATCTTGCCAGCACCGGATATTTATATGGTCGATGAGTTTAAAACAACTAAGGAAGCGCTATTTCATTTGCAAAAGGGAGAATTAGTGAATCATGTAAAGGCGAAAGGGTTTGTAGATCACGCTATAGCCGCCTTACTTATTGCACGTAGAGGAATAAAAGGAGAAATCCTCAAAATTAAAAAGAAACCAATGACAAATTTATACGATTACATTTATGAGCATTACTCGGGTACTCATTCATTTTCTTCTATTCACCATGTGAGAACATTGGCAGATCTTAAAAAAGGAATGTATCTTCGTATAAAAGATTCTTCTAAATTAGATTCCAAATTAAATAATGGGGATATCATTACATTTTCAGGTTTTGGAACCAACTACAACTCGTTATACGCTACTACGCTTACTGGAAATAATGTAATTGTAAAATTTCAAGCTGTTTCAAAACTACAAAGAGAATTTTTCTCGATATTTGCCCCAGTTAAACAGCGATAATTCTCTCTTTTGAAACCTAGGTTAGTTTTTCTTTTAGATAAGTTTATAATCATCATCTTTAATTAATTAGTCAAATATCAAATTCATTTAATTAGGAGTTAAGAAAGTATGGCTGATTTTGAAGAAAAAGTTCTCGATTTACTTGAAAACATTAACAAAAAATTAGATTTTCTTTTAGATGATTCCAATTTAGCAGATCCAAATAATAGTTTCAGTAAAAATCATGGAGAGGAAGGTTATGTAAAACCTTCGGTAGTAGTAGAAAAACAAGAAGAAGAAGAGAAAGCACGGGAAAAACCGCCAGTTGAAGGCCGAAGAATTTGCCCCGAATGTGGAGGAACTGATTTCCGTACAGAAGAAGATAAAGACCAGATCCTCCACCAAATGGGCGGAATTAAGATATATAAGAAGATTTATGTCTGTAAGCGCTGTGGATATGAAATGTGAACTGCTAACTTAGTCAAAAGTTTATGATTATTACTTATTTCATTTTTTCTTATTTTTAATTAAAAAAATCTTGAAAATCGACTTTCTGTATCATATTTATCATCAATATCATCAATCTCAAAGAACTCTTCTTCAATTTCTTCCTTTTTATATGGATCTTTGAACTGCATTTTGTATAAATGAGTATATAACCCATTTAGGCTTACAAGATCGTCATGAGAGCCTTCTTCAATAATCTTGCCTTTATTAAGGACAATAATGCGATCAGAATTGATAATTGTAGATAATCGATGAGCAATTGATATACTAGTTCTTCCTTTCAATAAAGTTTCTAAAGCTTTTTGGATAAGTAATTCACTATATGGATCTATTGAAGATGTAGCTTCATCTAAAATTAAAATTGGAGGGTCTGAAATCAATGCTCTTGCAAATGCTATTAATTGACGTTGTCCTTCCGAAAGTTTATTCCCTCGTTCTCCCACGAATGTATCATACCCTTCTTCTAAATTCATGATAAACTCATGAGCATTTACTTTTTTAGCAACTTCAATAATTTCTTGTTCTGTGGCATTTAATTTTCCGTACCTGATATTATCCTTGACGGATCCAGAAAAAAGAAAATTATCCTGCAGTACAATTCCCATCATGGAGCGCAAATCACTTATCTGAATTTCTTTAAGGTTAATACCATCAATCTTAATTACTCCTTTTGTGGGATCATAGAATCTAGTAAGTAATTTAATAAAAGTAGATTTCCCTGCTCCTGTATAACCTACTATTGCTATTCTTTCTTTTTTTTTTATAGTAAGCGTAATATCTTCTAATACTAAATTGTCTGTATCATAAGAAAATTCCACATCATTATATTCGATTTTGCCTTTAACTTCACTAATCGTTATAGCATTAGCATTATCTATTATAGAAACTTCTTCATTTAGAAGGGAGATAATCCTCCTTCCAGCTGCAATAGAATTTTGGAGCATTGTTACTAAACTAATTAATGAAAATAAGGGCTCAAAAAACATGAATATATAAAAGATAAAAGATATTAAGGTGCCTTGCGTTAAAGAACCAGATCGAATTAACACACCTGATGCAAGGAGCAATAATCCAATACCAAAAGTAATAACTAAAATAATAGTACCCGGAATAAAAGCGTTCAGTTTTGCCGTTTTCATTGTTGTTTTTCTTTCCTCTTCAGTTGCACTAACAAATTCCTGAAAGTTTTCTTCTTCAACAGCATAGGATTTGATAACTTTCATTCCCATAATGGATTCATCTAAAATACTCGTTACCTCTGCCACTTTTTCTCTTAGCTCTTTATAATATTTTCTTGCCTTTTTAAACAACACACCTGCGATACCAAAAAAACCTGGAACGATTAGAAAAGCTACTATTGTAAGTTCTGGGCTAAGAATAATCATAAAGAATAACGAACCAAATACTAAAAATATGTTAGGTATCGAGACCACTAGTCCAGATTGAATGAGTTGCTGGATTGTATTAACGTCTCCAGTTAAATAATTAATCTTTTTTCCGGTTGTACGTTTAGGGGTGTCATGATAATCTAATCCTAATGATTGAAATTTCACAAATAATTCGTAACGTAAATGATACATAGTCAGTGTTGCTAATTTTGAGATAATGTATCCTTGAATGATTCGCGATAACACTCCAATGATCGTTAGAATAAAAAAGAGCGTGCCTAATCTCAAAACTACGCCTAAATCACCCCCTGTTGAGCCCAAACCCCCCCCTAAACCGTCATCAACAAGACTACCAAAGGTTAATGGAGTAAACCAATTTACTACAACATTTATAATAATTATTATGGTTAATATCCCAATTAATTTTTTATTACTTTGACCAATATAGCTAAAAAGTTCTTTTATGACTTTAAATGCACTAATATCATTTCCTTTATCTTCTTTTTCTGAATTAGAATTTTTTTTTATCAATCTCATCTCATGCACGCTCCTCTACTTTCAATGTCATATACATTTCCTTATAAATGCCATTCTCTTGAGACATTAACTCTTCATGGGTTCCAATCTGGGCAATTTCACCATTATCTAAAACAATAATCCGATCCGCATTTCTTATACTGGATAACCTTTGTGTGATTAAAAAGGTGGTGCAATTTTTAAAGACTTCTTGGAAATGAGCTTGTATTTTATACTCAGTATCTACATCGACAGAGGATGTAGCATCATCTAATATTAAGATTTTAGGTTTAATCGCTAATGCCCTAGCTATAGATATTCTCTGTTTTTGACCTCCAGATAAAGAAGTTCCCCTTTCACTTACTTCAGTGTCATATTTTTTTGCTAATTCTTCTTCAATAAATTGGTGTATATCAGAAGCAATAGCTGCTTTTTTAATCTCATCCAATTTTAGATCTTTTTTTCCAAATGCAATATTTTCCTTAATGGTTCGAGAAAATAAGATTCTATCCTGGGAAACATATCCGATTTGTTTTCTTAATGAATTAAATCTCACGTCTCTAATATTAATACCATCAATGAATATATTTCCTTCATTAGGATCATAAAAACGAGGGATTAATTTCACAAGAGTAGATTTCCCTGAACCTGTTGGTCCTAATATAGCGATATTTTCTCCAGCCTTGACCTTAAAGTTGACATTTTTTAAGATATAATGCTTGTTGTCATTGCCATATTTAAAACTAACATTTTTAAACTCAATTTCTCCTTCTATGGGTGGTAATTCTTTAGCATTTTTCTCTTCTTGAACTACAATTTCTGAATTGAGAATCGATACAACTCTTTCAGAAGTTTCGGTTATCTGAGGTAAATTTCCAACAAATCGTGATATATAATATAAGGGCTCTACAGAAAAGTTTAAAACCATCACAAAAGCAAACAAGTCACCAAATGTCATATTCCCTTCAAGAACAAGCACTCCGCCTAATAAAAGCACTATTAAAAAAGCGATATTATCTATAAGATATATGATCGGATCGAAAATAGCTTGAAGTTTAATAATCCCTAAAGATTTCTTGAAATAGCCATCATTTTCCTCCGAAAATTTGTCTAATTCATATGATTCTCTTCCAAATGATTTTATCACTTTAATACCTTGAACACTCTCTTGAATGACATGTGTAAGATCAGCATACTTTTCACGTGATTGCTTGAAAATGGGTCTTAACTTTTTTCGGAAAACTAAAAGTACATAAAATAAAGCAGGTGAGATTATTAAAACAAAAAAAGCCAATTCAATATTTATCAAAAAAAGAATAACAAAACTAAAAGAAAAAGTGAAACATTGTCTGATAAAATATTGGAAATTATTTCCAAGAAATTCTTTAAGTAAATTTACATCACTCGTTGTTCTTGAAATTAACTCCCCTGTCTTATTTCTTTCAAGCCATTCAAAACTCATTATTTGAATTGTTCGAAATAAGTCATTTCGTAAATTATATATAACATTAGCACCAATCCACCTATTAATATAAATCCTTATCCCAAAGAGTATACCTACAATAATTTGAATAACTATTATTGTAAAGAATATAGGTAATAAATTTTCAAGTGGAATACCAGGATTTACTAATACATCCATTGCGGGTCCTAAAAATAAGGGAAAACTCAAGAAGAGAATGCTCTGGATGATACCAAAAATTAAAACTATACTGAAAATTGTTTTATATTCCCATAAATAGGATAAAACTTGCTTTAGAGGTGATGTAAATTTGAAATTAAGAAATCTCTTTCTTCTTATAAAAAACCCACTTTCCTTTTTTTTCCCCATAATTGAGAAAATTATTCATATAAGAAATAATTTATTAGTATATCAGATCATATGCTATTTAATAGAAGATTTAAGACAATATATTTTGTTGCTTAATAGGTGAATCCGTTGCCTCCAATGAGAATCAAGAATTTATTCAGATATCTTAGAAATTTTATGTTAAATAAATTTACAGATAAAAAAAAGCCATATTCCGCTCAAATAGAGGTCACTCTGCAGTGTAATGCGTCATGTCCCTTTTGTTCAATCCCAAATCTTCCTCCCTCATACAAGTCAAATGAGATGAGCACTAATCAGATAAAATATTTAATTGATGAACTCGCAGTATTAGGGGTTAATGCTCTTTCTTTCACTGGAGGAGAGCCTACACTCCGTCATGATTTACCTGAACTAATATATCATGCTGGAGTACGGCATGATTTCATGAATGGGATTGCTACTAATGGGTACTTAATGCCAAGATTATTTAGACAAAATGGAAGGTTAGATGGGTTAGATTATATTTTACTCTCCTTAGATTATCCTGATCCAGCCTTGCATAATAAAAAACGTGGTTTGAACGTTTTTGATAAAGTTTTAGAAACAATTAAGTATGCCAATGGTCGTGATATTAAAGTCATTATAAGTACTGTAGTTATGCGAGATAATCTATTTTTACTCGAAGATATATGTAAATTAGCAGAAAATAATGATTGTTCAATTGAAATGTATCCTTGTGAAAATATTATACGTGATTATCCTGATAAACAATATAAGATAGATGCAATAGATGATCTTATTCCTTCTATACCACTTTGGGCAAATATGATACGAATATTAAGAAGAAAATATAAAAACATTTTAACAGATCCCCTTAGCCTTCAAGTTATAGAAAAAGGTGGTTTTGGAGGTTTTCCAAATTATAATCAAGAAATTTTGCGTTGTCATGTTGCTCAATCTTATCTATTTGTAAGGAGCAATGGTGTTATTACATTTCCATGTAAAATCCATCCAATACTTAGTATTAATGGGTTGAAATATCCGCTATCAAAAATCTTCAATTTATCCCAAGTTAGAAAAATCATTGAAAAACATGATGACTTTGATTTTTGTAAAAATTGTAGGCTCGGTTGTGCTATCGCATCGTCAATGCCGGCAACTTGGAAAACCTTGGCATCAAAATACCTACAAGGTTATTTGAATGGAAATTTAAAATGAGAACCAAATTTAAATTGAAATTCATACTATGATTTTAATAAACTATTTTTAAGAAATTTAGGGACTTTATATCAATGAAAAGCTATAAAATATATAACAAAATTTAATTGAAATGCCATTTTTAATACATTGGTGATCAAACTATAACAAATGAAGCAATAATTATTCAAATTATACTAATTACACTTGGAATGGTTAGTTTTGGCTTAATTTTGAATAAATTATTGGGAATTAATCCAGAATCAGCAAAAGAAATTCAAGAACAAGCAAAACAATTACAAGATCGAATGCGAACAGCTCAAACTTTAGGAGATTTCCAGATGATGCGACAACTACAACAAGAATCTATGCAATTAACAAGACAGATGATGTCAAAGCAATTTCTCCCTCAATGTATACGATTGATCCTATTTTTAATTATCTTTTATGTTATTGGATTTATTTATGCAAACTATGAAAGTGGACTTTTACCTTTTAAGATATTTAACAATGATGGTTGGTTTTCTATATATCTTATATTTTCCATCGCATTTTCATTACTCTTTTCATTAATAAAGAGGATATATAAATACAAACAAGAAATGGACGACCCATGGAAGTTAAATAAGATGGGATTAATAAAATTATATACTAACAAAACAATTGTTGATGAAAATCCTTTAAAACTTGATCTACCATAGATTAATAACTTAATTAAAAAAACCGAATGAATATATGAAAAAACAATATATTTATCTCATAATATCAATTGTCTTGTTAGTTATTAGCTTAATTTTCCTTCCAATAATCGGAGAGATTTTATTTATTCCATTTGTATATATTT
>Ga0180437_10010405_pt1 | contig 11354 bp, 8 predicted proteins | sample SS_ome_4_FD_132410 | JGI IMG/M metagenome (GOLD analysis project Ga0180437, IMG submission 132410) | Hypersaline lake sediment archaeal communities from the Salton Sea, California, USA - SS_3_D_1 metaG | ecosystem: Environmental > Aquatic > Non-marine Saline and Alkaline > Hypersaline > Sediment... | reverse complement strand
TTTGTAGTTACCCAGCGGATATTCCACCATAGAACAAGTATGAGAGCCATACCGCCGTAGCAGTAGAAGATGGCAAAGAGGCCCCTTCTTTTCATGAAAGCGCGTTCCTGCGGCGATTTAGTACTTACGATGCTTGCCCTGATACCGATGATTGACCCTAACAACCCAAGCAAGGGACCGAGTGCCGCTCCCAGCAAACTGAAGGCGCCCGCAGCTTTCGCTGCTCCAGCAGTCTTTGCAGCGGTCGCCGCCACGATGCCAGTTGCAGCGTCGGCAGTCACCGCCGGCAGCGCTGCCATGACGGCGATGGTAAAGACCTTGCCCGGTTGCGTCTTCTTGATGACCTCTTCCACAACCGACGCAAGCTCGGCTTTCAAGAGCCTGCGCCCGCGCGAGAGCCTCTGCTTTACAGCATCTTCCGATAGCTCCAACTCCGCTGCAACTTGGTTGACCGACAGCTGCTGCCGGTAAAAAAGCACCAGTGGCTCACGATAGGCTTCGGGAATCTCTTTCAGTGCAGCCCACACAACGGCCTCCTGCTCCTTACTTATCGCATGTTCAACGGGCCCGGGCTCGGTCGATTCGACTTCTTGTGAACCTCCCAAAGGCCCGGCGAGGTCCACAGCATCCCGGGCTTGTTTGACGATTGATTTGGTGGCTGCATTTCTCGCAATGGTGGAAAGCCACGGACGAAACCTGCCCAAGTCTCTTAGCTGTCGCAACTGCGTCCAGGCCTTGATAAATGTCTCCTGGGCCAGCTCCTCGCTTCTGGACCTCTTTCCGGTAGCGCTGTAGGTGATGCCGCAGACCAGGCTCTGGTACTTCTCTACAATCGCGCCAAAGGCTTGCCTGCTTCCGGCCAGGCTTGCCTGCAACAATTCAACTTCACTTACGGCTTTGCCGCTCATACCTTTAATCTCACAAAATCGGTGTATATCTGGTCTCACTATTATAGAGTCCTCGGTCGGCCAAAGGTGACAAAAATTCGCGGTTTACTTTGGAGCTGGTGGGAGCGGATTTCATCGGTGTGCCGGCGCAGGGATAGTCTTGAATCCCCCTGCGGAAGAATACACACCGTCCAAGCCGGCCCAAAGACCGGCCGCAAACCAGTATCTTGGGATTATTTCGGGGATTAGCGTATTTGATTGCTTGTATTAGCGTTTCTTGTGAAGAGAAGGGGGGGTTTGCGGTAGAATATATATGTGGGGCGATTTGTGCCTGTGGCCGAGAGCAGCGGTTTGAAACGACGTTGAAGGCAGAAGATGTGCGAGGCAGATATGTCTGAAGAAAAATGCTCACATTTGTGGGAAATGGTCAATGTGGCCGGCGGTCTTATTGTGATGAAGAAATGCTTCCACTGCAACAAGGTTTCCACCTGCTTTTGCTTTCACGACAAGGCGCCTTTGGAAGAGTCTCACGAGGAGGGCCATTTCTGGGATTTCATGGAGGCCGAGCCCGCGTTCCATTTCGACCTGAAGTGTACGAAGTGCGGCGCGGTCGTGAAGTTCGACGAGCTGGTGGGGCTGGTGACGTGTGTGGGGTGTGACGAGAAGTGCAGGGTCTGCGAGCTAAGGCGCGAGCTTGAACCGGACGGGGTTTCGGTGGTGATTGCCTTGGGACGTCGGCCCATTGATGAGAGAAAGCAGCTTCCCGCCGAGAAAATCACTGTGTTGCAGGAGTATTTTGACGGGCAGGCGGACTCGCTGAAGTCAAAGATAAAGGTTGTCCCGCACGAGATGGTCAGAAACATTGCGAGCTGCTACGCCGAGGTCATCAGGGACCGCGACTGCCTTTTTGCCGCGGCGCCCGATAACGCAGGGCGCAAGTAGCTGTTCACTTCTTTGCAGTATGTCCCAGGATCCGGTAAAGAGAGCCTTATTAAGCGCAGCCAAGGTGCGCCGGACAGGCTCTCAGACGGCAATCTGACTGAGGCTTGCCTGATCTGTTTGTTTTTGGATTCCCGCTGCCTGCATTCGCCGGCCTGCGTTTCGGCGTGATCTTCTAAAAGCCTGCAACAAAATGAGCGTTTGCTTTGTCGAGGAACTGAGTGGCCGCCCCCGCCCGTTCGCCCTGGTTCGGCTTGGCTGACCGGAACCGTCTCAAGAGAAGGCCACTATTGACGGGTTACTATTTGAAAGTGACCTTGTCAGTCGTTAACTTGCCGGTCACCGCGAAGGCAATCAGGTTGCAAAACACCCCAATAATCAGGCCGGTTATTCCCATCGGTGATCCCAGCAGTCCGTTCCATATCAGCATCCCGCCGGCGCCTGCGACTATACCGGCCAGGAATGCGGCCTTCGTTACCCGGACGCCCAGAAGAACAGCCGCCAATGGGACAAGGATAACCGGCGCCCAAAAATTATAGGCGTAGATGAGAATGTCGAGGATGCTGCGAATCCTGACAGCAAAGATAACAGCCCCGACCCCCACAAAACAGTTCGTGAGTTTGGCCAGGAGCAGTTCCTGCCGTTCAGACATAGCGGACCTGCGGAGAGGTTTGACCAGATCATTGACACAGCTTGTGGCCGCTGCATTTAGAAAGGAGTCGGCCGAGGACATCACGATCGAGATCACTCCTGCGATGACGATGCCCCTTGCGCCGGCCGGCAGCACGGTACGAACAACATAGGGCATGGCGAGATTCGGGTCCAGTTTCGGGTCAAGGGTCAAAGCCACCAGCTCGATGGCGCCGGTAATCATAAAGAAGGGAATCGAAAAAATGCCGCTGAGCATAGTGCCGCGAGCCGTGTGCGCAGCGTCTTTGCCTATGAACAAGCGCTGCACATAAGGCGGCACGAGTGTCTCGCCCAACACGAAGGTCAGGAATAATGACACAAAGGCACCGATTGTCATAGCCTTGCTCGGGATCGAGAAATGACCTGCCGGCGCAGCGGCTCTGATAGCAGAGAGCCCTCCGGACTTGACTATGCCGAAGACCAGCGCTGCTGATATGCCAACGGTGAGCACACAGAACTGGATGACGTCTGTCAACACAACCGCTCTCATCCCGCCTATAGTTGAGTAAGATATGACAATTCCGCAGCCAATCAGGATACCCCAAATGGGTTTGATTCCGAGAAACACGTTGAAGATAAGTCCCATGGCCCCTACCTGGGCACCAACGATCCCTGCGCAGAGAAGTACCGAGAAGAGGCCTGTGATCACTCTTGCCGTTTTGCCGTAGCCCTGCTCCATAATGTCTCCAGTTGAAATGACGTTGGGAAAATTACCGACGTTCGGCGCAATATACCTGGCAACAAGAATCTCTTTGAGGCTGAATCCCCAAAGGGCCACGATATTTGCTATGCCCAGACGAAAAACTTTCTCGGCGTTACCTATCGAGAACCCGCCACCGATGAATGAAGCTGACAGAGTCGCAAACACCACCATCGAAGTATATGAGCGGTGGGACACGGAGAACTCCCGCAGACTTTTCATTCCCTTGCCGCTCCACAACCCCACCAGGAGCACCACAGAGAGGTAGAAGACGATAATGACATAGTCCAGCATACTGTTTCGACTCCTTTCGTATTTTTCGGTGGTCCTGGATCAGTGGACGTGGTTAACAGTATACATTATTAAGATGGTTTTTTGAAAACTTCGCATTGGAGAGGTCCGCCAAGCTCGCCTTGTTCACTCGTGTTCTCCAAATGCCGGCCGGCCGAATGCAGAGCCTTTTTCCTGTTAGATTAGCAGGTTCACACACACTGACTCAAACAGGAAAAGCAGATGTTACAGAAAGTATGGCATCTTATGAGCCAAAGGTTTTATGCGAGGACACCGACTGAGGAGCACAGGGCATCTTGAAAATGCCGAAATGGCCAAAGACGACAAAGGCGACAATTAAAAGAAGTCCGATTGCCACCCGAAGAGCCTGCGGACGGATCAGTGGAAGACCATCAGGTATGGCAGAAAACTGAACCGGAAAAACAGGAGCTCTTTCGGAACATAGGACAATGACCATATTGGTGCACACGAAAGAAACAGGGACAATACGGTGTCTTCCAGGTGGGCTTCTTGCCGTACTTGGGATGCAGATTGTGCAGGAATCAGCGAGTAGGCCGGGCCGGCCTGCCGGCTGTCTGGTTTGCGCAGAAATCAGGGCGGCGGCACCACCAAGCATAGATAGAAAGCCGCATTGCAGGGAAACGGAATATCGTCAATCGTCAGCAGAGGATTACCTGCCCATCGCCTTATCACATCATATCGAAATTTCTTTGCCATAATGACCAACTTCCCAAATACGGCCCTTAAGTGTCGAACTCGTTTCAAGGGCAGGGCTTTTTGAAAATTAGGGTTTCTGCGATGCCGAAGTAATGCTTCTTCGACCAGACAATTTCAAAACCGACTTTCGCAATAAGTTTTCTTAGCTGATTGCTGTCGGGGAACTGTTTGAGGCTCTCGGCAATGTAGGTATAAACCTGCGGGTTGCGGTGCAGCGTAAGTCCCCAGAAGCCTCCCCAGGTTTTGAGCAGGAAGTATTCGGCTTTTTGTGTGAGTGGGTGGGGAGGCCTGGAGAAATCGAGGAAGGCCGCTGTCCCGCCGGGTTTCATCACTCGCGATATTTCTGCTAAAGCGTCTTCGAGACTCGGCGCATTTCGCAGCGCATAGCCGCCCGTGACAATGTCAAAGGTGCGGTCGCTGAAATTCGTGCGGCACATATTCTGAGTTGTGAATTCGATGTTTTCATAACTGTTCCGCGATTTTGCAGAGGCAAGCATAGCCTCGGTCAGGTCGAGGCCCGCGATGGCGGCTCCCGGGTATTTTTCTGCCAGACGGAACGTAATGTCGCCGGTTCCGCAGGCCAGGTCGAGGCACCTGGGACTTTTTAGTGTGGGCAGGTTTTGAATCATCTGGTTTTTCCAGGCCTTATCCCGTCCGAGTGACAGGGCACGTGTGATAAAGTCGTATCTTGGGGCGATTACGGTAAACATTTCGCGGTTGAATACGAGCTTGCCCTCGGGCCGGTGAATGTAGTCGTGCATTTTGAGTTTCAGTGCATTTCTCACGCTGGACCTCTTTCTTGAAAGTTGTGGCTCGAATGTGAGAGCGATAACGGCGTGGGAGCCGCCTCTGCTTCGGGCCGGACGCGGACCGGTGTTGTAATCTTGCTGAGAAATCCCAATTCGACGGTCAGTCCCGGACCGAAGGCCATGGAGACAACTGACTCGCGGGTCCGGATGGCGGGTCTTTCAAGTATGCGCTTCAATACAAACAGAACGGTGGCGCTGCTCATGTTGCCGTACTGTTTGAGAACGCTTCGAGAGTCTTCGAGGCTATGGTCCAGGCCGAGGGACGATTCGATTTTGTCCAGCACGGCCCTGCCGCCGGGGTGAACGGCCCAGTGGTCGACGTCGGATATGTCCACGCCCCTGCGGGCCAACAGGGGTTCGACTATCCCCCTTATGTTGGATTCGATAATGCGGGGTATGTATTGGGAGAGGACCATCTCGAAGCCGGTGTCACCGACGGTCCAGGCCATATCCTGCTCGCTGTCGGGCATTAGGGTGGATTCGAAGTGGTCCAATTCGAGGACCTTGCTGTCGGGTGCGGGGTCCTTGGCGCTGACCACTACTGCGGCTGCGCCGTCGGCAAAAAGTGCGCCGCTGCGGAGTGAATCCGAATCTTCTTTGAGCTGGGCGTGCAGTGTGCACAGTTCGACTGCGACAATCAGAACAACGGCACCGGGGTCGGCCCGGCAGATGGCGTGGGCCAGCCGCAGCGCGGGAAAGGCCGCGTAGCAGCCCATAAAACCGATGTTGTAACGCTGGACGCTTTTCTTCAAATTCAATGCTTTTATGATTTCGCAGTCGGGGCCCGGATTGAAGAAACCGGTGCAGGAGACGGTGACCAGATGGGTGATGTCACTGAAGTCGGTGTTAGCACATCCGCGAATTGCATTGCCTGCCACGTCAACACACATAATTCTGGCTGCGGCGGTGAACATGTCGTTGCGGACCTTTGTGGTCGGGACTGAGACCCTGCCGCCGGGGGAGGTTTTGAAAAAGGCGGCGGTGTCTGCGATGACGGTGTGCCGTTTGTCGATGCTGCTTTGATTGTAAATGGTATCGATATAGCGGTTGAGCCTGCGGGATGCGTTTAGCCAGCGTTTCATCCTGTCCCTTATGAAAGACTGCTGATAGCAGGTTTCAGGCACCTGAGAGGCGATATTCTGGACGTAAACATTCATTTGGGCGTCCCCAAAAAAGTCGGGTCGCGATCGACGCCGCGGGTCAGTCACTTTTCACCGCGTCCTTCAGGGCCTTGCGGGCAAGGCGGGTGACAAACACGGTTACGACAATGGTGGCGGCCATTCCGAACCAGAAGAATATCTTGCCGGCCGCACCCGTTTCCACGTCACCGGTTGCGACATCGGCCAAAGAGCGCAGGCCCGCCCCGAAGTAGACATACATCACCGTACCGGGCAACATTCCAATCCACGAAGCCAGAGCATACTTCCAAAAAGAAACCTTTGTCAGACCAAAGGCATAGTTGAGAAAAACGAACGGGAAGACGGGACTGAGGCGCGTCAGCAGGACAATCTTGAATCCCTGTTGGGCGACGGCATCGTCGATAGCGGCAAATTTTTCATTTGCGGCGACCTTTTTGGCTATCCAGCCGCGTGCAATAGTGCGGCCAACGAGAAAGGCAGCACAGGCGCCGAGGGTGCTGCCAACCGAGACGGTAATCGTTCCTATGATGAGCTTGAAAAGGAAGCCCGCGCCAAGCGTCAGTACAGAGCCCGGAATCAAGAAGACACATGCGACAATATAGAAGGCTGCGACAAAGACGGGGCCCCAGTAACCGAGGCCCTCAGTCCATTCCAGGGCGTCTATAAGCCACTGTTTGACCGGCAGAACCAGCAAGGCAAGAATCAGTACGAGCAGGACGGCCAACAGAATGAGCCATTTTCGATTCTGTTTCTTCGAGAGGTTTCGCAGCAGCTTGACAAAGAAGTTGTTCTGGAGGGTGTCGATGTAACAGCGTTTTGCGGGCTGTCGTACGGCGTCGGAATAGGAGGGATATGCGTGAATGACGGAGGCGATTTTGCTGAAGGGCACACCGAGCGATTTTGCCAGCTGAGCTTCGTGCATCAGCTCGGCCGCGCCGTGGCCGAGGATGTGTATGCCGAGGAGGCGGCCTTTCTTATCGCAAATGAATTTGCTCAGGCCGTTCGTAGCCAAATCGGTCTTGGCGCGGTCCACGTCTTTGTGCTCCCAGCGATAGATTCTTATGTTATCGCCGTGCTTCTGCCGAGCCTGGCTCTCTGTCAGTCCCGCGCGGGCAAGCTCGGGGTCTGTGTAGGTGCACCAAAGGACGTTTTCGTAGTTGGTCTTTCTTATCGGCAGGCCGAAGCAGGCGTTGGTGGTGGCAATCACCGCTTCATATTCGGCTATATGCGTAAACAGGTAAGGCGCCACCACGTCGCCGCAGGCATAGATATTCGGCGCGGCGGTTCTGAGGTGCTTATCCACCTTGATGCCCTCCTTGTCGAACCGGACGCCTGCTTTTTCGAGGGCGAGCGCTTCGAGGTTGGGCTTTCTGCCGACAGCGACAAGAACCGATTCGGCTTCGATTTGGCGCTTGCCCTGCGCATCTTCGATATCTGCGACGACTATGCCCTTGTTCTGCGCAAAACCGGCCGTCTTTGTGTTTGTCAGTATTGTCACTGCCTCGGCCCGGAGGATTTTGGTCAGTCTGCCCGCCAGTTCCTCGTCTTCCTTTTTGAGGATTTGGCCCGAGCGCAGCAGGACGGTGACATCGACGCCAAGGCGATTCAGTGCAGCGGCAAGCTCGATTCCTATAGGGCCGGCGCCCAGAACAATCATCGATTCAGGCAGGAGCTCGAGGTCGAAAACCGTCTCGTTCGTCAGATACGGCATTTTATCGAGGCCCTGAATTGGTGGAATGACGGGGCTCGAGCCGGTGCAGATGACAAACTTTTTTGATGAGATGAACCTGTCATCGAGCTTGATGGTGTGATTGTCCACGAACTGCGGGGCGCCGAATAATACGTTTATGCCCTCGGCCTCGTAGCCTTCGGGGGGGTGATCGGCGGCGTCGGCCTCTCTGACGGCCCTGACGTGGGCCATTACCTTCCTCGAATCAAGCTCAAGCGGACTTCCTGCGTGAAGGCCAAACTCTTCGAGCCGATTGGTCTGATGCGCCACGTATGCGGACCTGATAAGCGTTTTGCTGGGAATGCAGCCGAACCAGGTGCAATCGCCGCCGATCTTTCTCTTTTCTATAAGAGCGGTTTTTTTTCCAAGACCGTTCGCGAGCCTGCAGGCTACAAGACCGGCGGCGCCGGCCCCAATTATCACAACGTCGTAATCAGCCATCAGACCACCTCTGCTACCTGTTCCTGCAAAAAAGAAAAGGTCCTCGAATCGCTGAAGTTGGTATTTCGGTTTCGTGCCACCAGTGACTTTAGGTCTTCGAGGGTGTCAACGTCGTGCCATCGGGGCAGGACAAAGAGTTTCGTTTGGTGTCGCTTGAGTATCCTGACGGTGTGTGCAAACACACGGTCGGTACCCCATGCGACATTGTCGAAGGCCTCGGGCAGAAATGCGTGCTTTATAAAACCTATAAGGTAATAGCCGCCGTCGTAACTGGGCCCCAGCACAGCGTCATGCGTATCAAGCGAGCTGAGGGCGAGATTGAAGAAATCCGCCGGCAGGTCGGGCAGGTCGGAGCCTATCAAAACAAGCCTGGAAAAGGCTCTTGCGAAGCCCTGTACAAAGGCATTTTTCATTTTTTTGCCAAGGTTGCCATTACTCTGGACAACGTACGAATAATCGCGGCCCAGCCAATTTTGAAGCTCAGGCAGCGCATCCGCCGGCTCGAAACATATCATGAGGCTGACGTCGAGGTTCCGGAGGGTATCGAGGATATCGAGCACAAAATTTCTGTAAATCTCGGCGGCGCGCATTTCGCCAAGCTGTTTTGCAAGACGCGTTTTTACCTTGCCCGGGGCCGGCCATTTTACAAAAAGAAGTACACAACTGTCACTATTCGCGCTCATTTTGCTTTCCTGTCGCCTTTGGCGGGCTTTTGCTCATTCAGCGACCAGTCGTATTTGAGATATTTGATTTTGAAATTTCCTTCGAGGACAAAATCGGCCTCTGACTCAGACAGATAGGCGGCGATGAAATTGAGCACGGCAGAAGTCTTGCGGTCGTGCCTGCCGATGTTTTTCTCGGGCGCGTGTTTATTGACGAAGTCCTCCGCGAACCACTTGAGAATCGGCGAGAGGTAAAGAATCGACTTTTGACGGTCTGCTCTGAAGCTTTGGCGGTTTGCGAGGAACTTTCTGCTCTGGTCGTCAAGCTGCGCGTCAAGCTTATGGCCGATGTATGGCTCGTTTCGCAGAGGGGGACAGCTCATAGCGGCGCAAACCATTGCCATGTGTATCCTGGGCTCGTCGAATTTCTTTCGGAGTATCTCGTGCTCAATTTGTCCGAGGGTCAGTTCCTGCCCCATTACGGCAAAGGTAATCTTGTCCCAAACACCCGCAATCTGGCGGATGCTGTTTTTAGGATAGATCCTCGATCTGAAAAACGAAGACTTGATGGGATAGTTGTCTATTATGACCTTTAGGGTCAGGCCGTTGTAGGCGTTGAGCCACAAGGCGATTTGCTGCTTTTGGGTCCACTTCTCATAGGTGCTCGGCTCCAGGGCGGCAAGGCGGGCGACGAAGGTCTGGAGCTGCTGAGGCTCGGCCTTGAGCTGCTTGTAGTTGACCATCCCGGTCTTATCGACATGTCGCTTGAGCGCTGCGGCATAGTCTGCATAACCGAAGCCTGGGGCATTTGCATCGGCGCCGAAGGCCGTGGAATTCAAGATGGCAGCGGCCGGCAAGAGGGCCGCAAATGTGAATCTTATGGAAACGTTTCGCATGTTGGCGCCCCCTATTCTGTTTTTGTGAGGCAGCGTAGTCCGCCCCTGTTATTTGACAAGTGAGCCGGTACAGCTTGAGCCGGCGCCGGCGGTACAGCAGAAGCAGTGCTCTCCGGTAATAATCTCCAGGCCCTCGCCGAGCACGTTGTCGAGATGCTCGATAGTCACCGTGTTGCCTTTGCTGTCGATAAGGGGCAGGCCCAGCGCCTGATTGAAATCACAGTTATGCATTATGCCCCGGTAGTCAACGCTCACGAGGGTTCGACACATTATGTTTTCGGCGGCATCCGGGTTGAACTTATCGACAAGCAGTTTCAAATACTGTTCGAGCAGGCCGTTTGATTCGAGGTATTTTTTGAACCGGCCGATGGGAGCATTGGTGATAGTAAAGAGCCTGTTGAAACTGATACCGTGTTTTTCGTTGAGCTCTCTTTTGTAATCAGCTTCGAGCTTGTCCTGCGGGCCCGGCAGAAAGTCGCCGCCAGGATTGTAAACGAGGTCGAGCTCCAGCTCGCTGTTGCGGCCGTAGCCGAGTTCGTTTAGCAGCGTGATAGCCTGCATGCTTTTTTTGAAGACGTTGGGTCCGCGCTGTTTGTCGACATTTTGCTCAGTGTAGCAGGGCAGCGAGCCGATGACGACCACCCTGTGGTCCCTGTACCAGCGGGGCACCCAGTCGAGGCCCGGCTCGAAGAAGACGGTGAAGTTGGTTCTGACCATAAAGCGGGCCGCATGTGGGGCGATGTTATCGACGAAGAAGCGAAAATGCGGATTGAGCTCGGGGCAGCCGCCAGTCATATCAACACAGAGGCCGGGGTGACTTTTGAGAAAGTCAACAATCTTTTGCATAACCTCCTTGGGCATTATCTTTTCGCCGGCGGGCCCGGCCTGGACGTGGCAGTGGGCGCAGCTCTGGTTACACCGGTTGCCGAGATTTACCTGCAGCGTCTGGAGCTCATCGAACCGCAATAATCGCGGGTTGACGTCGGTTATGGTTTTCTTAAAGTCTGCAAGCATCTTGTTCTTTCCTAATCCTTCTGCTGTTGCTCAGGGGCAGCAGCCTGAATCGCCCCTGTCGGTTTGAGTATCCGGCCCTGCGTTCGTGCAGGCCTCGAAAGCCCCAAAATGCTCATCGAAGCTTCCCGTCACGTGGAAGTAGTTTTTGAACCTGGTTTGAGAGAGCATAAGGGCGCTGTTTCCGCATACCCTTTCGGGTTTGTTTCTGTAAAAGACGTGTCCGGCGTCAAGCTGGAATTTGAAAGGCGACTGCGGGATTTGTCCGGTGTACAGGGCGGTGTGCCCGTAGTCTTCACAGCCGTCGTCGAGACCCTCCAGCTTCCACAGGCGATAGGTAATGGAGTGGAAGTTCATGTTTCCCACTAGGCCGGCGACGTCTTCGTTGTTTATGCGAACAATCCTCTTTGAGACTACTCTTGGGTCCGCAAAACCGACCTTTC
>Ga0180437_10010403_pt1 | contig 11356 bp, 12 predicted proteins | sample SS_ome_4_FD_132410 | JGI IMG/M metagenome (GOLD analysis project Ga0180437, IMG submission 132410) | Hypersaline lake sediment archaeal communities from the Salton Sea, California, USA - SS_3_D_1 metaG | ecosystem: Environmental > Aquatic > Non-marine Saline and Alkaline > Hypersaline >... | reverse complement strand
GCCCCTCTTATCTGCCTCATCTGCCTTCCGTGTGCTTTAAGCTGCACCAGGTCCACAGTCCCTTTGTCGTCTGGGTCAAAAAGTATCTTTCCATCGACTATGCGCCCACTCTTGGGGACAATCCTTAAAATAGATTGAGAGGTCACACTTTTGCCACAACCACTTTCCCCGGCAATACCCAGGGTTTCACCCCTCCTGATATCAAAGTTTACCCCATCAACAGCCCTGAGGGTTCCCTCTCGAAAGAAGAAATACGTTTTCAAATTTTCTACTTGCAGCAAAAGATTCCCATTTTTCACGTGTACATCCTTAAACCGTCGCATAAGGATCGGCTGCGTCTCTCAGTCCATCTCCCACGAAATTAAACGCCAAGATACTGAGGACTACGAACAAACCTGGCGTTAGTATCCAAGGTGCGTTGGCTATGATCCTCACATGTTGTGCATCCTTCAACAAAACACCCCAGCTAATTGCTGGAGCTTGCATACCTAGCCCAATAAAACTCAACGAGGTTTCCGCTAGGATCATCCACGGAATATAGAGCGTCGCCGAAGCAATAATGTGGCTATAAAAGGAAGGCAGCAGATATTTGAAGATAATACGAGACTCACTAGCCCCGTAAAGCTTCGCTGCCATAACAAAATCTTCCTCTCTGATAGACATGAATTTTCCTCTAACCATCCGGACAAGACTCGTCCACCCTACAATTGAAAGTATTACGACTATGGCAAAATATGTTTTAGTTATCGACCAATGGGTTGGTAGAGCGACGCTTAAGCCCATCCACAATGGTAAGGTCGGTATAGATCTAACCGCTTCTGTAACTCTTTGAATGATTAGATCAATCCTACCTCCGAAATACCCGGAGACGCCACCGAGAATGATACCAAAAGCAAAACTCAGAGCGACACCGACAAGACCAATTGACAGTGATATTCGAGTTCCGTATATGATGCGAGAAAACATGTCTCTACCCATGGCATCTCTACCTAGAAGAGAACATCGACCTCCTTCAAAGCCGAACAGATGGATATCAGCATGGAAAAAACCCCATAATTCATAAGGATCTCCGTGAACCAAGAAGCGTAGCGGACATTTCTTCGTTCTATTTTCCTTATAAGTTATTTTCCATGTTTTTGGATCCATTTCTTTTGTGATCTCGTACGCGAAAGGCCGTAACGAGAAATTTCCTTGATCATCAATGAAGTGTAGACGTTGTGGAGGAGCTATTTTGAATGCAACACTATACGTGTGAGGGTCATAACAAGCAACGAACTCGGCAAATATTACGCAAAAATAGAACATTGCAAGCACAGCAAGACTGATTACTGCCAATTTATGTCTAAAAAACTTCCATCGAATAAGTTGCCACTGGGATGCGACGTGAAGTTTTTCCTCTTTTGATCCGTCCTTATTATCTTTTCTCCTTCGGAACTTCATTCTATCTCTCCGCAGTTAGACCGCTTCTCGTATTCGCGGATCTAACCAGGCCAACAATATATCCGATAATAACGTTCCTAGGATGGTTAGGATGCTCAAGATGAAGACAATACTACCAGCCAAAAACATATCCTGACTCAAAAGCGAGCTCAAGAATATGGGAGCAAGCGTAGGTAGACCCAAGACTAACGCGGTAAGGAGTTCCCCATTTACCAGCTTCGGTAAGGTCCAACCTACAGTGCTTGCAATTGGATTAACGGCGATTCGAAAGGGATATTTGTACAGTAGTTTTCTTTCAGATAGTCCTTTCGTTCGAGCAACCATAACATAAGGCTTATGCAGCTCGTCCAAGAGGTTAGCTCTTACCATCCGAATCAAACCGGCTGTTTCAGCAAGACCTACGATAAGACCAGGTATCCATATATGATCGAGCAAATTAATGAACTTAGCAAAGCTCCACGGAGCCATCTGATATTGTGGAGAAAACAAACCAAGAGCAACCTCTCCCTTGAAAATGAAGTAGAGCCACAGTACTACGAGGGCAGACAAAAAGGGCGGAATAGCTAAACCTATAAATGCTACAGTTGTGAACGTATAATCACATATGGAATACTGACGAGTGGCTGAGATTACACCTATAATGATGCCAATTGTATAAACAAACAAAAATGCAACACCGGAAACAGCAATGCTCCAAGGTAGTCTCTCTTTCAAAATATTGTTAACAGAATCGTTCCACTCCATAGATATTCCCAAATCACCATGAGCCATGTTGTAAACCCACTTGAAATACTTAACATATATCGGTTGATCAACGCCATAGCGTGCTCGTAGACCTTCTATTGTCTCCATATCAATTGCTTCACCCATTGTTTCTAGCTGAGCAACATAGACAGATACATAATCACCTGGCGGAGCTTCAATAATTAGGAAGGAGACCATAGAGATAATTATCACTGTGGGTATCATGTATAGTAGTCTACGAATCACGAAGCCTATCATCTTACGTTCACCTCATTGGTCGTACTTTGTCCTTTCTTGCCTTTCCCTAATGAGATAGCAATCTAGCCTAGCCGGTAACTAGCTGCTGATTGAGGACCAATCCGAATGATTTGTTAGGCTTCTCACCTTGAAATAATGTCTCGGTCAGTGCCTGGCTCTTGTTAAGACATTAATTAGGAGGTCTGTTTGATGCCAAATGACGGCCTCCGTCGACGTTGAGAATGATACCGGTTATGAACGAGCTTTGCTCGGATGCAAGGAAAGTTGCGGCATCAGCAATATCTTTCAGCTTGCCGTTTCGCCCAAGAGGGTGGACGGGCAGTATCTTTTTATAAAACGCAGACATCTTCTCCTCGTCATCGCCTATGATGGGGATGGAAAGCTCTGTATCTTCAATGAGTGAAGGAGCTATCAGATTGACCCGAATGTTATCAGGTGCTACCTCCATGGCCATGACTTGAGATAGAAGTTGCAGTGACGCTTTTGAGGTACCATATAGCCCTACTCCTGGAAAAGCCTTGAATCCAGCTATGGAGGATATGTTTATGATAGACCCCGCACCCACTTTACGCATCTCTGGCAGTACGGCAACCATAAGACGCCAAGGGCCCCAGCAGTTCGTGTTCATCTGAAGATCCCAAAGAGAGGAATCTACCTCATCGAGCTTCCCAAATCGCATGACACCTGCGTTATTTACCAGGATGTCAATCCTCCCGGTCTTGTCCACCGCCTCTTTCACGATACGTTTAATATCGCTCTCCTCTGTAACATCCGCTCTGATGCTGTAGACTCGATCGCCATTTGGTGCTATGGCAGAGCATGTCTCATTAAGTTTGTTTTCTCTTCTCCCACAAATAATGACCTGCGCGCCTTCATCATGGAATCGTTTCGCAATCGCTTTTCCGATACCTGTGCCCCCTCCAGTAATGATTGCCGTTTTTGCCTTAAGACTTCCTCTTGATTCGCTTTCATTTTTCTGACTGGATTTTGCCATTTCTTCCTCCTATGAAACGTGATAGCATGGTCAATAATAATTCAGTAAGTTACTAAAGCAACCTACTGTATATTCCCCAGTTTGTGGACCAGATCACAATATAGACTGACTCTCTCGACCGGCGTAGATGGTGTAACTGGGCTGCCAAGACTCATAATAAACCGGCCCTTGTTTTTTCGACCAGCCTTAATTTGTCTCATTATTTCAGCTTGCAATTGTTCCTCAGTACCATTTTGAAGAATTCCAATAGAATCCAAATTACCTAGCACAACACAGCGCCCTTGCACTTTTGTCACTATATCATCCTCGATATCGATTGAAAAATCTTTCTTGCTTTCCTCTAGAGCAAGCGCATATGCTCCAGACGAAAGAATGTGCTCCCATCTTCCAGCCGGATTGCCATAGAAGAAGTAAAAACTCTTCAAACCATTCATATGAATCTCTTCAACCAGCCTTCTGAGATAGGTCACATTTAACAATTTAAAGCTCTCGGGGCTAATCAAATCCGAGAGACAATCGTTTATGTAAATTCCCGCAGCACCACACACAGCTGCTTCTCTAACCCTACGAACATTGGTGCGAAGAAAACGTTCACAGGCATGCATCACTAAGTCCGGTCTATCAGCTATCATAAGCATCATTTCTTCAAATCCCCATAAATAGTAACATTCCCAAAGTGGGGAGCGTACAAAGTAGACTGGATAAAGGTCTTTACCAAATTCTCTTAATAATTGGGCAGCCAAATCTGCCCTGCCATCTTTAGCGATCTCCTCGGGATCAGAATCAGGAAGGGCCGGTATTGACTCATCGATTTCTTCTAACGTTCTTGCAATATGATCTGGATGAATTGATACTACTTTTTCCTTTTCCGATAACCCGCCTCCGATTTTTGGCTCAATGAGCTTTTCTTTTTTCCCCGTTCTTTTATCAATCCGAAATGTTCCATCTGACTGTTTCACAATACTGATGTTCTCCCTGTCTTCGCGAGAATACCCAATAGGAAGAACGAACCAATCTTGTCCTGTTTTGGTCATGACATCACGGCGCCATGACATCTGGTGATCAATATCCGGCGATTCCTGATACCACCATGGGGCGGACGTTAGCTCTTGCCAATGATCACGAATATATATACTCCCAGACGGTACGATCACTGGTATCTCTGGAGCTCCATTCTCCGAAAACGCTGCTTCAATTTTCTCTCTTCCAGTCATTCAACCATCTCCCATAATCGGGCGAAACCAAATGGGAAGAAACACGCACACTCTACCGCCCAGAGGTCTCTTGCCTTTAACAACCTCCGTTACCGATCCATCAAGACGATTCACGAGAAGGGCTTGGGGGGCAAACCCAACCCCTTATGCCCCAGCCATGCGCTCCTATCCGCCTTGGGGATGCGCTTCCTCAGGGCTCCAAGCTACTTTGGCTCACAGGAGGTGTCTCCATGAACCTCAACCACCACCTCGAAGACAGGCTCAAGGCCCTCCGCCTGGGTGGCATGCTTCAGAGCCTGGAGATCCGGCTCGAGCAGGCTCAAAGCTCCCAGCTTGGACATCGGGAGTTCTTTGAGCTCCTCGTTCAGGACGAAATCGAAAGGCGGGAGGCCAAGAAACTTAACCTCTGACTCTCCCGGACTTCCTTTGAGGAAGTCAAGACCCTGGAGGACCTTGACTTTGGTTCTAACTCCAGGCTCAACAGCCGATTGACCCGTGATGGCCAGCTCCGCCCTCGATCGGCTGGCCCATCACGGTCATCATCATCACCTCATCATGGGAGGAGAGTCGTATGGAAGAAAACTCAGACCACAAAACTCAAAACCCTCCACCCCTCCTCCCACTCTCTCTACGGTGCATTGCACCATAATATTGTTGCTACTTCTTGATGAAGTACTGGCACGGTTGATCTGAGTGCTCATTTGCAGATGGAGGGGTACACAGATTTCCAAGCCTATTGGAAAACACCTGATACGATTTTTTCCCGGAAGACCACACCGCACCCACAACCCACATGTTCTCACAATGGGTTAAATATATTTCGTTGGTTATGTCATTCCTCTTCTTTTCATCGGGTTCGGCTATGAATTGATCATGGAGTTCCTTTAGTCGCTTGATATCCGCTGGCGGCTCCTCACCTTTCTGGCCTCCACTAACCATCCATAAACCCCACGCCGGGTTGATATTAAAGGTAGTCGATATGGGGACCCACTCAGCCAAAGTGGCTGGGTATTTCGGGCGTAACCCCCCCGGATTGAAGTCCCTAATAGCTAAATCATGTCTGTTTGATTGCAGCTGTTGGGTCCAAAAAGCCCTATCCAAAGACTTCACCGTCAGGTTAACCCCTATATCTTCCCAGTACTTCTTATACATCTCCGCCACCCGGACGTAGGCAGGCATCAGGTTGTCCACGCTTGCCGTCAGATTGAGAGGTTTGCCATCTGGCCGCAAACGGAACTTGTGATCTTTATCCCACTTCAGTCCCATGCCATCCAGAAGCTGGTTAGCCAGTCCAACATCGTAATTCGCGTATTGATTGAACCGTGGCAATTCGCCATGATACGGAGGACCTCCGGGAGGTCTTACCCGAACAGGGTCATATACTCCATTAAAAAGCAAGTCGTTTATCTCTTTTCTATTCATGGCCATCGACAAGGCTATACGGAACTTCTTATTGTTGAGTATCTCGCGTAGCACAGGATCCGGATGGGAGAAATTGAAATGAATCACCCCGATTGAGCTAAGCCAACTCTGCATAAACTTGACTGTATAGTCCCCCTTTTGTTGATGCTCCATGAGAATAGGCAAGTTCTGAGCCAGACCTATCTGCCATTCATTAATACTGTCTACCTCACCGGCCAAAGTCTTCATCAGCATGCCTTCCTCATCTGGCACAAGGGTATAGTGCAATTCATCAAGATAAGGAAGTTGGTTGCCTTCAGTATCGATCTTCCAGTAATACGGGTTTCGGACGAATCGATGTATGGGCTCGGTTATCTTGTTTACAGGTTTCCAGGCACACATCGTTGGAGTGTCTGGATTAGTCCAAAACTCAGTTTTAGCTTGAAAAAAGGTTTTCCAGTCGCCAAAGCCTTCCTTTTCCATTGCTTTTTTTAGATCATCCTTTGAGGTATACTTAGGATGAAACTTCTTCATGAAGTGTGACGGAAGATAGCAAGGAATACGTCCCGGAATTCTATAACCCCTGCATATCTTTTCAATGAATATACCGTAAGGCCCCGCAAAGGTGTATCTGATGGTATAATCATCTATTTTCTCAAACTTTGCCATTTCTCCGCCAACTTTAAATTGCGCTACTCCTCCAGGGGTAAGTTCTTTGTTGCAAGCTACATCCTCATACCAGAAGGCGAAGTCATCAGCATCAAATGGATCACCATCGCTCCACTTCATTCCTTTTCGTATCTTAAAGGTGTAGACCTTTACATCGTCACTAACCGTCCAACTTTTGAAGATGTTTGGCCTCATGGGTTCTTCACAATCTGGAGCATACATATTTGAGGCGTAGACAACCGGTGTCTCGTAGATTACATGTTGACAGTAGTAATCATCTTTCTTGCCTCTATGGACTGCACGGAAGGCCCCTCCGTACCGCCCTATTTCCTCTGCAGGATCTATTACCAAGGGCTCTTCGGGGAGCCTTTCTTCTACGGGAGGGAGATTTCCCTTATCGACCATTTCTTTGAGCATAGGGGCCTCACCATACTCTTTTATCTTTTTACCCGTAATCTTTTCATATTCTCCTAGAGTCGGATAAATATAGGCTACATCCTTTTTTTCCACTGCGAGCAGTAAACTTGCTGCCGTTAAACACATAGCTCCTGCTAGTAACGCTATTGTTAGTTTCCGTATCATTTTGATCCCCCTTTGCTGCATGGCTCAGGCTTTGTGGAAAACTTCCAAAAGAGAAATTAACCTCTGAATATTTTTCCCTTTAGAAATCTTCTTTCATCCCAGCTAATAGGCCCGCTCGCTTGTCACCTCCTTTTCATGGCCTTGTCTTAGCCAAACCGCTTCTTCCACCCTTTCACTCGAAATTGTTCGTAAATCTCCAGTGCCCTCACTTTGTTATTATTTAAGCCTTCGTCGGTCCAAAAGAACGAGGGAAATAGAAAATTCTTTCCAATCCCCTGACGCTCATATGGCTATCTCCCAAGGTTGAAGAGCCTTCAGAGACTCTTGGCAGGACCATAAGAGCAGACCGATCCTTCGCTCGGCCAGACCTTCCTTGATTTTGGTAATTCAGCTTTGGTAGGCTTCCGAGGCGATAGCGGTCTCCCTCTTCGGACCACATATCTGGCAGTATCTCCCTGGTGGTGTATTCTGGTTCGGTTCTAAACTTTATCTTCCGATTTGTCTGTGATACATTGAAAAAGTTATGTCTTGACTTCCGGAGGGTCGAACAAATGTGATTGAACATTTTCCCTATATTATTGGACTAGAATCGTCTTGTCAAGCCTGAATTTCTAACACTATTTTAAGATAGGTTCACGAAAAACACCAGGCTTTATGCTTCTAACCCATTGATATAAATCATTAAAGATCCCGAAACCCTCTTCTCTGCGTCTCGAATGGATCCAGGTCTATTGACAATCGATACTTTTCTTGTATAAATATCATTGTACAAACTCGTGTGGCAGAAAAGATAAATCTGATGGAAATGGAAAAGGTGGACCTGGGAAAAAGGCTTAAAGAAATTAGAACGCAAAAAAGCCTTACCCTCCGTGATCTGGAGGAGCTCTCCAGCTGTTCCGCCAATTACCTCTCCCAGGTCGAAAGAGGCCTGAACTCGCCAACCGTCGAGACGCTCATGCGTATCACAAACGCCTTGGGTGTGAAGCTGGGCGACTTCTTTTCACACAGGCAAATCGAGGAACCCCGGAAAATCGTCAGAAAAGAGGGTCGCAAACTCGCGCCGTCAAGCCTCTCAGGGATTGGCTATCAGACACTCACGGCTCCCGACGACCAACCACTGCTCGACGCATTTATCATCACCCTTGAGCCCGGTGCAAGCACGGGAATGGTTGCTCACAAGCAAAAAGGAAACGAGTTCCTCTACGTTCTCACAGGCCGGCTTGATCTGAAGCTCAACAGCGAAGTGTACGAGCTCCATCCCGGCGACAGCATCCGTTTTCATTCGGGTGAACCGCATCAGATTCAGAACAATGGTTCCGTCGTTGCCGAAGTCATCAGCGTGGCCACACCGCCCCGGTACTGACAACGACAGGTGCTCGGCATCATAGGGTCATGAAAAGCTGGAGTATGGCCTCGCCCGGCACCGTATCTGTCGATACCGGCCTCTTCTCAAAAGCAAATCTCATTGAACATCAGAGCTCCAGGGGCTACCATATAGGGTCCTGAGTGCCTGTGAGTGTCTCTTTCGCGGCCCTCCAGTGCTCTAGGGCAAAAAGTTGGTTGGGCTGCGCGGTGCTACGAACCCTTGTCTGGAGACACGACAATGAAAGGAAAAACCCAAAGTTCATCCATGGAGAACCTGCTTCGTCTGATTCATGACCACGAAGACTATACGGACCAGCGATGTCTGCAACTCTACCCGGCCACCAATCGGATGAGTGAAAACGTGAGAGGCCTCCTGTCGTCGACCATCGGCTCCCGGCCGGCCGAAGGGGATCCTGGCGACAGGTACCAGACCGGCATGACGTACATTGACGCCCTCGATCGGCTTGCCGACAGCCTCCTGAGAGAGCTCTACGACGCCAGCGGCAGTGAGATCCGGGTATTGAGCGGCTCCATGGCAAACGGGCTCGTTTTCAACGCCTTGACGCAGCCAGGCGACACGATCCTCGCTCCACCCGTGGTCGCCGGTGGCCACATTTCGCATCATGCCATGGGTGTTGCAGGCTATCATGGGCTTCGAACGGTTGAGATCGGTTTTGACAACGACGCCATGAACGTCGACTGGGAATCGCTCGCCGATCTGGTCCGGAAACACCACCCAAGACTGATCATCCTCGGACAAAGCCTCTGTCTGTTTCCGCCACCCTTTGAGAGAATCCAGGAGATCATGGCGCAAACGGATGCTGTCTTCCACTACGACCGCGCCCACGTTTCAGGGCTCATCGCCGGCAAGGCCTTCCCCAATCCTCTGGAACACGGGTTCTCGGTTCTCACGTCATCGTCCTACAAGACCTTCCCTGGTCCACCGGGCGGTTTCATTCTGACCAACGACGAGACCATCCATCAAAGGATCAAAAGGGCCACCTTTCCAGGCTTCACGGCAAACTATCACTGTAACCGTGTGGCGGCCCTCGCTGCCACTTGTCTGGAGATGCTCCGTTATGGACGCGATTACGCCGGTCAAATCCTGAAAAACAGCAAGACCCTGGCAGAATGCCTGGATCAGCACGGATTCAACGTTCTCGGGAAGAACTTCGGATTCACCAAAACCCATCAGATTGCTCTGGACGTTTCCGGTATCGGTGGAGGGGCCTGGTGTGCCCGCCAGTTGGAGCAGGCACATATTCTCTGCAACAAAAACCTGATCCCCGGCGATAACCCCAAGCAGGTCAAGAATCCGAGCGGTCTACGAATGGGCACACAGGAAGTGACCCGCCTCGGGATGAAGGAGACCGAGATGGGTACCATCGCCGACATGATCGCAAGAGTCCTGTTGGAGAAGATCAATCCGCTCACGGAAAGGAAAGAGGTCGAGGCGTTTCGGTCTTCCTTCAAAAAAATCGTTTTCTGTTGATGGTTGGCTATGCAGATGATGTTTTTGTTCTTTCCCACCCCGAACGGCCAAACCAAAACGACGCGAATTTGCTCTTGTTATTTGCCGGGCTCTGTCGTATAATTCTCTCGTCTGGCTTCTTGGGAAGCCTAAGTGGTTTGGTTTCATAAAGCCCTCAGGACTTTCTAGGACCCTGGGGGCTTCCTACGTCAGACCCTAACCTTGCAGTCGTCCATATGTTGTTGAATAACGGGTTTGTGTGCGATTTGGGTGTCCCGCTGGTGACAAGACGTTCTGGCTCCACACAGCCTGTGAAAGTATTCGGATATTTATTCCAGAAAAGGAATCCTTATGTCCATCACGGTAGAGGTCAGGGACAATCTCGAAAAAGCGATCAAGGTGCTCAAGCGGAAAATGCAGTCGGAGGGGATGCAAAGGGAGCTGAAGCATCGACGATTCTATGAAAAACCGAGCGTCAAGAAAAAACGAAAACAACGCGAAGCCAGCCGCAGAAGACGGAAGTCTCGCCGCCGATTCTCTCGATGACCAGAAGAGCTCTAGAGAGCAGGAGAATGGGGCTCATAAAGAAGCATCCTGCACCTTTTAGCTCGACACCACCATCCGATCTTGTCGACACACTCGGTGTACCGTCAATGGATCCATCATTGACCGAGAAAGAAACAAAGTAGAGGAGGTTGGCATGCAGGGGAGTAAACTCTATGTGGGAAACTTGAGTTACTCGGTGACGAGCAAACAGCTGGAGGACCTGTTTTCAGGCTACGGCGAAGTGAAAACGGTCAACATCATCGAATCCAGAGGGTTTGGGTTTGTAGAGTTGGCCAGTCCGGCGGAAGCCGAGAAGGCCAAGGAAGCCCTGGATGGATCCGAGTTCGAGGGTCGAACATTGAGGGTTAACGAGGCTCACCCACCAAAGAGCCGTCAAGGAGGAAGACCGCGAAGATACTAACGGGCCATTCTCATTGACGGTGATCCGGCTTTCCAACCATCTAAAAAGGATTTGGTGAGGTGTCTGTCTTGCGGAGGGCTTGTGGACAGGCATACGGATTTCCAAAAAACACGACCGCCGCTTTTGTACTCAAAACCGTCATGTCAATCACGTCAATAGTGAAGGGAAAATCTCGAGAATGAAAACGACGCTGAGCGTTCTTTCCATCTCTCTGAATCGATTCGGAGGTTCGTCTCGATGAGAATTCTCCT
>Ga0180437_10010402_pt1 | contig 11356 bp, 12 predicted proteins | sample SS_ome_4_FD_132410 | JGI IMG/M metagenome (GOLD analysis project Ga0180437, IMG submission 132410) | Hypersaline lake sediment archaeal communities from the Salton Sea, California, USA - SS_3_D_1 metaG | ecosystem: Environmental > Aquatic > Non-marine Saline and Alkaline > Hypersaline >... | reverse complement strand
GCGCATGGGGATTGTTTCTGGGGAGCCTTCGTGGACGCCTCGGATCACGAACGTCATCCACAAGGGAATCTCCTTGGGGCGCAGCGACCATAACATATACGCCTACTCCATGTCGTGCCATTGGAGGGACATCGTGGCCGACAGGCTCAAGGTCTTGTCCGAGCGGAATAGAGGAAGGCTGGAGCCGGGCGATCCCGTTCCTACCGTCCCGCCGCTCACTCTCGTGTTGCACGGCAGGCAGAACTGGGCGCTCATGCGTAATGCCGTGACCGACCATGCTTGCGAAGTGGTGTTCGTTCATGACCATCCCGTCGATGCCCCTGGGTTCCGACAGTTCCCGGCGCCACAAGACGCGCCCACGGATGTTCACAGGATCAACTACGGGTTCCTCTTGTCGAGGTCTAAGTACGTCTGGTTCGGGAACGTGTTCGTCCCCCCGTACTTTAGTGCCATCAAGTCCGACGCAAGTTGCGACCTTGTGTACGGCCGGGACGGCATATTATGCAAGAGGGCCGTGATTGAGCGTCTCGGCGGATTGAAGCAAGGGCTCCTGGAGGACGAGGCGTTTGCCGTCTTCCTGTCGGAGGCCAGGGAACACTTTGATGTGAGGGAAATGGGATGAGGGTTCTAGTCACCGGTGGTCACGGATTTCTGGGCTCCGCTTTGTGTCCGCAGTTGAGGCTCGACGGGTTTGAGGTCATGGCCCCCAAGCATACGGAGTGCGACTTGAGATACGCTCCGATGGTCGATCTGTGTTTTAGCAAGAACGACCCGGACGTGGTCGTCCATCTGGCCGCCAACGTTGGTGGCATTGGAAAGAACAAGCGGCTCCCTGCCAGCCTTGCGTACGACAACCTTCTGATGGGAATCAACGTCATCCACTCTTGCAAGATGTACAGGGTGAGAAAGTTAGTCGTGCTTGGGACAATATGCTCGTATCCCAAGTTCTGCGACGTTCCCTTCAAGGAGGAGGATTTCTGGAAGGGCTACCCAGAAGAGACGAACGCGCCGTACGGGATTGCCAAGAAGGCTTTGCTCGTCACGGGCCAGGCCTACCGACAGCAGCATGCGATGAACATCGTCCATCTCCTTATGGTCAACCTCTACGGCCCGAGGGACAACTTCGACTTGGAGGATAGCCACGTCATCCCGGCCTTGATCAGGAAGTTTCACGAGGCCAAGGAGAAGGAGCGCCCAGTCGTCCACTTATGGGGCGACGGGACGCCAACCAGGGAGTTCTTGTTCGTGCGCGACGCGGCGAAGGCGATTTCTGCTGCGGTACGGCGATATGATTCGGGTGAGCCGATCAACATCGGCAACGGACAAGAGGTTTCCATTTTGGAACTCGCAGAGCAGATCAAGGCGATCACCGATTACAAGGGGGAGATAGTCTGGGACACGTCCAAGCCGAACGGACAGCCGCGTCGGTGTCTGGACGTGTCTAAGGCTGAGTCGTTCTTGGGCTGGACGGCTGAGACGACCTTGCGTGATGGCCTTGAAGAGACGTATTCCTGGTGGCTGGACAAGGGAAGGGAGCCCCTCAGATGATTGTGATGAGCCCATACAAGTTCGTCGAGTCTCACCGTCAGACCGTTGACAAGTTCTATGACGAGGCTCGGAAGAAGGCTGGGCTCGCAAAACGCAAGATTCCGCTCCCGAAGTACAAGACTGTCGGGGCGATCACTTTTGGACCCGAGGATGTAGGAGACTTCGAGAAGAAGCTCAAGAACATGTTTGAGGCTTGCATGAAGAACGTTACGGACGAGGGCAAGACTACGGTGTACGACGAGGTTGTCCTCTGGCCAGGCTACGACATGAATCACGTCCGATACTGGGTCACCATTGACGTTAGGTACGAATAAGGAGAATGTGATGAGCATGAAGCACGAGGAGATCATTAACCTGAAGTCCCTTTTTATCAGGGCCTACAACAAGGATCCCCAGAGGTTCAAGGCCCTCCCTGGAATGACGGGGACTTGGACGCCCAAGATGCTGGTCGATTTGTTCGAGCTGATGAACGAGCCAGGGGAGCCCTCCCAGGCCGACATGGCCGCCGTCATCAACGTGAACCGCTCCACCATCACGAGGAAGATTGCCAGCGTCGACTGGGGCGACTTTGAGGAGAAACTTCGCGTGCTATGCACGGGAGATCATAGTGACGCCGTCGACATGGCCTCTGATGACTACCTTGTGAAGATCATGAACCAGCAGTCCACCCGGGAGTGGAAGCGCGACCTCATGGCAGACACCGTCGCCAAGCGCGTCGAGGGCACCATGGGGAGGATGTTGCCACTCTTGGGGAAGACGAAGTTCCCCCCGTTGAAGTTCACCAACAAGAAGGCCTTGGCCAGGACGCCAGAGGAGATGGTTCTCTTGTTGTCCGACTTGCATGTGGGCTACACGTTCTCAAAGAACGAGACGGGGAGCCTCAGCGAGTACAACTTGGACGTCTTCAGGAAGAGAGCGGACGGCCTCCGCAGGGGCGTGCTAGAGATCATGCGCCTTCACAAGGAGATGCGCAAGATCCCCGTGTTGCACGTTTTCGGGCTCGGGGACTTCGTTCACGGCTTGAACCTAGCTGGGAAGTGGGGTCCGGCCTACACAACGGAGGACATCACCAAGCAGACGATGGTGGCTGGCTCCGTCATTGCCGAGGCCATGGACGCGTGGGGCAACTACTTTGATCGCGTGGAGTTCGACGGCGTCCTCGGGAACCATGGCCGAGCCGGGGTGAACGAGAACTCTGACAAGGTCTCGGCCAACTGGGATCGCATGGTCTACAACCAGCTCCAGTTGCATCTCAAGAACAGGCCCAACATACACATCAACTTCAACGAGAGTTGGTGGACCAGGAAGACGATCCAGGGGTTCGACTTCCTCTTGCTCCACGGTGATCACATCCGTGGAGGGATCCCCTCCTTGCTCAAGGTCAACTATGAGCTTCAAGACCTCCAGCAGGAGAAGCCATTCAACTACCTCTGCATGGGGCATTTCCATGCGTGTCGCGAGATCGAGACCCCGCGTGGCGGTATCATCATCAACGGGTCGTTCCTGAAGGGCGACATGTACTCGTTGCACAAACTGCGCGTGACCAGCATGCCCAGGCAGATCGTGTTCGGCGTTCACCCCGAACACGGCGTTTCCTGGACGTACAAGTTGGACCTTGATTTCGCGAGAGGGTAGGGTGGGGAAGAAGGTCATCAAGGCGAACTCCAAGTGCCCGCTTTGCGGGGAGGAGGCCTACGTCTCCTTCATGACGACGGAGTGTTCGAACGGGGCTTGCGACAACTTCAGAGAGGGCGTGGTAAGCAAGGCCGACTATGCCCTCCTTGAGGCCAACGACAACCCTGGCGACGAGCCCGATGGCTGGCAAAAGGAGAAGCCGAAAGAGGGAGAGAACATGTACGACTCCTTCTATTGGTACCGCGAGGGCGAGTTGCCCCCAGAACACGAAGACGAGGTGTAAGATGGCCCATAAGTTGCTGATTTTCGTCGCCGCAGTCCCAGAGGAGAACGTCCTCGACGGGGGCAAGTTCCCCGCGATCCTTGAGACGAAGGGAGAGCGGATCACGATTCCCCCGGCAGTCTTGTGCGACCTTGAGAGCGGGTTCGACGTCCAGGCCGCGAAAAACAAGATGGGCGAGTCGATCGACAAGTTGGCCGCGAAGTTGTCGCCCAACAAGGAGCAGCCCACCGACGACCCGAAGATCCTCGCCGGAAGGAAGCCGCGCTCGCCGAAGGCTTGACTTGTGCCTCAAACGTGTTAGCATGTACTCATGAACGAGATCGAGCAGGTAAAGCATGATCTTCTCAAGGGGCTGACCCCTACTGGTCGGTGGCGTACCGTGATAGAGCGGAGCGTCATGATCAACAACGACGAGTGCGTCCTCTACTCAGACTCAGAGGTCGTGGACGTTGACAAGCATTTTGGCGGCATGTTCGGCGACCCAAAGATCGTTTTCAGCAGGCCGGTGTTTGCCGAAGAGAAACTCGACGCCTCTGGGTGTGAGCCCACGAGTTGTTTTGATGAAAAGGTCGGGGAACTGACCAGGTCTCTTGACGCCGTCTTCAGCCTGGGAGGGCAATGGAAGATCTTTGAGGGCGTGGGGTGGGACATGGGGAGGTTCCTTGTCCACTATTGTGCGCTCTCCTATTATGACTGTATGAGTGGCGGCATGCCGTTCTCGGAGATAAGGCTGGCCAGGGAATTGATGCTGAAGGCTGGTGTCAACCCGAAGACCAAGGTCTATCCAGGGAAGAAAGGCGACGAATGGTACACCGTGGGTGACTTTTTCAAGGAGACGGCTGACTGATGCATTACGACGAAGCCATCAAGCACTGCATATTCAGGTACCTTTCGGGGTCGCACGCGTATGGCATGAACACCCCCGAGAGCGACGAGGATTATCGCGGTGTTTTCGTCGCCCCGATGATCAACGCCTTCAGGCTCTTTCAAGGCAACTGGATCGGCCAGGGGTCGGTCGGCCAGCATCTGCGAAATGCCTTGGAGTCGCTTCGTTTAGGCGAGCACCAAGGGGCAAAGGACCGGATCAAGGAGGCGCTTGAGGAGGACCAAGGAGACCTCAAGTGGAGCGTCCAGACTGTCCAGCGCCCGGGCCACGACGAGGAACTCCACGAGTTGAGGAAGTTCATGAAACTCGCCACGGAGTGCAATCCGAACATTATAGAGTTCCTCTTCGTCGAGAAGGGGATCTCTTACTCCACGCCAGCATGGGAAGAGATCAGGGAGAACAATCGTCTCTTTTTGTCGAAGAGGGCGAGGTATACGTTCGGGTGCTACGCGGCCGCCCAGTTGAGGCGAATCGAGAACCACAGGCGCTATTTGCTGATGCCCCCGAAGGCCAAGCCAGAACGCAAGGCCTTTGGGCTCTCAGAGGGATCCAAGATAAGGAAAGAGCACCAGCACGCCATCCTCGCGCTCCCGCTTGAACACGCATCGGAGGAGAAGCGTGACGAGGTTCGAAGGGAACAGGCATACAACACCGCCCTCAGGGACTGGAAGGACTACCAGAAGTGGGCGAAGGAGCGCAATCCCAAGCGCAAGGAGCTTGAGGCCAAGGTGGGCTATGACGCCAAGCATGCCGCCCATCTTGTCCGGCTGCTCAGGATGGCGTACGAGATCTTGTCGGAGGGCAAGGTGATCGTGTTCCGTCCGGACGCGGAGGAGCTGCTTGACATTCGTCAATGCAGGTGGCCCTACGACAAGCTGATCGCGCATGTCAACGAGATGGAAAAGAAGATCGAGGAAGCGGACAAGGTCTCGGCGCTTCCCAAGGGGCCGAACCACGGGGAGATTGCAGACCTCTACCTGGAGGTCGTGGAGGAGCACTATGGAATCACGCTTGATCACGGAGACTAAGCCCAAGAAGTACTCGATTTTGGACCGCCTTGTTGTTGCGGTAACTGCCCTCGTGGCGATGCCCGTTTTTTCAGCGGTATTTCTGTTGATGGCTTGCCTCCTCGTGGGGGTTGCGGCTCTCGTCTTTTTTCTCACCCCCATAATCTCCGTGGTCGTGCTTTTCTGCCCGAACATCATAGAGAGGAACAAGGAAGAGGAGGAGTTGGACGACGACGAGGTCAGGGAGAATTATGACGAGCTGATCCAGGCGGTGGAGACCAAGTATCCTGACGAGACCAGACACGAGACGGCCCTAAGGTACATCAAGAGCATTGAGGCTAGGCTACGCGCTGAGGGGACGACTTGCAAAGCCAGCTATTTTGACAACGATGTTGGTTTTCCCAGCAGCAACTGAGGTCGGCTTCCGAAGTTTCATCAACAGCCTGAACAGCGTGTTGCTGTAGACGATCACTCCATCCCCGCGCTGGATTATCTGGCTTGCTGGGGCGACCCCCTTCAACTCCTCAATCAACGCGTCGCTCGGGTTGTTGACTTGGACGGCCCCCGTGTAGTAGTGCATGGGGGACTTCATGCCGTTGTCGTAGACCTTGAACCTAGCATTATCCAGCTCGATCTCGTCCTCTGTGATGGGAATGCCGTACGAGCGCATCTCCTCCATGAACTTCTCGACGCCCTTGTTCTGGTCGTAGTTCACGAACACCCTGGCGAATTCCCCGTTGCGGTACGGCCCCGTCACTTGGCCCCTCAACACGGCCTCCACGAAGTGAGGAACCATGCTTGGGATCTGGCTCTCCATAATTTTCTTGCTGGGGCGCTTGCCCTTCTCGTCGGGCTGCGCTGCGAGGTCTGGGACGCTGACCTGGCGCTTTGACACCATGACCGGGACGACTGGGGACGTGTTCTGAACGACTTCTGCTGCTGGGACGGCTTGGATGAACTCAGCGAACTCGGCGAGCGAGGGGTCGTCTTTCAGGACGGGGCTCATTTTGATGTTTCGTTCGCTGGGTTGATAGAGACGATCATGAGCGGCTTGCTGGCGAACAAGTCGAGCGTCCCTGTTGCGTTCTCGTTTACGTTGACGAGGAGCCCACCTTGCGGTACGGCGAGAGGGTCACCCGTGGGGAACTTGTAATTCTGGGAGATGGCCGCGATCTGGTCTTGGTGTTGCTGTAGGATTTTCTGCTGCTCAGCCTCTTGGGCCTTTCTTTTGCGCTCCTCGGCCTCTTGCGTCTCCCACGGGTATGGATCTCCGCGATAGCCCTCCCATGATGTGACGTCTGAGGAGTGGAGGTTCTGGGTCTCTCCGTTGCTGCCCCTGATGGTCGCGTTCCATCCCTCCCGGGCGTTCCCTGACACGTTCACTACGAGCCAGTATGGGTCGCGAGTATAGAGGCCCCGTGGGCTGTTGACGATGATCCGCTCGCCCTTCCGTGGAGGGTTGAAGTCGGCGAACTTGGCGAAGCCAGCGATCTTGACGATGACCATGGAGACCTCCTCCAAGCATATTCGGAGGAGGGCACGCGTTTCCCTACTGGGAATGGAGGGAGTATCCCGTCTCGTAGGCTTCCCTGATCCAGGGGGCCGTGTATCCCTTCTTTGGGGCCTTTTTAAGGGCGTCTATGGCCCCTTGCTTGAAGGCCCTGACTTGATCCATGTAGCGCCTTCTGAGTTTGACCTCCCTGATGGAGTGGCGCGTTTTGGCGTCGACTGACCACCCTTCTGGCATGAACTTGGGCTTCATCGTCTCCATGAAGTGCTTTCTCCATCCGACGATGAATTCGGACAACTCGTCCTCGCTCATGCTTTCCACGATCCTCAAGGAGGACGTCTTGACCTTCTTGTGCTTGTCGAGGTACTCGTCGAGTTCGCCGAGTTCTGGCTTGTGTCCAAGAAACTTTGCCGTCGTGTCCCACAGGATCTCTTTCCTGTCTTGCGGGATTTTGTCTGAGTGGTTTCTCAATGCCCTCATTGCGGACAAGGCCGCCAACTGGCCCCTGTCAACGGTTGAGGGGAGGCCTCTCTTCTTGAACATGACGGCTTGTCTCGCGTGGGACTCCTCCTCGTACTTGATGTGACAAGGAACGCATAGCAGGACGCAGTCGTGACAGAGGTTTTTCTTGTACCTGGACGGGAAGTGCTTCCTGTACGAGTGTGGGACGATGTGGTGTTTGGTGAGTTTGTCACCCGTCCCGCAGACGACGCAGATGTTCTCTTTCTTGATGGTCGAGTACTCGTCTCCGAAGCCTTTCGTCTCGAACGTGAGCATGATGGCGTCGTCGGCCTTCTTCTCGGCCAGCTTCCTTGACAGGTACCAGTCGGCCTTCTTCTGGTTGCAGCGACAAAGGATCGCCCCGTCGCGGCTCAAGATCTTGATGCCGCCATATAAGTTATCTTTGCTTAGGGTGTTATGCGGCTTTCCAGTACCAGGCCCCATGTTGCCTCCTTACCTTAATGATAACACATGGTTAGGCACGCAACTATGGCTTCGTCCAGCCGTACGGAAAGCCCATGAGCGCCTCCAGCCAGTCCGGATCTGGAATTGCCCCGAGTTGGTCTGGCAAGGTTGGCGTCTTGTCTCCCACCTCGCGAGTTCGCCAGGAGAGGGCAGAAAGACCGATGTGGTCACGTGCCGTTGGCGTCCTGTACTTGCATGATGGATGTCGCCATACGTGCATCTCTTCTATGGTTGTCAGTCCTCGCTCTTTCTTCATCACGCCGCAAGGCGGAAGTTCAGTCATCTCTGGGAGGTCTTCGGGCTCCAAGAAACTCATGCCGCCGTACATCCTCCAAGTCCCCTTCGCCAAGCAAGCGACGACCTTCCCTTTCTTCCTTTTCAGTTTGTTGGCTTTCATGAGCCTCTTGCCGATGAACTCCGCGCACACCGGAGTCACGCAGTTTCCCAGCGCCTCGATGCGGAGTTTTTGTTCTGACGTTGGCGTTTTGGATAGAAGAACTGGCTCCGCTATGTTGGTTTTCTTGACCTTTGGCTGTGGGTGGAAGATCCTTCCCGCGATGTCCGACGCAGCGAAGGCCGTCCCCTCAACGCAGCCGTCTGCCCAAGGTGCTGGGAACAGCCATTTGCGGAGCCCAGCGACGATGAAGAGCCTCTTCCTCATGTGGTTCAGTCCGAGAGCCCCGGACGACAAGATGGCCCATTCTGCGTCGTATCCGTTCTCGTCGAGGTTAGCCAAAACGACATCAAGGCCTCTTGAGCGCAGCGCCCCGACGTTCTCGATCAGTACTAGTCTGGGTTTTTTATGGGCGATGATCCTATTCATCTCAAACCAGAGGCCGCTCTCTTTCCCCTCAAGCCCTTTTGGTGACTCCTTTGCCGTCTTTGAGTTGCTGACGTCCTTGCAGTTATGGACGACGTATCCATCGGCGACATACGACTCATCTTGTTCGACTGAGATGTTGAATACGGTCTTTTCTGACTTTTGACGCAGTTTGTTGACTCTTTTCCAGCACAAAGACCCTTGCTGGGCAGTACATTTGTTTCGTTTATATAGGCAAACGAGATAGGTGTGATTCTGGTTGACGACCCTTCCCTCAATTACGCATTTCTTTTTCTTTTTTGATAAGAAAACAGCGGGAACGACCCCTCGTGCTTTCCATCCTACCATCATGACAGACAAGGCCAAGGCTTTGCTTATTGTTGACGTACGCTCATATCCTTGCGAGGAGTCTCCGTCTCCATATATGTACCCACTCAAAAACGACTCAGCTTGTTTTTCTGGAAGTTGCATTATCCATGATGGGAGCCTCTTGTTTTTTGCTCCGTCTCCGAACTGAGCGAATAGTTGGTGTGCGGCTTTTTGTGTTATGTGAAACTTTACGCCAGTCCTTTCCTTGCATTTGCATGCTGTTGGATATACCTTCTTTATGTTCTTCTCCACGTAATTTGCCTCAGCATGAGAAGCGCACATTACTACCCTGCCTTTGCCGTTTGAGACAGTCCTCCATCCCTCAGCGAGGTAATATCCCATTACCCATAACATGTCATCGGAGAACGACGACGGCTTGTCGTTTCGTGGAAGACGAGAAGACGCAAATGACCCCTTCATTTTTGACGCGGAGAGCCAAAATGGCTTGCCAAGGGAACGTTTGCGTCCAGGGGCAGAGACGTTCTCAGAGGCGTAAAATGGGTGATTTTCGGTCGTGATCACGGGGGGCAGGCCAATGGCTTTTAGTTCAACTGTTTTGGCCTTTCTGGTCATTACCGATGTCACTTTTCTCCATCTTCCCAAATGAGTCATAACTTTTTCGCCAATAACCACGTTCTGTATCGGTATGTATCCATTCTCAGTCAATATCATCGTGTCTTTTGCGAAGCAAGGAAACCCGCCGCAGATCAAGTCCACCTTCTCCAAGTTTGAGGACACGACGTCTTTGACGTCCGACATAAATTCTGCCTTCGGCCAGTGCTTTGCGAGGATGGACTTGGCGTACGTGTTGATTTCGACTTGCCACGCGGTCTCGAAGTCGCTGGAGGCGTTCTCCAGTCCGAGTTCGATGCCGCCTATGCCAGAGAAGAGGCTACCAATCTTCATGTTTCTCATGCTACCCTGGAAGAGGTCGCTTTGCAAGCACCATTCCAAAGTATCATCCATCTAAGGAGGATTCGCTATGAGAAACGTGACGCTCGTCGTCGCCACCATTGGGCTTCTTCTTCTGGTTGGGTGCGTTGCTGACCAGAAGGGCAGGATTGAGCAAGGAAACGGGAGCGGAGGCGGCAAAAACACCCCTCCGAATGTCGAGGTGAAGGTCGCCCCGTCAGAGCCCCAAGACTTGTCCGAGGTCAGGAGGGGACTTGCCGACTTGAGAACGGACATCGCGTCCTCATCCAACAACACGGCGAACCAGTTCAGTGGCCTTCTGAACACCAGCGTGTCCAAGTTGGCTGAGCAACTGACTGGTCTGGAAAGCAACATATCGGAACTGGTGAAACTCACCGCCACAATGAACAACACGGCGAACGTTGAGTTGAAGAACAAACTGGAAGCGACCGCGTCTGCCGTCGCGGACGTGAAGGCGAGTTTTCAGGCCGTGGCTAACCTTGATGCCAAGTTCGACGCCAAGATGGAGGCTCATGCGAACCTTTTGAGCCAGATCGACGTGGCGCTAGGCAAGATCGAGACGTCGCTGAACGCCAATGCCAACGCCCAGGTCGGGTTCAACAACTCGTTCGACCAGAAGATGGAGCGCATGGAGCAGACGATCAGCGCCCAGGCTGGGCGGGACGTGAACATGTACCCTCCAGCGGCGGTCTACACCGTCCTCGGGTGTGTCGGGGCTTTTGTTGTCATCATTGCGATCATCGCCAGCGTTTTGATGGTGGGGATTCTGAACGCGTACAAGGCCTCGCGCCAGCGGCAAGAGGCCAGGACGGAGGCTGAGAAGGACGAGCGCATGCGCTACGAGCGCTTGCTCATGAAGGCCCTTTCTATGCTCCCAGAAGGTGACCTCAACTCGGAAATAAGTCGCGAACTGGGGATCAAGCCAAGGCCGCCGCAGGGACGCGTTGTTAAAGAGGGAGAGAAACCGAATGCTTAGGATCAAGAGTCTTCACCTTGAGGATTTTCGTGGATACAAGGAGATCGACCTCTCGTTCGGTGATTTCACGTGCCTGTACGGCCCGAACGCCATAGGGAAGACCACCATCTTGGAGGCCGTCAACCTCCTTTGTTCCACGCTGGACTTCGGGGAAGACGATTTTGGTTTGGGCAACAAGAGGCTTGAGGCCTACCTCTCCAAGAACATCCGCAACGTGGAGGAGCCAGACTCCGCTGGGCGTTTCCTCGTGAGGGGCTTGTTCGAGAACGAGGGAAAGGAGCACGAGGTTGTTCTCACGCACAAGGGGTTTGAGTCGACCCTCTCCAAGGAGCCTTGGTGGTGGATGGGAGTCTGCTATTTCGCGAAGTTTGACCAGGACATGTCCAACTTCGTCCTTCCGATCGACAAGTGGGAGATCTTCGC
>Ga0180437_10010401_pt1 | contig 11357 bp, 12 predicted proteins | sample SS_ome_4_FD_132410 | JGI IMG/M metagenome (GOLD analysis project Ga0180437, IMG submission 132410) | Hypersaline lake sediment archaeal communities from the Salton Sea, California, USA - SS_3_D_1 metaG | ecosystem: Environmental > Aquatic > Non-marine Saline and Alkaline > Hypersaline >... | reverse complement strand
GTGCACGTTCTCGCATCGTTAGACCACCGAACCGATGGTTTGGTCTACGATCAGTAGCGTACCCTTTCCTCAGCATGATCTCACCTCAAAAGAAAGTGTGCTGTCAGGATAGCTCTGATCAAATCTGCTCAAAACATCCTCGATCTGCCACAAGGATGCTTTTGCACCTAGGTTGCCTCTCCGAATTTCTCCCATTAAGTAAAACCTGATCTCATGCAGGTTTCTCTTATATCTCACAATCTTGTTCATCTTCATTCACCTCACTTGGGTGCTCAGGCTATTACTCCCATTTCCACAAGAGCTGAGCCAGATGACTCTGCTCAAAGTGGTGGGGCAAGATTGGACAGTTACAAACAATCTCGCTATCCCAATCTGTTATACTCGATTTTATGTCTACGATAGTGATCTTCGCCTAGTCTCTGCTGCATAAGACTTATTGCATCTGCGAACGTCTTGCAGTTCTCTCTGATCTTAAAATCAAGCAAGTCCTGATAGCTGTCATATTCTATTGAAATCTGTCTTAGATTCATTTTTTCACCTCCTTTTTGCTTTCAGAATCAGAATTAATCGTTGAAGTTTCAATTTTCAAAGGTTTTTTGTCCCTATTGTCCCCGTTGTCCCAATGGTTTGTTATTAAGTCATCTTTTTTTGGTATACTTTTGCAATAAGTTTTACTAGGGACAGTTGGGACAGTTGGGACACTATCATTGTTTTTCTTCTTATTAGAAAATGGAATAAGCTCACAATTCATCCAAACATATGGTCTTTCTTCCCCTTCTATTCTTTTTCTTCCACAAACATAGCCAATATTCTCAAGAGCAATTGTAAGGGCCTTTGAACTAGGGATATACATAACTTCCTTTAGAGAAGCACACCAGGACTTAAAATAAGCAAACATTTCATTTTTTGGAACATATCTCTCATTGGAAGTATTAGATCTGACACATTCCTCTGCAAAAATACTTGCAGGATCAGTTTTAAGAGTAATAAGACGTTTATTATCCTCAAAGCTTTTCTGATCAGAGAAAGATCCATTCTTTAATAGACGTTTAAGTCCAATGATGGCCCAATTAAAGAATCCAGACATATTTTCAGGGGTAATTAATTTTTCTGCAATGTTTTGAACTGCAAGATGAGTTCTAGCTTTTTCTTCTGGATCTGTGATTGAATCAATATAATCCTGTGATCTAAATTGTTGATTCCATGAAAGAAGAGTGTACCTATCCCAAAATCCAAGGGATTTATCATTGAATTGGGGTAATTCATTGCAACAAACAAATAATTTGGCAAAATTTCTAAATGTTATCTGAGGCCCATGCTTAACATCAGCTGTGATAACATCGTCACCAGTTATGGTCTTAAGGATACCGCTTTTTTTAATTTCCCCAGAAGATTGATCTCCACAAAGATTACAATATTTGTTTTGTAGGTTGGCCCTTGCAAAATTCTGCTCCAACAAACTTGTTAAATCAAAATGTGTGCAACTTTCTTTTCCTAACATTGCCTCAATCAGTTTTAGATATTGACCCTTGCCATTTCTACCCTCACCTTCAAATACAAAGAATTTATGGATAGGTAGCCCTCTATAAAGAACATATCCAGTTATCTCTTGTAAAAAGTCTTGGTTAATCTTCTCAGGTTGAACCTCTTGAATAAATTTAAGAATTTCTGGACAGGTAGCATTAGGATCATAATTGATTTGCACATTTGAAAAGAAGTAATGTTCAGGAGAATGAGGAATCAAAGTATCGGATTTAATATCATAAATTCCATTCAGAACACAGATCAGATTTTTATTTTTCTCTTCAAAATCCTCAGGGCTTATGTAATTTCCCATAGCCATAAGGTGATTATATACTGCTTCTGTTTTCGCTTTGGAATAATGATCAAGAAGCAAGCCACGAACAAACTCATCAATGAAGGTGTATGCGTTTTGTTCCCAAATACCTTTAGTCTCATTATAAAGAAACAATTGTGATTGTTTTTCATAAGCAGGTGCTTTGAAATGATGGTTTTCATTTAGGTAGTTTGCAATAGCAAGAATATTGCGTTTCATGTTTTGGTCTTTCGCAAGTAGATCCTTTGTGATTAATTCTTTAAGTTCTTCAAAGCTTAGGCCAGTTGGGACATATTCTTCAAATAGTAATTCTTCAAGTGATTTGTTAGGATCTATTTTCTTAGTGAAATAAGGGCAAGGTGAACCGCAATGATCTTTTAGTATTTGAGTAGAACACCCAACTGAATAATCTCTTGTTGTTACTGAATTAATAATTGATCTAATTTCTTGCTCAGGTAATGGTTCATCTTGTTGTTCATTCCAAACATAAAGTTCATTAGCTATCTCTTCTTCTGAGTTTCCGTTTTGTTTAAGCCAAGCACCATAAATGAAAGCATAATGATTCCTCTGACCTTTTGGTGCATCCAATAATGCCCGAACACATGGAGGCATTTCTTCAACGTGTTTTTTAAGAAGTTTTTTATCTTTCTTTTTAATTTCACTAGCTTGCTTCTCTATGTTCTGCTGTATTTTTCTTAGCTCGCTGGTGAGCATTGAATTTTTTTTCTGCTTGCCTCGTTTTAGTTCTCTTTCTTTCTTGGCAAGTTCTTTAATCTCTACCGCATCCTTCTTGAGATCTTGGTATAATAATGGAATCGCATAAAGGTTTGTTTTTGGATGAATAGAATTAGCCTGACGGATCATATGTCTGTGGCTGTAAACTTGTATATCGACCACCTCAGGCTTATTCAGTTTTGGGACAACTCGTTCTTGCACAAATTTCTTGAATATTTTTGGTAATTCAGAAGACCAATTAAGTGGAATTACCTTGTAGGGGATGAGGATATGAATTGACCTATTCCCTGAGAATTTAATATTAAAATCAGGTTCGCCAAGTCCATATTCGGCCATGAGTAAATCAATGACTTCAATGGCGGTTTCTTTTGATTCAGTTAGATCCTTTGCATCGATCTCAATAAGCAAAGGGCCTTTCATCCTATAAGGTTCATTCCAGGAAGGATCATCTTTTCTTTTTGGGATAAATCGGTCTAGTTCAAAAATCCCAATATGTGCATCAGTATTATTATATTTCACTTTGAGCTGACGCAGAACATCTGATAATTCAGAGAGAGGATAGCTATCTCTATCACAATTTTCGTTCACGAAGTAAGCGACTTCAAAATAAGATTTGGTTTTTGTAACTGCCATGCTCCCTCACCCTTTATCCTCAGAGAGCTTGGAGACAGTCCCTAAATTAGAGACAATTCGATCAAAGGTATTTTCTAGATTTACATCTGGCAGATTGTCTAGAGTACATATTCCTAAATCATCAGCTAAACCTTGTTCAACATAATACACGATTTGCTGAGTCAGGCTTCTCCTTTCTTTTTTTGCAATCTCCTTAGTAAGCTTATGGATAGCTAATGGAAATCGCAACATTGTCGGTTTAATCTCTTCGTTTGGAACTTTCATTTAAACTCACATCCTGCTTAGTAACCCCCATCCTGAAAGGACAAGATTTACCTCGTTGCTTAGGCGAGTTTTCCGTTCCAAACAAAAAGACCATTCAAGAAATAGTCTATTCGCTATCTATCATTTTGCACCTTGCAATATTTATATTTTTCCCTTTACTATACCTGAACCCATATATTTTTAGGCTCACCTAAACATTTTTAAACACCGTGCCGAATACCAAATATGCAATTGCAATTGCAACTTTACGTTTGTAATTGTAAGTAATTGACTTGCGTGCGGAAGCACACACTATCACTTGGGGTAAGGGAACGGGCTCTTTTTGAGCCCTATCCTAAGCCCCAAAAGAAAATTCCAAGTGATGATAATGAGGGTTTTTAGCTACTTTCTCATTTTGATGGTTTTATCTAGTTTTTCCGTTGCTTCATGCAGTGTCTTTGAGAATCAATCTGAGCCTTTGGATATTGAGCTTCCATACCGAGGCATATATTTCACAACGTTTGAAGAGCCAGAGTATAATATTTGCGGATTAGGTGAGGTTTGTGGCTGATTTTACACAAAGGATTGAGAAAAGAGATGGCAAGCAGGTTGTTGTTACTTTCAAAGATGGAAAAGAGGTTTCAGTAGAACCTCACATTCGACCTATTAGCGGATATCTTCCTGGGACAAGCAGGGCATTTGTTGCAGGGCGTGCAATATCTGAACAGGAGATTCAGGCTCTCAATGAAGCCGAACGCCAAAGAATTCTTGCTGAAGGCGGAGTGATTGTTTCAGAATCAAAAGATGAGCAAGGCCTCATCAGCTTTGAGGTTGCTGATCGACCTGAAGAACCAACTCAAACAATCAAGCGGTCGGAGGATCTCATTACTGTTAGTGGGCAAAGTGAACCGATTGGCGAAATCAAAGGGCTAAGAAGAGGAATCCAAGAGACTCAATTTGAAACGCCAGAGTACCGCATGGAAACATCGACATTGACAGCAAGTGCTCCTGAATTTTCAAGTGGTGTTGCACAGGATCAAAATCCCTTTGCGGTCGACATGGGCGGAATCGGTGAATCATTCCTAACAGGACTTGGCTTGCGTGGCGTGGTCGAAGTTGGAAAAAGAACGCTAGCACCTGCTGTTGTTTCAGGAGCTGCACCAGTTGTATATGGATCGCTGTTAGGTTTTGGAACAGTTGCAGCAGGTCGGGAATTTGGGATTACAAATACTCTTGAGGATATTGGTTCACAAATCGCATTAGGCATGTTTAGTTTTGGCATGGGCGATCTTGCAACAGGGATTGCTGAGAGTCCAGTATCAAAAACTGCGACTCAGATAGGCAAACCTCTTTTTGAGGACATCCCTGATGTTCTTAGAGATGTTGCAAAAACAACTGCTGCCCAAGCCCAAGCACGACCCCTTCAATTTGGACTTGAGCTAGTCGCAGGTGGAGTCGGATATTCAGGACCCGAAATTTTACGAGGATCAATCAAAGTCCTGCGATCAGGCGGAAGAAAAGCAATAAACACAATCAAAAGCTCTCGATTGCGAAATAAGGTTAGCAGTATCCTAAGAAAAGATGCGACAGATGATATTACTCCTCTTGATGTTGAAGAACTTGTCAAGGCATACCGCCGAGGCGAGATCACTCAAAGTGAGATTGATCGAGTGACGTCTGATTTGCTTGAAGGTGCAACAAGGCTGATAAAGCAATCAGAGAAAACAACAAAACCATTTGCAAAGACCAAAGTTTCTCCTAGCGGAAGGGGAACAATCGAAACCCAACCATTTGATATATTTGGATCAGAACTTGATGAGCTTGCAAAGCTAGGCTTTGGAAAGGAACCAACTAAGAAGGTTGCAACTCAAACCGCTGATGATGTTCTTAGGATTGATCTAGGCAGTTTTGGCGATGATGTCAGCAAGGGAATCACAAGTTCAATCGATGATATTGTAGGGCAGGCTCAGACAAGCAAAACAGGTTTGAAAACATTACAAAGGACAAAAACAAAGGTTCAAGCACCTTTGAGTCTGCAATTTCTTGATACTTCTCTCAAGGCCCCTGCTAAAACAAGAACAGGATTATCACTAAGCCCACTTGCATTGCTTGGGCCGATTCTTCCATCTATCGGAAGGCAAAAACAGAAAGAAGAGCCAACTTCAGGAACAAGTTTTGCACCTCTTTTGGATAGCTTCACAGGTATGGAAGAAACAACTGATCAGAAGCCAACAACAAAGACAAGATCAGCCCAATTGCCACAGTTTGACACATTCGTTGCATCCTTAACCTCGCCTGCGATTGCAACAGCACTAACTCCTGCTCAAACGTACTTCACTCCAACAATCGCTCCGCCGAGAACAAGACCTCGCAATTTACCCTCAAAAACGCCATCGGCTCTCGGCGGAGCAGCAGGTCGGGCAGGATCAAGAAAGGGGAAAGGGCGAATCAGGGGAAAGGGCGGTCGATATACTCCCTCAATTGGTGCTCAAATCCTTGGTCTAACCGTGGCTGAGACACCACAAGGGCAGCTTTTTGGACTCAGACCATTAGTCAGGAAAAAGAAGTCAAGTAATCAACCTAAACGAACAAAAAAGGCAAAGAGATCAACAAAAAAGAATCCTATCCTTGGCATGATCGGTTTTTGAGGTGAGTGCATGAATGAGGATACTCAAAGGCTTGCCATGTACTTTTTGGGTGGAATTATAGTATTTCTTCCAATAGTTCTGATGGGTGAGATTGATTCACTGGATCTCAGCGTACTATCTGATACCTTTCTCCGATTAGATGGCAATAATTCCAATGCGAGCTTTGGCTTGACTGATAATTCTTCTTACTGGCTTTGCACAAGTGCTGATTGCTCATCTAGTTGCCAGGTTCGGATTATTGGCGGTTTTATCACAAATTGTTAGAGAATCAAATGGCAAGCTATTTATTTTAAAGGAGTGGTATAATACCTGATTAACATGATCACTTCAGGTTCAATCTACGTAACTAGGCAGAGAGAAGACATACTAATTAAGCCATTTTCATTACATGAGGGGATCATTAAGAAGCTCCCAGAATCAGATGATTTTATTACAACAGCAGAGCAATGGACTTGTTTAGGTTGTGGGCGTACGCTGAAAACGAAGGTTGTGAGTCCATTAGAAACCAAAGGCCCTTCTGGTTGTATGTGTGGATCAAAGAAGTTCATAAAGGATAAACCTAATCCATCCGATCTAGAAGATTGCCAAGTCTATACAGTTCAAGATCTTACAACTAAGCATAGCTACCAAGTCTTACTAACGAGTTATCTCCCTGAAAACATGAACAAATTTGATAAAGTAAGTATAACTGATGCTTCTTTACATCAAAAGGGTAGGGAAGAGATGGTCGTTGCACATCATATGCAATTAATGCTTGATGAACGCAGTGATTCTTGGCCTTACAGCAATTACTAGTCTATTTTGAGTCACTAATTTAACAATTCGTTATAGCTCGGTCTCGGCCCTAACAATAAGTTAATATACTGACTCTGAGACTATAATACTGTGGAGAATACAGCTAGTAGAGACCTTTATGGTAAGTCTGAGCAGCTAAAGAAGAAATTAATCCAGATTAAGGAGTCAGATAAGCTTTCAGCTAAGAATAAAAAGATCATAGTTACATTCTTAGATTGGGGTAAGGTCCAGGGCAATAAAGGAGCAGGTCTTTCAGATGCAAGACTGTTTAAGTACGCAGTTTATCTATTCAATCTTGCGAAGTGGTTAGATAAAGACTTTCCAAAAGCAGATATGAATGATATTGAGAAAGTAGTTGAGAAAATTAAGGACAATGGCTTTGCTGCTTCAACAATTACTTCTTACAATATTGCATTAAGATCTTTTTACAAATGGCTTTATGGTTCTGAGTTTGTTTCTGAGAATAATAGAACTGATGGAGACATATATCCAAAGATAGTCAGATGGATCAATACATCTGAAAAGAATCATTCGAAAAGAACAGCAGATGAGATATTTAGTCCAGAAGATATTGAGAAGTTGGTTATGTCTTCATTTACTCCTCGAGATAAAGCTTTAATCAGTTCTTTGTTTTGGTCAGGATGCCGAATTGGCGAGTTTCTTAATCTAAAGATCAAGGATGTTAGAGAAGATCCAAAGAAGCGAGGGATCTTTTTTGATATTAAATATTCTAAGACAGAACCAAGAAGTGTTTTACTTATCGAGGCCGCACCATATGTTGGTGGATGGCTTAATATTCATCCTCAAGCGAAAGATCCAGAAGCTTTCTTGTGGTTGAACATTAAAGGAGAACCAATGACTGTTCATAATGTTCATAAGATTCTAAAGATGTTACAAAAGAGAGCAGGATTTACGCGCAAACTATTTCCCCATATTCTTCGGCACAGTATTATAACTCATAAAGGTAAGTATCTCAATTCTCTTTTGCTAAGAAAGTTTTCAGGACATTCTAAGAATAGTAAATATTTCATGACCACTTATGGACATATTACTGATGATGATGTTTGGGATGCAGAAGCAAGACATTTAGGTATGGTGGATGAAGACGAGAAAGTAATTAATCCAATAAAGACATGTGTAAATTGCAAAGCTATTTGTGGGGTTAATGATACTCACTGCCTGAAATGTGGTATGCCTTTGGATACAGAGGGATTAGCAAAATTAGCTCAAGAAAAGGATACTCGAATTGATAAGTTGGAAGGAAATATGCAAAAAATGTTCAACCAGCTCATTCAAAGAATAGAGGGTTCAAACGATTCCAAAGAATGGAAGAATCTTGTTCATCAGGTTCGTGATTCAGGTGCAAATTTGCACACAAGAATTGAAGCAGATGGAGAAACCATGCTTGATCATGAGAAGAACAAAAGACCTTTGCATGAGTTAATGGCAAAGGCAAAGGTAAGTGTTGAAAGAGATCGTGGACAGCCCTAGCTCAAAGAGCTATGCTGATACTGTCCGCTAAAAATATAATTTGCCTAAAAACACCACTTTGATATTCTATTCTCATCAATTTAGATTAGTGGACATAGTGGACAGGTTCGCAAGGTTAATATCAGAATCATATAGAAAATAATACGGTCTTTTGAGAATCTCAAAAGCCTAACGAATAAAGAATGGAGATGAGCATATGAATAAGCTAACAATCATGAGCGAAATTGAGAAGATAATTCAGGGCAATTATCCTGGATGGACTATTGGTATTACAGATGATCCCGAAAGAAGAAAGGGCGAGCATGAAGCAGATGGCAAAGATGTACGACGTTGGAAAGATTGGGAAGCAGACAGTAAAGGAGATGCAGAGTATACTGAAACATACTTTATTGGTAGGGGCATGCAAGGTGGAGAAGGTGGCGGAACCCCTGAAACTCGTTTCGTTTACATTTTCTAATTATTGGATGTGATCAAATGAAACTGACAGTATATTCAAAAAGATGGGGGCATGATGACACCTATGAAATTAAAAGAACTGAGAAAGGATGGTATGTAGGTCATCTTGCTATCAATGGAGAAGCGAACAAGAGGGCTGAGCCAATTCTATTCAATAATTTTAGACAAGACTCAATAGCATATCCAAATGATCTGCCCGATTATATGGAATTTTTATGGGAAAGTTCAATAGATAAGGATGAAAATTGGATTCAGGAAAGACTAGATGAGATTTCAGAATGGATAAAAACAGTAGAGAAGAATTGTCCTGATTCGGAGTTTTGGAAGCAGTACAAGTAAGGCATAACCACTTTACTTAGTTATCTCAGATGTCCATAACTTCCGTATTGCATCTAAATCCATGCTATCTTCAATCTTCTTACGTAGCCTATCAATAGTTGCTTCATCCCCCTTGGCCAAAAATTCAAAAAGACCTATTGATCCTTTTTCATTAAATCTATTTTTGATAAACCAATAGTCTTGATCAAAACCAAGTCTTATGAACCAGTTCTGATTTGCCAAACCAATTGCTTCGATTATTAGTTCTTCAGCATAAGTGAGTGAAAAATTATACACAAATGAATCCCCCCAAAACTTATCAAGAAATCGCAAAGTATCTATTCGCTTACCACTAAATCCAGGAAATTTAAGTTTAGATATGTGCTTGCAATCCATATGGTTTTTTAGAGTATAGTTTAGCTCTCCTGTTCTAGTGAAATCTCTGAGATCAATTGGGAAAAATCTGCAAACTAGAGGTCTCTTAGAATAAACTGAACACCCTTCATCAGTATAGAAAGGGCAATCATCATAATCAAGAATCCACCTTATCGAAAGGATTTGATCCTCCATAATATCGTAAATAGCTAAGTATGGTTTTACTTTTAGTTCAAAACCTCTCTTTTTAGCTTCTTTAGAAAGAGCCTCTACTTCCCATTCAAACAAAGGTATCGTAACCTCAGATGGTTCAAGTAGTTGATAAATGCCATTCTTACCTTTACATTGCTCTTCAAAATGTTCTTCAATCTCTTTGGGTTCAATTTTACCATATCTGGCACGAATATTTTTACAGCACGCACCGCATTTTTTGCATTCGAAATGATCCATGAACCTACATCCACTTACCAAAAGGACAATATTTATTAAAGATTTTTATTTATTATATAAATTAATCATAATGTGAGATTGATGGAAATTCCAATAACCAACAGTATCCCACAATACGTCAAATATCTTGGTGGAATAATTGCATTATTTGGCGTATCTGGTGTTTTATCAGGAAATATATATTTTGGAATCTTTTTCCTCTTTTTTGGTTTTGCACTTGTGATAATTGCTTCATTTTATTTCAAAGAAGAGCAAAAAAAATCCAAGCCAGATGTTGGAAAAGGCCCATATAGGTAAATATCTGAATATGCTCTCCGATGCTAATCTTAATCAAACGATTTTTGGCTCTCTTCCTATCTTTATTCCAAGCCCAATTACTGGCAGAAACATCAAGACAAGGGCAATTTCGACCTGAATTAGACGTGCAATAGTAAGAAACGCAATTGCGATTGCGAATGCAACGATCTTTAATACTTCCTTCATAGTTTCACCCCCTCTACCGTATCTCCTTAGCTTCAACAGGCTTTCTGATGAGATATGATTTCGCACTTCTTAGATCACTCCAACCTGCCCAGCTTTGAAGCTCTAATGCAGAGGAACCATCCTCTGCGAGCTTGTTCAGGCGATTGTGGCGAAAAAAATGCGGAAACAATCTGTTATCAGATAGCTTGCTAATCAGTCGCCAAGCTCGTTGTCGTCGCAAATGATCAGCCTCATGTCCTGGGAAAATATATGCACCATCAGCAGTTTGGTTCACCTGATCAAGAAGATAGTGAATAAGAGGCGTTTCCTCTGGCACGATTAAACGATGCGTGGGCTGAACAAGCCTTTTTCGCTGCTTTAAGATAGGCAAACTGCAAAAAACCTTGCCATCTTTGGTCCATATATCCTCTTTTTTTAGCACGATTGCCTCCGAAATTCTGCATCCAAAGATCCATAGGAGTACTACAAGTGCTTTATCCTGCAATCTTTTGGCTTTTTGCACCATCTGATGAACCTCTGCTGCTATTAAGAGGTGCCTTTCAACATTCTCCTTATATTTACCCATTAGGCTATCCCTCCGCATCTCTTAGGGGGTGTTTCATTATTGCATTTATGAAAATCATAAGGAATTTTTTCCAAATCCATGAGAATACAATTAGATATTAAACATATTTTCTCACGAGAAAATATACCTTTCAGGATATACATATCACATCAACTCCTTTATTCTGCCCATTTCAGCCCTGCATGAACGAGAGGAACAGCAGGTGCTGTGGGTGTGTTGGCATATGGCTGGGGAAGCAAGAAAACCCCTTGGTGACCAACATCACTTTCCAATTTGCCTCCGCCTCGCTTTTTTGAGATCCTGAACTTTCTTGCACGTTCTCGCATCG
>Ga0180437_10010400_pt1 | contig 11358 bp, 8 predicted proteins | sample SS_ome_4_FD_132410 | JGI IMG/M metagenome (GOLD analysis project Ga0180437, IMG submission 132410) | Hypersaline lake sediment archaeal communities from the Salton Sea, California, USA - SS_3_D_1 metaG | ecosystem: Environmental > Aquatic > Non-marine Saline and Alkaline > Hypersaline > Sediment... | reverse complement strand
GTTAGGCTTCTTCCCGATCTGTTCTGGCCGCCGGCTTGCCCTGCCAACGGCTAGCAGCAATCGCATGGGCAGCGGCCAAGACGGCGGAGGCCGAAGGCCGCAGCAGGCGGGGGGGGCGGCTTGACCAAGTTCGTATCCGGGTCGTACTCTGCCTCATGGCCCCGGTAGTGGAAGATGCGGACCGAACACTTCCGCTTCAGCAGGCCGCCCGGGTGTTCGGCGAACAGCAGAACCGCCGCGGCTGTGGGAAGCCACTTGCCTGAGGCGCTCTCCTTCACAGCCAGACCGAGGTGCTTGAGGCAATCGGGGAACTGGCGTGTAAGTCGTCGCTGCCGGCTATACTCTCGCCAAGCATCCGTCTCCAAGAGTTCGATGGGCACGTCGACGGGAATATCGACGGCTGATTGCACTCCGCGACGCAGGCTCAGCTCCGTGATTTCCGATGCGGAGAGCTGGCGGTTCTGTGGACCAAAGCGGGCATAGGTTCCCCCATCCACAACGGAATGGACCTCATCGCTCTTGGGCATGTGCAGGAACGCCAGCCTCCCGAGCGTGCCATCGCGCACCCGACAAGGTAGTTCGTACACCCCTACATCACATGTTGGCGCCAGAAGGGGGGGCGTGATCCTGCTGACTAGGGCTTTACGGATCTCTCCCACGCATTCGGGCTTCTCGCCGATTCCGTAGAGGCGATCCAGGCCGGTGGCCTTTGACGCGTCTTCCACGCCGAGGACGATGGTTCCGCCACCCGTGTTGGCCATGGCACAAGCGGTCTTGACGATGCTCACAACGCTGCCGACGCGCTTGAAGTCGAGGTTGGTAGCTTCGCGCATCGATATAATCGCGGCAGACATATCCTCTGGTGAGAGGGAAGTCTTCCGTTTCTTCTCGCTCATCGCTGCTCCCGCCTGTTGGCCGGGAGACGCCGTCAGCGCCGCCTACCCGTTGAGCACCCAGCCCTCTCGGTAGGTCTTCTTGATGTACTTGTCGACCTCGGGGCAGTTGGTGGCCTTGAGGTTCTTGGCGTCCCACTGGAGCTTCTTGCCGACGCGATAGGCGGCCAGCGCGAGCAGGTTGTGCTCGATCATCGCGCCGGCGTAGTCGAAGTTGCACAGCGTGGGCTTTCCGGTCTTGCAGCCGATGATCCACTCCTTGTGGTGGCCGGGCGAGGGGGGAATGAGCTGCTCGGCGGTCGGCTTCTTGAAGTAGGTCAGGTCGCCGTCGGGGCGGAGGATGCGGTAGCCGTAGTCGGCGAGGATCCACCCCTTCTTGCCGCGGAAGATCAAGCCCTTGAACAGCTTGTCAGGGTTGAACATGCCCATGGGCATGCCGGGCTTCTTCCCGCCGTCGGACCAGTGGACCTTGACGGCCGGGCGCCAGTCGTTGGCCGGGTGGTCCCACGAGGCCTTCAGCCACTGCGGGCAGGTGTCGGTGTTGACCGGCGGGCCTTCGGCGACGCAGGTGGTGGGGAATCGCAGGTCGAGCGCCCAGTAGGCGAGGTCGATCATGTGGCTGCCCATATCGCCGATCTGCCCGCTGCCGAAGTCCCAGAAGCGGTTCCACTTGAGGCAGCCGCCGACGTAGCCGGGGTTGTAGGAGTGCATCGGCGAGGGGCCGATCCAGAGGTCCCAGTTGAGCGTGTCGGGGACGGTCCCCTTCCCGAGCAGATAGCTGCCTCCGGCGGGGGTTCGGCTGCACCAGACGTAGCAGGTCTGCGGCTCGCCGATGGCGCCGTGACGGACGAGTTCGACGACGCGCCGGAAGTTGTCGGACGCGTGGATCTGCGTGCCCTGCTGGGTGGCGACTTTGCCCTTGTGCTTGAGGTAGGCCTCGCGGACCGTGCGGGCCTCGTGGACGGAGTTGGCCAACGGCTTCTCGCAGTAGACGTGCTTGCCGCGGTTCAGCGCCCAGACGTTGACGAACGCGTGCGTGTGGTCCGTCGTCGCGCAGATCACCGCGTCGATGTCCGTCTGGTCGAGGCAGTCCCGCCAGTCGACGTACGTCTTGGCCTTCGGGAAGGCCTTCGTCGCACGGGCCATGCTCTTGGCGTTCACGTCGCAAAGGGCGACGATGTTCTCGCTGCGGCAGCCGTTGATGTCGGCCCAGCCGCGGCCGCCCACGCCGACGGCGGCGATGTTGAGCTTCTCGTTGGGTGAGGCGGCCCGGACGAGCCGGGAGCGGCTGGCCACGAATGCAGCGCCGGCGACGGCGGTGCCTTTCAGGAATCTGCGGCGGTGCATCTTGCGGGTCATCGGATGCCTCCTCGAAGTGCGTTGGCAAGAGTGGACGTTTGTCGGTCTCTCAGTCTGGAACCGGCCCGCGACCGTTGCGGGACGGCGAATCCTTCGGATTGTCCTCGTCCAGGATAGGGCTTCGCGCCGAACCGTCAAGCGCCGGCTTGGCGGGGGGCTTGCGGAACCGCCACCGGATCTTGATGAGGCTGACGAGCATTCGGATGGAGTCTCGAACGGGCTTGACGCGACTGTCGCGGTCGTCGCACCAGATCACGCCGATCTCCTTGATCCGGTAGCCGAGGTGGCGGGCGAGCATGAGCACTTCGCAGTCGAAGGCGAACCCGTCGATGCGCTGTCTGGCGAAGATGTGCTTTCCTGCCCGTCGGGCGAAGCACTTGAAGCCGCACTGCGTGTCGCTGATGTCGCGGAGCATCAGGTGCCCGCGGAAGAAGCGCAGCAGCTTGCCCATCAGCCACCGCAGCGGGGGCTGGTGGATGACCTCGGACTCCCGCATGTCGCGCGAGCCGATGACCACGGAGTAGCCGATGTTGAGGTAGGGCAGGGCCTTCTCGATCTCCCAGATGGGCGTGGACTGGTCGGCGTCGGTCATCAGCAGGACCTCGCCCTTTGCCCGCCGGATGCCCCGGCGGACGCTGTAGCCCTTCCCCCGGTTGATCCGGTTGCGGAGGACGGTCAGGGGCATCGAGCCGTGGTCGAACCTCGCCGCCGCCGCGGCCGTGCCGTCCGACGAGCCGTCGTCCACGACGATCACCTCGACCTGTAGACCGGCCCGCTCGACGTATTCGCGGATCTGCTTGAGCGCCAGCGGCAGCCGCCGGTTCTCGTTGAACGCCGGGATGATGATGGACAGATACGGCGGCGGCCGGTGACTTTTCGTCATATCGACATCACACAAAGATCACGAACCGGGCGGGATTCGCACAGCACCCGCCCCTTACCATATAGAACCCCGAGCCGAGCCTCCAGCTTCGACTCAGCCGAACGATTGTTCGCGCCTGCCCGCTGCCCGGAGGGGCGGCGCGTTCGCTTCACCGAAACAGGTTCCGGCCTCGCGAGGTTCATTACAGTGGGCGTCCGCCACCGCCGGCCCATCGCGGATTGCGAACTTGTCCGCCGCGGCCTTGGCGGAGGCGGGTTGCGGGTCCTCGCGGTCCACGCGCCTTGCCGGGGCTCGAGGCGCGCGAACCTCGCCCAACGCATGTCAATATGTCTCCGACACGGAAGGAGAGCTTCATGAGAGCAGCAATGACCCTTGCGGCGTTCGTCTTGGCGGCGGCTGCGGGCGCGATCGCGCTGAGGTCGAACGCCCCGTTTGCCGCAGCGGAGGCGGCGGCCGGCGCGGCCGCGGACAGCCCCGCCGTGATTGACGCCGCGAAGTACCCCAGCCTCCAGGCCGCCCTCGACGCCGTGCCGAAACGCGGCGGGCTGGTCAAGCTCCCGCCCGGCGACTTTCCGCTGACCGAGCCGCTCGTGCTGAGACGCGCGGAGACCCGCCTGGTCGGTGCGGGGCCCGCGACGCACCTGATCAACCGCAACACCGCCGGCCTGCCGGGGCTGATCGTCCGCCCGGCCGACCGAGAGGCCAACCGCCGCAGCCGCCTCTGGCGAGTCGAGTTGGCCAACTTCCGCGTCAGCGGCAACAGCAAGAGCGGCGACGGCGTGCAGATGCTGGGCGTCAACGAGCTGCTGATCCACGCCGTGACGGTCGACCACAACGGCGGCAACGGTCTGCACCTCGTCGACTGCTACGAGGACCCGCGGATCTGCAACTCGCTGATCACCTACAACGCCCGGGCCGGGCTGAGCATCCTCGGCGGGCACGACATCGTCGTCAGCGCCAATCAGTTCGAGGAGAATCAGGACGCCGTCCGCTGCATCGACAGCTTCAACCTGTGCATGACGGGCAACAACCTGGACGATCACCTGCGCAACGGGGTGGTGATCGAGAACACCTACGGCTCGGTCCTGTCGGGCAACATGATCGAGGAGTGCCACCGCGCGGCGGTCGTGCTGGACCGGGACTGCTACGGCAACACGATCAGCGCCAACGTCATCGCCCACAACGGCTCGGGCGTGGAGCTGCGCGACGCCTGGGGCTGCGCGGTCTCGGCCAACACGTTCACCATCGTCGCCGCCCGCGCCCTGCTGGTCGGCCCGGCCGCCGGGCGGATCACGATTACGGGCAACAACTTCTCCAACGCGCACATCGGCGGCAAGACGAGGCGGGACGACGCGGCGACAGGGGTCGTGCTGGAGGGCGCGTCGGACGTGAGTGTCTGCGGCAATGTCTTCACGGGCCTGAAAGGCAGCGCCGTCCAGGCCGACGCCAACTGCCTCCGCGTCATCTTCTCGGGCAACGTCGTCTCCGAGACGCCCCGCGGCGGCGGCCGGCCGGCCGTGGACATCGGCGGCGCCAAACAGACCGTCCTCGGCCCCAATGCCATCGGAAGTCGGGGCGGAACGACACAGGAGAAACAGCCATGACAGCTCGAGCGATCATCCTGCTGGCTTGTTGGGCGATGCTCGCGTCGCCTCGGTCGGCGGTCGGCGAGCTGCGAGTCTGGACCGTCACCGACACCCGCCGGGTGCTTCGCGGCGACCCGCCGGGCAAGTCGGCCTCGGCCACACTCGCCGCCGCCGGCAACGAATGGGAGAGCTTCCAGATCCTCCTGCGGCCGGACAGGCCGGTGAAGGCCCTGCGCGTCGTCCCGGGCGACCTGACCGGCCCGGGCGGGCGCGTCCTGCCGGCCGCCGAGGCGAGGCTCTTCCGCCAGCACCAGATCGAGATCAAGCGGGGTACGTACCGCAACGACAGGTTCCGCCCGGGCTGGTACCCGGACCCGCTGGTCCCGGCGCGGCACCCGGTGACGGGCAAGCCGCTGACCGCCGCCCGCCGCACGGCCATGCCGACGGACGTGCCCGCCGGGCAGACGCACGCGTTCTGGGTGGACCTTCACGTCCCTGCCGGCGCGAAGCCGGGCCTGTACCGCGGCACGTATCGCGTGACGGCCGCCGGCGGGCGGTCCGCCGACGTGCCCGTGGCGCTGACGGTGTGGGACTTCGACCTGCCTCGCGTCTCGACGCTGCGGACGGCGCTCGGCTCGCCGGCGGGGCGGATGAGAAGCTACTACCGCCAGCGCGCGAAGGACGGCAAGGGGGCCGCGCCGTCAGACTGGGCCGCCCTCGAGACCCAGTGCGCCGAGATGCTCACGCGCCACCGCGTCAACGCGACGCCGCCCAGGGAGTGGCTGACGCCGACCCGGCAGGGCGAGGGCACGTATCGCATACCCGCCGAGCGGATCGAGGCGCTGCGGAAGTTCATCGACCGCCATCACGTCAACGCGGTGATGGTCCCGCACCCCCGCGCCGCCGTCCGCGACCCGGACAAGGAGGGGCGGAAGCTGTCGGCCTGGCTGGCGGCGTGGACCCGGGCGGCGGGCGAGTTGAAGCGGCCCGGCGTGACGTTCTACACCTACCTCAAGGACGAGCCGAACGACGAGGAGGCGTACAAGTACGTTCAGAAGTGGGGCCGGGCCGTGCGGAGGGCGAACTCCGCCGTCCGGGTCCTCGTCGTCGAGCAGACGTGGACGCAGAACGCCGACTGGGGGGACCTGTACGGCGCGATCGACATCTGGGTGCCGCTGTTCTCCTTGTTCCGGCCCGACAGCGCCGCCAAGCGGCAGGCGGCGGGCGAGACGATCTGGACCTACACCGCCCTCTGCCAGGGCGCCCCGACGCCGTGGTGGCACATCGACTACCCGCTGCTGAACTACCGCGTGCCGGCCTGGATCGCGTGGCGGTACCGCATCCGCGGGCTGCTCTACTGGGGCGGCATGAGCTACTGGCGGCAGGTCAGCGATCCGTGGACCGACGCCTGGACGTACGGGCGCGGACCCGACGGAAAGGGCGGGCGGGTCTACAACGGCGAGGGCACGCTCGTCTACCCCGGCCGCGCCGCCGGCTACGACGGCATCGCGCCCAGCCTCCGCCTCAAGGCCCTTCGCGACGGCATCGAGGACTACGAGTACCTCGCGATCCTCGAGCGCCTTGGGCTGGCCGCCGAAGCCGAGAAGGTCATCCTGCCGATCGCCGGCTCGTGGCAGAAGTGGAACCCCGACCCCGCCGCATACGAGAAGGCCCGCGCCAAGCTCGCCGAGCTGATCGTCGCGGCATCGAAGCGGTCGGGAGGGTGAGTAGACGCCGGACAGGCATCTTGGGCGGGCTTCGTCGCATTGTCCGCGCGTTTCTGGTAAGTATATGGACGCGACGTTGGGTCTGGGAGCCCGGGTGGGGAATGGCGCGATGGCGCAGGCGGGCGGATGGCGCGAGACATGTTCGACATCGAGAGGCTGCCGCCCTCGCTGGATACATTCCTTCGAGAGGCCAATCCCTGGTGGCAGGCCAGGCCGGGAAGGGTGCTGCCTCCCTACCGCCGATGGGCGTTCCACGTGCTCAAGCGGAAGCTCGAGACGGGCCTGTCGCCCGTGGTGGTGGTTCGGGGGCCCAGGCAGGTGGGCAAGACCACGCTTCAGGAGCAGTTGATCGAGCAGTACGTGACGGAGGGGCAGGTCGATCCCGCCAGGATCCTCCGCGTGCAGTTCGACGAGATCCCCTCCCTGCGGAGGCTGCCCGAGCCGGTGTTGTCCATATGCCGGTGGTTCGAGGCGAGAATACTCAAGCGCACGTTCAACGAGGCTGCCCGAGCCGGGCAACCGGCGTTGGTCTTTCTCGACGAAGTCCAGAACCTGAGAGACTGGGCCCCGCAGGTGAAGGCCCTGGTGGACCATCACAGCGTTCGAGCGGTCGTGACGGGCAGCTCGTCGCTCCGCATTGAGGCCGGACGCGACAGCTTGGCAGGGCGGATCACAACCGTCGATCTGGGTACGCTGCTTCTTCGCGAGATCGCCGGTCTGCGGTTTGCGGAGCAGTTCGAGCCGCTGCTGAAGGGCAACGGCCTGAAGCCGCTGGCGGACCCCGAGTTCTGGCGGGAACAGGTGCGCCACGGCAGGCGCCTGGCCGACGTGCGAGATCGAGCGTTCGAGGCGTTCTCGGATCGGGGGGGCTACCCCATCGCTCAGGCAAATCCGGACGTTCCATGGGAAGAACTGGCCGATCAGCTCAACGAGACCGTGATCCAGAGAGCGATCCAGCATGACCTGCGCATGGGAAGCCGAGGGATCAAGCGAGATCAGGGCCTTCTGGAGGAGGTGTTCCGGCTCTCGTGCCGGTACGCCGGGCAGGCGCCCGGACAGGCGGTCTTCGTGCAGGAGGCCAAGCAGGCTCTGGGCGCGAACATCGGCTGGCGGCGAATCCTCAACTATCTGAAGTTCCTGGACGGGGCCCTGCTGATCAAGCTCATCGCCCCCTTGGAGATGAGGCTCAAGCGGAGGCGAGGCAACTACAAGATCTGCCTCTGCGACCACGGGCTCAGGGCCAGTTGGCTCCAGGAGAAGATCCCTCTGACGGTGGAGGGCTTGCGGTCTCACCCGCAGTTGTCGGACCTGGCGGGTCACCTGGCCGAGAGCATCGTGGGCTACTCGCTGGCGGGGCTGCCGCACCTGGATGTCGGCCACTTCCCCGAGAGGGGCATCGAGCCCGAGGTGGACTTCGTGTTGACCGTCGGAGAGCAGCGAGTGCCCGTCGAGGTCAAGTACCGTCAGCGGATCGATCGGCGACGCGACACGCTCGGCCTGAAGGCCTTCATCGAGAAGACGGTCTACAAGGCGTCGTTTGGTCTGCTCGTAACGATGCACGACGTGGAGGTCGACGACCCACGGATCATACCGATCTGCCTGCCCTCGCTGCTTCTACTGCGGTGATGCGGGCGACATCGCTACCCGCCCGCGAGCAGCTCGAGCCGCCCGGCGTAGGCCTTCAGGACCTCGCGGCGGAGCTGCTGGTGGTGGGGGGCGTTCAGGCCCGGGTCGTCCTGGACGATCGCCCGGGCGTCGCGCCGGGCCAGGCGAAGCAGCTCAATGTCCTCGACGAGGTTGGCGACCTTCAGCTCCGGCAGGCCGTGCTGCCGCGTGCCGAACAGCTCGCCCGGCCCGCGGAGGCGGAGGTCCTCCTCGGCGATCTTGAACCCGTCGTCGGTCTGCTCGAGCACCTTGAGGCGCCGACGGGCGACGGGGTTGCCCGGCGAGGCGACCAGGATGCAGGCGGCGTCCGCGCTCGATCGCCCGATCCGTCCGCGAAGCTGGTGAAGCTGGGCCAGCCCGAAGCGCTCGGCGTGCATGACGACCATGACGTTGGCGGCCGGGACGTCCACGCCGACCTCCACGACCACCGACGCGACGAGCACCTTGATCCGCCCGGCGCGGAACTCGCCCATGACGGCCTCCTTCTCGGCGGCGGGCATCTGCCCGTGGACGAGCCCGATGCCGAACTTCGCCAGCGGCCCGCGGCCGAGCTGCTCGTAGGCCTCCTGGGCGGCGGTCAACTCCAGATCGGGCGAGGGGTTGACCAGCGGATAGATGAAGTAGGCCTGCCGCCCGCGGGCGACCATGTCGCCGACGGCCCGGAGCACTTCGGCGAGCTCGTCGTGCCCGGCGCAGCGGGTGAGGGTCCGCCCGCGTCCGGGGGGCAGCTCGTCGATCACCGAGACGTCGAGGTCGCCGAAGACGGTCAGCGCCAGCGTCCGGGGGATCGGCGTGGCGGTCATCACGAGGTAGTGGGGGGCATAGCCCTTCCCGCGGATCGTGCTTCGCTGGCGGACGCCGAACTTGTGCTGCTCGTCGACCACCACCACCGCCAGCCGGTCAAACCGCACCGACTCGCCGATCAGCGCGTGCGTGCCGACGACGAGGTCGATCTCGCCGGCGGCCAGGCGGTCGGTGATCTCCTGCCGCCGGGCGGGCCGCTGTCCGCCGACGAGCAGGGCGGTTCGCACCCGGCTGCCCTCCAGGTATCGCTCGATCTTGCCGTAGTGCTGGGCGGCGAGGATCTCGGTGGGGGCCATGATCGCCGCCTGCTTGCCCCGCGCGACGGCCAGCAGACATGCGTAGAGCGCCACCACCGTCTTGCCGGACCCCACGTCGCCCTGGAGCAGCCGGTTCATCGGGCGCCCGCGGGCGAGGTCCGCGACGATCTCTCCGACTGCGCGGTCCTGCGCATCGGTCAACTCGAACGGGAACCGAGCCCGGATGCGGCGGTCGATCTCGTCGGAGTCGGCCAGTTGATGCGCGGGCCGGCTGACCTGGCGCATCCGCAGCAGCGCGATGCCGAGCTGCATCAGGATGCACTCGTCGTACGCCAGCCGCCGGCGGGCCTTCGACCATTGGGCCCTGTCCTCGGGCTTGTGCATGGCCGCCACGGCCGCGGGGCGGGCCATCAGCCCGCGGCGGTCGAGGTGCTCCCGGTCGAACCACTCATCGATCAGCCTGCCCGCGCGGGGCAGGACGGCCTGCACGATCCGAGCGATCTGCGGGCTGGAAAGCCTCCCGCCGGCCGGATAGACCGGCATCAGCTCGTCCTCGTCGAGCCTCGTCGCGGCCGGGTCCCAGACCACCTGGAACCGCGGGTTGATGAACTGGAGCGAGCGCTTGTACTCGCTGACCGATCCGCTGACGGCCAGGTGGATGCCCGGCTTGATCCGGTCGCGGAGGTAGCCGCCGTGGAACCAGCGAACGGTGACGCGCCCCGTCTCGTCGCTGAGTCGGCACTGGAAGAACGGGCGTTTCCCGTAGGGGCGGTCGGAGATGCCGGAGACCTCTCCGGCGACGGTGGCGGCCTTTTCGTCGCCGCGGAGCGTGCCGATCGGCTGGGCCTGCTTGCGCAGGTCGAACCGCCGCGGGAAGTACGTCAGCAGGTCCTCGACGGTCTCAATGCCGAGGCCGGCCAGTTGCTCGGCGCGGGCCGGACCGACGCCCTTGACGTACTGAACGGACGTGTCCAGGCGCAGCTCGCCGGCGCCGTCTGTCACGGTCTGGCCTCGCCGTCGGCGCTACTTCGGCGGCAGGACGAGCCTCTGCCCGATCTGCATCTTCGTGGGGTCGACGCCCGGATTGGCCGCCATGATGTCGCGGTACCGCTGCCCGTCGCCGTAGTGGCGCAGGGCGATCTTCCACATCGTCTCGCCCGGCTGGACGACGTGGGTTGCGCTTCCGCCGACCGGCGCGGGCGGGGCGGCGGCGATGGGCGGCGCGGACGCTTCGGGAACCGGCGTGACCGGGCCGATCGGGGTGACCGGGCCGATCGGCGTGACGTTGGTGACCGGCACGGGCGTCGGCGGTTCGGTCATCGTCCCGCCGGCCGGAAGGGGTGTCGCCATGCCGGCGGCCGCCAGCTCGACGTCCTCGTCGGCACGGCCCGCGGGCGGCCTGAGGGGCTCCAGTTCTCCGGCCGTCCGCACGGGCGGCTCGGGCTTGCCCGTCTGCGGCGCCTTCTTCTGCTCGCAGCCGATACAGACCATCAGGGCCGCCAATGCCATCGCTAGTGCGTGTCGCATGATGTGGATCCTCGTGTCTCCCAGAAGCTCCAATGACCGCCGCGATCATATCGCGCCGACACCGCGTGTCAAGGCGACCGCCCCAAATGTGCGCTTGAGCATGCCGCGCGACGGAACATCGCGGACAGGTCACTTCGGTCTGGGCGGCCGATCCGCTTCGGCGGCGAGGAACTCGACGGCCTCGGCGACCCAGCCGCCGGCCCAGTGGTGCCTTCGCTTCGGGCCGTCGCGGTATTCGTGCGGGATCTTCAACTCGCCCAGTTGCCGGTGGATCGACTGGTGATGGCCGCGGAAGTTGCCGTAGCCCAACAGCGCCAGCCGCTTCGCGCCGCGGAGCCCCGCCGCCCGCCGCCGCAGCAGCGTGGGGACGTGGTACTTCATGAAGTTCACCTGCGGGCCGAAGATCGGACCCATGCCGAACCGGTCGGGTCGGCCCTCTGTCAGCGGCGCATCCCAGGCGGCGGCCTTGCCGAAGACCTCCGGGTGCCTCAGCAGCAGAGCCCACGCGCCCCAGCCGGACTTGCTGAAGCCCAGCAGCAGGCGGCCTCGCGGCTTCGGCAGGGCGGGGTACGTCCGCTCGACGAAGGGCACGACGACTCTCAGCAGGTAGCTCTCCTGGCGGATCCGCTTGTCGGTGGGGTGGTCGGCGTACCAGGG
>Ga0180437_10010398_pt1 | contig 11359 bp, 10 predicted proteins | sample SS_ome_4_FD_132410 | JGI IMG/M metagenome (GOLD analysis project Ga0180437, IMG submission 132410) | Hypersaline lake sediment archaeal communities from the Salton Sea, California, USA - SS_3_D_1 metaG | ecosystem: Environmental > Aquatic > Non-marine Saline and Alkaline > Hypersaline >... | reverse complement strand
TTGAAGCATTATTTGTACCATGTCGCCGCGATCATGGTTTTTTATTCATATTCAGCAACTTAGATATAACGGCTAGTATGTGGCCATCACCTCAAGTGTTAAATAATTCATAATTTCTACATCAGAATGTCATCAGATTTTACAGTCTAGGAATGCCCGCTACGGGTCGACAACGGAAGCCCAGGGAGAGTGATGAGAATTATGATCAACCGAACGACGGCCTTCGCGGATCAGCCACACGCTGCCAGCCTAGTAAAACAAAAGCCCCGCAGATGCGGGGCCTTGTGATCTTGAGAATTTTCAAAAACACAGCTACAGCCAAAGAATCCGAGGCTGTGGTGCGGGCATGACTCCGCTTGAGGTCAATCAAGTTATTTCAAAGGCTGCTTTATCTAAAATCAACTCTAGCATTGAATGACAAGGTGTCTGTATCACTACTTGTGGAGTAACCCGCTCCTAACGAGAAACTGTTATTCACATAAAATCTGATACCAGCACCAATACCAGTCTCTGTATCATCGAACACGTCAACACGAGTGACTGCAGCGGCCAGTTCGACCATATCAGACACCATATGCCGAACTCCCCCGGTGATCTGATTGCCGGTATCGTCATCTTCTATGGTTGCGACTCCATCTGTAGCCTCGGCGTCCGCTTGCACTACTTCGAAGCTGCCGAAAATACTGGTATTTGGCGCAACATTGGTATATCCGAGCACACCAAAAGAAAGATCCGTAGCTTCAACTGTGATACCAAATAAAGGGTCAGTTTCGACAGACGAATAACTAGCGATTAGCGCAAGGTGTGGAACTATGGAAACAGAACCGGCAATCGCAAATCCGTCAAAATCAGCATCTCCAGCAGATGTGTCTGTATCAACCGAGCCAGTTACGTAACTAGCTTCTATAAAGTCGTAGCTTATTTCTTTTGCATATGAGGAAAACGATAAAGCAGAAACTACTACCATTAATATAAATACTTTAATTTTCATTTTATTATTTATCTCCTTGAATCCTTGGTTATTAATGATGTGTATGAATATCACCGCAGCACAGAATAGCACTTAGTCATATATATGATTTGATATGCATCAAGATCCCGCTTCAGGTACTAAAAAAATCATTTTTTTAGATTTACTTTAAATCGTTCTTGCGAATTTCAGTTCAGCTCTGCCAAATGTCTGTTAGCTTTAACCAATATTAGAGCCTGGCAATAGTCTCCTTCGGGTCGACAGCAGAAGTCCAGGCGGATAATGCGAGAATTAATCTCATTCAAGCAGCCGACCGTCTCAGATCAGCCAGTCAATGCCTGAAATGCAGCCAGCAAAGGACATTCACATAATCTTAAGGTCCTGAGTACTCGGTTGAGAAACGGGTTTAGGCATACTCACAACACCTCGCAGATTTTCGTGTTTAGTCCTCCTGTACTTGAATTTCTACTGTGTAATTGAGCGTGCTTGTCGCCCCCTCACCTTCAAAACTCCCGCTAACCGGCATGGTGTCGCGGGGGTGTGCCGCTGCGGCAATGGTTACATGAGTGTCGGCTATAGCTTCGCCATGCGTGGGATCAAATCCGCGCCAGCCGGCGCCGGGCAAATATACTTCCGGCCAGGCATGCAGATGACGCCGCTCACTCTCCAGGTCGCCTTTCTGATAGCCGCTGGCGAAGCGTGCGGCAATTCCCTCAGATCGGCAGCACTCAACGAATAACACGGCCAGGTCTCGGCACGCACCACGGCGGCTCTCCAGGGTAAGCGCAGGGCTTTGTGGTGTCCCCGTATCGCGATGTATATGAGAGAAATCAGCGAACAACTGGTGGTTCAGTTCATTGAGAAACCCTAACGAATCGCGGTTGACTGCGAGACTGAGCTCGGCGGCGAAAGCAGTGACCGCATCATCGGGCTCAATGCGCTCCAGATAGGCACGCGCACAGATAAGATCATGTTCATGATCGATCGGCAACACCGCCGCTTCAGGCATCAGGATGAAATCGAAGGCATTGCGTCGCAAAGTCTCGACCTGCATGTCTACCTCTATGTCAAAGCGGTCTGTTTCTTCCTCGAACCAGACCTGGGTCACCCGGTTTCCCTCAAGATCAAGATGCTCATTCCATCCCAGCGGTGTCGGGGTGATGCTGAGCTGATGATCAATGACTCGTTGCGCCCCATCGTCTCGAGGATGAAAACGTAATCGATGCGGACCAAATTGCACCGGGCGCGAATAGCGATAATGAGTGTTGTGTCGGACTGTGAACTGCATGTAAGGGAACGCCTTAATAGAATAAATTTTGGCTACGTGTCCAGCCTGCTGCACCCGTTTCGTGTTTATTGCCGTTGTTTGTCCTGCATCCTGCAGTATTAACTAGCCACGGATGCGCTCCACACGTACGGTCTGCGCTGTTGGATAAACCACGGGTCCAAACTGATTAAAGACTGCCACGTCTGCTGCATCACGGCCGTAGCCGACTGCCACATATCCACCTTTCAGGATAGCCTGCGTCGCATCGAACGTATACCAACGGCCACCCACGTAGGCCTCAAACCAGGCGTGCAGATCCATTGGCTCCAATTGGTGGAGGTAGCCGACGACCATCCGTGCGGGAATACTAAGGCTGCGACACAAAGCGATCCCAAGATGCGACAAATCCCTGCAGACGCCGACTTGCCTCGAATTGACTTCCGCTGCTGATACTGGAATCTCACTGCTGCCGGGGCTGTAATTAATATTGTTTTGCAGCCACCTGACGATTGCCGCCACCTGGTCGTAGCCCGGTGCCTGGCCTGCTGTGATTTCGCTCGCCATCTGATGAAAGCGGTCCGACTCGCAGTAGCGACTGGGCAACAAGTAGCTGAGCACGGCGTCGGGTAGATTCTGGATCTCGACAAATGGCGCCCCCGGCGCTTGGTCAATATAATCAGCGGTCATCACTTCGGCGCTGGTATACACCTCGAAAGCACCCGTGGGAGCGATTAGGCGCTGACAGAGGTTGCCATAATCATCTGTGAATTCGAGCACAGGCACACTTGGCTCCAGCCTGTATTCCTCACGTGCGACCCATTGCTGGGCACCACTGCGGGGCCGCAACATCAGTATAAAAGGGATAGGCATAGTGACGTTGAATGCAAGATCGCAAATTGTGCGTAGCCACATGAAATAATTCATCCATTGGACCCAGTAAAGCTATAGCTTACCAATATTTGCGGGATCTCACCGGGGAAAGACTCTTCGGAAATTCAGCCAGGAGGGAAGTCGTTTGGTTTCTCCCCGATTTCGGGCTGGGTAACCACTCTAGACCGCGCTCGCCTCCGCCAAGCTCCGACACGCACAGCCTCAGTGCATTTATCGAAATACGTCTGCTGCGTGGTCGTTGGGTTTCAGTATATTCCTGCCGTTCCTGAAAATATCAGGAATCGCAGCTTTGGGTTGAAAGCAGAATTCCAGAGTCATATGAAAAAAATATATTTCGATTTACTTTTTGACCGGCCTGGACCGGCCAAAATCAAACGTTGAAAAGCTGGCTAAAATTCAATCCCAAACTCATCGTTTGTATCAAATTTGATCATTTTGTCATCAGATATTCCGCAACTGCCTGGTAGGCGGGTAATGATGTTGGATCGATTAGCGAATTTTTGGCCTTTGGGTAAGATGAAAAGCGCACAATCACCATCTCTGCCGCAGGGTCAATATAGATGGTCTGGCCATGTACGCCACGCGCTGCAAAAGCGCCATGCCCATTGTGAAATATCCACCACATACTGCGGTAACTGCCACCTTCCAGGGTTTTATACCCTGCTTTGGCAAAGGCACTCTTGTTACCTCCCGCGGTTATCTGCTCTACTACCTCTTGCGGAAACAACTGCTGCCCGTTGATCTTGCCTTTGTTGAGCATCAATAATCCTATTCGCCCAAGGTCTCGCAGGCCTGCGCTGAGTCCACCGCCCGCGAATGGCGTGCCCTTGCTATCGATCGTCATATAGGCGTCCTGCTCTGCCCCCATCTTCTTCCAGATGCGTTCTGACAACAATCGCGTAAGATCCTTGCCCGTGGTCCGGGATATGATCCAGCCAAGCACATCAGTATTGACCGTTCTGTATCCAAAAGCCTGTCCATGATCCCCATTCTGCTTTACCGTTTGGAGATACTCGTAGTAACCGATCGGCCCCATATAATTCTCAGGTTTTGGCAAGGGGCTCGCGGCAACCGAATACGCCCAGATGTCAGCTTCAGGATCAGAATAGTCTTCGCTATAGTCCAGGGACGTAGTCATATCCATGACCTGGCGTACAGTTGCACTGCCAAACGCACTGTCTGAAAGCTCCGGCACGATGCTGGCCACTTTCGCCGTATCGTCGAGCCGACCCTCTGCAACGAGGATTTCCGCCAGCAGTCCCGTGAGTGACTTGGTCATTGACATCGCTGCATGTTTACCGGACTCGTCAAGACAACCGGAATACCATTCATAAACGACACGACCCTCGTGAATGATAAGCAAACCGTCCGTGTAGTTGGCCTCGAGAGATTGCCTCCACGTCATCGACTCGCCAGCACCCAGCGGAGTGAAACGCACATCATCGATGCTGTCGTCGATCGCATAACCGAGTGGCTGTGGCGGGCCGATACCTCGACTTATCTGCTTGGTGGGCAGCAGTTCCCGGATGTGGCACACCGTCCATCGCAACTTTGGAAAGCTGAAATAATTGGAATCGGGCTGCATGATCAGCTTCTCCGGTGATGGCGGAAAGCCTGTCATCCAGCCGAGCCACCTCGGGTCCGTACTCTTGGCATTCAAAGGGCTTGCGGTCCGGGCTTCCGCATACGCGAGTCCGCCATGCAGGGCCAGTATTGCTGTGATTACAACAAGTGCACTTTGTATTCTATGCGGCATCACAGTAATCCTCCGGGGAGTTCAGTATAAGCCTGCCGGGCATGATCAGATTATTAGAGCACCAGACCGACGGATTGTTGCTTGCGAGTGACAGCATAATACAACACATGCAAAGTGTAATAACCAGGCGGCTAACCAGAGAGGCTTGTCTGCCGTCAAACTCATGCGAACACACACCGGCGTCAATGTTTTTGCGATGGACGGAAAGCGGCACATCAGGCGTAGCGCTATAATGACCAACTCAGTCCGAACATAAGGCGGAAATCATCTGACTGCGGCGTGACACCATCTGCATCGGTCTTGGGCTCACTTATATGGTCCCAGGTAAGGGAAACGTCAAAATCCAGGCTTTCGGTAAACTCGGTAGCCAGAGAAATGCGAAAGTTGTGGGTGTAACCGCCTGTGTCGCTGTGTGCACCCGTAGCGCCATAATTGATAGCAAGATCAAGCTGACTGTTTATCTCATTGGTGTAATTTGATGACAGCACAAGCGCTGCGCTGCTGATGCTTTCATCCTCACCCGGTTGCACCGAAAGATAATTGATCCGAAGATAGGCAGGGCCGGCACCGACGTTCCATTCGACCTTGCCGTCGTCGATGATGGTGTAGCCGAGCCCGGCGCCAAGCGTGTAACGTCCGTCGATATTCTGGAAAGTGTCACGGTAGTATTCGCCGAATATCGGGGTGTAGAAAAAGTTGCGCGTCGCATACACGTCCCAGGCTGCAAGGATGCGATTGTTGTTCACAGTTTCAACCAGTTCGCCAGTGCCAGCATCGGTCTTCGAAATATTGCCGACGTAATCGATAATGACCCGTGAGTTGGCTGTACGGCGCTTGGCGGCAAATTTCGCGGTGTAATCGATCTGTTCAGTATTGCCTGAGCGCAGGTTCAGGCCAAGTGTCAGATCCACAGTCCACAGATCCATCTCGCTATCGCCCGATGGTGTCAGTGAAATCAATCTGCTACGGTTGAATTCCTTCAAGTTGCCGCCATCGTACATCTTGACGACGTCTCCCTCGACTACGAGCATCCCTTCTACCGAACCGACATCCTCGATATTGATATTTGCTTTCTTCGCACTCCTGAGATATGTCACGTCATCCCAGTCGATGCTCAGTGTATCCAGCGCATCGCTCTCAAACTCCAGACTGTCGCTGTACATTGACTTGATCTCACCCATCAACCACTCCTTGTTGTTTAGCTGTACCCAGTCAAAACCGTCATCTGGAGGCCGCCATGTTTCGCCGTCCTCCTCGGCATGCGCTCCGGTTGCGATAAGGTGTATTGCTAAAACAGCCATCAGTATATGACGTGGTAACTTCATTAAGCTGATAATCGACCAGGCTTTATCGTATGATCAAAATGTGCCTGTTATTCATAGTACAAGACAATGAAGAATCTTAACCTCAAGAATTGAAGGGCAATGTTTTGCCATAAATTATGTGCAGGGGAGTCCGCAAAGCGTATCTGCGCGTTTTCACCTTCTTGAATAACCCTTAGCAGGACATAACTGCTCAATTCAGAGCGTTTACTGAGCCTCGGGTCCGGGACGGGCGCTGGTTTCATCTACAGCTAATATTAAAAAAAACCAACGGCCGTTTTCCGCTGCAATATACCATCGGTATACCCGGCGACGATGCATTCGTCGGGGTTATTTCCGCGCTTCGTATCGAAAGCAATGATCATCCATCATTATTTCTCACGAGCGAGCAGACAGGTCGATTTCAATTGCGGGCGCGGCTTCAGCCGCGATGGCTACATTCGCCTGACCTCGTAGCCCGCTTTCTCCAACAGGCTCGGGATACCCTTGTCACCGACGAGATGGCCCGCACCGATCACGACAAAGTAGGTTCCGTCGCTGCCGAGAAATGATTTGATATCGTTCGCCATGTCCTCGTTGCGGCGGAAAAACAGGATGTCATAGATACTGACGAACGAGGGATAATTGTTCAATGCATCTTCGAACAGCACGCCTTCCAGGCAGGCTTCGTCGCCCCGCTTCCAGCAAAAGATCATGTCCATCATCATGGTTTCAGCTTCGTGCATCGAAAACAGCGCTTCGCGCAACAGCAGATCACCGTCGGTTATGTTCAGAAACACATCCAGCTGCTCATCGACCGTTTCCAGCTCGATGATGTTCTTGTTTGCGTTGGCAGCGCCGCGAATGAAGTAGGCATCGATGCCCAGATCCGGCATGAATCCCATTTTCATGACCTGCACGGCCGTCAGGGTCAGCACCATCACCCCCGGTTTCTGCTTGTGCACCATGTCGACAGGCAAGCCCAGTCGATTCAGGCGGTATTCCAGCTGCCTGTAGGTTTCATTGGATATCTCGTCCCGAATCGTTTTATCGCCCCGGTATGAACCTTTTTCGCGAACCAGCTCCCGGTAACGCAGCGCCTTGGTTTCATCGATGTTGATTTCGACCACGAGGTGATCGGAGTTGAAAAAGGCCCGCTCAATCTCGTTCCTCAATGGATAAAAGCTTTCATCGGCGTAGTGGATCGAACCCAGAAGATAGACCGTTGCGCTGTCGGACTGCACCTGCCAGAACAACCCCCTGTCATTGAATGCATGAGCCGGCGCCGCGGACAGGAAGACAGCAAATAATGCGGGTAATAACGGTCTCATTCAGCTTTTCTCTTTCAGACTCAGCGCCTGTCTGTATATCTCGTTCCTGTGCAACCCGGTCAGCCTGGCCGCTATCGCTGCCGCCTGCTTCACCGGCAGTTCTTCGACAAGGACCTGCAGCAGCTCGCTCAATTGTTGTTGCCTGTCATCTGCGTTCGGCGCGGCCCCTTCAACCAGAACCACGATTTCACCTTTGCGCTGATTCTCGTCATTCTCCACCCACTCCACCAGATCGCTCAGGCTGGCACGGCGTATGGTCTCAAAGGTTTTCGTCAGCTCCCTGGCGAGCACGGCCTGCCTGTCGCCGCCGAACACTTCCATCATATCAGCCAGGGTATCGGTTATGCGATGACAGGACACGTAGAAAACCAGTGTACGTTGCTCTGATTTCAATGCCTGCAGGTAGTTCCGGCGCGCGCCCTGCTTTGCCGGCGGAAAACCCTCGAACACGAACCTGTCGGTCGGAAGTCCCGACGCGCTGAGCGCGGCAATGGCCGCACAGGGGCCGGGAATTGGTGTCACGGGGATACGGTTTTCCAGCGCCGCGTTGACCAGGCGGTAGCCGGGGTCGCTGACCAGGGGCGTCCCCGCATCCGAGATCAGCGCCACAGACTGGCCGCTCAGCAGGCGCTCCAGCAGCGCCGAAGCCTGCTGCTCTTCGTTATGTTCATGGTAGGCCAGCAGGCGGGTGTTGATCGAAAAATGCTGCATCAGGCGCCTGCTGTGGCGCGTATCCTCCGCCGCGATCAGGTCGACCGACTGCAGCGTCTCGACCGCGCGGGCGCTGATATCGCCCAGGTTGCCGATCGGCGTGGCCACCAGGAATAATGCACCGGGATTTGCTGTTCGATTTGCCACTGATTAACCTGAATAGACTACTATATGCTCATAACAGCCGCGCGCTGTTGTAGAATACATGCGACCCGCTATAACAATACTCTGACTTATTGATTAATTTGTCCAGACTGATATCTTGAAATCCTATATTGCCTTTACAGCTTTTAGCCTTTTCGCGCTACTCAGCGCCTGCGCTACCGAACCCGAAAAGAGCGTTGATGAAATCATTTCTGACGCGGTCCGCGGCCAGACGGACGAGCTGACGGAAACCGAGGCCGACCGCCTTACGGCGGAAGACTACATCGGCCTGGCCAGCGAAAGCACCGGCAAGCAGCGCGAGCAATACCTGCTCAATGCCGCCGAGCTGCTCATCGAGCGCGGCGACCTGAACCTGGCCAGGAGCCAGCTGGAAACCCTGGACGCCGAAACCAGCGCCCGCAGCCGCCAGCACCAGATCAGCCTCCTGGCCGCGAAGATCGCACTGGCCAACGAGAATCCCCGGCAGGCGATCGAGCTGTTGCCGCCAAAGCGTGAACTGACCCTCCCGCAGTATATCGAAGCCCGCCAGATCAGCGCCGATGCCAACCTGGACCTGGGTTATCATCTCGAGGCAGTCAGAATCCGGGTCGAGCTGGAACAGCACCTTCAGACCGATGAGGAAAGGACGGAAAACCACGAGGCGATCTGGGCAGCGCTGCAGCGCACACCGGATGTCAGCCTGCGGCCCACCGCGGTCGACAACAAGGTCACCCGCGGCTGGATCGAGCTCGCGCAGCAACTCCGATCGACCCAGACCAACGCCGCGGCAATGCAGGACAGAATTCTCGACTGGGCCACGCTCAACCCCGATCACCCGGTCAGCGACGCGTTCCTGGGCAGTCTCGTCGACGAATACCGGTTTAGCTTTACACCGGCACAAAGCATAGCCGTCATGCTGCCGATGCAGGGCAGGTACAAGAACGTCACCGATGCAATACAGGCCGGCATCGTGACGGCCTGGTACGAACAGGGCGCAAACGAGAAGCCGTTGTTGCGCTTCTATGATACCAGCGATGAAAACGTCAGCTTCAACGAGCTGTATCAGCAGGCGATCATGGATGGCGCAGGCTACATCATCGGCCCCCTGGACAAGGCCAGCATCAACGCGCTGGCGCAATCCGCGACGCTCGATGTACCGATACTGACGCTGAACTACGCGGAAAATCCGCTGAGCATGTCCGACAACCTGTTCCAGTTCGGCCTTCTGCCCGAAGACGAGGCAAGCCAGGTAGCCGAACTCGCGATCCGCGACAACCACACGACCGCGGCCGTCCTGGTCCCCGACAGCGACTGGGGCAGGCGTCTGCAGGATGCGTTTACCGAACGCTTCGAGGAACTGGGTGGATCCGTTCTGACGGTCCAGCATTATCCGACCAACGTGGACGACTACTCCCGGCAGCTCAAATCGCTGTTCAACCTGGACGACAGCGACGCCCGGCATCGCGACCTGCAGCACATCCTGGGCACGAAGCTGAATTTCCTGCCCTATCGCCGCCAGGACATCGACATGATATTCCTCGCCGGCACCAACCGCTCCGCAAGAGGCATAATCCCGGCGCTGAAATTCCATCACGCGGGTGACCTGCCCGTGTATGCGACATCGCATGTCTACAGCGGATATCTCGACGCGGCCGACCGTGACCTCGAGGGCGTGATTTTCTGCGACCTGCCCTGGACCCTGACGTCCGACAACCCGCTGAAGCAGGATTTCAACACCATATGGAAAGACCAGCGCACCTATACGCGTTTGTTCGCGCTCGGCATCGACGCCTATAACATCGTGCAAAACCTGCAGTACCTGCAGACACACGATTACGCGCGGTTCTCCGGCGAAACCGGCAACATCTCGATGGATGGCAACCGGCGCCTGCACCGTGAGCTCCTGTGGGCAAAATTCAACAACGGCAAGCCGGTGTACATGGACCTGACCATCCCGCCCGAGACCTCAGCTGCTGATGATCCTGAGCGCACGTGACCGTGGCCAGGACGCCGAACAGGCCTGCTGCCGATACCTGGAGCAGCAGGGGCTGAAACTGCTCGCACAGAACTACCACGGCCGCAGGGGCGAACTCGACTTGATCATGCGCGACCGCAATACCGTGGTATTCGTCGAGGTGCGCTACCGTAAAAGTGCTGCTTTCGGCGGTGCACTGGAAAGCATTACACCGGTCAAACAGCAGAAGCTGCGCCTCACGGCCGAACAATACCTGCAACAGGAAACCAGCCTGACAAACGGCCGCTTTGATGTTGTGGCCATGACCGGGAGAGTCCAGAATAACGGTTCCGAAGACTACACTTTCGAGTGGATCAAAAACGCATTTTAGGGCGCCTTGTAACCATGGATCTGATCAGTCGTATCAAACAAAACTTCCAGGACAGCATCAGCACCAAGCAAATTTCGGCGGACCTTCTGGCCGAACCACTGTCAGCGGCAGCACAGATGATCACCCGCTGCCTGCTCGCCGGCGGCAAGGTACTTTCCTGCGGCAACGGTGGCTCGGCGGGCGACGCCCAGCATTTCTCCTCGGAAATGCTGAACCGTTTCGAAATGGAACGGCCCGGACTGCCGGCCGTCGCATTGACCACGGACAGCTCTACACTGACATCCATCGCGAATGATTACAGCTACGAGCAGGTATTCTCCAAGCAGGTCAGCGCACTGGGGCAGCATGGCGATATCCTGCTGGCGATCAGCACGAGCGGCAATTCAGGCAATGTAAACCGCGCCATCGAATCGGCGCATGATCGCGAAATGCAGGTCATCGCGCTCAGCGGAAAACAGGGCGGCGACATGGCGACGCTGCTGACAGCAGACGATATCGAAATCCGAGTGCCGTCGGACTCGACAGCGAGGATCCAGGAAGTACATTTGCTGGCTATCCACTGCATCTGTGACCTGGTGGACCACCAGTTGTTGGGGCAGTGACGAGTAATTATGGTTTTTCAGTCTTGATCATCGAGCCAGGC
>Ga0180437_10010396_pt1 | contig 11362 bp, 9 predicted proteins | sample SS_ome_4_FD_132410 | JGI IMG/M metagenome (GOLD analysis project Ga0180437, IMG submission 132410) | Hypersaline lake sediment archaeal communities from the Salton Sea, California, USA - SS_3_D_1 metaG | ecosystem: Environmental > Aquatic > Non-marine Saline and Alkaline > Hypersaline > Sediment... | reverse complement strand
TTTTCGGGAAGGATATAATAGACGGTAAGTTCGGGACACACTCTGGCGGGACAGCGCTTCTCCAGAATATGAGCCTCGTATTCCTCCCTGAAATAGCGCAAGGTCGTGAGGACAGGATTAGGAGCTGTTTTTCCCAAGCCGCAGAGCGAACCCGTCCTGACGTCATCGGCCAACGCCAGAAGAAGGTCGAGGTCCTCTATCTTTCCTCGACCAGCCGTGATGTCCTCCAACATACGTAGCATCTGCAATGTCCCCAAGCGACACATGGTACACAGGCCACAAGATTCCTTGGTCGAAAAGTCTAGAAAAAACCTGGCGGCGTCCACCATGCAATTGTCTTCATCCATGACAATCATCCCCCCTGAGCCCATCATCGACCCCGCCTCTCGAAGGGAATCATAATCGACAGGGATGTCCAGCAGGGTCTCGGGAAGACACCCCCCTGAAGGCCCTCCCATTTGCACTGCTTTAAACTGCTTGTCTTTAACGATTCCGCCACCGATATCATAAACAAGCTCTCGAAGCGTAGTTCCCATCCGCACTTCAGCCAACCCTGAATTGGGTACTTTGCCTGCCAGGGTGAACATTGCTGTGCCTTTGCTTCCTTTAGTGCCGATGGAGCTAAACCAATCCCCTCCTCGCTCGACTATCAGTGGAACATAGCCAAAGGTCTTTACATTGTTCAGCAGAGTAGGGCTTCCCCACAAGCCACACTCAGCAGGATAGGGCGGTCTGGGTCTAGGTGTACTCATCCTCCCCTCAACGGCCGCTATCAGTGCTGTTTCCTCACCAGAGACGAAAGCACCGGCCCCAGCTGCTATTTCGATCTGAAACCCAAAACCAGTCCCTAAGATATTGTCTCCCAGAAACCCCAATTCATTCGCCTGCCTCAAGGCAGTCTGGATCCGCTCAATAGCCAAAGGATACTCGGAACGAACATAAATGTATCCTTGCTCGGCACTTATGCCATACCCCGCGATAATCATTCCCTCGATAACTTGATGCGGATCACTCTCCAAAACCACCCGATCCATGAAAGCACCGGGGTCTCCTTCGTCAGCATTGCACACGACGTATTTTGGCTGGCTTACGGCCTTGTGGCATACCTCCCATTTCCGATATGTCGGAAATCCAGCCCCTCCCCGCCCCCGCAGCCCGGATTTCTCCAGTTCCCCGATTATGTTGTCTGGTGACATCTTCAACGCCTTCTCCAACCCGCTATAGCCACCATTGGCGATGTAGTGACTTATATTCTCAGGGTCGATGTACCCACAGTGGCGCAGTATGAGACGAAGCTCACGCTCGAACCTGGGAAGCTCGGGGATAGAGATTGTTTCTCCGTCACCGCCTTCTACAGTGCCTAGAGCAAGCTCAAGGCACGGGTCATCGCCGACAACGTAGCCTTCCACCAGTCTTGATACGGTGTCCGGAGCTACATTGGCATACGCGATACGAAGAGAGCCCGGCTTGGATATACTAACGAAGGGGTCAGCATAGCATAGACCTGTGCAGCCAACCCTAGTAATGGGAACGTCCAGCTTTCGCCGTACTAGTTCATTATCAAAAGCATCAACTACATCCAGGGCACCGGCAGCCCGCCCGCAAGTAGCTGTGCCGATCAGAATGTTGACACCGTTCTGCAAGGTCTCCCATTCCGACCTTGCTCCATTTCTAATTTGCTCGAAGGCCATCATAGACAGTATCCGAATTCAAAGGTCAGACAAATTAGACTACTTCTGGACTCAGAACCGTAGTCTTGATTCTCAACTTTTGCTTTCCGATTTCTCTTCTTTAGGCTCACCCTGGGCTTCTTGCTTATACGGTATTAGAGCCTCTTCTATCTTAAAAGGCGTCATCTTAGGATAAATTCTGTCCTTTACTACTACTACGGGAGCTAGCATGCAGCACCCGATACAAGCAACCCTTTCCAAGCTAAACTTGCCGTCCTCGGCAGTCTCGCCTACCTTGACATTCAGCTCACGCTCCAAGGCCTCCAAAATAAGCCTGCCTCCCGCCAGGTGGCAAGCAGTCCCCATACAAACGGTGGTATGGTATTTCCCCAGCGGAACAAAGCGGAACTGATTGTAAAAGGTAGCAACTCCCCAAACCTCAACCGCCGCCATCTCCAGCGAGTCAGCAATTTCCTGCAGTACTTTCCTGGGTAGGTACCCCACTCTTGTCTGCACTTCCTGCAGTAATGGAATTAAACTTCTCTTTTCCTTCTTATAATGACCCAGAATCTCAGTTATTGTCTGAGCGGTTTCTCCGTCCGTAATCATCCCTTCGATAAGTTCAGGACCCTCCCTTGAGTTGCTTCGCAAAGGAAGGCAAAAAGGCCCCTATTCCAGTCGTCTCCTTCGGTCCGACTATTATTTCCCACTCCAGGTTCAAGCCGTCCTCGAGTTCACCTTTGATTCTGGCCACCTTCCCCGGGATAAGCAGCTTCCTATGCTTCACCTTATCTGCGATCCCGCTTTTCTTGATGAACGTGCCTACGGAATCGCCGCTAAACTTGCCTGCCGCCCAAGCAGTAAGAACGCCAAGTCCTTCAGCGTCTTTGACACAGATGTAGGCAGGAACTTTCGTAGCCTCGACCGCCGACGAAACCAGGAAATAGGTTAGGGCCCAGTTTGAGGTGACCAGAACCGGTGAGTATTCATCAGGTTCTCCCACCTCGTAATACTTCTCCTCCACCGCCATTGGAAAACGAGGATCGGTGTAGATGTTGAGCCGCTGAACTAGCAGAGGAAGCAGAGAATACTGGTCAAAATCAGAGAAGACGATGATGCTAGCCCACTTATCTACAAATGCCGAGCCTATTAGCATTTCCTTCAGCCCGTCCTTGGCCATGAAGGCAGGAAAGGCAATAGTGGGATAGCCTAAAGGCCTGAAACCCTGCTTCAATGCTGCCTTTCTGATGAACGTTTGGTCTCTTATCGCCTCCGGCAAATTCTTGGAACCCGGATCCAAAACTAGTTCCTCAATACCGGCTTCTTTCAGCTTGGTAGTTAAGGGGATAAGTTCTTCAACGCTATGTGCGTGAAGGCCGATAGGAGTAGGACTCTGTTTGATCTTCGGAATGGTCTCATCGATGTTCTCCTTGGTTATTGGGTAAACTAGTGGATGCCTGTCCGCGCAGATGTCTCGTGCCGCAAACAAGACATCCACATCCTCCGAAATCAGGATCATGCCCACGTCTGTTGAATTGTGGACTTTCTTCACCAGAGCCAGAAACTTGCCCTTATCACCTGATTCAAAATGAAGCGCCAAAAGATTTGCCTTCAGATTTACGCCAACCCAGGGGAACTGCAACTCCTTTATCTTCTTTATCTTCCCCTCGACCTTGGCGTTGTCTTCTTTGTCCGAGATAAGGAGAGCGATGCCCGGCAAGTGGACAAATGTCTTTTCATGCCGATATATCACTTCTTCGTTACCGATCTTAAGGGCATTCTCCCCGGACCCTACCGTAACAAGCTTTATCGCTGGTGCCAGAAGGTCTAGTAGCTTGGCTTTTGCTTCCTCGGATAAGTAAGGACACTTGTCCACAGTGGCCCCACCCGATGCGAGTTTCATGGCAAAAGCAAAACAAGTAGGAAAGCCACAGTCCCTACATGGCTTCTTTCCAGGGAGCATCTTTACGATCTCAGAACCTGCGATTGGCATAACAAACCTCCTCGATTAGAGCTGATATGGGCTTATCGATTTCTCTATTTGGTTCTTACGCATATCTATGTCGGAAGCTGCACTTCTCCCTTTGGCCATGGATGCCCCACCTTATCCAGGAGAGCCAGAAGCTCATCCACGTTCTTAACATCCTCTTCTGAGGCTATCTTATCGTATAGTCCTTTTGCTTCCAGGGCGTCCTTGAACCTTTCCTTCAACTCTTTGGGCATCCATACTATACGAGCCAGTCCGCCATCTGCCTGGATGAATTTGGGAGATCTCAGTTGCTGCAGTCCGGTTCCCAATCTTCCTTCTATTTGCTTACCTCCAGAGGTTTCACCAGCCATGTGTGAAAATGTTTCCCCAATTACGGTTTCGCCCTTGAACTCTCTGTGCACCACTCCAAAGGCGTCCACTTCAGGAATGTAAAAGACAATTGCTTCAAAACAGCCACAAGATGTGTGGGGATGCTCAAATGCGCTATAGAGATAGACCCTATCGTAGTTTCCCAGCGATTTCTCAGCTTCAATTGCATTCACCCCTGAATACTCACCTTTTATGGAATCCAAAAGCTCGCCTTTTGGTATAGCAAATATAGGCCCTTCCGGGTCAATCTTGGCAGCAGCTCTGCCGTCGAACCAGTTTATTGCCCCGCAGTTGGCGATTCTGTTGGGTGTTATGATAGAGCAATGGGTTGGAGCGAAGCTCTGACACAGGACACAGCCGTAGAACGTATCCACATCCTCGTCATTCAATTTCCTCGCCCGTTCATCTCTGGCGGCATAAACCTCCAGGGCGTGGGGCAGAAGTTCCTCCACCTTCTTTCCATCCGTAATGATGGTGACCTGGATCTTCTCGATGATTGGCATCTCGGATGTATAAAGCAGGATATAGATTTCCCCCAACTCTCGCAGTGAAGTAAAGCCCTTTTTGTGGCAGTCTTTACTTATCCTCATCCATGTATCCTGCCTCTGATTCATGTGGTACCAGCCCTCAATCATGTTGGTGAACATATGGATCCTTCTCTCGATGATTGCTTCGGCATCCTTGTCCAGCTGCCCTCCGGCAACATCTACCAGGACGCCAATGGGATAGCTACCACCGCCTTTTTCCTCATCATAGGGCTTCAAATCAGCTATGTCCGGGCCAACGATTTCCACTTTTTCGTTCTCTATTTCATCAGGGTTTTTGACTGTGGCTAATTCGAACTTATGTGCTACTTTTGGCCCACCGAACTCGATGTATAGGTCTTCCTTTCTTATTACCTCGCCTTCGTATTGAGGTCCTATGTCTGCATGAAATTCGCCTGCCATTTTCCCTTAGTCTCCTTTCTTCAAATTCGCTATCAAGCCCTCTAGAAACTCCAGCCACTTCTCATCCTTCTTGAAATTAGGAACTGAGTAACTGGCGTGGGGGAAGTAATGCTTGCACAACGTCATAGTCTTCAAATGAGGCGCAAAGTGTTTAAGTGTAGAAAGACCCTGGTTGCCAAGATCAGACCTTATGCCGAAGAACACCACCAGGTCATGATTTCCCTCCTTCTTGACTCCCTTCCAGTCAGGATCCTTAAGAGCATTCACTATCTCAACGGTATCGTAAACGCAATCTGGCTGTGCTCCCAATTCTACGATCTTCCCTTTAGTCTGGGCTGTCGCGCATATTGGAATACTGGCAGCTTTGGCTATGTCCATGGCATATTCCAGAAGTAATCTTCCGTCAGGCGTAGACGCCAACAAGAGAGGACCAACTACAAGAAGTGGCCTTTTGGCTTTCTTAATCAGATTAGCGTACTCCACTGGATCTTCGATCAGCTTGGCCGATTTGACGCCCGTTAAGACATTTACTCTGTGGCGTGGTATTACTGCACTCATGTTCTCCTCCTTCTAAGCCATTTTCCTTGTTACTAGTGTATCACTGCATCCACAGGAACCTTGGTGGGATATGTACCAATGAGCGTAGGTAATCCAACGGGCTCCCTGGGCCGCCAGCCGATTTCCTGTAAGTGTGCTCGCACCTCTTTCTTATAGACCAGTGGAATGTCGGCATCCCTCCGAACAAAGAGGTGAATATCTTCAGGAAGCCCGGCCCCAATATACTTCTTGTACAGGGAAATGTAGTGATTCAGTTTTATTGCTCTTCCCTGAGGAGTATCGTTTCTTCTTATGCAAAGCTTGGCCATCGTGGGCATGGCCTTCTCTTTGGTTTCACATACATAAGCCAGGTGCTCAGGTGCTGGCTCCACAGTATCCACAATCTCCTTCTTCCTGGCATCCATTACCTTCCAATCATCTTCTTCTTTTTTCGAGAGATACAACCTTCTATATTTGGAGGAATGAGGCCCAAGTATCACCGGGATACCCAGTCTGTTGCAGCCCGTGGCAATAGAAGCAGCCTTTTGTGAGTACGCCCCCCAGGCTACTCCCACCGCGCCTACACGATTGAGGACATAATCAGCCATTACCTCGTAGTTTCCTCTCAGGGGTAGAGCAGCGAAGATGTTGGCAATCTTTATTGCTGCTCCAGTGATATGGCTATTGGCGACACAGGAGCCAACGTTTAGTACGCCGCCGCCTTCAAAGTCCGGAGGGTATTTTTCGTACACTGTCAGACCATCTTTGTCCTTTTTCATTCCGGCGGCCATGGCCGCACAACCTGAAAGAACCACGATATACTTTCTCTTGGCGAATTCATCCACCATGTCAGCAATATCATCTATGTCGGGATAATTTGAGCAGCCAACAACTGCAATGACCCCAGGAATAGTCCCTAGAGTGATAGGGGCACCAACATTTCTTATCTCGGTATCCATAACCGGACCGCGCCCAGCCCTGCACTTCCACGTCTCCATGCTTGCTGCTGTCTGCATTATCTTAAAGATAGCAACATTATTGGGACACTCCTCTTCACATTTGCCGCAGCCAATACATTGGAGGAATTGCTGTCTTATTAATTCAAAGTTACCTTTGGCGACCTCAGTTATCCCACCGCCAATATTAAAGAGGTTGGGGCACACCTGTTCACACATTCTACAGTTGGTGCACTTCTTAGCGAGCTCCGTGGCTTCTTTTTCTGTTAACCATTCCTTTTTTCTCTGGGGAGCGATTTCCATAGCAACTCTGACCGCCACCTCGGCCGCCTTGGGAGAGTCTAAGATGGCGAACTGCTCTTTATTATCCACCATTCGCCGTACTATCTCATCTGCATCCAGTTCAGTGGCATCTTCAAGTCCATACATAGCCTTGTCCAGACAGGCGATAACTGCTGAACCCACTTTGGCTGCCTCTTGAGGCGTATCTGTTCTGATACACTGTTCGTCAGTCATTATCACGTCAGCAATGCCTGTTCTCATGAAGAAAAGCGCACGGGAAAGAGGACCGACTATTTTGGCTTTGTCCGAATACCTGGTTGTTTCCAGTGCAGTGCAACACAGGCCGCAGACCTCCACCTGGTCTTCAAGGTTGTGTTCCCTGAGGTAGTCAATCACCACCGTCGAAGTGGCTGGGTTATGCCCCGATACCAGAATTACAGGCTTATTCTTATCTATTGCCCCCCAGCCCATGTCAACTAATGGCGTATCGGCAACTGAGGTAGGATATCCAAACCCTACAATCTGTGCGATATCAGCCGCTTCCATTCCAACGTGGTCCAGCATGCCAGCATGTAGTGCTTTGGACTCATAGTCCAGTGCGCTTCCTTCCTGTCCTGTATGGCACGAATCAAGTAGATGTCCAACCTCTTTGAAGACATATTCTATAGCTATTTGAAGATCCCCTAACGTTTCTGGTTTCAAGCCCAAGACAGTCCTAATATGCGGTGCCTCGATTTCGATTGATCCTCCTAGATCTATCTTCTTATCCGGACCGTGCTTTTCAATCAAGAACTCCAGAATATGCCCACCATGAGCAGCATGAGCGGAGCATCCCATCAAGCAGGCGAGAAGTACAAACCTAGCTTGTTGGGTAGCTATATCAATACCACAGGCGCCTCTTCTTCCTTCCGTGAGGTCACACTTACCGTAGGTACAGAAGCAACACAAATCACAGAATGGCGCGTAAAAAGGCGCGTATGTTTTCAATAACCTCATATCCCATTGTCTGAGGTCAGGGATCTCTGGCATAGGTGTAGGCCCCACTGGCTCCCAGTTAATCTCTGCCTTTATCTTCTCATGAATTTCTTCTAGTTTTCTGGTTATTTCTTTTATTTCTGCCATTTTTCACCTCGCTTCTATCGTTTCTTTTATCAATTTCAATGTCTCGGGATGCCTTAGGACAAGAATATTCGCCCCCGCCAGTAGAAGCGACAGAGCTGTCATTCCTTCCCAAAGCAATCCCTGCGTTCTGTTTTCCTTAGCCTGCTTTGTCTTCCAGCACTCTCCGCCAAGATTGGCAACAATCGGCATCATGGTCATACTGTCCTTGGTCATAATCCCAATTTGCTTTACTCGCTCAATCAAAGAGAAGCTGTATTCCATGCCATAGCCCAGCGCAGATGACAAGGGGTCAGTCACAATCCTCTCCGGGGGAAATATCTTACTGAGCTTGACATTCAACTCTTTCAGCAGATTGATATCTAGCGGACTTTGAGCAATCGCCGTATGCCCGTGGTCTAGAATCGCCTTGCCCACCGCTTCGTAATTTTCCTTAAGTACAGGGCCGATAAGCAGATTCATACCATCGCATACTTCCGCAACCTTGGAGAGGACCTCAACATCCTTCTTTTCGTCTCCTGAGCCATAGACAATCAAAGGCACAGTTATGGTCTCGGCTACCTTCTTGGCTAATTCCGCCGCTTTGTCCGCCGGGGAATCCTTGACTGCCGGGTCGGTGCTCATAAGGAACAGTGAAATGGCATCAACACCGAAACCCTGGCATTTAATAGCCCAGGCAACCGGGTCGGAAATCACATCCTTGAAAGGTCCCACTATATGATCCGGCCAATCCTCAGGCTTCATGTCGAGAACTTCCAGAGCAAACCTCGCCGGATTGGGATTAGAGCCCTGGTCAAAAAAATGAAGGGGAAGAATATTCTCCCCCCCGATCTTCAAACTCTTGTTTCCCTTACCAATAGTTACTTCTCTAACCACCCCAGTATACGCTTCAACCGGTGCTTTGTAGTCCATTCTCTATCCTCCTTAACTTTCAAGCCAGGCATTGGAGTACAAGGTCTCTCCCATAAGAACCTTAGCTGTTTTAACGTACTCGACCTCCTTCTGAGATAAGCCAGAAAGGTCTACATCCTCCTTGTCCATCGTCTTATAAATGAGCTCAGCAATCTTTGGCATCTCTCCCTTTATCAGGCTCATAAGTTCCTTATCCAGAGGATCAGCGATGGCAGAATAGAGCCCATTTCTCTCCAGCATGGCCAGATAAGTGCGATTGATATGTGGCCTGAGTTCGTTTGGCACACCATTGGACGTATTGGAAAGTCCCACGGTTGATTTAACCCCGGGCAAAACATCCCCAAGTATCTTGATGAACTCTAAATTTGCCACTGCGAACCTTTGCCCCTCGCCAGCGGTACTCACGGGAAGAAGTATGGGGTCAACCCAGATGTCTTCGTTGGGAATCCCCAATTCATTGGCGTGCGTCACCGTGTCCATAATGCTTTCTATCTTTGAATCGACATCCGGAGGCATTCCTTTGTCAGTCATCACCGAAATCACCACATCGCAGTTATACTTCTTGGCCAGAGGAAGCATGTTTTCCTTAGAGTCAGCCTTCCCTGAAGCAGAGTTGAGCAACGGCCTTTCCCTGCAATGCTTCAAACCGGCTTCCATAGCTACCGGATTCATAGTATCTATGGATAAAGGTAGATCAGTAACTTCCTGTACTGTGCTGACCAACCATTGCATGGTCTCTTCGGTGTCCTTTTTCATGGGCCCAACATTCAAGTCAATGTAACCAGCTCCGGCTTCAGTCTGCGTTCTAGCTAAATCCTGGATTACTCTGGCATTTCTCTCTTTTACCGCTGTGGAAACTGCCTGGGCTATGACGTGTATGTTTTCGCCGATAATGACCATTTCGAATACCTCCGAATCTATTGGTTTGGGGGCCGAAATAAACCATCGAAATATAGCAAGGAAAATCCTATTTGTCAAACCTGCCGGTGGCCTCTGTTGTGACGACTACAACGGCTGTTCCGGCCTCTTTTCCTCGCCAGCGGAGACCGGTCATGCAACATCTCAGGTTAACGGCAATTCCAGTGCTTTGTTATAATTCTGTCACACAACAGCGAGCAGGCAGACCGCGAGATTCTGGCAACCGCTTCGGAGTAAATGGCTAAAGATTATTACGGGATTCTAGGCATATCCCTGAATGCCACGGATACAGAGATCAAGAAGGCCTATCGGAAGCTGGCCATGCAATATCATCCCGACCGCAATCCTGGCAAAGAGAAATGGGCCAATGAGAAATTCAAGGAGATAAACGAGGCTTATGGAGTTCTGGGCGACCATCAAAGAAGAAGACAATACGACCAGTTTGGTACTGTCGGCAACATAGGTGATATCTTCGGTAGCCCATCCACTGCAACCACTTTCGAGGAAATGATGAAGGACTTTGGTGGGGCCGGCCTGAGATTCGATTTCCTTGACGATATATTCGGCGATCTCTTGAAAGGCAGAGGGTCATCCTTCTCCTTTAGAAGCTTCGGCGGTAGACCCGGCAGAGTGGTATTTGAAGGTCGCCCCGGGCAAGGAATCAATCTGGGCGAAATATTCGGCCAGGCTCGAAGAGCCAGGCATCAGGAAGCTCGCTACGAGCTTTCGATTAGCCAGAAAGAGGCTTCGCGCGGGGTTAAAAAGATATTGAAGAGAAATGGGAAGAAGTTGGAGGTGAAGATCCCCGCCGGGATCACAACGGGCAGCGTGGTGAGATTAAGTAATGCTCTTCAGACAAGCGATGGCTTGCCCGGGGACATATTGATTAAGGTCGTAGTTAAATAGAAAGGAGGTTTGTACAGGAACAATGAAAGAGACCAGAGTAAACTTTCAATCCGGTGAGCTTGCCCTCGAAGGAGTACTGGCTATACCCGAAGGTGCCGGGTCCTTCCCGGCAGTGATAATCTGCCATCCTCATCCCCTCTATGGCGGCAACATGGACAATAATGTGGTCTGTAGCCTCGCTGAGACACTGACACAAGCATCATTTGTTTACTTCAGGTTCAATTTCCGAGGGGTAGGTGGGAGCCAGGGGGAGTTTGGGCAGGGAACAGGTGAGCAGGAAGACGTGGAAGCCGCCATTTCCTTTATGAGCACGGTAAGGGCAGTTGATTCTAAGAGAATCGGGCTTGCTGGTTATTCAGCTGGCGCCGGTTTCGCTCTTCCCATTGGCTCTAGCGATGGTCGAATCAAGGCTCTGGCGGCAGTCTCGCCCCCGCTCAATGAGTTCAATTTTGACTTCCTCAAGGACTGTCTCAAGCCAAAATTACTCGTCTCAGGCAGCAGGGACAATTCCACAGCCGCCGACGAGTTCCTTCAATTCTGCCAGAGTCTAGCCGAACCAAAACAGTGTGAAATTATTGAAGGGGCAGACCATTCCTGGTGGGAATATGAATCTCGCCTAGCCGCTAAAGTAACTGCCTTCTTCGTCAGAGTATTATAGCCTCGGGCTGATCTTATTCAGCACTCCAGCATTTACGAACTTGCGTATGGCTCCGGCTGGGCCGAACGTCCTGGCCGATTTTCGACAAGAATCAAAGC
>Ga0180437_10010394_pt1 | contig 11364 bp, 6 predicted proteins | sample SS_ome_4_FD_132410 | JGI IMG/M metagenome (GOLD analysis project Ga0180437, IMG submission 132410) | Hypersaline lake sediment archaeal communities from the Salton Sea, California, USA - SS_3_D_1 metaG | ecosystem: Environmental > Aquatic > Non-marine Saline and Alkaline > Hypersaline > Sediment... | reverse complement strand
TACCGTAGTAGCGATACAGCCGGCAGGCGTCGGCCTCGACGGTGTTCAGAACGGGGTCGCCGTCGATGTTCTCGTAGCCCGATGACCGCGAAAGGTCGACGGCGTCGATCAACTCGTCCATGATTTCGTACAGATCACGCCCCTCATGATAGAGCTTGAGGCACCACGTGTGATGGTTCACGCCCGCCGTGTAGGCCTCGATCTCACCCGCGCGGAGGGTTGGCAGCTTGAGAAGCTTGGCCGCCAGCCACTTTACACCCCACACGCCGTCACACAGGCCGAGCGTGCGGTCGTGACCCGCGCGCAGCGTCGCGTCGACCACCATGTTCGTCGGGTTCGTGTAGTTGATCAGCCACGCCTTCGGGCAGCGCCGTCGAATGGCCTCGGCGATCTCCACGACCACGGGAATGCATCGCAACGCCATGAACACGCCGCCCACGCCCACCGTCTCGATCCCCAGCTCGCGGTACTTCTCGGGGATGGTCTCGTCGAGGTAGCGACCCTCGAGCCCGCCGGGGCGGATGCACGACAACACGAAATCCGCTCCGTCCAGCGCCCCGTCAAGATCCAGGGTGTACGAGAAGTTCAGCGGGATGTCTTCGTTTTGCGCTCCCGCCTGGCCCCATTCACACATCAGCTTGACCGCCGGTTCGTTGATGTCGGTTAGTACGACGTCGCTGCCGGCCAGCGTGCCCTGTTGAGCGTAGCGGGCGAGGCTGGCGAACATCGAAGTCATGTAGGCCGAACCACCGCCGATAATGCATATCCTGACAGCAGGCATGGAACCGTCCCTCCAGTACGATCTTGCTTGTCACACGTCTATTGGGCGACGCGTCACGATAGCCGCATGGCTTCTCGACGGTCAAGCATCTCGGCCGGCGCCGGCGGGTGCAGCGTCTGTGCGGATCTCATACAGCGGCTGCGGCTGGTCGAGCCCACGGATGGTCACGGTCTGCCAACGTTGAGTGTTGAACGACGCCGGCAGGGCTTGAGACACAGACTCACTGACGAGGATCTCGCCGCGCTTGGTGAATTCCTCGATGCGGGCAGCCACGTTTACCGTGTCACCGACCACCGTGTAGTTGGCGCGCCGGGCCGTGCCAATGTGTCCGGCTGCGGCGGGACCGCAATGGACGCCGATCCCACAGTCGATGGGCGCCTGCCCGCGCGCCGCACGCCGCGCGTTCAGATCCCTCAAGGCTCGCTTGATGCCTATGGCCGCGTCGGCGGCCCGAATGGCGTGGTCTTCCTGTGTCAGCGGGGCGCCGAAGACAGCCATCAGCTCGTCGCCCACGAACTTGTCGATAAACCCGTCACAATCGAACACAGCCGAGGTGATCGCGTCGAAGTATTCGTTGAGCATGGCCGCCACGGCTTCGGGGGCCATGTGCGTCGACGTGGCGGTAAAGCCCCGCACGTCGCAGAACAGCACCGAAACCTGGCGAACCTCGGTGCGTGCGATTCGCGTGGGGTCGCTCTTGATCGCCTCCAGTACGTTTGCCGAAACGCTCCGCCCGAAGAGCGATTCGATTTGCCGATTACGTTGAGACAAACGCCGCGCGCTGGTCAGCGCGACCGCAAGCTGTACACCCAGGGAGACGAGCGTCATCACGCCGATCGTCGCCAGCAGCGGCACCATCGGCAGTACCGCCGCCCGCTGGAAGCTGATCCGACATACAAGCAACCACCCGCCCGCAAACAGCACAATGCCCGCGATGAAGTACGCCCCCAGCCACGCCCAGCCAGACCGCCCCGCCCACCAGTCGCGAAGGTTCAGAAAATACCAGCCGGCTGCCGAGGCGACGAATACCACCAACAGCACCACCCATCCGCGGTGTGAGGACCAGTCGGCCAGCGGTCGGTCCTGAAGGATCATGTCGATGACGTTTGCATGGTAGTAAACACCGGGAATGTGTCTGTCGGTGAAAGGTACGGCGAAGTGATCCTCGAGCGAGCGCGCCTCGCCGATCAGTACCACCGCTCCGTCCACCGGACCGAGGTCGCACTGCCCGCGAACCACGTCGGCAAAGTCGTAGGTGACAAACCCCTGACCGGGACCCGCGGCATAGTTGACCAGTTGACCGTACCGGACCACACGATCGCCCAGGCGGGCGGCTCCGGTGGCCGGCAACTCCAGCGCGGGCATGTCCCGACCGGCCTGCATCGCCTCCTCGGCAAGCAACAGATAGGTCAACACAAACGGGAAGTGCGGAATGCGAATGGTCGAGCCGTCCTCGCCGATCAGCAGATCCAGGTTCGGCAACTCCGGCAGCCGGCGCAAGACACCGTCCGCATCGGGCTGAACCGCCAGCGACCCCTCATCCGGCTCGGCCTCGAGAAAGACCGGCGGCGCCCGCATGGATACGTCGTCGGCCACGGCCACGCCCAGCACCACGTTCGTGCCGGCGATGGCACCGGCAAGACGCCGGTCGATCTGCGGATCGCCACGACCCTGTAGCCAGAAATCCAGGCCGATCGCCACGGCGCCAGCGTCAGCCAGTCGGTCGAGGGCGTCGTCCAGATGATCACGAAGATCAAAGCGCACGTCGGGCTCGGTCAGCGCTCGGCGGCTGCATTCGTTGATATGGACGATCACGATGCGAGGATCCGGCTGCAAAGGTCCTCGGCAGCGAAAGCGCCAGTCGATGCTCACGCGTTCCAGCGCGTCCGGCTCGCCGATCAGCACCGGCACCGCGCTGAGTACGCCGAGTAGCGGCGGCATGAGAAAACGGATCGCCCGCCGGTGCCTTGCGGTCAGAACCGGACGGTCGCGAAGATACGATTCGGGTCCGTGGTCAGCGCCGTTCATGGATGCGCCCGCACGTGGGCTCCGTCCGGGAAGTCGGGTAGCGGGAGCCGACCCTCGCTGCCGGCGGCCGGTGCGTCTACAACGACCAGAACCTGGGCGTTCTTCAGGGCGCCGGCTGCATCGGGTGAACGGCGAAGCCGCTGGGCGTCTTCTTGTGTGAGCACGAGCTGAGTCTTCTGCGCGCCGGTGATTTCAGCCACGCGAACCGCCATTCGACGCTTGGCGCGCCGCTTGCTCGGCGCGGTGGATGGCTCGTCTGTTGGTTGCGACGTCGTTTCCTGCTGCCCGACGCGGCTGGCGCCAAGCGGGTCCTGCCCAGCAGCCGAGACGAGCATGAACCAGACTCCCCTGTCTGACTCTACGGCCGCGTGCAACTGCTCGAAATCGAGGGCCGATTCCACGTATCGCGCGGGCGGGTGCCGCTGCGCCACATCCCCAGACAGCGTCCTCAGGTCGTAGAGCACCTTCCCGTCGGCATCCAGAATCTCAGGGAAAAGACAGGGCGACAGCTCGCGTCCTCGCGCGTCGAGCACAAGGACGAAATCAGACACGTCGGCCGTACTGACGATCAGCGCGAGTCGACGGCCCGCCGAACGGTCCAGTCGCGCCCGATGGCTCGATAGAAACAGAGACGACAGTCCGCGCACGCCCCACAACGGGACCCGCAGCGTCACCTTGCACTCCGGCGGGTCGGTTCCAGCCAGCCACTGTATCTCAACCACCCTATGCCCGCGCAGCCATCCCCGAACCCGCACGAGACCGTCTCGCATTTGCCCGACGCGCCCGTTGGCGTCGATGCGAATGCCCTGCGCCATGGCCAGTGCGTTGCGGGCCGCAATCACCTCGCCTGCCCGCCGGGCCATCATACGTTCCTGTTCGCTCGAGCCCGTCGCCCGGCCCATGCCCTCGGCCAGGATGTAGCCGTTTGCCCAGTCGATTCGGCCAGCCTGAACCGGTTCTAGATGGTCTCGGAAACCACCGGTTAGAACGAGAGGGTCGTTGTGGCTGGGTGGTTCAGCCTGGATGGAGACAGTAAGTAACACGAGTGCGCCGACGGCAGCGGCAATGCGGTACGCCAGATCACAGTTTGGCTTTTGCACCATATGGCACCCCCGTCAGTCAATCTGACCGTCGACAGCACGACGCGGTAGAGAGGTAGCCGGCCCCTTCCCGCCGCGCAGCCGACGGACGCAGGACGACCACGGCGAGCCATCTTCACAGAACCCGCTCCCGGTGGCAAGGTTTGCCCTACGAGATAGGCGGCAGCCCCACAAACAAACGGGACTCGGTGTGCTGAAGGGGATCGATCTCGCCCGTCGCGGCTGCGCGAGCGAACACAGCTCCCGGACGATCCGATCGCATCGCCCGCGACAAAACGTTGAAGCCCTTCGGGTGATCCCACTCGCCCATCCCATACGCGCCGCGGACGGTGTCCATAGCCACGCGACCAAGCGCCTCGCGAGCGCCGGCCATGCAGGCGTAGAGTTCCTGCGGCGATAGCCCCTCCACCAGCCCGCGACGCACGTTGACCGTCTGACCGCGCGCGTCGGTGACAGGACCCCGGCCGGCGATCAATGCACAGAGCCAGTTGAGAGTGCCGCGCGCTTCGCTCTTGACCGCCAGGAGCTGCGGGCCCAGATCGTCGTTCTCATAGTCCGTGCGCGCCGCCAGTTCCTCGCCGATTTCGGGCCGGTACTGCTTCCAGCCGTCGATATCCTCTTGGTTCGGAAATGGTGGACGCTTGACGCGCTCACCTGTGAACGGGCTGATGGACGCACCCGACTCGCGTGTCACGTCAAACCCGCGCCGCATCAGGCGATCGATAGTTGCCAGTGTCTTGTCCACCCCGTCACGTCGAAGCAGGCCGGTCATCGCCTCGGCCAGTGACGCCCGCGTCACGAACCCGTCGGGCGCTCGCACCTCGATGCCCGCAAGGTCGGACACTTCCGCAAGGCCGCTCGGGGTCAGGCTGAGCCAGGCCAGACCCCACACCGCATCCTGGTTCAGCGCCAGCCATCGGATGAGGCGCGGGTCGCGCTGCAAATGACCCGCAAACGAAAGCCGCTCTCGGGCGTTGCGCTGGCCGGCCTCGGTGACGGGCAGAAAAACAGCAGCCTGATCGCCGTCGAAATCGGCGTTCATCGGCAGCGTCGCCAGAGGATGGATGCGGATTACCCGATCGGGGATTCGCACCGGACGAAACGCCAGGAATGAAGTAGGCAGAATCGTGGGCGCGCGGTGGATGACCACCCAACATTCCGCCATCAACTCATCGAGTATGCATGTGGCTGCATTGCTGCGGCTGTGCACTTCTCGATCGCCACCCAGCCGCCGCGCGACCAGCGGGCCGAACAGGGTCCACGCGATGTCGTCGGGCAGGCCGACCTGGTCGGTCTGAAGTTCGCCTCCAGGGGAGATCACCGCTCGCCCACTGAACAGCGTCCGACCCCTCCAGGTCAGGCCGCCTGCCGGCAGGACGGCGTCCAGATAGGCTGTCAAGCGCGCCTCCAGGAGCCGCACTGCCCGCAAGCGAACGCTATCGGGCGCCCGCGTGTCAAGCAGACGCCGTAGACGGTCGTTCGCTTCGGCCAGAGGTCGATACTCGGGCATATCCCGCATCATCCCGACACGTTTCAGCTTGCTGTCTTGACACCAGGGGTGTGCAACCGGCTGGGCCAGGTCGAGGGTGTCACCCTCAGAGTGCTCGAATCCGAAGCTCACTCTGTCGCCATCGAAATCCGCCTTGATTCCCGCTACGGCCAACTGTCTCCTCAGCCTTGCGAACGCCGGCGTCGGCGGCTCGGCTTGGCCGACGGCGCCAGCGGCAAGCCGCGCCACAAGCGTGTCTGCATCCGCACGTTCCGCAGATCGGGTGTTGATATGCTCCAGCAGGAAGTCGAACGCCTCGGCATCACGTAATCCCCAGACTTCCCGCTCGCCGACTATCTGTCCGCCGGGTGGCGACACGTGGGCGTGGATTTTCACTCGCGCCAAGTGATGGGTCACCCCCCAGTAGACCCATCCGGCGGTGCCGCGGCGCGGCAGCGACTCGCCGCCTCGACTCCGCGTAAGCGTCTCCATGCCACAGTCAGCTAACCCGACGGCCGCAAGGCGCTGGCGCAGCTGATCGGCGCTCGGTGCCTGGAATGGTGGCACGATCGCGACTTGCCCTTCAACTCGGGCGATGCGCCCCATGGCGGCCTCGCGGATTTGGCCGAAGTTCATGCGGGTGTGGCAGCCTAGAAAGTTGAACACCAGGTCGATGGGTGTGCCGTCCGAAAGGTGCGGCATCTGTTCGTCGGGCAAGACGCGCGAGACCGTGCCCTTCGTGCCGTGACGGTTGCTCAGCTTGTCGCCCGGCTCGACAGGATGCTCGAAGCCAAACCGCCCGGCAGCCGATTCACTGAGCACGATCGCATCCTCGTACGTGTCTTGCCCGAGCGACAGAAAGGCCGTCAGCAGGTTCCGCCCACACCAGAAGCCACGCGCATCCGGCTCGTTGCCGCTCTGCACCAGTGCCGGCTCCGGCTCGAGGGGCACAACCCACTGTCGCATCATGTTGCAGCCCATCAGCAGACGGTTCGGATCGTCGTGCTCCACGAACGGCACCATCGATGCCGTCACCCCGAGCGCCGCTTCGGGCCGATCGTCCACGATCCGCAACCGCCCGTCGCGAATCTGAGCCCCCGTGGCCACGTGCAGGATGCGACCGATATTCACGCCTTCGGGAGTCTCGAACGGGCACGTGCGCCCCATCTGACCGGCCGCGAGCACCTGCTGCCGATCTGGAATCACGATGCGCCGCAGATGAGCCCGATGGGCAAGCCAGTTCTCCTCGTCGCGAACGACGGCGGTCATCACTGCTGCGTTGCCGCCCGGCGAATCACCTTCGGCGAAGAATTCCTCGATCCACGAATCCAGCGGCAGCCATGAGCGAACCAACGATTCATCCCAGGGCAGTCCGTCCGGTGCGTCGCCCAGACGTGGCTCGATGAAGTCGTAAAGCTGCTCGCCCACACATCGAATCTCGGCTTGGTCCAGTTGCTCGCAGGACGCTTGCGGAACCACCACAACCCGCCGATCGCCAATCTGGAACACGCCGTCGTCGTCCGGACTGGGTATGTTTGTGTACGCCACCGCCGTGTCGCCAGCCGCCACAGTGAGTCTGACACAACAGGTTTGCTCTCCCGTCGATTCGACGGTGTACCCGCCGAGCGGGAGGCGCGATGCGAGAAGCTCGGGCAACCGAGTTTCCATCAACTGCTCGAACGATGCCTTGTGCCATGGAGACGATGAACGAGTGGTCATCAGACGTCCTCCCAATCCGGTTCCATCTGCCGCCAAGCGCACGCCAATCGTCGTACGGCGTAGTGCAGCCGCGACTTGACCGTACCCTCGGGAACACCCAGCGCTTCGGCCGCCTGTCGCACGGTCATCTGCTCCTCGTAGATCAAACGACACACCTCGCGCATCGGGTCGGACAGTTCGCCGACAAGGTGCCGCAAAAGGTCGCACCGCTCCGCCAACTCGGCCGCCTCATCCGGTCCCAGCGCCGACTCATCGATCATCCATCCGGGAGCGGCAATTCCCTGGTCCTCACAATCAGCGTCATCTCCACCGTCCAGGACCCGATCCCGTCGGCGCCGCCTCGCTCGCAGGGCGTTCAGGGCCAGGTTTGTGGCTATCTGAAGCAGCCATGCCTGCACCGTGCCTCTTTCCGACCACTGATCGGCGCGCATCCACACCGTCAAGAACACCTCCTGGGCCACGTCCTCAGCCACACCATGGTCTCGGACGATCCGAACCACTCGACGCCGTACGCTCGCCTCAAAACGAGCCACAAGAGCATCGAACGCGGCCACGTCCCCGTCCTGAATCGCCGTCAGAAGCTGTTGATCGGATCGCACGCTCGGCGTCCTCTACTTGCTGTGACACCATGGGGCGGGTCGGAGTTCACGGCCGAGCCGCCTCTTTTTTTGCCCGGCACCCAGGCCGGCTCGCCGGTTGGGCTTGGGAGGACCGACAGATTCTGTAGAATAGCGCTTGAGGGTTCCGATGTTGGCTAGACAGAACACTCGTTTGTGTCGCCCCTTGGCGCCCGGATCGGGCCGCTTTCACCCTTGATGGAGATACCGTGAGTATATCACAGTCTACGATCCCGAATCGATCCGTCAGCCTCAACCTCAACGTGCGCGGCATGGGACTGTCGGCCACGCTGGCCATCAACGAGCGATGCCGCCAACTCCAGGAGCAAGACCGCACGGTGTACAGACTGGGCCTTGGTCAGAGCCCGTTCCCCGTGCCCGCCCCGGTTGTAGAGGCCCTGCAAATGGCCGCACATGAGAAGAACTATTTGCCCGTCCGCGGGCTTCCCGCTCTCCGGGAGGCGGTTGCGGACTTCCACCGCCGACACGACCAGATCCCATTCCACCCTGATGGCGTCATCATCGGGCCCGGCTCGAAGGAGCTGATGTTTCTGGTCCAACTGGCCTACTACGGACAGATCATCGTGCCCAGCCCATGCTGGGTTTCGTATCTGCCCCAGGCGCGCGTGATTGGCCGAACCGTCAAGATCATCCCAAAGTCGTTCGAGCACGGCTGGCGACTCACCGCCGAGCAACTAAGGAAGTCTTTCGAGATCGACAACGACCAGTACCGACCGCGACTGCTTGTGCTCAACTACCCCAACAATCCCTCGGGCCAGACCCACACGGTCGACGAACTGAAGGAAATCGCCGAGGTCGCTCGCCGTTTTCACACTATCATCCTCTCCGACGAAATCTATGGGCCGCTGCATCATCAAGGCCAGCACGTCTCGATTGCCAGGTTCTATCCCGAGGGCACGATCGTCAGTTCAGGTCTGTCCAAGTGGTGCGGTGCCGGTGGCTGGCGACTGGGTACGTTCTACTTCCCACCCGATCTGTACTGGCTGCTCGACGCCATGGCAGCGGTGGCAAGCGAAACGTACACCTCGGTCAGCGCGCCTATCCAGCATGCAGCGGTCCACGCTTTTCACACCGATGTCCGTATCGAGCGTTACTTGTGGCACGCGCGCAGGATCCTCGCCGCCCTGGGTGGGCAGTGCGCCGACATCCTCGTCCAGGCGGGACTGCGCGTGCGCAGGCCGGCCGGTGCCTTTTATCTCTACGTCGACTTTTCGCCGCTGCGCAGACGGTTGGCCAGTCGCGGGATTACCGATGGCCGTTCACTCACAACACGGCTGCTGGAAGAGACCGGCGTGGCCATTCTGCCCGCTGTCTGCTTCGCCCGCCCGACAGAGGAGTTGGCCACCCGATTGGCCTACGTCGACTTCGATGGCGCCCACGCGTTAGCGGCCAGCGAGAACATCCCGCTACACGAGCCGTTGCCGCGCGATTTCATCCCAAACCGGTGCGAGCGCGTCCTGGTTGGGGTCCGGCGCATCGCAGAGTGGGTTGCGGGGAAAGCCTAACTCACGCCTCGCCTGTCGCTGTACGCCGTACGGTGCATACGGTCGCCCCGCCTCCTCAATCGCGCCGACTTGCCACCTGCGGGACTGATACGAGAGACTCACCATGACCGGCCGTCCACCGCGGCTGCTCCTTCCACTGAACTGGTCTGCCTGGCCCACGTTTCCACGTGCCGCGGACCGTCGCCAACGATTGCACAATTCGCGCAACAAACCGCGAATCAGCACCGCGGTGCCGCGGGTCGCTTCGCTGCCAGTGCTCACAGACCACGCCCGGCTGCCGCTGCACTCGGGACCGCCCTGGCGCGTTCGATCCAGGCAACAACAGACTCACGCCGAAGTCGCCGGCAGTTGTCTCCCGGCAGTCACCCCGCTACGGCTTGGCCGGCGCCCGTTTACCCAGGTGGCTCTTGACCACGCTGTAGTCCGCCGTCGTGACATGCCCGTTGCCGTTAAGGTCGTAGCGCGCGTCGGTATGCTCGCCAAGATGGCTCTTGACGCAACTGTAGTCCGCAGTGGTCACACGCCCACTGCTGTTGCCGTCGCCGATCAACGTGCAGACGGCGTGACTGAACGGAGTCACCGCCAACCCCGCGGCTGGAGTAATGTCATACCACGTCTGATTTGTCAGGGCCGAACCGACCTCCACCGCCTTGAGCGTTACCCCGTCCGGCTCCACCGAGTAGGCGAAGGCGTCACCGTGCTGGGAGCCGCCTCCAATCGGCACGATGCTGAGAGCCCGACCGTCCGGCAGTACGATCGGCTTGTCGAACACCAGCTTGATGACGTTGTTCTGCGTCTTGGGCAACACACAGTCAAACGGCGGCTCACATTGGGCAGGTACCACCGCAGGCATCGCGGCCGCAACGGTGGCCGCTACGTCCTCCCGCAGCCGGAAGAAGTCCAGCGTACTCATACCCGAGTAGCTCTCGCCTGAGGCGTCGGCGTAGCCCTGCTGAAGCGCCCGCACGACGGCACCGCGATCCCATCCGGCGAAACGTTCTGCCAGGAACGTCAGGTACTCGATGTCCTGCTGCCCGCGGCGCATCATTTTCAGTCGAACGCTCGCGACCGCCCCGTCATACGTCCCATGGCCCGGCACGCTCTCGCCCGAGTAGACAATCGACAGCGACTCGCCCGACCACCAGTTCGTGCTGTAGTTGTTCCAGTACGGCAGCGCCCCGTCGACGCCCCCCGCCCAAACCTGTAGGAACCGTCGCGAGTTGGTCAGGTTGATGCCCGACGGGGAGTTCCCCCCGCCGTAATACCACCACTCTTCGTCTGGAAAACCAAGGCCACGCGCCGCAATCATGCCGCGATAGTCGGTTACCTGGCTGCATACCCAATGGTTAATCCGATTGTCCAGTTGCCCCCGATGCATGCCGACCCGCGTCGAAATGTCCACGCGGAAGTGGAACTTCACGTCGGGCGCGGTGGCGGCCGCACCGGCCGCACCGTCGCAATAGATCTGCTCGAAGTAGCCCACCGCCAGCATGCACTCGCCCTCGCTGGGCTCGTCGAGGTTCCAGAACTGCGAGTGCGGATTCGTCGCGCTGCCCCAGTGATACTTGTTGTTCAGGTAGATCTGGAAGTAGGTGTCGGTCCACCCGCTGGCCTGGGCGCGTTCGGCGAAGTCGGCCACCACGTTCCGCACGCCTGTCTCGTAGTCCACTGGGTACGAATCGGGCGCCGGAGCGGTTTCGAGAAACTCGATCGGCGGATAGGTCGAGCCGGTGTTGGGATCCGTCCCTCCCGGCCAGAGGGTGTACCAATACGCGCCACCGAGTCCGCCGGGGATCTCGTCGAACCAGAAGTACGAGCTGAGCGGCCACGACTCGAAGATCGGCAGGTAGAACTCGGGGATCGGCGTGTTCTCGCCCGGCCCGTGATAGCCCATGGCCGTGGTGAACGCCGAGCCGTCCAGATAACGAGCGTACTGGCTGTCGAACGTCTCCCAGCCGTTGGGGTCGACGTGAGTGGTCGCACCCGAGCCCGTAAGGTCCGGGGTCCGCTGCCAGTCGACTCGCGGGCTCTTATCCCAGTTGAGCGTATGACTGTACGGCACGGTATTGACGTTGGCCCGATGCTGGTGGCCAAGCTGGTGGTA
>Ga0180437_10010393_pt1 | contig 11365 bp, 9 predicted proteins | sample SS_ome_4_FD_132410 | JGI IMG/M metagenome (GOLD analysis project Ga0180437, IMG submission 132410) | Hypersaline lake sediment archaeal communities from the Salton Sea, California, USA - SS_3_D_1 metaG | ecosystem: Environmental > Aquatic > Non-marine Saline and Alkaline > Hypersaline > Sediment... | reverse complement strand
TGGGCACCGAAGCTCTCCGAGCGAGGGCCGGTTGTCTCCTGTCACTGCCGCGGGCGCCTTCTGGAATAACCCACTAGGCTCCGTCCTCAGCCAAACGCAGTGCTTCTTCCGCGAGATCAAGGAACTTCTCCGCGCGGCATATGTGCTCGGCACTGTCAGCATTGCTCACCGCCGCGATGATAGCACGAGGAGGAGGAGGGGGTCAATGTGGGCGCGTCGTCTTCGACCCAAGCTCTGAGTTGCTCTGAAGGACACGTGCGAGCCTCAGCGAAGCTCGCGAGCGGGCTTCGGAAGGGATGCGTTTGCCATGAGATTCATACGCGACCGAGTTCTGGAGCGCGAGCTTCTCTGCGGCACCTGGCTCAACCTGGGGTCCAGCATGACCGCGGAGATTGCGGCTACAGCCGGATTCGATTGGGTGGTGGTGGACACGGAGCACGGGGCGGGGGACCACGAGAGCTGCCTGCACCAACTCCAGGCGATCGCAGCCGGTTCGGCGTCCCCCCTGGTGCGGATCGCCTGGAATGAGGCGCCGCGGTTCAAGCGGGTGCTGGACATCGGCGCGGCCGGGGTGGTGGTGCCGTACGTGACCAGCGCCGAGGAGGCGGAGCGTGCGGTTGCGGCGATGCGCTACCCCCCGAATGGCGTCCGCGGGGCGGCGAGCTTGCACCGGGCCGCCGACTTCGGGAGGAGCTTCGGCGAGTACCTGTCTTCAGCGAACGAGAAGCTGGTGACAGTGGTGCAGATCGAGACTGAGCAGACCCTTGACGTGGTGGACGAGATCGCCGCGGTGGACGGCGCCGACGTGCTGTTTGTGGGGCCGCTGGATCTGAGCGTGAGTATGGGCATCCCGCTCCAGTTCGACAGCCCGCGGTTCCAGCAAGCTCTGGCTCGGATTGCGGAGGCGGCCGGGAATCGGGGGAAGGCGGCGGGGATTCTGCTGAATAGGCCGGAGCAGATCGAGCAGACGGTTGCGGCCGGGTTCACGTTCGTCGGGCTCGGGTCTGACGGCGGGGTCGTGGCGGATGGAATGCAGCGTCTCGCCGGGGCTTTCGAGCCATACAAGTCGTAGCGAGGGAGAGCGTGCCTTCTCACGTAGTGCGTGCGCACGCCTTTGTTGGGTGGTGCATCGCGGGGCTGTGCCTGCTTGCGTGCTCTTGTGGTTCGGCGGTGCCGCGGGAAGGCGACAGCGCTCCGATCGCGCGCGTGCCTGGGGCGCCGATCGAAGGCTGGCACCCCGTCGGGCTGTCCGGGGGCGGCGGCATGTTCGCGCCGGCGATCAGCTCCGTTGACCCGGATCTGATGGCAATCAACTGTGACATGTCGGGGGTGTACCTATCTCGGGACGGCGGACGGCACTGGGCAATGATCCATCACCGGCAACTGAGGTCGAACACCCGCTGCCGGCCGGGCTTCCATCCAAAGGATGCCGACATCGTCTACGCAGCCCATGGCTGGGGCGGGGAGCTCAGGGTGAGCCGCGACGGCGGCCGGCGCTGGGAGACGATCGGCAACCTGCCAGGCGGGCTCTGCGGCGAGATCGCGTTCGACCCGGACAGGCCAGCCCTGATGCTTGCCGGTACGTGGGAGGGCGTCTACCTGTCACGCGATGAGGGCCGGCACTGGCGCAAGTGCGAGGGGCCGAGCGGGGAGGCGCTGAGCTTCTTCGTGGACCGCACGAGCCCGCCGGATCGGCGGAGGCTCTTCGCGGCGACGAAGGAAGGCATCTGGCGGTCGCAGGACGGCGGGAGCGGGTGGCGGCGAGCCACCGTGGGACTGCCGGAGGGCGAGATCCGCTCGTTCTGCGGGGGCTCGGACCCCCAGACAGGCCTGGTGATCCTCTACTGCGCGGTGCCGAGCCGGGCGGTGAGCGGTGAGTTCCGGGGCGGTGTGTTTCGGTCGCGCGACCTCGGAGAGAGCTGGGAGTCGGCGATGGGCGAGGGAATCAACACCGAGACGTCGGCCGCAGACCAGTGGGCAGAGGGCGAGACGGCTCAGTACTGGCACGTGCGAACGACCGACGTAGACCCGTTGGTCGTGTATACAATGAACGCGAGCACGGGCTTCTGGCCGCCGCACCACGCGACGGTGTATCGGAGCGAAGACGGTGGCGACTATTGGCGGGCGACGATGTTCCCCGACCCGCGGCGCGAGCCGTACAACGTTACGCCGAACTGGTCTACGGTCTCGATGGGGCGAAGCGAGCCGCATGTGCCATATGGAGCGGCCATCTGTCCGACGGACCCAGATCGGCTGCTGCTGACGACGAGCTTCGCGTATGGGACGTACGATGCTGGGGAGTCGTGGTTCAGCGCGCACACGCTGCTCGCGCCCGGTGAGGAGCCGCAGCCACGGTCGGCCTGGCTCTGCAACGGCCTCGTGGTCACCACGACGTGGCACTACTACGTCGATCCACACGAGCCGAACCGGCACTACATCGCCTACACCGATATCGGATTCGCGCGGTCGCTGGACGCGGGGCGGTCGTGGGCCTGGTGGGAGCAAGACAAGTGGGCACCGTGGCGGAACACCTGCTACGAGATCGCGTTCGACCCCGACGTGCCCGGGAAGATGTGGGGGGCTTTCTCGAACGTCCACGACATCCCGAACGACAACATCATTATGAACCGGCACGGGGCCGAGGGGCCGGGCGGAGTGTGCCTGTCCACAGACTTCGGGGTGAGCTGGCGGGCGACCAGCGCGGGGCTGCCGGAGGCGCCGTGCACGTCGGTGGTGCTGGACCGAAGCAGCCGAGAGGGCGCGCGGACGCTGTACGCGGGTGTGTTCGGCCACGGCGTCTTCAAGTCGGCGGACGATGGGAGAAGCTGGGTGAAGAAGAGCCGGGGCCTCGGCGCGCCGGAGAACATGCGGGTGTACCGAGTCGTCCTGCACCAAGACGGGACGCTGTTCGCGCTCATCACGGCGAAGCGAATTGGTGAGACCTTCGTTGGGCAGGGAGCGGGACTGTATCGCTCCAGAGACGACGCCGAGTCGTGGCAGTGCATCACACGGTCTCTGCCGCTGCGCTGGCCGAAGGACGTGAGCGTGCATCCGGAGTCGAGCGACATCATCTTCATTGGGGCGGCGGATGCGAACGACGAGCGGGGCGGGCTATACCGCACAACGGACGGCGGGGCCGCTTGGAAGCTGGTGACCCGGAAGGGCACGCAGCATTTCGGCGCGTACTTCCACCCAGAGCGGCGCGATTGGGTGTACCTGACCCTGTGCGAGCACGCGCCCGGTCCGTCACTATGGCTGAGCAAGGACCTCGGCGACACCTGGCGGCCGATCGAGAGCTTCCCCTTTGCGAACACGCAGCGAGTACACTTCGATCCGAACGATCCCGATACGCTCTACGTGACCACGTTCGGGGCGAGCGTGCTGAAGGGCCCGGTAGACGCGCCGTAGCGCAGAGGCGCGGCGGTTCAGCCGCTGCGCCATCGGCGCGCATGTCGCTCACCGCGGCGGTTGTGGCGCCGGCCTCAGGGGGGGTAAGTTACCGGCAGGCGCAACGGCTGAAGGAGAAGGTGTCGGCGGAGGGTCTGCGGGGACTGTCCGCCGGACGTGGGTTCGATTCCCACCGCCTCCACCATTTCTGTCTATCGAAACATTCTCTGTCGCAGAAAACCCGCCTCACCGAGAGGCGGGTTTTGGCGTGTAATAGGCTCATTATCGCCTGTTTCGGCTTGGCCGACCTTCGGACGGCTCACCCCTCTTTCGACCCCTTCGGACGCCCGAAACGGCCCTTCGGGCCTCTCTTTCCCTGAATCCTTCGGACTTGTGCCAATCCGTCCGTTGGTAAAGAATCCAGTATCTATGCGGGTTTTTCGACCATCGATTTTCTCGGGGTTCGATTCGGACACGCTGACCACTCGGTGTCTCGAACTCCCGTCCGATCAGTCCGCTTGACGTGCTTCTGCGCTCGACTCCGCTCTCAGATACTCAAGCGCCGCCTGCAGGACAGTGTCCCGTCCGGCTCGCACGTCGGCGACAGTAGGGTGGACGAGGATGTCGGGCTGGATGCCTGAGCTTACGAACTCCTTGCCATCGGGGTAGGTGGTCTTAATGGTGCAGACCCGAGCGCTGCCGCCGCCGGGCAGCTTGAAGTACAGGGGCTGCCCCGTGCTGCCACAGGTCGGCTCTCCGACTATCTTGCCGCGCTGCATTGCGTCGAAGGCCAGGCAGAAGTCCTCGGCGGCCGATCCCGTCTGTGCGCTGGTCAAGACCACAACAGGCTTGGCGAACAGCTTCGTCCCCTGAGGAGGTCTGGGGTCGGCCTTGCTCGCTTCTATCGCCCACGGGCTCCAGGCGCGGGCACGCCCATACGGATCATACCTTCGACGCAAAGCGCGGTGGGTCGCGAACGGTTTGTCGGTGAGGTAACCCAGGATGCCCCATCCGATGTGACTGCTGCCTCCGCCGTTTCGCCGAACGTCAATGACCAAGGCCGCGGCCTCTTCGATCTTTGGGAAGCTGCTGTCGAACTCCCCTAGTGCGGCCTCGTCGCTGAAGTCGCGAAAGGTGACGTACGCGATGTTCCCCTCCATCCTGAACTCAAAGAGCTTGCGGGGCCTTTCCTTGCGCCGTGCAGGAGAGACCCGTGGGAGTTTTCGCGTGAAGATGCGGCCGGTAGAGTCGCTGAGCGTCAGCTCGACAGGCTGATCTTTCGATCCGAATAGCAGCTTCCATCCGAAGCCCCAGTCATCGCGCGTCTGCGGAGAGGAAACGGAAAGATACGGGAAGACGCGCTGCTCGGCGTACTCGTGTGTCGGAATGCCATCTATCGCGACGATCTCAAGCCCAGGTTTGGCGCCGTCTTTCACCAGCGCGTCGTCGAGCACATCAGTGATGAGAACCCTGCCCCCCACGAGCTCCGTCGTGATAGCCGGACGGGCCTCGGCTATGTCTCGCAGTTCCGCAGGCAAGTTGACGCCAGTGTGAGTGTCCCTGAGCTTGGCACACAGCTCTTGGAGCACTCGATAGTAGTCGAGCGTGCTCTGGGTGGCGCGCACCTTGGGCAGGTAGGCCAGGTACAGCGCATTCCAGTCCACATCGGGTATGCGCTCGAAGTAGGCGAAGTTGTACTTCACCTCGCTCCAGAAGAGAGAGAGGCCGGCGACCTTCTCGTCCTCGCTGATGTTCTCCCGGTAGGGTGTTGCGAGGGCAGCACCTTCACAGAGCTTTTCGGCAGACTCCAGTTGAACGATGATCTGTGCGAACCGCACATCGTCTCGAATTGCAGCGATATCCGGGTCCTGTCGGATGAAATCTGACGTGAGGAGGCCACTGGCCACAGCCTGCTTCAGGTAGGTGAAGGCATTCTCCCTTTCGCCCATCTTGGCGTAAGTGCAGGCAAGATCGTAGCTGAGTTGCACCCGGAACTGTTCACTATCCTGCATTCCCGGGACTTGGAGCAACTGCTCGAGGAGCTGCACGGCCTGCTGATACTGCTTCTCCTGCCACAGTCTCGGCAGTTCCTGGCGGCTCTGCGAGAACCGTTTCGCGGCTTCCTGTCCTGAAGCCTCGTTCGCGGCCGGCACCTGCTCACAGATCAGAATCAGCGCCGTTGCGATCATCAGCAGGAACATAAGAACTCGAATGAGCTTCATGGGTCTCCTCTCAGAATCGGTATTCGATGGTGCACTCGAACTGCTGCATGGGCGGAAGCAGGCAGCGCCATAGCAGAGTTCTTGCTCTATCGCTGCGGCTGGCGTTCGGCTGGGGGTGTGCAGACAGCACAGCGGCCCCATCCGGCAAGCGGATGGCCTGGAGGTAGACAGTCTCATTCTCGCCCGGACACTGCCCCCACCAGAAGCGGAATCGCCCGCCATCAAGTCTCTTCGCGGCCCTTCTACTTGCCGCGCGAAATACGCAGAGCAGGTCCACGCGTTCGCCAGGAAGTACTGGACGGGCGAGCTTCGCTTCGTAGCGGAACCGATGCTCGCACTCTGGCGATTGCTCCACGTCGAATGACAAGTCGGCATCTTCTTGGTACAGGTGCTCCAACTGGTAGTCTTTCTCCGCGTTGAAGCCTACATCCGCGCGCGGGCAACCCGCAGAGTTAACAAAAGTCCAAGCCGAGTAGAGAGTGGGGACACCAGCGTCGTCCAAGTCCACCATGTGCATCATCTTGTGATCGCCTTCGAGAGTGTCGAGCCGAGAAATGATGCTCCCAATCTCCTGCACCTGCTGGCGACAGTCTCGGCATCGCGTCAGGTGGGATTGCATCTCCGACGCCGCGTCCTCCGATAGCAGCCCGTACACATAGTCCAAGACGGCCGGCCCAACCAGGAATGTGCACTTTGCCACCGCTGCCTCCTTCGGCGCGAGCGCCAAGCGCAGCTGCGCCACCGCCTCGCTCACGCGCCATTTTGCTGTTCCGACCGCGCAGCCCAACTGGTCCGCAATCTCCTGGTAGGTGAACTCGCCGTAGTGCTTCATCACGAGTGCGGCTCGAAGGGCCGGAGATAGCTTTCGGATCGCCTGTCGGATGGCAAGCAGATCGAGGTATCCGGTGCCCAACGCCCCGTCGTCGTTCCCAGGATCATGGCCGTCCAACGGGATCTCCGAGCGGACATATCGTTGCCGTCTGTAGCTGAAGAAGACATTCCGCGCGATTGCACCGAGCCAGGCCTGCGCATTGCCTCCGCGGTAGGACACGATCCCCGCTCGAGCGCGGAGATAGGTCTCCTGGAGGAGATCATCTGCCAGGTCGAGATCCCGCCCCAAGCCAATAAGCAACCGTCTCACCGACTCGCGGTGACGTTCCCATATCGGTTCCAATGCGCTCACTTCCCGGTGCCCGCTCAGGGCCTCATCCACAGCATTCATCCTCCCCCACATTATAGACGCAATGACCGTCCGAGGGGTTGGCTTGATTTGCTCCCTGGCCTTCATCCGCGTTTCCGATAACTCGCCGAGCCCAACTGCCCGACACCTCGAACCTACGTCCGGTGCATGATCAAGCGGCAGCGCCTAGCGCCCGAAGGCACCGGCGAGAGGTCTCGCATGGTACAATGTCGAGGGCCGGCAGACAGGCCCACATGCCCACTGGCGGGAGGTGCAGGTGAAAGGCCGGTACGCTGATGAGCGGAGCGCTCAGTTCTACGCGGAGACATATGACGCGTGTATCGAAGACTGGCCCGGGGAGCTGGGCTTCTACCTCGAGTTGGCGGCGCGACCAGGCATGGGTGACCGCGGGGTCCTTGAGCTCGCCTGTGGAACCGGTCGGGTGGCTCTCCGGCTTGCACAGGCCGGCCACGCTGTTGATGGGCTTGACATATCCAGGTACATGCTGGATGTCGCACGCGACAAGAGCGCTGGAACCGGGGGCGTATGCTGGATTGAAGCAGACATGAGATGCTTCGAGTTGGGCAAGACCTACGGTCTAATCATCATCCCCGGGCACGCCTTCCAGAACCTCCTTACACCAGGCGACCAGCGCGCATGCTTCGAATGCATCAGAAGGCATCTCGCCCCCGATGGCATTCTCGTCGTTCACCTTGACCATCAGAATGTGACCTGGCTAGGGGACCTCAGGCGGGACAAGGGAGGCGTCCTCGAGGCCGCTGGTGAGTTCACCCATCCGAAGACGGGAGCCACCATCCGTAGCTCACGAGCCTGGTCCTACGAGCCCGCCTCACAGGCCGGGGTCCTCCAGACAGTCTGGGAGCAGATTAGCCCGAATGGCGACGTTGTGGAACGTTGGGATACCGGACCGATACGCATCCATTGCGTGTTCCGCTTTGAGATCGAGCATCTGCTCACACTGACGGGCTTCCGGGTGGATGCAGTGTACGGGGATTTGCTCGGGCATGAGCTCACCGATGAATCGAGCGAGATGGTCTGGGTCGTGAGAGCAGCCAACCCAGAGGACGGGGAACCGCCAGCCGCGCGGTCCTGAGCCGCAGCCTCGTCCGTGTATCGACCCTGGCTTGGGACACCTTCTACGCGGAAGAGAGTTCTGGGGACACGATAGAGAGTTCTGGGAGTTCTGGAGTTCTGGGGAGTTCTGGGGACACGATAGAGAGTTCTGGAGTTCTGGGGAGTTCTGGGGGAGTTCTGGGGACACCATACTAAATTATTGGCTTGCGGAGTCGAGGGTGGTATGGTGGTGCCCATGGCAAGGCTTGCACGAGTGGTGGCGCCGGGAGTGCCGCATCATATCACCCAGCGCGGTAATCGCCGGCAGCAGACGTTCTTCAGCGAGGACGACTACGAGGCCTACATCCAACTCATGGCGGAGTGGTGTCGGCGGGAGGGGATGGAGATCTGGGCCTACTGCCTGATGCCCAACCACGTCCACCTCATCGCGGTGCCGGAGTCGCCGGAGAGCCTGCGGCGTGCGCTGGGCGAGGCGCATCGGCGTTACACGCGTGCGGTCAACTTCCGAGAGGGATGGCGGGGACATCTGTGGCAGGGACGCTTCGCGTCGTTTCCGATGGATGAGGCACACACGCTGCAGGCAGCGCGTTACATCGAGCTGAACCCGGTGGAGGCTGGATTGGTGGAGCGAGCGCGTGAGCACCGGTGGAGCAGTGCGGCGGCCCACGGTCTGGGACGGGACGACGCTTTGGTGAGGGTCAAGCCACTGCTGGACATGGTAGGCAAGGGTCAATGGGGCAAGTTCCTGGGCAAGCCGACGGCCGAGGAGCAGGGCGAGCTGTTCCGCCGGCACGAGCGGACGGGCCGGCCGCTGGGCGGGGAGCGTTTTGTGGCTCGCCTGGAATCGACACTCGGTAGGGAGCTTCGCCTGCAGAAACGCGGACCGAAGGGTCCATGGAAGTATGCGCGGAAGGACTCAGCACGCTCACGTACCGATCGGCGGAAGACTCAGGGCCGGACCTCATAATTTAGTATGGTGTCCCCGGAATTCCCGGCAACCGAAACCGCGTGTGGTGGTTATCCGGCCCTGAAGCCGCTCCTGGCCGTTCCGCTAGTAGCGGCTGCCGCGGTCATTGCGGGCTGGGACCGCTTGCGCATGTCGAGGGCCGATAGGACCGCGCTAAGAGCGTTCTATGCTTCCCTTGACCAACGTCTGCCTTGGCTGCCTGGAGCGCATGGGGTCGGCGGCCTGTACCTTGCTCTCCGGCCAAGGGCGAGCAGCATTGCCGGGAGTCGAGACCGCGACCACCCGCACTCAGGATCGAACTCTCGGACCTCGTCCACATCTGGAGACGGTTTGTTCTTGAGTGCAGTTTCCTCCTCGTCTTGGGAGTCGAACACTCGTCTCGCTGCTCAGACTACGTAGATAACTTAGCCCAGTCGTCCATACGATGCTCTCTCGCCGATTTGAGGTCTCATCACACCACCATGCTGTCGGTATCGAAACTGTCTCTGTCCAGTTCTTCGCTCTCGCGGGGGGAACACGGAAACGCCGCTTCTGCGCTTGTCTGCGCCTGTTCTGGCGTGTTTGGCCTCCCCGGAAAACTGTGGACTTGCTCCAGTCTCCAGGGGCAGATTTGACCCCCAAATCGGGGTTCTGCCGTCTCTTTCTCTGAAAACTGTGGACTTTTGGAAATCAGTCCACAGTCTCTGTCCACAGTTTTCAGAGCCCTGCATTCCGGCTAGGTAAAACCTGACCGGACGGGGCTTCGACTCTCACCCGCAGACCGATTGGGAATCGAAACGGCGTCCGAGGCGAGGGTGATGGAGGCAACTGACAGCCTTTAGGAAGTGAGTTGCGAACTCGCGCTGGAGTCCGGTGGCGGGCGAAACGGCTGGTTGAGGATGCTGGAACTGGGGGCAGTCCGGTCGTTCTCTTGAAGACCGTCGAGGCTCATCACCAGAACACGAGCATCTCTGGCTTTGCGCCGCCGAGATACCAGACCACAAGGGTGATTCCCGTGAGGGCAAGACCTGTCACCCCCGCGATCTTCACGACTCGCCCAAGCTGTCTTGGCCCGATGCCGTCGGCAAACGGTCTGAATAGTGCTCTCAGGGAACGGGGCCAGTTCCGGACCAATACCAGCAACAGACTCCACCAGAGGGTCAACGCCAGTACTGAGACCGCCAGTTGTGCGAGCGACCGTGGCAGATCGTACGGCTGCAATGATGGCCTGACGAAGTCCAGCAGGGGCCTGAAGTACCCAGTCAAATGCAGGGGCCAACAGAACAGCGCCCACGCGATCGGGACATATACCAGCAGGAGGGATGGGTATACGAGCCACTTCTTCCCCGGGCTCTGTCTGTAATCTGGAGGCTCCTCGACAGCGGCCCGGGCAAGCAGAAAGCTACCCAGAATGCCAAGCAGGCCAACTAGTGCAGTCCCGACGATGAGCACTGCAAGCGAAGCATAGGCTAGCCGCCAGTCCTCGGGGCCTCCGCGCAGGCGCACAATGGCTTGTCGCCACCAGGAGAGATCCTGCTCACCGACCCATTCTTCAGGTCTGCCCAACCGCTCAAGCACTTGGCGCAGAACGGAAGCTGAGACGGGTTGCTCAGCGCCCTGCAGTTCTCGCTCAATGTGCTCGCGAAGATCACGTCCCACTTCATCTGGGTCAGCGGTGCTTGCGGCCTCCAAGTGGTTACGTGCCTGTTGCAGATAGTCGTCGCGAATCTTCTCTGCCTCCGGTGTAAGCCGAATCATCGCCGATCACCTCCTCTGCCACGCCCTTCAGCCTGCATGTTCTGGACTCCGGCCACGATCAGAGCCCACATCGCTCTCATCCTATCCAGGACCTCTCGCCCGGACTCCGTCAATTCGTAGTACTTGCGAGCAGGGCCTTCCGCTGATTCCTCAAGTCGAGCCTGCACGAGTCCCGCCCGTTTGAAGCGGCTCAGGATGGGATAGACAGTTCCCTCGCTTGTCACAAGCCCTTCGATGTCGCGCAGTTGCCGAGCGATGTCGTAGCCGTAGACGGGGCCGGTCGACATGGCATTCAGCATGCACATCTCCAACAGGCCCTTACGCAACTGGGTCGTCCAATTGTCGAAGAATCGGTCGCTCATGCTGCTGTCTCTCGGCCCGGGGATGTTGGACCCAGGCACTTCCCTATGTGGTACTGCATAGTATACCACAATACCATGTAGCTGTCAATAGTGCGCCGGGCGAATGTCGAAGGCCTCTGAGACCGCTGTGCCACTGCTCCAACAATCCCCACTTAGGTCCGCGTGCAGCAGCAAGTGAGTCGCGAACTCGCGCTGGAGTGCGGTGGGCACGACGGCTGGCGGAAGACGACGATGCGCCACCAGGGCCGCGTAATCGCCGGCGTCGACCGCGTCGCGCACGGCCGGGCGCGGGATTCTGGCCTAATTCCCGTTAGTACTCTATGGGGATAGTTCCGGGGACACCATACTGTCTTGCGGAGTCGAGGGTGGTATGGTGGTGCCCATGGCAAGGCTTGCACGAGTGGTGGCGCCGGGA
>Ga0180437_10010391_pt1 | contig 11366 bp, 9 predicted proteins | sample SS_ome_4_FD_132410 | JGI IMG/M metagenome (GOLD analysis project Ga0180437, IMG submission 132410) | Hypersaline lake sediment archaeal communities from the Salton Sea, California, USA - SS_3_D_1 metaG | ecosystem: Environmental > Aquatic > Non-marine Saline and Alkaline > Hypersaline > Sediment... | reverse complement strand
TGGCTAATAAATCCGATGCTATCCTCCTTTGAATCTTGATTTGCCTTTCCGATTTCCATTATCTTCTCTCCAAAAATCGCATCGAAGAACTCTCGATCGTAATGTTGAGAAGGACCGTTAGTATCATAGAGACTCCCCCATCCATATCTACTATTTCCAATACACGCAAAAGCACCACTCGATGTAGTTACAAAGTGTTCAGCTATACTATCGTAATCATAGTAGGTACTGGTACCTCTATTATCAAATGCTCCGTTATAACAGCCCTGACTATATACGAAGAAATAGTTATAGTTTGTTAAACCATCAACATCAGGATTATACATCTTCATGTTATAATTCACATTTGAATGACCTAAATGGTTAATGACATGTACATTGTTACTATTAAGAATTGTAGTAATGTCACTTGTCCCCCATGAAGAAGGATATAAATCTCGATCGTACAATGTACTAACATTATAGCTACTAGGAAATCCCTTAGTGATGTAATCCCATTCGCTAGATCCATTCATTACCTCGTCTTTATAATCTCCTCCCCAAACGGTCCACCCTAGATCTTCACCAACCATCAAGGCTTCAGCCAAATAAGGATCGTCTGCCTCTTCGTGAGCGATCGTTTTATTGATGAAATTTGTGAGCTCCCATTCCGAATCAACTGGAGCTCTCCCTATATACACTTCTGCAAAAAGGTCGTCTTCTCCAAGTTCACCCCAAAATCCATTTCCATTATCGTCCCAATCCCCGTCTAATGCGGCATAATAAAGGTCAGAAGGAATCTGTTCATAATCTGCATAGAGACATCTCGTGGGAATTATCGGTGCTTCACTTTCACCACCCATGTTCTGTACGTCACCATCTCCACCTAATAACACGTATTCTATCCCCCAATTCTGGTATGCATCAATGATGAAATTTCTAATCTTAGTTTGATTATCATCACCAGAATAGTTAGCATAAATTTCTTCTGTTGTTACGATCGTTGTCTTAATACCCTTTGAATTTTTAAGATCAGCTAAATCCTGAAATGTATAGGTTCCTGCTGAATTTTTCAAAGCTTCATTAGTAATTATTACATAATCGTAGGATGCTGATGGTAACGCTAGAGGTTCAATAAGAAAATTATCTAACGGTAAATCATTCTTATATGAATCAATAGCTTCTGTATTGTCAATGATATCCAATACCATTTTCTCGTCTTCCTCTAAACCTCGATAAAGCGTATTTTCATCATCGGTATCTGCTACACTAATAGATACCTTCATGTTTTCAAAGTAAGATACCATTCCTATTTGGGGAATATATCGTACGGGAAAGACATTGAGCACGAGAATCTTATAACCCCTGAGACCATATGTACCTACAACTGAATAGAGTTTTTCAGGGTATGGATCTAACGAGTTATAAATCGGTGAATCAAATATAAAATCAGTGATTATCCCTGAACCAATTGGTATTAGTTCTTGAGCAGGTATTATGTTATATGAACCCTCAATAACTTGTTCGAAACCACATTGAACATCAATATCCACCATGTCTTTTCCATGCGGAAGTAGGACTTTTAATGTTTTGAAAGGAAGCGAAGGATAACCCGCCTCTCCAAGAACACCGCCTTCATCAATCCCTAATTGATGATATAAATCTCCATTAGGAGCATTTATCTCTTCTATGGAAACACCTGTTGTATGAACATCAAGCTCAATGATTGAAGTACTCGATGGTTGTTCAATTGGCCCCTCTAAATCTCCAGGTGGTTCTTCTTGCGCTCTCATGCTAAAAGGACTCATCATGATCCCATTAATACAACAGAAAGATGTAAAGATCAATACGCACGCTACCAGTTCATGTGTATCAAAGCGTCTTGTAGTTCTTTTCTTGAAATTTTTTTTATATTTCAAAATTTTTACCCCGTTGTTTGCTTCTTAAAAGGTTTTATTTTTTGTTAAATTACATTGGATTAAAGTCAAATATCATGAAATTTTATAAAAAAGATTTGGAGACCAATTTTTACACTATGTTAAAAACACTTGTAGGACATTTGAAAGGCTAGTGCTTGATGACTTGAAGATTTTTTCTCCGTTTAACTGCCCAAAGGTGCTTGTTTCACGAAGTTTTTACCTTAAATTTATATAGCCATCTTTTCATGTTATCCGTGTAACATTTCTGTAATACGATCTGCAGAATCTTAGGGGTTACCACAATTCGAAAGAACTCTCGAGGTACATTATTAAGAGCGATTAGGAATGGTTTTATCAGCTGAAGGATGGTTAAATGGTATCACGGCAACGGCTTGCATATTGTTCGCATTCACTTGTGGACTGAGCATTATTTTCCAAGCCAGAAAAATAAAAGCAAAGCTGCTCTTTTTCATGGGGTTAAATATCTTTTTCACGGGTTTTAATTGGTTAATCCCTTCTGTAGATTTTTTTTCAATTCTCTTGAAAGGTCAAAATATCGTTGCTGATAAAATTATTTGGGCCGGAATTCTTACTTATATGTGGACTCCATTGATTATTCTAATCTCCTTTTATATAGGCGCTGAGTTAATGATATCAAACAGAAAAAAATTCTTCTTATCACCATGTATAATTCTCTGCATTGTGTTCGAAATTCTCTTGTTATTTGATCCTTATAGTTCTTTACAGATTAATTATCCCGAGATTTCTGGCAATGATTTGATAAGTATTGGCGTGCTTTTAGTACATCCTGTAGGTATTTTGATTTTGTTTTTCACACTATCTGCTATAATTTTTTGTGGAATAGGATTTATATATAAGAGTTTTAAATCAAGTGGCGTTCTTAAAAGAAAATTTCTATTATTATCAGTTGGTTATTTCTTATATCTAGTGTCTCCATTAATTCTTAAATTTTCAATATTTCTATTAAGGACTGGAATGGTAAGCAGTTTTCCTCTCTTTTACTTAGGATTAAAAGAACAGTCAGAAAGAAAGATGACTAAAGCGCCGGAAATAATAACAAAAGAAGAAATCTCCCTCCATAAAGATATTAAGATTTGTCACGTATGTAAAGGAAAAATACTTGGATTTAATAGTTATATATGCGAGTGTGGAGTATTATATTGTGAAAAATGTGCTCAAGCATTAATTAAACCAGAAAATGCTTGCTGGGTTTGTAATTCTGCTATTGATAAGAATAAAGCTGTTAACTCCTCAAAAATAATTGAATCTAATAAGATTAAGATTATCGAAGGCATTTTTCGAGTAAAAAAATCTATCAATTCGAAAGTAAAAAAAAGATTAAAAAAAGAAAGTTGCCAATGTATAGTTTGTAAAGGCAATGCATTAAGCTTTAACGTCTTTATTTGTGAGTGTGGAGCAGTTTATTGTAAAAAATGTGCTCTAGCTCTAATGGAGCTAGAGAATTCATGTTGGGCTTGCAATTCGCCTATAAATAAAAACGCAGCCATAAAGAATCTTGAAGAAAATTATAATGAAGATGACGAAATAAAAGTCCTATCTTAAATACTATAAGATAGTGCTATTCAAAATCCTATTTCTTCACAGCAGTAATTTCGCTTGTCTACTACTTCTATCATGAATGAACGCTAACCAGTTTTATTTCACGAACATGAAAGCTTTAAATACTGTTTCAAATTTCATAGATCAATCCAATGTATTTAAGGCTGAATAAAATGGTTGAAAAAGATTTAAAAGTTGGTTATCCAATTGGTCAAATTGGTTGTGCCTTCATAATCAGCGTATTATTATTTGCTGCATTAGTACTAATTTTCATTTAAATTCCTTTCAATAGGGATTTTTTTTCTATTTTTTTATTCTAATTGAGTTTGATGACGAAACTGTAAAAAAGTCGCATAATTTTATATAGGCAAGTTTTCATGATCTTATCAACGGGGATGGGGATTTTTCAAGGGACATTTGAATACAAACAATCGATGCCTGCTTTTGATTCAAATTATATAATCCCGACTACCTTGATCCTTTTAAATTTATAGTATAATCCTTTAAAGCGGGCATCGACCTTTTTAAAAAAATAAAAAAGGATATAATATTGTATTAATTAGTCTTGTAATGTTAACTTAAATAACTTTATCTATAACTTTCTCAACTGACGCTTTTAAAAACTCTAAAGTAGAACTAATAACTTTATCTGTATCCGGTTGATCGTAAAAATGAGCAGCGTTATCAAGTAAGAGAAGTTGAGCACCGGGAATTTTTTCAGCTAATATTTCGCCGTTTTCAGTTGGAACTAAGAGATCTCTCTTTCCATGAATGACTAAAGTTGGGACTTCAATCTTTTTTAGCCTTCTATAGGTGTTAAAACCCAATATTGCGTTTATTTGACGCTGATAAGCATCTGCTGGGATTGGTGCTATGAGTGCCCGCTGTTTAAACGATTCTATATATTCGGGATTGTTTCGGATGAATTCTTCCGTAAGTAAATATGGCAAGAACTCTTGAAGCATTTCTTCTGGGGGTAACCCTCCCAGTGAAACCATCTTTGTTAAAACCTCTTCACCTGGGGGTATTGACTTAGATCCCCCGCAGTTTGTACATCCAAGAATAAGCTTTTCAACTTTTTCTGGGTAATTTAGTACCAATTCTTGGGCGATCATTCCTCCCATGGATACCCCTAACACGTGCGCCCGATCAATATTTAATGCATCCATTAAACCTTTCGTATCATCAGCAAACATCTTGATTGAATAATCTATTTCAGGCTTATCTGTTCGACCAGCGCCTCGATTATCAAAAATAACAGTCTTATAATTTTGAGAACACTGCTCAATTATTTCAGGATTCCACCAATCAATATTAGCAGATAATCCCATTATCATGACGAGTGGAAACCCGTCACCGTGAATCTCGTAATACATGTTAATATCATTAACTTTTACGCTTGGCAAGTGAATTACACCTCGATTTTTTTATATTGAAATTTATTTTGGTAAATTTGAATATAGACAAAATAGTCAAATATGATATTTATGTATTTGGTTTGACCTAGTTGAATTACAAAATAAATATAAAAAAGAAGTAGTTTAAATATATTTTCAGAGTCCTGGATTGGGATTTGCCCTTTCAGAATCAATCTTTTGTCTTTCTGCTGCTAACGCTTGCCTTTCGGCTTCAATCTTTGCTCGTTCAGTTGCTATCTGTTGCTTCAATTCTGCTTCAACTTCTGCTCGTTCAGAGGCTAACTTTTGCCTTTCAGCTTCAATATTTGCACATTCAGTGGCTATTGCCTGTTTTTCAGCTTCAAAGTTAGCTCGTTCTGTTGCTATGGCTTGTCTTTCAGCTTCAATTTGAGCTTGTTCATTTGCTATGGCTTCCCTTTGCGATTCAAAGTTGGCTCTTTCTGTCGCTAATGCTTGTTTTTCTGATTCGAAGGTTGCTTTCATGCTTTCTCGCTCTTTTTCAAGGAATTGCTGGTCTAACGCCACTTGTTCTTCTTTTCCCTTCAAAATAGATTTTTGTTCTTCTATCTTTTTCAGCTCTCTGCTTATGTTTTCCTTCTCTTGGGCTAATTCAAACTTCGTTTGTTCCAATTCTTCCCGCAACTCTTCGGGAGTTTTAAATGTTGCCACCACCTCTTCGGCGGATGACCCGAGTTTGATATCCAACTTGTCTAATAAGGCGGTCATTTTTTGAAGTACCGTAAACTCGTCCTTTTCTACGGCTTCGTATGTTCTCAACATTTCTTCGAATAGAGGTTGATTATCTTGCAATTTTGGATGCCCTAGAAAATTGTAGAAAGAAATTATCAACTCCCTCGTGCTGTCGAGAAGCCGGCTCCCTATAGCGCTGTTCAACATATTTTCTATGTTTTTTCTGAAATCATCTATCGCTTTCCCGAGGTTTAGGATGTCCTTTTCAACAACTTTTTTCACATATCCATCTTTCCCAAATCTTATCCTTACTTCATCTAATTTGCGAATTATCGCTTCCATCTTGAGAAAGTCACTGGCTTTAGCATTATAATAAAGTTCTACGAGTTCTTCCACTAATCTTGGATGCTCCAAGAGTCTTTGATCGTCTAGGAAATACATGAGGTTATCTAATAAGTTTTCCGTTGCTTTTTGTATCCCAATCCATTCCTTCCCTTTCTTTTCTTTGATATCTTCAATGATAATCGGTAATTTTTCCATGATTTTTCATATTTTTTAGTTATGATTTTTCATATAGTGTAGGATTTTATATATATTACTTTCTTGTAAGGGATGCATTTCGTTTTATTTTCCTTGCTCAAGCTTCCTTTCCTCCGCTAAATTTGAAAAATGTGACACAAATGTATAAAAGTGAAATTGACATAAAAGTACATGTTTTAATTTCTATCAAAATAATTGTAATAGGGTGATAAAAATGCCTCGTGTTGAAAGAAATATTGAGATAAAATCGTTACAAAGTCGTATTTTCAAGATTTTAGACGATACCTCAGACTCTCCTATTTGGAATTTAGCCGTACAACAAATAGAAAAAATAGATGAAGGACAATATGCGATACAATCGACCGTTGGAGATTTTACTACCATCCGTACTGAAACCGTGGAGAACGAGAGAATTTCGCTTAAAATAGAAGGTGGAATTTTTGATGATATGGGATATATTTTACAATCAAAGGGTGAAATGGTTGAAGTCACCATCTGGGGTGAATTTGACGACGAAAAGAACGAAAAAGTGCTTGTAAAAGCGGGTGAATTGCTCCTAGAAAGCCTCAAGAGATATGCTGAATTTTTAGAAGGGGGAGGCAATCCAGGCGAATATGATAAAAAGCAACTAACCGTATCTGCTTAATTTTATTATTATTAATTCTTTTTTTTTATATTTTATTTCCATGCAATTTGTAATGTAGTCTCTTTAGCGCCTTCCCAAGATTTTGCGATAAAGTTAGATTTAACCTCCTTACATCCACATAATTCGAGGAATCTTTCTACCCATCCTATACCAACATAATAGTATAACTTGAAATCTGGTTCAAAATCTTTATAGGTAATAGTCAGTTCTTTATCTGATATTCTTTCTATAATTAATTCGCCGAAGTCGTACATGAGCTTGAAAAACCGCTTGAATTTTTCCATTGCCATGTGAGGATCTCCCTCGACAATGGTTTGTTTATAAAGAGTTGTCATCGTTGCTTCCCCTTCCATTCGACCCCATTGTATCCACATATCCGTTTTATCCTTTGCTTGAACCTCTGCAAGCGCGTTAAAGGCCCTCTTATAAATATCGAAAGGATACCAACTCGCAGAAAGAATATTTTGAGAGAGAAATTTTCTATCTTTAGCCGAAAGTATCTTATCGTAAGCACCACTTTTATTGGCTCTGATTGCTTTAACGATCATTTTAAACATGGACCCTTTTACTTGTTTCACGATACTCTTACCTCATTTTTTTTCTTTATTTTTAAATGATAGTCGAAGTTATTATTCTGTTATAAATATCTAATTCGTTTGATTATTAAAATGATTTATTGGTAGCCAAATAACAGCGTAGAATGATTTGAATTAGGGAGAAAAATAGAAGAATCTTAGAAAGGAACGCTAAATTGATTTTTTCTTAAGGCTATAAAAACAAAATTTAAATACATCTTCTTTTACTATTTTTTCTGATTTAACAAAAATGAAAGCGTTAAAAGTTAAAAACAAAAAATTTAGGTGATATTAAATGAAAGTATTAACAAGTAAGAAGAAATTTGAGATACGACTAAACAATGATAACAATTGCATTGAGCTAGAATATAAAGATATTATTGCTGTCAAAGATTTCCGAAAAATTCTGGGAAAAGTATATGACTATAGTGTTGAAAATAAAACCACAAAGAATCTTGTAGACATGAGGAAAATGGGAATGATTCCCCCAGAAGCCCAAAAATGGATTGAATCTGATTGGTTTCCAAAAATGATACAGGCTGGCGTTTTAACTTATGGAATGGTTGTGGCACAATCTGCCGCCGCTCAAGCTTCTACTGAAGATTTAACAGAAAAAATAGACGATCAGAGAGAAGCGGGTGGCGTTAAAAACGGTTTTTTCGGATCTCTTGATGATGCTAGAAAATGGATTGCTGAACAATGATCTAATCCTAAAATATAATTAGTTCTTTTTATCTTCTTTTTTTCTCATTTTAATTAAATAAATATAAAAAACAATCCATGTAAAAATGAGACAAATTACCTTACTGCATCCCTTTCTTTTTTAAATGTGCCCGAATTTTTTAAATTTTCGTACTCGCTTAATCGATTAGTCAACGACTCGGCAAGTTCACTTAACTTTCCTGAAGTAGCTGATATCTCTTCCATAGAGGCTGCTTGTTCTTCGTTAGATGAGCTTATTCCTTCCATTGCACTTGATATTTCTCTACTTACATTTGATACCATTTCAATTTTATTTGTTATGGTTTCTACTATGTCAAACGTTTTTTCAACAGCTCCTTTTGATTCTTCGGCAAGTTTTCGTACTTCCTCGGCAACTACGGCAAAACCACGCCCATGTTCTCCTGCACGACCTGCTTCAATGCTAGCGTTAAGTGCAAGAAGGTTAGTCTGATCGGATAAATTCGTTATCAATTGTGTTACATTTTTGATAGTTTGAGCCATGTTATTTATGTCATTTAAAGAATAAGATTGCTTCTGAGAATTGGTCGCTACTTCTTGAGTCGTAGCTGATATTTCTTCTGACGAAGCATTTACTTCTTCAATGCTCGCTGCTAGTTCTGTAGCCATGTTAGACACATTAATTGAAGCCTGTGAACTTGCTATGAGTATGCTTTCCAAAGCCTCAGATTGTTTTTGTAACTGACCAACTTTTTGTTTAATAACTATCTCAGAAGCCTCTATTTGTTGTGTCACTATAGTTTCTTTATTTTTTACTTGTTTTGTTGTATAAACTGTTGTAATAACCACGAATGGAAGACCTATAAGGTAGGACGCGATAATTGAAACAGGATGATTGTAGAAAATTGCCAAATTTATAGAGCTTAACTCTAACAAGACTATGGCCATAACGGTTATAAGAGTTGCTACTTTAAACGAAGCATCTTCCCTTTTTAGCTTGAATACAAATATATAAACGATAAGTAAACTCGGTAAAACAATCGGCATGAGAATCATGCTGAGTTCAGGCGGAATTGTCGTGTCCATTTCAACTATACCCCATTTTTAAATTATTTCATTATGAGAAATTATAATCTATATCCATAATGAAATAGGACATTTATAAATTTACTTAATAGATCAAGCTAAAAACATCAGTTGATAGAAAAATGGTTAATAATAATACAAGCAATTGACTTAAGATAAATATATAAGAGAAATATCAATTCATAGGCATAGATATGAGTTCCAAGAATATTGATGAATGGTTTATTAAGGGGGATTTTTTTTTTAATGCGGGTCAATACGAAAAAGCTCTAAAATTATTTAATAAAGTAATTAAAAAGGATCCTGCAAACCAGAAAGCTTGGGCAGATAAAGGGGCTACACTCATAAATCTGGGAGATTGTGCGGGAGCAATTAAGAGTTTAGCAAAATCATTGGAATTAGAACCTAAAAATCCACTTGCCTGGTATAATAAGGGAATGGCGCTTAATGAATGTGGCAGATATGAAGAAGCAGTTGAATGTTTTAATAAGGTTCTGTCATTAGATCCGAATGTTGAAGAGGCGCGAAGATTTGTCTCAAAAATAATGAAATTATATGGGATAAAAGAAGAAAAGAGTGAAACAATAGGAGAACCTTTAAAAGGAAAAAAAGGGCTACCTAAAGCAGATAAAAAATGGATAACCGACGAAATAACGCTTAAAGTAGAGGAATTAAGCAAGAATTATGGTAACCATTTGGCAGTTGATCGAATTAGTTTCCAAGTGCATCGTGGTGAAACAATTGGTCTTGTAGGTCCAAATGGAGCTGGAAAGACGACAACTATAAAGATGATTGCCAAGTTATTAAAACCAACAACGGGAAGGATCCTCCTCAAAAACGAGGCTGGTGAACTACAGGATATTAACAAGAGTTCGAGGCACTTGCTTAAACTTGGTTTTTTAATAGATATTCCCGCATTTTACATAAAAATGACGGCCTATCAAGTGTTAAAATACTGCGCTTTGTTAGAAAACTATCCTAGAGATAAAATTGACCATCGAATCGACGAACTCCTGAAATTGTTCAAATTATCCGATTGGAAGCATGAAAAAATCAGAACTTTTTCGAAAGGAATGACGCAAAAACTAGGTATCATTCAAGCGATAATCCATGATCCCGATATTGTCATAATGGACGAACCACAGACGGGTTTAGATCCAAAAGCTCGCATTGAAATCCGGAAATTCATAAGAGAAATTCAAAAAATGGGTAAAACTATTTTCATTGCATCCCACATGTTATATGAAATATCAGAGGTGTGCGATAAAATTGCACTCATAAATCATGGTAAGATAATCGCTTTTGATTCGATTGCAAATTTAGAAAAGGATTTAAAAGTAAGGGATCTCAACTGCGTGCTATTAGAACCTATATCTCCAGATAAACTCGAAAATTTAATGGAGAGACTTCGCATTAAACTGAAGCCATTTCTATATAATAATTTAGATTTATCAACAAATGCAAGCCTCATAAAATATTATCCAGAGAAGAAAGGCATTAAAATATTTTACGATGGAAAGGAAGAGTCGAAAGGGGATATTTTGAGAATTTTAGTCAAGGATTTTGAAGCAGATTTTACCGTAATATCTTACGCGCAACCAAAATCGTCTCAATTAGAACAAATATATTCAGAGATGATAAAAGAGTACGAAGCTGTTAGAATAACAAAAAATAAGAGAGGTGAACCATAAATGGAAAAGATGGAACATGCCATGGAAGGATTCTATTTAGAAGTAAAGCCAATCGCTCACGCATATGTTTTTGAACTCAAGCAACAATGGAAAAAATTCGTGGGTTTTTCAGCATTTTCAGTTCTAATTGTATTTCTCATGAGTTATGTAATGTATGCAGTAGTACCCTCAAGTCTCTTACCTGACACTCAGACAGAGTATTTAAATAATGGTTTAACATTCTTATCCATGTTTATTATCGTATTTGCTGCGTGTTTTTTCTTTTCTGGAATTATATGTTCAGAATATGACAAGAAGACGGGATATATCATATTTCCAAAAATCAACAAGTTCAAGTTAATCTTGGGAAAATACCTTGGAAATTTAACTCTGATAATAGGAGTAGTTAGCGTTTATTACATCGCATTAGGACTTTTTTGCTGGTATTATTATGGCGTATCAGTAAACCTACTGTTTTTAGCATCGTTTGCAATTGCTATTGTATATATTCTCGCAGTTAGCAGTTTCGTAACGTTATTTAGCTCCTTCATGAAAACCGTGAACATGACAATCATATCGAC
>Ga0180437_10010390_pt1 | contig 11366 bp, 3 predicted proteins | sample SS_ome_4_FD_132410 | JGI IMG/M metagenome (GOLD analysis project Ga0180437, IMG submission 132410) | Hypersaline lake sediment archaeal communities from the Salton Sea, California, USA - SS_3_D_1 metaG | ecosystem: Environmental > Aquatic > Non-marine Saline and Alkaline > Hypersaline > Sediment... | reverse complement strand
TGCCTGCGGTCATCACGTGCTCCGGCCGGATGCCCGCGTGCTCGTGGATCATGCGTTTGGCCGCGTCGCACACTTCGCGCGACATGCCGATGTTGTCCGCGATCACCAACGCCAGCCGGGTGTGGCCGTCGTCCAGCACGATGCACTTGGCATACAGTTCGTCGTGAACGTGGGTCGCCGGCATCGGCGCCCATCCGCCCACGATGGGCAGGCCCAGCGGCGGCGTGACGTTGCTGGCCGCGGCCCCGGCCCGAAACACCCGTGCCGAATTGCCTTCTGTGTCCGCAGCGGCACCTTCCGTTGTACCCGCAGGCAATACACTGACAACGAGGACCCAAAGCAACAAGAACCGAATCGTAATGTGTAAGTGTCTCATAAGGCGGCTCCAGATTTGTAGGAATGCCAGCACGCTCAAATCGCGAATTGCCTTGCGCAATTCTGGAATCTTGCCCGTGTAACCTGGTCGTTTCTTACCGCGGGATTTCTTCGTCAAGCAACAGCGCCCGCACAAACTGCACCGGCGGCGAGCCGAACGACAGCAGCTTGTCGTGGTACGTCTTCAGGTCGAACTTATCCTTCCAGACTGCTTCCACCTCGCGGCGCAGATCGGCCACTTCCTGATAACCGACGAAGTAGGTGGAAAGCTGTGCCGAGGTCAACTGGGCCCGCACCCACTTGGCGGCGGCCTCTCGCTCCTCCTGAAAAGTGCCTTCGATCATCAGCCGCATCGCCTGGTCCCGGGTCATCCCTTCGGCGTGGATCGCCTGATCGATGATTGCGTTGCCAATCCCGCGCAGATACCACTTCAGCGCGATCATCCGCATCAACGGGTCGCCGTCGAGGAAGCCCTCGTCGCACATCATTTGCTCCGTATAGACGGCCCAGCCTTCGATAAACACGCCGGAAGACAGTACGGCGCGCAGCTTGCCGGGATAGCGGTTCGCGTGTGCCAGTTGCAGGAAGTGGCCGGGCATCGCCTCGTGGATCGTCAGGTCGTGGATCGACCGCAAGTTGTACTCGCGCAAAAACGACTGGACCTGTTTGGGAGTCCAGTCTTCGGGCAGCGGGGTCACCGCGTAGAACGTCTTTTGTCCGACGTCCAGCGGCCCCGGCGAGTCGCAATAGGCGATGGACACGCCGCGCTGGAACTCGGGCATGAGGATGATCTCCAGCGGATCGGGCGGTATCGTCACCAGGTCCTTCTCGCGAACGAATCTGGTTGTCAACTCGAGCGAGCGTTTCGCCGTGGCCACGACCTCGTCGGGATCGGGCGTCTCACGATAGGCCAGTTCCAGACAGGCCCGAATGATCGCCTGCTTGTAGGCGTCGGTCGGTTCGGCCGGAAAGCGCGTCAGCGGATACGTCTGCTTGTAGACGCGCTTGGCGATCCCATACATCTGTTCGCGGACCCGGCGCAGCTCATGCTCCGCCCGCTGCCGGACTTGACGGCGCGTCAATGGGGTCTGCAGCGTCAACGCCAGTTTTTCGTCGTAGAGCTTCGTTCCCAGGCGGAAGTTCCCGGCCGCCTTGGGGAGCAACTCCGACTCCAGCCACTTCTGATGCGTCTCGATGGTCTCTCGGGCCGTTGCCATGGCGCGCTCCAGACGCGTCCGCTCGGACTGGGGCAACGTTTCCAGCTGCGGTTTGACCATGTTCTCAAGGATGCTCAAGACCCCGCGGTTCTGCTTGATGGCCGTTTCGGCGTGGATCTTGGGCACGCGCGCCGGTTCAAGCGTGGCGCGGATCTGGCCGAACAGCCGCGGAAACTGCTCCAGGCGGTCGGCCACGTGGCCCAGCCGCTTTTCCAGCGGGGCGAACTCGCGGGCCATCAGACCGTAGATCGAGGTGCCGGCCAGTCCCGTGTAGTCCAACGGGCTCCAGGCCCACTCGCGGAGCCTCTCCAGCCGCCACAGTTTGGCGCGAAGATGGTGTTCGAACATGGCGTAGTCGACCTGGTTGGGCCGGGAGAGCTTGTCGGCATCGATGTCCGCCAACTGTTTGAGAAACTCGCGACACATGGCGGCGGTTTGGGCTCGAGCAGCCGCACTGACCTGGTCAAGCTCGCCGTCAAACCGGTGATCGCCGAGCAGGGTCGCGGAGACGGGCGAGAGAGCGGGAGACTCCTGCACGTAGCGGTTGCCTAGCGCTTCGAAGCGCCGATCCAAAGACGCATCAGACGGCGCCGCCTGCCATGCCGCGACGGCGTGCAAGGCCAGCAATATCTGGGACGTGAACATGCTTTTCTCCTTTCCAGCGTTTTTCTATGCCATGGTGGAACGTACGTGGTTTTCTGCAATCGCTCATCCGTCGAGCGGCTTGCCGACGACCGAGAACTTGGCCCGCGGGGTGCGTTTTTCCTCGGGTTGCTGCGCCCCTTGCCACCACCAGGCCCCGACTTGAAGGAAGTCGAGTTGCCGATGGCCGAGGCCCGAGTTTACCAAGGTCACGTCGTAGGTCTTGCACAGCGCGACCCGCCGATTGTCCAGACCACCGAAGTAGCGGTGGCGGTTTGGGGCGTTCTGATCGCCCAGCGAAGCGTCGACTGGGACCCACTGGCCCGAGGGTAACATGAACTCCGCCCAGCAGTGCCAGCCGTCGGTTTTGTCGGCCCAGAAGCCGGTGACGGGCCGTGCGGGAACTCCGGCCGCCCGGCACAGGGCCACGAACAACGCGCTGTAGTCGCCGCACTCCCCATGCCCGCGGCTGAGGCAGTAGGCGGCGCCCCCCAGCCCGTCGATCAAGCGGTACTCGGTCCGCTGCAACACCCATTCGTAGGCCGCCCGGGCCACGTCCCAGGCCGTGCGCCGCCGGCCGCGGAGCTTCTCGGCCTGTCGGACGATCGCGGGCAGGCCCGTTTCAATCTTCTCTTCCGGCCGGGTGAAGTAGCGATAACGGTGGTCCTTTCGATACGGCCCAAATCGGACTTTTTTCAACGCGTCCACGGCCGACACGATTTCTCGACAAATGATCTCGTAGGAAGCCTGGAGTCGAAGACACTCGCCTGCGGCGGGCAGTCCTTCCCTGCGGTACAGCTTAGCCACCTTGGCCTGACCGCCGACGTCGCCGACGATCGGGACTTCCGGGTCGATCTTCAATCCCCGCACTTGCTGTTCGGGATGTTGCATCGGCAGTGGGAGCCAGACCTCCAGTGAGCGGAGCGGCATCTGGCCCGTTTCGACCGACGCCGAATGCGTGATCGCGTACCGCCGCCCGTTCTCGTAGCGAACCGGACGGCCGGACAGCGGCGCGGCGATGGCCGGCCGGCGCCAAAGCGTGCCGGCCAGCGCCCCGAGTGTCAGGGCCAGCGTCTCTCGGCGATTGAGTAGGGGCATGGCTCGGGATCCTGCCAAAGCTGGCGGCGTCGGAAACTCCCAAATGACGCCACGTTAGATCATGTCGCCATGCTACCGGAAGGCCATGCGGAAGACAACGGCCCCAAGCTGCGGGCGGCCCGGGAGCCCGGGTCAGGCGGCACGGAACTACAATCATACCCAAGACTTGGGCCACAAGCTTGTGATTTTCGGTAAAATCGGTCATAATGAACGCGTGGGCATAGTCTGCGCCCTCGGTACGTTCGGAATAGAAGGAGGTCGTCATGCTGAGAGGTTCTCGAGCAAAGACTAGGTTGACATTTGAGGGTCCTTCCCCCCGAAAACCGCTGAACGGGCGCCGGAAGGGCCCCGGGCGAGCCCCGCGGGTGTTCGAGCCGCTGGAGCCGCGGCTGGTGCTGGACGCCGCCCCGCTGATCATCAGCGAGTTCATGGCGATCAACGGCGACACCCTGGCCGACGGAGACAACGAGTATCTCGACTGGCTCGAGATCTACAATCCGACCGACGCCGAGGTCCATCTGGACGGCTGGTATCTGACCGACGACGACGAAGCCCTGACGATGTGGGAGTTCCCGGAGAACTCGTCGATCCAAGCCGACGATTACCTGGTCGTCTTTGCGACGGAGAAGCATCTCAATCCGCCGGCCGGCGAACTGCACACCAACTTCAGGATCGCCGGCGATGGCGAATATCTGGCGCTGGTCCAGCCCGACGGTCGCACCGTGGCCCACGAATATGATTTTCCGCGGCAGTTGAGGGACGTGTCGTACGGTGTGCCCAGCACGACCACCTTGCGCGAGGAGTTCGTGGTTTCCGGCGCGCCGGTCCGCTACCACGTGCCGGGCCCCGGCGACGATCCGATGGCCTGGACGGCCCGAACCTACGATGACTCGGCCTGGGTGGACACGATCACCCTGGACCCGGCGGGCCTGCTGGTCACGGAGATCTCGACCGGCGACACGCGGATGGTGGAACTCCAAAACACCGCGGGAGACGTCTTGGACACGTCGGGCTGGTCCGTGCTGGTCAACGACGCGTCGTCGGGCATCAACGGCGTCAACTCCGTGGCTTGGAGCCTGCCCGCGGTAGTTACCCCGGCAGAAGTGCTTTGCCGAACCGACGACAGTGGCGATCCCCAATACTGGGGCGGCACGATCGATTGGCAGCCCGAGGGCTCCGGCTGGGCCATGATTCTCGACGACGGCGGCAACGTGAGGGATTTCGTCGCCTGGGGCTATACGGCCTCGCAAATCGCCTCGCTGAACGTCAGTCACGGCGGCTTCACCAACATCACCGTCGGCGATCAATGGAGCGGAGACGGCGCGGCCGCCGGCACCACGGGAGGCGGACAGGCGACCGGCGGGTTCGTCGCCTTCAACGATCACATTCGCCAGCCCGGCACACACGTCAACACGACCACCTACACGCCGATCGAAACGCCTGCCGGCCTGTTGAAAGACGTCGAAACCGGCGAGTTCACCGACGTCACGCTGACCACCTCCCAAAGCGGCGTCAGTTGGGAAGGCTCGCACGGGAACCCGGCAGAAGGCACCGACGCCTACGAAATCTTCCACGGCTACGTCGATTTCTACGGGGCGTCGGGCACCGATGCCAGCATCGCGATCAGCGGCTCCGACCACTATACGCACACGTTTTCCGACTTGGATACGGGCGACGCGGTGACGTACAACTTCGCCGGCACGACCACCCGCGGCCGGGACGGTTATACCGACCGCTGGACGCTGGTCACGCTGGAAGGGGCCGACTCAGCCACCGCCGCCCACAGCAGCGGCACCGGAGTTGTCGTGATAAGCCCCACCGAGGTCGCGATCAATACCGGGGAGAATCACCGGGCGGACCAGGGATTCGTGGCCGCCTGGACCGACATCGATCCCGGCCCCGACGGCGAGTTCTCGGTGATCTCCAACCAATACCAGGGCAATACGCCGCTGGGCCCCGCCGACGGCAGCAAAGGCTACGGCCTGGCCGGCATCCGGCTCGAAGAAGTCGCCCCCCAGGGGCCGCTCTCCTGGTTGCGGCGGACCGGCAACGTCGACACCAATACGGCCGGGGAGTTCGTCCGCTCGACGGAATCCTCTCAGTGTAGCCAGAATCCGGACCTGACCGTGCCGTTCGGCACCGTAATTCCCGCCACCACGGGGGTCGGCTTCAGCGACAATCAACCCGCCTTCGAAAGCAATATCGAGACGGACATCTACGACGCGATGCACGACGTGAACGCCTCGCTGTGGATGCGGATCGAGTTCGAGGCGGGCGACGTCTCGCAGTTCGACGAATTGACCTTGCGGATGAAGTGCGACGACGGGTTCGTGGCCTATCTCAACGGGACCAGAGTGGCCTGGAGAAACGAACCGGACACGCTCGCGTATAACTCTGCCGCCACCGAAGAAACGGCCGATCCGTTCGCCGTGGAGTTCGAAGAGCATGGCATCGGCGGGTACCTTGGCTCGCTGGTGGAGGGCACCAACGTGCTGGCGATCCACGGTCTCAACGTCGACGCCGGCGACGACGACTTCCTGATCGTGCCCGAACTGATCGCCACCAGCACCCTGGCCGGTCCCCAGTACATGACCACGCCTACGCCTTGGGACGACAACGTGGAAGGCGCCATGGGCATGGTGGAAGACACGCGATTCAGCGTCAACCGCGGCTTCTTCGACGCACCGTTCGAGGTCGAGATCACCACCGACACGGCAGGCGCCGAAATCCGTTACACCACCGACGGCAACGCGCCGACCGCCACCACCGGAACCGAGTACACCGGGCCGATCACGATCAACCAGACGACCACCTTGCGGGCCGCGGCTTACAAGACCGGCTACATCTCGACCAACGTCGATACGAACACGTACCTGTTTCTCGACGATGTGATCCAGGAGGACGGCAGCGGTCTGCCGAATACCTGGGGACGTACCGGTGACGGCAATAGTATCAGGACTCCGCCGGGGCCCGACTACGCCATGGACCCTGCCGTGGTGGCCGCCAATATCGCCACGATTCGCGACGATCTGAAGTCGATTCCTACCGTGTCGCTGGTCACCGGCTTGGAGTACTGGTTCGGCGCGAGCAATCCGGAAGGGATCTACTTGCGCAGCATTAGCGTTCCCACGCCGGTTTCGGTGGAATTCTTCACGGCCGACGGCAGCGAACAGTTTCAGGTCGACGGTTCCGCCCAGATCCAGGGCGGAGGAAGCGGGGGAACCAGCGCCAGGCGTTGGAAGAGCTACAAACTCTCGATGCGACTGAAGTTCAAGGAAGTCTACGGCGATTCCAAGCTCCGGCACCCACTCTACGGCGAAGACAACGCCCAGGAGTTCGACACCCTGATCCTCGACGCCCAACTCAACCAGACCTGGATCCATCCGGACGCCGGCCAGCGGAGCCAGGCCAAGATCATCCAGGACCAGTATATCGCCGACCTGCAAAACGCCATGGGGGGCTGGGGGCCGCACGGGCGCTTCGTCCACCTGTATCTCAACGGGATCTACTGGGGTATGTATACTCTCCACGAGCGCCCGGACGAACACTTCGCCGCCGCCTATTTGGGCGGGGATTCCGACGATTACGACGTCCTGAAGCACAACGCCAGTACGGCCATCAACCCGTCGCCACCTCTCGATTACCTGGCCCGCAACTCCTTCAGCGATATGCTCACTCTGGTCCGCCGGGATCAGAGTGTCCTGGCCAACTACGAGGCCGTCGCCGAGGTGCTCGATATCGACGCCTTCATCGACTACATGCTGGCCAACTTCTACGGCGGCAATACCGACTGGTCGCACAAGAACTGGTACGCCAGCAGCAACCGGGAAGACCCCAACGGCCGCTGGCGCTTCCACAGCTGGGACGCGGAACACGTTCTGAAGAGCGTCACCGAGGACCGTACCGGCTTGAATCAGAGCAGCAGCCCGACCGAAATTCACTATCGGCTGAAGGCCAGTGCCGAGTATCGCCTGCGCTTTGCCGACCGCGTCCACAAGCACTTCCACAACGGCGGCCCGCTCTCGCCCGAAGGGGCCGAAGCCTTGTATCAGGCCCGTATGGACGAGGTCGATCGCGCCATCGTGGGCGAGTCGGCCCGCTGGGGCGACAATCGCCGGGCAGGCGACGCCTATACCCGTGCCGACTGGCTGCGAGTACAGGACGATCTGCTGGACAACTACCTCCCCCGCCGCACCAATGAAGTGCTCAATGATTTCCGCAACCAGTCCGACGGCCGCGACCTGTATCCGTCCTTCAACGCTCCCGTCTTCCGGGTCAACGGAGCAACCAAGTACGGCGGAGAAGTCAACACCACCGACGCGCTGAGCATCACCGGCACTGGAGTGCTCTACTACACGCTCGACGGTTCCGACCCACGGCTTCCGGGCGGGTCGGTCAACTCGGCCCATGCCCAGCAATATTCCGGCTCGTTTTCGCTGGGTGAATCGACACTGCTGAAGTGCCGATCGGTCAGCGGCGGGCAGTGGTCGGCGTTGTCGGAGGCGAGATTCGTCGTCGACCCGGCCGACGCGGGAAACCTGGTCATCTCCGAGCTGAACTACAACCCGCACGACCCCACGGCCGCGGAACTCCTGGTTGACGCCAATTTCCTCGCCCAGGATTTCGAATTCGTCGAGCTGAAGAACACATCGGCGGCGACGATCGACCTGATGTTCGTGGAGTTCACCGCGGGCATCGCGTTCGAGTTCACCGACGACGGCATCACGGAACTCGGCCCGCACGAGTCGGTCGTTGTGGTGGCCAACCCCGCGGCGTTCGAAGCGCGCTACGGCGTTGGGCGGCCGGTGGCGGGCCAGTACCTCAACCTGCTGGACAACGGCGGCGAGCGGATCGCGCTGCACGACTGGGCGGGAGATACGATCTTCGATTTCCGGTACAACGACCGCGGCTCTTGGCCCGGCCGGGCCGACGGAAAAGGGGCCACCCTGGAAGTGATCGCCCCCGAAAGCGTGCCGCACGCGGAGCCGGCGCGGACCGAGTATCTCGAAAACGGCGATCAATGGCGTTCCAGTTCGGAGTACGCAGGCACGCCCGGTTCGCCCGGCTCGGGGCCGCTGGGCGACGTGGTGATCAACGAGGTCCTCTCCCACACCGACCCGCCCTTGACCGACACCATCGAGCTGCACAACACGGCCGGCGCCGTCATCAACGTCAGCGGCTGGTACTTGAGCGACTCGTGGGGCTGGGACTCGGACCCGACCAACGGCAACTATAAGAAGTTCCGCATTCCCAACGGCACGACCATCCCCGCCGGAGGCTATATCATCTTCGACGAGGACGACTTCAACCCTACGCCCCTGAACCCGGGCCCGAACCATTTCGGCCTCGACGGGGCCCACGGCGACGACGTCTGGCTGATGGAGGCCGACGGCAGCGGCAATCTGGTCCGGTTCGTCGACCACGTCGAGTTCCAGGCGGCCCGAAACGGCGAATCGTTCGGCCGCTATCCCAACGCCACCGCCGATCTCTACCCGATGCTCGCCCGAACCTTCAACCCGGCCGACGGCCAGAACTCCGGGCCGCGGGTCGGGCCGGTGATCATCAGCGAACTGCACTACAACCCCGATCCGACCATCGAAGACGACGATCTGGAATTCATCGAGATCTACAACCCGACGAGCCAGACGGTCGAGCTGGACAACTGGCGGATTCGCAAGGGGATCGATTTCGACTTCGCCGCCGGCACCGAACTCGGCCCCCGGGCCAACCTGGTGGTCGTGCCGTTCGATCCGGACGACGTCGACAAGCTGACCGCCTTCCAGATACGCTACAACGTCAATCCGGCGGCCATTCAGATCGTCGGTCCTTATTCGGGCCGGCTGAACGATCTGGGCGAACGGGTGCAGCTGCAGCGTCCCGACGAGTCGCCGGCCGACGAGCCGGGGTTCATTCCCCGGCTGCTCGAGGACGAGGTGATTTACGGAGTGAACGGAACATGGCCCACCGAGGCCGACGGCAGCGGCCAGTCGCTGCATCGCGGGGCGACCGACGCCTGGGGCAGCTCGGGCGCCAGTTGGGACGCCCTGACGCCCTCGCCCGGTCAGGTGACCCTGCAACCCGCGGCCGAGGTCGTTGCCAGGCACGTCTTCTACAACCGTTCCGGCTTCGACGGCAACCGCTCTCTGGCCGAAGCCCTGGACGACAATGCGATCGCGATCGACAAGACGGCGCTGCTGCCGGGCGAAACGGCCACGTCGGCCCATTACACCAGCTACAGCCTCGGCATCAACGGCGTGATGATCGATATCGCCAACCTGCCCGATCCGGCCCCCTTGCAGCCCAGCGATTTCGGGTTTCGAGTCGGCAACGACGGCCAGCCGAATGCCTGGTCCCAGGCTCCGTCGCCCAAAACCCTCGTCGTGCGGCGCGGCGACGGTGAAAACGGTTCCGACCGGATCACGTTGATCTGGGACGACGGCCTGATCGCCAACCAGTGGCTGCAGGTCACGGTCCTGGCCACCGCCCGCACCGGCCTGTCGGTACCCGATGTGTTCTACTTCGGCAACGCGATCGGTGAGACGGGCAACTCGGCCGCCGATGCCAGGGTCAATGCGGCCGACGTCCTCCTGGCCCGCAACAACCCGCGGACCTTCCTGAACCAGGCCCCGATCGATTTCAACTGCGACTTCAACCGCGACAAGCGGGTCAACGCCACCGACATGCTGCTGGCGCGCAGCAATCAGACGCACTTGCTCGACGCGTTGAAGCTGATTGCCGTGCCCTCGGCCAAGTCGGCCGTCGAGCAAGCCCAGCCGCAGAAGTCGGCGAGCGAGGCACTTTGGGTCGGCACGTTTGACTGGCTATCCGAACTCGACCAGGCAGACGCCGACGACCAGCAAACCGACGCAAGTGAGGAAGCAGCGGACACCCTTTGGAAGGTCGCGATCTGGTGATTCCGGAGAAGATACGTAAGGCACACCCCCCTGTAGATCTATGCTCTCCCGGTGTTTTTCAGACATAGATGGACGTCCGTAAGTGGCTCTCAAGCAATGGTTTAGGCGTCATGGGGGGGTGTTGTCGAGGCCAAAAACAGGGAATCACACAGCCGAATACTTGTGTTTTGTTGGATTTGTGGTAGAATCGACTTTTGAGGATTAAAGAGAAGAATCAGGAGATGCGGGTCTGGCAGCTCGCCCGGTGGACGGAGCCTGTTTTGATGACTGGTGACTTTTTGCAACACACCAAGGTTTCCGAGGTAAGGAGTTGTTTCCATGATTCGCACGCTTTCATTTCTTCTCGTAGCTCTGGCGCTGGTCGGCCTCTGGTCGCCGGCGGCCAATGGAGCGGCCACGTACATCACCAACGTGGTGGAAACGGGCACCGATCTGAGTTCGTGGGGTACCCACTTCACGGGCCAAACGTTCGAGCATCAGTATGCGGGCGCCGGTTACACCGTGCCGGCCCTCGGCGAAGACGTCCTGGCGTTCAGCGACCGCACTCACGAGTACAACGGGTCGACCGCGGAGAACACGATCGCCTCACTCGGGTTGGCCGGCGCCGACTACGTCATGTCGGCCAACAACAACCGCAGCGTGGAGGACTTGCAGCTCGACATCTCGGTGAACGCCGCCTGCGACGCGTTCCTCTTCTACGACGCGCGGCTGACTCCCCCGAGTTGGATCAGTGATAACTGGGAGGATCTCGGCTTGCAGAGGCTGGGCATCGACGAAAGCGGTGACGGCGACCCGCCCGGGCCCGGTAACGGCATCAATCAGGAATTCACCATCTGGAAGATGTCGATGGCCGACGCCGGTACGTTCAGCACGTACGCAAGCGAAAGCGCCGGCAAAAACATGTACGGCGTCGCGGTCACCGGCTCCGGCCAGGGACCGGATAGGATCGAGCCGCCTGTGCCGCCGGACTACAAGCCGATCGCCTTCTCCTACAGTACGGCGGATGGGATGGGCACGATTTCCGGGATGCTCGACACCACCGGCGCGGGCGGCACCGGCGACGTGCTCTTCACCGCCGAGATGCCCGTGCCGGCGAACGCCGACCCGAACCCCCTTATGA
>Ga0180437_10010389_pt1 | contig 11367 bp, 13 predicted proteins | sample SS_ome_4_FD_132410 | JGI IMG/M metagenome (GOLD analysis project Ga0180437, IMG submission 132410) | Hypersaline lake sediment archaeal communities from the Salton Sea, California, USA - SS_3_D_1 metaG | ecosystem: Environmental > Aquatic > Non-marine Saline and Alkaline > Hypersaline >... | reverse complement strand
TATCTCTTTTGTAAAATTCTATCGTTTCCTTGTTTATTTTATTTTTTCAACAAGATACATTTTGAATTTATCATAATTAACTGATTTACTATTTTGAAATGATAATTGTGTTTAACGACAGGAATAATAACCGGTATGATAATAATGTTTGGGTTAAGAATTGTTGATGATTGCATAACACCAGAAAGGAGTCGTAAAGGAATAGAAAATGATATGAAAAACGAAACACCACCGCTTTAACAGTCTGTCGTCTTCGGCTTTAAGTTGTTTTTTAATTATATAAAAAATTGAACTAAAGATAAAACAATATAATATAACAATATAAAGAAAATGGAAAGACGACTCAATAAGAAAGTAGAAACTTTTATTACGACCTTCAAAGATAGTATTCGAGAGAAGGCCACACAACTTGGATTGTCAAATGATATTAAATCAACACAGCTTTTGCAGTACATTTATGATTACGATAGATTATCATTCGGAAAAGAAGATTTTCAGAAAAGGAAACGTGTCAAAAATTTCGTTCCTATTTATGATCGATGCTGTGCAAAAAGGGCGACAGGTGAACAATGTACACGACGCAGAAAAGAGGGAAGCGAATATTGCGGTACACATATGAAGGGGACACCACACGGTATTATGGAAACATCAGACGAACCAAAAGTAAATACAACTAAGGTTGAAGTTTGGGCACAAGACATTCAAGGTATCGTTTATTATATTGATAAATTTAACAATGTCTATGATACAGCAGATATTATTAAAAATCAAGTTAATCCAAAAATTATTGCAAAATATGTTAAGACAGGTGATAGTTTCAGCATTCCCGAACTTAATATATAAATTTTTATAAACTAAAAAATTTTTTATAGTATTTTTTTATTATTTTGATTTAAATAATAAAATACTTATATTTGTATGAGTTATTATATTACTACTTTCTGTTATGGTAATAAATATGAACATGTTTTATCAAAATGGATATCTAATATTAATAATAGTTGTAAAAATTCAATCATAAATATTTTTAATAATGTAAATATATTACACAATTCATATTTTTTACCAAATTATCCAGGATATATATGGGCCATAAGATTTAAACATAATTTAGATTTATTAATGAAAATTAATATTCCTATTGTGATGTGTGATTTAGATGTTATTATTAAAAAAGATATTGAACCAATTATAAATTTACCATTTGATATTATAATCTCTAAAGAAATTGGTGAAGAGAATGCATATCCTAAAGAATGTAGCTCAAAATTAGGTTTTGGTGTTTGTTGTGGATTTATGGTGATTAAACCTAACATAAATACAAAAAAAATTATGATGCAAATTTTTAAAAATATGTATTCTAAAGTATATAAAACATATGATGACCAGGTCAATATAATGAATTATATTGTAAATAATACATACAATATTACAGATCAAGAAGTATTTTTAGATGGTATTAAATATACTAATAAAATTATTGAAATTGATGGAATTAAAATATGCGTATTAGATTTTAATATAATAGTTAGAGACCCTATATTAAATATTAATCAATTTGCAAATCATATTAATATTGATAATGTTGGAGGCACTCAAAATTTTTTAAAATACTTTGATGAAGATTTAGAAAGTTTACCATTAACGTGTAGATGCGGTAAAGCTCATTTAGGCGATAATACTATTTGTAAACATATTGATTTAAGAAAAAATTATAGAGATAATAAATAAAATTTAATAATTAATTATTTATTTATTTATTTATTTATTTATTTATTTATTTAAATATAAATACTTATTTATACTTAAAATGGGTGTCGACTTTTATTGTGGAGATGTTACATTTGGATGTTCTTATGGTAGTTGGAATGAATTCAGAAAAACTATCATTAAATCTACATTTGATTATATTCAAAATAAATTTAAGAGGGAAGAAAAATTGTATAAAAATATTACTGATGAAGAAGATAAAAACTATATTGGTGAAGGTTCATCATATAACTGTTATAAAAAAGATCTACTTAAAATAATTGAAACAATGCAGACATCTTATGAAAAAAATATTTTTGGTTTAGATAATACTATAAATAATTTTATAGTTATTACTAGAAATCTTATTTATGTGAACTCATTAATTTATTTTGATATTGGCGGACTGTATTCATTGTGCAATAAGAGCGATTGTGAGGGATTTTATTCAGTTGGTAATTCAGTTGATATTTGTCAGCTATTTGACTTAATCGAACCTTTTATTAAATTAAACGATAAAGATTTTCATTCAGCCATTTATAATACAGAATCAAGATTTTATGGTCAATGTTTATATGATTTATTTAAGGAAAGTGCAATAAATAATAAAAAAATTATAATTAGTTAAATATAAAAGTCTCTCTGTTATTTTATAAATGGATGAAGAAACTAGAAATATTTTAAAGATGATTGGTGTTGAATTTAATAATTCAGTTGAAATTCAAGAACAGCTTATACCACGCGAAGTGCTATTGTCAGATTCAAAATATGAGTCAATAAAAATGTATATACCTGAACTAAAAAAAAATTATAGCTCATCATTTATGACAAGTTTGCAAAAAAATGCAGATAAATCGCAAAAATGGCCTTTATTAAACTTAACTAGACAATTACTCAGTATTTATGGTTATAAAATGGAGCCAATCAGAAAAGCAGATGGTTATACATTAGAAGGAGTAAAAAAATACAAACGTTTTTTTCATATTTTAAAAAAAGTAAATCAAAATACTATTGAAATAAAAAATTGAATTTAAAAAAATCAGATGATATTGAAACTATATTAACAGAAGAATAGAGGAAATGAATTCAAACGATAGTATTATTGTTAACTCAGAAACTGATACTCTTAAAAGTGTATCACTTTCTGATGTAGAAGCACAAATAATAGAAAATAATGTAAATGAAAATAGAGATACACTCAATGTACCATTAAAAAGTATCCTTAAACGCGAAGTTTCGTCTTCAATTGAAACCGAAAAGGTAGTTATTATGGTGTCAAAAATTTGTTCGATATTATCTATATTAATTATTATGGTGCCAATTATTGTTGCTGATTTATATTTCGGTTTTACTGACACATCTTGCGTCAAAGATAAGTCAGACGGATTAGACATTTCAATGAAATTATATTTATTAGTATCTGGTTTTGTTGGAATGGGAGCAATATTAATATACATTGCCAGTATTTGCTTATTATCGCCAAAAAATGATGAAAAAAACGTACCAAGCATGTGTTGCAACTATTTTGCTGGGTTTACAACAGTTATGTTTCCTTTAATTTGGAATTTTTTGGGAGCAATTGTATTTTGGGGAACCATTTATGGAGAGAAAAATTGCAATAAAAATGTGTCGACTTATATCTTTGTCTCACTTATTATTAAGTTCATTGGAAACCTTGCATCATTGCTGAATAACAATTCAGAAAAAAAGAAGTAAAAAATATAAAAATAAAATTATATTTTTTATCCAAAAACATTTTCAAGCGCATATGTAATATATAAAAACCCATCAAAATCTCTATGAAATGAGTATATTTCATTTATAGAGGAAGTTGATGGTGCAATTGAATTACCAACAAATAAGAACATTGCTTTTTCAGGTTCTAATCTTAATCTTTTTCTAATAACATATAGAAATTGTGCCATAGTTAAATCCCTTGGAACCAAATATTTTTTTTTGTCAATATCAGGACAATTATTCGAAGCTGTTCTTGATTTTTCACATATAATAGGGACTCTATCCGGATATTTATTCATCACCCGATAAGCTTCTTCCCTTCTTTGTTTAAATGAAAAATCTTGTTTGAATCTCATTATATAATATAAAAAAAGATTGTTTAAATAAGTATTTATAATATATATTAAAACAACTTAAAACTCTTTAAATAGGTAAAAAAGATATTAGCCAAGTGGCTTCACTTTTATAGTTAGTTAATTAGTTACAATTTAATTAGGATACAAATATGAATACTCAAAACTTACGTTTCCTCGAACATGCGTATTTCTACGCTCATTCCATGTTCACAACTTGGTATAATGAACATATGGTAACAAGTAGTTGCAGATATGTTCAAGTCCGAGACTACGAAGCTTCGTAAATACAGCTGGACTACGCTCGGAGTTATTTGCATAAGTCAGTAGGAATTTTCTTGGACAATTCAGAATAAACTCGACCATTTCATCCTTCATTTTGCGCTCCAAAAGAATGTGGCAAACTAAAAGCATTGCATCAATTTCGTCAAACGTTGGCTCCATATCACGGTCTACAAAATCAAATAATTTTCTAAAAATCTCGTGAGTCCAGCTCTCACAATCTGTACTGTCACGTTTTGCTCGCTCAATAATATAATCAGTCATTTCCGTAATCATTTTAAACATTTCAGCTGTCTCCTCAAGAGAAGTGCAATGTGAGATATAAGGATTGACGACCAATTTTGGGGTAGGTCTTGGGCAAAGCATTCCAACAGTTGGGCGTCCCTTTGCATTTAAAGGAATGGTCATTGAGGACTTTCTTGATTGATAACGGATTGCAGTCATTTTAAAATCGGAACTTTGATATTATTTATGCTTGACATAAAATCTATAAAATGTTTCAATTTTTTGTTTTAAGGCTGAAACTATCTATTACTAAAAACTTATAATATATTATTACACTGTCTTCATAGTGTAGAGAACTTGCCACTCAAATTTGCAGAAAATTTAGCCCTCAAATATGTAGGTTACACCAGTGTAACAAGCTAAAACTAGCCTACAATTTAGCCCTCAATTTTGGGGTAGTAGAGGGTTTAAGGGTTTGGCTCCACCTTTTGAAAGGTGGTATAAAATATAAATTTTGAGTAAGAGGTAAAATAGGGTAAAATAAAAAAAAATTGAGATACTTTTTTTGTTAGTAGATGAAAGGCATCGATACCCCGCAATCAAGTAAAAAACTGAAAGTTATTGAAAATGTCCGCTGAAGTCGAATTTAACGCTCAAATGTATGTATCAGAACAATTGACGCGTCAATTGGTGAATACAACTCAAGATTTAGCAATGCGTTGTGTGCAAATATTAGCAGAAAAATTCAATTTCGACGCAGAAGAAGCAATTGAGATGCTAGGATTGAATATGATTAAGCTAGAACGCAAGTCCCCGGTGAAGGTAGTAAAAGCGAAACCCGCAAAGGTCGTAGCTCCAAAACCAGCTTTCCCTCTGCCATATAACGGGGAATTTAACGACGCCTGCTGCTATGCGCTTCGCCAGAATAACGGGTTATATACCCAATGCACTGGTGTCCGCAAAGGTGAAAACTCATTCTGCAAGGGATGTGCTAGCCAAATGCAGAAAGTCGGCGCTGAAATGCCAGAATATGGTACTATTCAGCAACGTATGGCTGTCGATATCTTTGAGTATGTTGACCCCAAGGGACGCAAGCCAATTGCTTATGCAAAGGTTATGAAAAAATATAAAATTAATGAGGAACAGGTCCTTACTGAGGCATGTAAGTTTGATATAACTATTAATCCTGAACATTTTGTAGTTCCAGAAGAGACCAAGCGTGGTCGTCCTAAGGCAGAAAAGGCTCCCAAGGAAAAGGGTGGTAAAGGTCGTCCTAAGAAGTCTAAGAAGGTCCTTATGATTGACGGAGAAGACGAAGATTTATTCGCTGCTTTGGTTGCTGAGGCAAATGAAGTAGAGGGTGATGATGTCGTACTTTCTGGAAAGAAGAAGGGCCGAAACGCAGGTGCCCTTGGGAAGACTGATGAGGAAAAAGAAGCTGAACGCCTTCAAAAGGAAGCTGAAAAGGCCGAGAAGGAAAAGAAGCGCTTAGCTGAAAAGGCTGAAAAGGAGGCTAAACTAGCAGCTGAGAAGGCAGAAAAGGAAGCCAAGAAGGAAGCCGAACGTTTAGCTCGCGAAGAGAAGAAAAAGGCTGAGGAAGCTGAAAAGCAAGCTAAGAAGGAAGCTTTAGAGAAGGCTAAGGCTGAAAAGGAGGCTAAACTAGCAGCTGAGAAGGCAGAAAAGCAAGCCAAGAAGGAAGCCGAACGCTTAGCTCGCGAAGAGAAGAAGTCTGAAGGTAGAGATAAATCTTCTGCAACCGCCAGTGAGGAAGAAGAAGAGCCTGATGTCGTCAAGAAGATTGAATTTGAAGGCAAGAAATACTTGAAATCTAAGAAGACAGGTATTGTTTACGATTATAAGAAGTATGTCAATGAAGGCGAACAAGTTGTAATCGGTAAATGGAGTGAATCCGGTAACAAAATCATCTTCGACGATGGCGAGGAATCCGAAGAGGAATATGATACATAATTTAAAAATATAAAAAGTAGTTAGTAGTTTGTAATGCTTTAACCGTGTAACTTAATTAATTAAATATTAAAAAGTGAGACCACTTGGTCAATATCTTTTTTCCTCAATGCACTGCATATATGTAGAAGGTAAAACTCCTCCTGCTCCCAGCTGTTGCTCCTACATATATGAAAGGGAACAAAAAACCCGGCCACCTATTGTAGCCAATATTGTAGTTCATTTGTAGTCTATTTTTTATTTAATTTTCTCTCTAGGTTGAAGTTTACACAGTATTATTTTTTGGTCTTGTGAGAATTACTACTACTTTGACTACTACTTAGGCTATAAGGTGTTGCTGACTGCTGCTCTTACCCTCCATCATTCTAGTATATAACACTGTAGCTTCGCTTATAAAAAAACTAAAATTTTTACAAGTCAACCAGCTTATACCTTGTCCATTACCTCTAACCAAGATTTATTATGGGGATTAATCTCTGCCAATTTTACTGGCGACTTCGGTGCAGATACAAAGACAACTTTATCCATATCAAAATCCAAACACTTTACCTTATCCTTTGCTGTCGAGATTGGCAGACCTTTTTTATCATCTGCATAATTTTTTATAACCACTTTAACTTTTTCGAGCAAAGCCCATGGCGAGCCCTTTGGAGAATATTGCACTGATTCAAGCAAAGCTCCCAAGGGCACCTGCGTTTCGACCTTCGGTTCAAGCAAAGCTCCCAAGGGCACCTGCGTTTTGACCTTCGGTTCAAGCAAAGCTACCTCCGGTTCAATAAACATTTTAAATGAACACTTTGATATTTATTTTATCTTTTATTTAAGTATTTAAATTTACTTCAATTTTTTTATAAAATTGAAAACATATTTAAATATTCTCTCTATAACATAATATATAACCATGTTTACATCAAAAATAAAATTAAGACAATATTCTATTTCAAGTCTAGACGATTCTGATAACGTTAAGAATGAAAGATGCCCTGAATATGCACTCAATTGGGACCATAGTTCAAATCAATATCATTGGCAAATAGGTCACGATTATTTCTTGGGAAATGGAAAAAATATTACAGACAACCTAGAGCTTAGACAAATTTTAAGTGAAAAATTAGCACGTGGAAAATTACCTAGTAAAATAATATTTTGCGATTTAGATGGTGTATTAGCAGATTTCGTGCAAGGAGTTATTAATCGTTTTAATAAAAGGCCTGAACAATTACAACCGGCAGTTATGTGGGGTGTTATCAATAAGTCAAACACATTCTTTGAATCCTTACCATGGATGCCTAGGGGGCGCGAATTATGGGAGCAAATTAAAGAATATGATCCTATTATATTAACAGGTATACCTCGCAGTTCATTGGCCGCCGAACAAAAGCGTAGATGGTGTGCCCGCGAATTAGGACCAGATGTTCACGTCATCACTTGTTCCAGTAAGGATAAGTCCAACTTTTGCTTAGCAAATGCAATCCTTATCGACGACAGAACTGATAACTTAAATGCTTGGAATTCTAAAGGAGGCAAATTCCTTCTATATGACGAAGAGTTTACTGATAAAATTGTAGAGAGAATTCATAAACATATGGAAAGTGACAGTGGATTAGCTACACCTTAATAAATTTTAATTAATAAATTTTAATTAATATTTATTTTTTTTCAATTACAGTTGCCTTTGAAATATTTTTTATTATTTTCTCTCTGCTATCATCTTTAGAATCCATAGCTTCAATCATTATTTTACTATATTGGTCGGACCTACGAGAATCTGGATTATTATAATCAGGATACGTTTCCTTATAAGTTTTCATAAGTTTTTCATTTTTATAGGCTATACCTCTTATCATTTTTTTGAGTTTTTTTCTATCTTCTTCCTCTTTTTCCCATTTATTTTCATCTTTCACATAAAATGTTTCTCTCTTTTGGTCAGTGCAATGAATAGGTCTAACTGTTTCATCGAGAGAATTAAGATTTTTAACAATAATATTAGAGATTCCTTCTACAAATCCGACTTCACCCATGCTCATAAAATCTGACAATTGAAGCTTAATTGAGTCGACAAAGTCAGTAATATTCATAGCATTTTTACAGGTCTCATTTAAAAAGAATTGCAGATTAAATGCTTTGTTATGTGAGTTGGTTGTATTATGACTATTATTCATAGTGCCATTTTTGACTATTTCTAAAATAATTTCTTTAATATCTGCTTGTTCTTTTCTCAATTCAGAATTTTCTTTGATTAACATCATAATAAGCTGTTTATCACTAGGTTCATCTTTAACTTCAACATTGTTATCATTCAAAGTAGAATTACAAATTTTTTTATGTTTCCATAATCCAGAACGATTTTTGTATATTTTATTACAATTTTCACACGTAAAAAAATCTTGTTGCCACTTTTTGCCATTTTCTGTTTCCAAAATGTTTCCGGTTGTTTCCATTTTGTGTTTTGTAGTGGATAAATGCTTCGTCCAATTATATTTTTTAGAGCATCCATAGTTACATTTTTTACAGTAATATTGACTGTCGCCAGTTTTTGCCACTAATTTGTTTCCTAAAGTTTCCATTAAAGTAGCAACAGAAATTATTTTTAAGTTTTTTTCGTAATAAAAAATAAAATAAATGGTTTAAATTGTGACGATAAAAATAATTTATCAAGACAAATTTTTTTCTCAGTAAGGAGTTTTTGGGTATCCAATTTTTGGACATTTATTTTTGTCCATTTTTAAAAAGTCAAACACTTTTGAATTTTCGAAAAATACAGAATTTCTTTAAGTTATTTTGAAATATATATATTCTTAAACAACTTAAAGCCAAGGTCCGCCAGCCAATTTGAGGCCCATTTTGCATTGAAGTCCGCAGGACAGAATGACAAATTAGCCTGTATTATGCTGGTATTAAATATAAAATTGATTGAAAAATTATAAAATAAATAATAAGTATTCAAATATCATTTAAACATGGGTCAAACATCATCAAGGACGACAAATTATGAAATCAATTGGGAGAGACAAGCGGTTATAAATTTTCATAAAAGAATAAAAGCATATAATTATGCATATCATGGACCATATTGTTATTATGTAGAATGGTGCAGATCTCAATATGAGCTAGAATGTATACCAGAGTGGATGCGTCAAGGTTCAAATTATAGGCCACAATATGACAGTTGGGGTAGACAGGTATATTAAAATAAAAATTTATGAAAAAAGATATTGACCAAATGGTCTCACTTTAAAAATTTTTTAGTAATTAATTACACATTAAAATTCTAAAACCTACTCTGCAATAATTTCTTTGGCAATAAATCGCTTATCCTGCTGAACAAAACCAACATATTTATCAATTGTTAAAGTTGAAATATCAGGTTCATCTTCTTCTGCAAGAAATGGACACATCTCGAAGCGCTGAACATAAACGGGTTTAGTCTGACCAATACGATGACATCTGGCAATGGCTTGGTCTTCGACGGCTGGATTCCAATGAGGTGAGATGAAATAGATTTCACTATAATTTTCTTGCAAATTTAAGCCTTCACATCCGGTTTGAATTTGTAGAATTAAAGCCTCATTTTTGTCGTTTAGAATATCAAAACGTTTGCCATTACTAGTTCTGCCGTCAAAAGTGGCGACTTTTTCCATTCCTCCTTTTCGCAAACGCTCTGCGACTTCGTCGATTTCTTCACGGAAATGGCAGAAGATGAGCTTGCCACAACCGTTACCTTTGCGCACGAGAATAGAATTGACGGCGGCATCCAATTTACTGCTATGATCGAAGGCTTCTTTATAAGAATTATAGTCGCGAATTAGGCCTTGCTGGACGAGTTTATCGAGTTGTTTAGTCATCAATTTAGGATAAATACAACTCTGTTTAGCTCTCAACATTATTGTGAGAACACCCCTCTCTCGGAAAGTAGAAACAATCTGCTTGTTAAGTCCTTTGTCTGGACTAACACGACTGAAAGCCAACGCAGAGTGAATTTCTTCGGCCAATTGCATTTCCTTAGACGACAACCATTCGACAATATTTTTATCTATTAGCAAGTCAGTCATTTTAATGCCAACGCTCTTTTTAGTCCTCTTCAAGATGAAGGAACGAGCAAGAATGCGCAAATTGTCGCTATTAGTATAGAAGCTGGCTGGAAGACGAATCATTGTACACAAGCTATAGAAATCATCTTTTCTATTCTGAATGGGAGTGCCAGAAACGAGCCATCTAGACTTAGCCTGCAATAATCGAGCGCCAATATATCTGGTAGTCTTCGTATTGCGCAAATGATGTGCTTCATCGAAAATAATACGAGACCATGCGACACGATGTAAATGTGTTAGCTCTTTGTCTTTAATTTGCTTCTTAGAGAGCGTAACGGCTCCATAGGTCGTAATGACAATGCGTGCGGCTCCAAGTTCCGCGTTAGTAACAGTCTTCTTATTCTCACCGTGAAATATAAGAGCCTTATGTCCAGTGGTCTTATATATTTGAATGAACCATTGGTCAATGAGGACAGGAGGTAAAACAATTAGTGTACGGGGCATAAAATTGCAATACATCAACCCAATCATCATTATAGTTTTGCCAAGACCCATCTCATCGGCAATGAAGCCACCACGGACTCCACAAGGAGGGTCATCCCTAAGCTCATTATTAAGGCACCAGCGCACGCCATCATATTGGTATTCCTTATGTTCCATATTCGTGCGGTCAAGATATTTTGTAAACAATTCCATACGTGAGTCAAGATCGGTCATTTTCTTTAAAGATTGATGATGTTTTAACTTATGTACCAATCAATAAATTTAAAAATATTTAATTCAATTTTTTTGATTTTAAGTCATTTTTGGCCATTACTAAAAATTTATAATACTTATTAGGTATGGATGAAAAAGATATTGGGCTTAGACCCTCACTTTTTGAAATAATTAATTAAACTTTACGGACAACATAGCAACAGCCTGGGCAAAATCATTTTCGGCGGACATTTTGAAAACTTTAATATACTCAATATACCACTCAACAATTTTTAAAAAACTTATCTCAATTTTCTTTTTTTTACTAT
>Ga0180437_10010387_pt1 | contig 11368 bp, 11 predicted proteins | sample SS_ome_4_FD_132410 | JGI IMG/M metagenome (GOLD analysis project Ga0180437, IMG submission 132410) | Hypersaline lake sediment archaeal communities from the Salton Sea, California, USA - SS_3_D_1 metaG | ecosystem: Environmental > Aquatic > Non-marine Saline and Alkaline > Hypersaline >... | reverse complement strand
GTGGTCATGCAGGTTCCTCGAGAATGACGATACGTCGCTGAGGATAGCACAAGGCCGCGGCTCAGAACAAGCGGCTCCCCAACCCACCGCACAAGCGGCTCACCGCCGCCTGGCTGCCGCGCCGGGGCCGCCGGGAAAGAGGGTTGGAATCCCAGGTGTCGAAGCAAGACCGAACTCAGCGGCGGCGTGTCGCGGGCGAGAGGCGCGCCGCGACCATCTGGGAGGGCTGTCGGTGTCCAAGGAAACACCCTGCTGGAACCGCGACATGGAGTTCATGGAGGCGGACAAGCTCCGCGCGCTTCAGTCCGAGAGGCTCCGCGACGTCGTCGCGCGCGTCTACGAGAAAGTGCCCCACTATCGTCAGAAGCTCGACGACGCCGGGGTGAAACCCGGAGACATCAAGGGCATCGACGACCTCACCCGCCTCCCCTTCACCAGCAAGGAAGACCTGCGTCAGACCTACCCCTTCGGCATGTTCGCCGTCCCCATGGAAGAGGTCGTGCGCATCCACGCCTCCTCCGGAACCACCGGCAAGTCGACCGTCGTCGGATATACCCGGCGCGACGTTGGGACCTGGGCCGAGGTGATGGCGCGGACCCTCGCCGCCGGCGGAACGCACAAGGGAGACTGCGTCCAGAACAGCTACGGATACGGCCTCTTCACCGGGGGGCTGGGCGCCCACTACGGAGCCGAGCTCATCGGAGCCTCCGTCATCCCCACCTCCGGCGGCCAGACGAAGCGGCAGGTTCAGATCCTCCAGGACTTCGGCTCCACCGTCCTGTGCTGTACCCCCTCCTATGCCCTCGTCATCGGCGAAGCGGGCAGGGAGATGGGCGTCGACTTCGCCGACCTGCCTCTCCGCGTCGGCTTCTTCGGCGCCGAGCCCTGGTCCCGCAGCATGCGACAGGAAATCGAGTCGAGCCTCCAATGCCACGCGCTCGACATCTACGGCCTCTCCGAGATCATCGGCCCGGGCGTCGGCTACGAGTGCCTCGAGAAATCCGGCCTCCACGTCAACGAAGATCACTTCTACCCCGAGATCATCGACCCCGAGACCGGAGAGCCGCTCCCCGACGGCGAGCTGGGCGAGCTCGTCGTCACCACCCTGACCAAAGAGGCCTTGCCGCTCCTCCGCTACCGCTCCCGCGATATCACGCGCATCATCCCCGAGCGGTGCGGCTGCGGCCGCACCCTCCGGCAGATGCAGCGGGTGACCGGCCGGACCGACGACATGCTCATCATCCGCGGCGTCAATGTCTTCCCCTCACAGATAGAAGAGATCCTCATGGGCATCGAGGAGACGACGCCGAATTACGTCCTCGTGGTCGACCGAAAGCCGCGGGGAATGGACGAGCTCGAGGTACAGGTCGAGCTGTCCGAGGAGATGTTCTCCGATGAGATGTCGAAGCTCGAAGCCCTGTCCGCTCGCATCAGCAGCGAGATAGCGGGCGCCCTCGGGCTGCGTGCGGCCGTCCGGCTCGTCGAGCCCCAAACCCTCGAGCGCAGCATGGGCAAGGCCAAGCGCGTCATCGACAGGAGGGACCTGGGCCAATGACGGCAGTGCAGATTTCCGTCTTCCTCGAGAACAAGTCCGGGCGGCTGGCCGAGTTGACGAACGCCCTCGCCAAGGCGAGCGTCAACATCCGTGCGCTCTCGCTGGCGGAGACCATAGACTACGGCGTCCTCCGGCTGATCGTCGACAAGCCGGCCGCGGCGAGAAAGGCCCTCAGCGAGGCCGGCTTCACCGTCACGGAAACCGAAGTCGTCGCCGTGGAAATGCCGGACCGGCCCGGGGGGCTCGCCGGCATCGTGGACCTCGTGACCCAGAGGGGCCTCAACATCGAGTATCTCTATGCATTCGTCGGGCAGCGCGGAGAGAACGCGGTCGTCATCTTCCGCATCGACGACGTCAAGGCGGCGGTCGCGGCGCTTCAACAGGGAGGGGCGCGCATTCTCTCCGCCGATGAACTCAGCGCCATATAACCCCAAGAGGAGGGAGTGGTATGAGAAGTCGGACTGGAACATGCTTGCTTGCCGTACTCACCGTCTTGCTCGTCGGGCTGCTGCTGGGCGGCTGTGCCAAGGAGCCGGCCCCGGGCGGCGAACCGGCGAAGCCCGTGGAGCTCTCGGGCGAGCCCTACGTGATCGGCGCCATCTTCGCCATCACCGGCGACGCCTCGTCGCTGGGCATCCCCGAGCGGAACACGGCCGAGATGCTCGAGAAGATGATCAACGACAGTGGCGGCATCAACGGGCACCCGCTCGATATCAAGATCGAGGATACGAAGGGCGAACCCGCTGAAACGCTCACCGCCGCCAAGCGCCTCGTCGAGGGAGAGAACGTCCTCGCCCTCGTCGGCCCCAGCCGCACGGGCAGCACGCTCGCCATCGTGGACTACATGGAGAAGACCGAGGTCCCCCTCATCTCCTGCGCCGCCGGAATCCAGATCGTCGAGCCGGCCAAGAAGTGGATCTTCAAGACCCCGCAGTCCGACCGCATGGCGGTCGAGAAGATCGTCGAGTACCTGCAGGCCAAGACCATCACGAAGGTGGCCTCGCTCTCCGATAACACTGGCTTCGGCAAGAGCGGCCGCGCCGAGATCGAGAAGCTCATGCCGGCGGCCGGCATCACAGTCGTGACCTACGAGGAGTACGGACCCAAGGACACGACGATGGAGACCCAGATCACCAAGATCAAGGGCACCGACGCCCAGGCCGTCGTCTGCTGGGGCACCCCGCCCGGCCCCGCCATCGTCGCCAAGAACATGAAGCAGCTCGCCATGGACATCCCGCTCATCTGCAGCCACGGCGTCGCCAACGCGACCTTCCTCAACATCGCCGGCGACGCGGCCAACGGCGTCGTGCTACCGGCGGGACGGCTGCTCGTTCGCGATCAGATCCCGGCGGACAACCCGCAGGCTTCCATCCTCAATGAGTATGCCGAGAAGTACCAGGCCCAGTTCGACAAGTCTGCCGACACCTTCGGCGGGCACGCCTGGGACGCCATTCAGCTCGTCGCCGCGGCGATGCGGGAAGTCGGCCCCGACCGGGCGGCGATCCGCAATTGGATCGAGCAGAAGCAGGACTTCGTCGGCACCGGAGGCGTCTTCAACTTCTCGGCGGAAGAGCACAACGGCCTCACCAAGGACGCCTTCGTCATGGTCGTGGTCGCCGACGGGACGTGGAAGCTGGCCGAATAGCCCTTCCGCTCCCCCTCGAACGTCGTCAAACGGAATAGCAGACCCGGCGTGGGTTCGGCTGGCTGAGCCCCCAATCGCCGCAACCGCGGCGGGGCCCCGGCGCGCGAGCCTGCGCCTGATCTGCATTCGCGGCCGAGGACACAACATCACATAGCAGGGGCCGTCGCATGAGAGCCATCACCCGTCTGCTTCGGCGGCCACGTCTGGGACGCAGCCCAGCTCGTCGTGAAGGCGCTGCGAGAGGCCGGCCCGCACTCCGCCAAGAGCAGAGACAGCATCGAGCAAACGCAGCGATTCGTCGGCACCGACGGCATTTTCACCTGCTCGGCCGCCGACCGCAGCGGGCTGACCAAAGACGCCTTCGTGATGGTTGAGATCGTTGACGCCAAGTGGAAGCTGCTGCCATAGCGAATACGCGACATCCAGTTCGGGCCGCATGAACCTCGCCCGGCGATGTCCGCCGCCAGGCCGCCCTCGCCGACCTGGCGCAGCGGGCCCTGGCTGGCTGCCATGATTCCCTCTGTCCCCTATCTCCTTCAATACCTCGTCTCCGGCATCACCCTCGGCAGCGTCTACGGCATGATCGCCCTTGGATTCACCCTGATCCACAACTCTACGGGCATCGTCAACTTCGCCCAGGGCGAGTTCGTCACGTACGGAGCCCTCATCGCCATCACCTGCTCCACGACGCTCGGCCTCCCCATGCCGGTCGCCATCCTCGTCGCCGTGGCCGGCGTCACCCTTCTCGGAGCGCTCGTCGAGCGCTCCGCCATTCGGCCCGCACGAGGATCATCCGTCATCACCCTCATCATCATCACCATCGGCGTCTCGATTCTCCTGCGCGGCATCGCCATGTGGATCTGGGGTCCCGACGCCCTCCCCATGCGGCACTTCTCCGGCGAAACTCCCATGCAGATCGGAAGCGCCGCCATCCTCCCCCAACACGTCTGGATCATGGGGATAGTGCTCCTCACCATGATCGCCCTCTGGCTGCTCGGCGAGAGAACTCAGGTCGGCAAGGCCATGCGCGCCTGCGCCATGGACCGGGAGGCGGCCCAGCTCGTCGGCATCCCCGCCACCCGTATGGTCATGCTCTCCTTCGCTCTCAGCGGCCTGCTCGGCGGGATCGCCGGCGCCATCGTCGCGCCGCTGGCCATGGCCCAGTACAACATGGGAATCATGCTCGGGCTCAAGGGGTTCGCCGCCGCCATCCTCGGCGGAATGGGCAACCCACTCGGCGCCGTGCTCGGCGGCATATCGCTCGGAATCCTCGAATCCCTCGGCGCCGGGCTCAAATCCGGCTTCAAGGACGCCATCGCCTTCGGCATCATGCTCGTCGTGCTGCTGGCCAGGCCCACCGGCATCCTGGGGAGACGAGCCCGATGAGGCCCACAGGCGGAACCCGGATATGAAGCTCGAGCTCAAACGATACCGGGTGATCGGCCTGCTCTCGCTCGCCGCCTTCGCGCTCCCCTTCGTCCTCCCCGGCGGATACGCCCTCCACCTCGCCGCCGTCATCGGCATCAACACCATCGTCGTGCTCGGCCTCAACCTGCTCATGGGCTATGCCGGCCAGGTCTCCCTCGGGCAGGCCGCCTTCGTCGGCATCGGCGCCTACACCTCCGCCATACTCACGGTCAAGCTCGGCCTCAACCCCTGGGCGGCCATGATCGTCGGCATCGCTCTCAGTGGGATCGTCGGCCTCATCGTCGGCGTGCCGCTCCTCAAGCTCCGCGGGCACTACCTCGCTATGGGAACCCTGGGCTTCGGCATGATCGCCAATATCGTCTTGGTCCAGTGGGAAGGCCTCACCGAAGGCACCATAGGCATCATGAGCATCCCCCCTCTCGCCCTCGGGGGCTTCGCCTTCGACACCGAGCTCCGCATGTACGGCCTCGTCGCCGTCGCCGTCATCCTCTGCATGGCGCTCGCCGCCAATATCATCGACTCTCGCGTGGGGCGCGCCATGCGCGCCGTCCACGGAAGCGAGGTCGCCGCCGAAACCTCCGGCGTCGACACGAGCCGCTACAAGATCCAGGTCTTCGTGCTCTCGGCCGCCATGGCCGGCTTCGCCGGCAGCCTCTATGCCCACCACGCCACCTACGTCCACCCCGGGACCTTCGGCTTTCATGCCTCCATCAACTTCCTCGTCATGGGCGTCCTCGGCGGAATGGCCAGCATCTGGGGCGCCGTCTTCGGCGCCGGCGCAGTCAGCCTCATCGCCGAGAACCTGCGCCTCTTCCAGGAATTCAGCACCATCGGGTTCGGCTGCATCTTGGTCGCCATCATGATCTTCATGCCGACCGGAATCTGGCGTGGAAGCGGCGAGATGCTCCGTCGGCTGACGGGCCTCCGCCGAAAACAGACCCTCGGGCAGCGGACCGCAGATGTCTGAGACACCAGTCCTCCAACTGGATCGCGTGGTCAAGAGGTTCGGCGGACTCACCGCCGTAGACAACGTCGACTTCAGCGTCCGCTCCGGCCAAATCAAGGCGCTCATCGGCCCCAACGGCGCCGGCAAGACGACCGTCTTCAACCTGATCACCGGCGTCTATGCCGTCGACGGCGGTCGGATACGAGTCTCGGGCACCGTCACCCGCGGGCTGCCCTCACACCGGGTGGCCGCCCTGGGTGTGGCTCGCACCTTCCAGAACGTCGAGCTGTTCGGCAACATGAGCGTCGTCGAGAACGTCATGGTGGGGGGCCACACGCAATCGAACTCCGGCCTGCTCAGCGCCGCCCTCCGGCTGGCGAGCATGCGCCGGCAGGAGCGGGAGCTGCTCGCGCGCGCCCACTCCCGCCTCGAGCTCGTCGGGCTGGGAGACGTGCCCCCAGAAACCGAGGCGCTCTCCCTCGCCTTCGGCCAGCAGCGGCTGCTCGAAGTCGCCCGCGCCCTCGCCGCCGATCCCGCCCTCGTCTTGCTCGACGAGCCCGCCGCCGGGCTCTCCACCGCAGAAAGCGCCCGCCTCGGAGAGCTGGTCCAGCGCATTCGCGATCTCGGCGTCACCGTCCTGATCGTCGATCACGACATGGACCTCGTCATGCGCATCTCCGACGAGGTCGTCGTCCTCGACCATGGCGTGAAGATCGCCGAGGGCGTCCCGCGAGATATCCAGCGCGACCCAAACGTCATCGCCGCCTACCTCGGCGAGGAGGTGTGAGCGTGCTCCAGGTCCGGAGCGCCGAAACCTACTACGGAAACGTGCAAGCCCTCAAGGGCATCTCCCTCCACGTCAACGAAGGAGAGATCGTCGCCCTCATCGGCGCCAACGGCGCCGGAAAAAGCACCAGCCTCCGCACGATTTCCGGGCTCCTCGCGCCTCGCAGAGGAACGATCACCTTCATGGAGCGCGCCATCGGCGGGCTCGCCCCCGAGGCCATCGTGCGCGCCGGCATCAGCCAGGTCCCCGAGAACCGTCGCCTCTTCGGCTCTCTTTCCGTCCACGACAACCTCCTCATGGGCGCCTACCACCTGAGCTGGTCCGAAAAGCGCGCAAACATCCAGAGCGATCTGGACCGAGTATGCTCCCTCTTTCCCGTCCTCAAGGAACGGGTGCACCAGCTCGCCGGCACCCTCTCCGGCGGCGAGCAGCAGATGCTCGCCATCGGCCGCGCCCTCATGAGCCGGCCCCGCCTGCTGCTGCTCGACGAGCCCTCCCTCGGGCTTGCCCCGCGGGCGGTGAAGACCATCTTCGACGCCATCCCCGAGTTCCGCGCCCAAGGCCTCACCCTTCTGCTCGTCGAGCAGAACGCCCGCGCCGCCCTCCAGATCGCCGACCGCGCCTACGTCCTCGAGACCGGCCGCGTCGTCATGGAGGGCTCCGCCGAAGATCTGCTCAACCAGCGCGAGGTCCAGCGCGCCTACCTGGGCCGCGGCTACCGCCAGGTCTGGGAAGAGGACTGAGGAGGAGATCGCCCATGCCCATCTGGAACCCCCGCATCGAAACCATGCCCAGAGCGGAGCTGGAGCAGCTTCAGCTCGAGCGCCTTCAGGCCACCCTCAATCGCATCTGGGACAGCGTCCCCTTCTACCGCCGCAGGTTCGAGGAGCTTGGCCTCATCCCCGAGCACATCCGCTCCCTCGACGATCTGCGCCTTCTTCCCTTCACCGCCAAGGACGACCTTCGCACCGGCTACCCCTACGACCTCTTCGCCCTCCCCCTGCGCGAGGTCGTCAGAATCCACGCCTCCTCCGGCGCCACCGGCCCCCCAACCGTCGTCGGCTACACCAAGAACGATCTCCGAAACTGGGGAGAGCTCGTCGCCCGCCTCCTCTCCGCCGGCGGCGCCACCAAGGACGACGTCATCCAGATCTCCTTCAGCTACGGCCTCCTCACCGACGCCTTCGGCTTCCACCAGGGCGCCGAGGAAATCGGCGCCTCCGTGATCCCGGTCTCCGCCGACGCCCCCGACCGGCAGATCAAGATCATGCAGGATTTCCGCAGCACCGTTCTCGTCGGCACCCCCTCCTATGCCCTCCGCATCGCCGAAGCCCTCGACCACCACGACGTGCCGCTCTCCAGCCTCCACCTGCGCTGGGGCATATTCGGCTCCGCCCCGTGGCCGGAGACAGTGCGCCGACGCATCGAGTTCCTCCTCGGCCTCTCCGCCACAGACAACTACGCCATCTCCGAAGTCATGGGCCCCGGCGTCTCCGGCGAGTGTGAGGAGAACAAGAACGGCCTCCATATCAACGAGGACCACTTCCTCTGCGAAATCATCGATCCCGATTCGGGCGAAGTGCTCCCCCCTGGCCAGGCGGGCGAGCTCGTCATCACCACCCTCGCTAAAGAGGCCCTCCCGATCCTCCGATATCGTACCAGGGACCTGACCTCCCTCAATCTCGAAACCTGTTCCTGCGGAAGAACCCTCGCTCGCATGGCCCGGGTCTTCAGCCGCACCGACGACATGCTCATCGCGGGCGGCGTCAAAGTCTTCCCCGCTCAGATCGAAGAGGTGCTCCTGCAGGTGGAGGGCGTCGAGCCCAACTACCGCGTCATCGTAGACGAGGTCGGCGGCGTCGAGCGGGTCGAGGTGCAAGTCGAGGTCTCGAGCGCTCTCCTCACCGGCGACGTAAGCCAGCTGCTCAAAGTCCAGAACCAGATCCGCCAGTCTCTCGAGGCCGATCTCGGCCTGGTGGCAGAGCTCAAGCTCGTCGAATCGAGGACCATAGGCCCGGTCGACCACCCCTCTCAGCGCGTCGTCGATCGGCGCCGGGCGGAAGGAGGTGACCGCAATACGAGAGAATAAGCGTTTCAGCGAAGGCAAACCGCCTTCGTCAGGGAGTGATAACTTACAGGGAGGTGATGTGAGAACGCTATGAGGACCCACTGGTTGATGTGCACAGTCGTTCTGGCGTTCGTCCTGGCCGCCGTCGGCCTGGCGATCGCCGACGAGGCCGCAGGGCCGCCCGCCGTCGAGGTGCACGGCTGGAGTCTGACTCGCTACTACTTCGACACCACCGTGTACGCAACAAGGGATGGTACCGGACTGGTGTCGGACGAGGAAGACAAAAGCCACCTCGAATGGGAGCGGTTCTCCCTCAGCGCCAAGGCCCGCCTGGCGGATGGAAAGCAGGCCTACGCCGAAGTCTACATCCATCCGTGGCTCGCCAACGACGACCCGTCGTTCCTCTACTTGGAGAGCCTCTACCTGGACATCCCCGCCGATCCGTCGACCACCGTGCGTATCGGCAAGGGCCGCAGTGTCGCCTTCGGCATCGTTCCAGCGTACGGGAATCGCAAAACCTCTAACTACGGACCTCTCGCAGAGACTTTCACGATGGACCGCGCGCTCGGAATCCAGGTCATGCACAAGCAGGGCCCGAACACGCTCGACGTCGCACTGTTCGAGTCGCAGCGCCCCGGCGCCCGGCTGATCGGCATGGCCGCCGACGCGCAGCTCGATCGCGGGCCGGCCGTGCTCGTTACGACCACCCCGCATCTCGCCGAGCGCGACACCCCCGCTGACCGCTCCGGCGAGCTCGAGCTGAGCGCTCGCTACGGCCGCCAGATGGGCGACCTGAACGTCGGCCTTTCCGGCCGCGGCGGCGCCATCGACGACGCCGACGCCGCCTTCCTCGCCGGGAAGTTCGCGACCTACAACGGGACCAACAAGACCCGGCTCTACTCCGGATTCGACGCCACGTACAAGAAGATGCCGTGGTATGTCACCGGCGAGTACTACGGCGGCACCCTGGGCGGAATCCGCCACAGCGGCTACGCCCTCCTCGTCGGCGTCGAACCGACCAAGGAGTGCGCGGGCATTTGGCGGGAGTTGAGCGGCGCCTGCAAGGGGATCTTCGTCCGCTACACGAACCTCGACGTCGGCGTCGATCCCGTGGTCAACAATCCCTACACCTGGGACACCCAGCAGTGGGCTGTCTCCTACGTGCTCCCGCTCGCGGGCGTCGGCCTCGACGTCCCCCTCTTCAAGTGGCTGCAGTTCGAGTACGAGCAGAACAAGGAGGACGTACCCGAGGGAGCCGACGAGAGCCCGAACAACGTGCTCTTCGTCGAGCTGTTCGGCGCCTTCTAGCGGACAGTACAGACACCCCCGCCCGCGAAACGCGGCGCCGGGGTCACAGGAAGAACAGACCGGAGCGGCCTCGGCCGCTCCGGTTCTTCCTCTCCCCCGCCGCCTCCGCCCGGCCCCTCTTGCGGCCTCGCCACAGATAGAGCTCCGGCTCCTCCACCGCCCTGGCCTCGCCCCGCCCCGCCCAAAGAAAGACGGGGTTTGACCCCTTCTACCGACGTTCGCGCAATGAAGTAACATTGCGCGAACGTCTTTCTTCAGGCATTCCCTGGCTTTCTGATGGATGTCGCCCGTTGCTTCTTTGGGCGACATCCATCAGGCGAGACCGCGCCCGGTCGTCGTGCAGACCAGCCTGCCGTGCTTCACGCCGCGCGTGCTGATGAGCTGGTCCGCTATCTCCTGGACCGCCTTTGCCCTGCCCTTGACCACAATCACTTCGAGGCAGTTGTGCTCGTCCAGGTGCACGTGCGTGCTGCATGAAACCGCCGCGTGGAACTTATGCTGCAGCTCCGTCAGAACGTGCGTCAGCTCCCTCGTCCCGTGATCGTAGACAACCGTGATCGTCCCCACCACGATCCCCTCATCACGCTCCCATTCGCCCTCCACCAGATACTCGCGCATGATATCGCGGATCGCCTCGGAGCGATTCCTGTATCCCTTCGCTCTGATGCGTTTGTCGAAAGCCGCGACCAGTCCCTCGGGAATCGATACGCCGAAGCGCGCTACTGCCATGTAACACCTCTCGCCGAATCGTAATACCGCCAACAGGCATTGTCAAGAAGCTGTTTCATAACGGGTGTGACCGAGAAGTCTAGGTCCGTAGGAGCGACATTCTTGTCGCGGCCGATGCTTCAGTCTATCGGCACAAGAATGTGCCTCCTACCAGCGGGGCTGTTCAGCCACACCTAGCAAGAACGGTCACACCCTCTCATAGCCTCAGGGTCCCGTCTGTCTCGGCCCCTTGAGGCCTTCCGGGCGGCGCCGGGCGAGGTGCACCGCGCGAGAGTGGGCTATGAAACAGCCTCGAGGCTGATGGTGATCGGGCGCTGAGGCCGGAAGAACTCCGCTAAGCGGAAAAGGGGAGACCCCCGCGCCTAGAGGGGGGAATCGACGCGAGGGCCCCGTCTGCGGGTTACGCAGACACTCTTTAATACCACGCCTCGCCCTCGATCAAACCTACCCTTTGTCCTCCCATCGGCGGAAGGCCGCACAGCCCCCTCCGTCGAATGTGCCAGAAGTTCGCCCCATATGCCGGCCCCTCTCACTCTGCCGTCACGCCTCGCCGGCTGCTGCGATATGCGGCCCATAACGGAGGAAACCACATGTCGGCGAGTCCGACCTCGGCCGGTTACATAGACATCCTCGTCAAATCCGCCCTCGGCGGCTTGCTCATCGCCCTCCTGCTGTCCCTCGCCCGCCTGAGGCAATACGTCATCACCGGCCTCCTCGTCTCCATCCCCGTCGTATCCCTCTATACCTGGTGGTGGATCGGCCGGGAGCACGGCGCCCCGGCGCTTCGCCTCTCCGTCCGCGCAGCCATGTGGAGCGCCATCCCCTGGGTCATCTACCTCGGCGTCGTCTATCTGCTCGCCGGCCGCGTCCCATTGTGGCTCGCACTCGCCGCCGGTGTCCTC
>Ga0180437_10010386_pt1 | contig 11369 bp, 10 predicted proteins | sample SS_ome_4_FD_132410 | JGI IMG/M metagenome (GOLD analysis project Ga0180437, IMG submission 132410) | Hypersaline lake sediment archaeal communities from the Salton Sea, California, USA - SS_3_D_1 metaG | ecosystem: Environmental > Aquatic > Non-marine Saline and Alkaline > Hypersaline >... | reverse complement strand
GTGTGGGCTGCGGCGTCTGCATCCCAACCTGTCCTGAAGGGGCGCTGCGCCTGATGCGCCGGCCAGAGGAAGAAATCTTGCCGCCGCCCGTCACTGAGGCGGACTGGCGGGCGGAACGTGCTGCCGCGCGTGGCCTGTCCCTGGATGAGGTGTTGTAGCCGGTAGGACAGAGCCCCTCCCGAGCAAAGCCGGAGGATTGGCGGCAGGTCGGACGTAGAGAAGCCATTACCACAGCCGGCAAAAAGTGCACAACCCTGGTGCAGTCGTCGGCTGCCCGCAGTTTTCGCAAGGGTGCAATTCCACCTGCGCCTCTGCTGGCTGAAAGAAGCCTTGTTCCTTGGCCTTTAAAAAGTTGATATAGAACTGCAGCTTTGAACTCGGTGAGTCGAGTTCCAGTTGGTTCAGCAATTCTTTGTAGCGGTTCGTCGTCGAGCCGACAGCGTAGGGGCACTCTTCATAGATGTAATCAATCCCTTTGACGATGGCATAGGCGGCTACTTCGCGCTCGTAGAGACGACATAAGGGCTTGACTTTGCGGGCCAGGCCATCTTTTTCCTCCAGAACCGGGGCCTGCCGGGACAGATAGCCTGTCTGCCAGTGCAGCGTGTTGCCCAGGAGCACGGCTGCCTCGTCGTCCAGGTTATGGCCTGTCGCCAGCACACCAAAATCACCCTCGCTGGCGACGCGATTCATCACGTAACGTTTGATCAGCCCGCAGACGGCGCATGGCTTGCCCCGTCCTCGCCGCTTGTGCGCCGCTACCTCAGGGATGCTCTGGCCGTACGTCTTGGCGATGTCTACTGTGTGCAGCACAGCCTCCGGTCGGGTCGTTATGAACGCTTTTATTTTTTCCAGCGATAGCTCGGAGTAGCCAAAGCCGCCGTCAATCCCCAGGCCAATGTAGAGCCCCTCAGCGTGGTAGCCCAAATCCAACAATAGGTCCCACAGGGCCAGGCTGTCCTTGCCACCCGAGACAGCCACGAGCACCCTTTCATCGCGGGTGAACATCCTGTATCTGCCAATCGTGCGCTCGACCTGCTCGGGGAACCATTCCAGGTAGTGTTCGGCGCAGAGCGCCAGTTTGTGGCGCCGCATGTTAAAAACGGCCCGTTGGCCGCATTTTCGACACTTCATAGTTGCCTTTGTATGGTCGGGGTTAGCCACCAGAGACGACCGCGATCAGCTTGATCAGGTCGCCATCTTTGATCTTGTTGTCTTCGGTGATGAGTCGGCCGTCACGGACGGCCAGCACCGCTTCCGGGTTCAATCCTACTTTTAGGATGGCATCGCGGACGGTCATGCCCGCTTTGACTTGCCATTCTTGGCCGCGATGGATCAGTGTGGCCATCTTGTCTCCCTATGGTCGACCATGGTACTTCCTAATCCTAGGCCTTATTCATGCTGCCGGCCTTTGATTTCTCTCTTTTCCTTGTCCCTGTCATGTGTCATGGAGGGGGGGCTCTATTATATCATCGGCGACAGGCAGTGACAAATCAAAAGCGGGACGCTTGGAAAAAAGCGCCCCGCTTTGACACGTGGTCAGGCCAGGGTCACGGTTGGCCCTCCCCAATCTCTCCCCATTTGGCCATCAGATAGCTGTGCGCTTCAATGGCCGCTTTGGCCCCCTCGCCAATGTGCACCAGCACTTGCTCAGAGATGTGGGTCACGTCGCCAGCAGCGAATACGCCGGGGCAGCTCGTTGCGCCGTAAAGGTTAATTGTGATGCGTCCCTCTTCGTCCACGTCTACCCAGTTGCGTACCAGCTCAGAGTTGGCGTGGCGGGGCAGCTTGACAAACACTCCCCGGACGGGCACGTCTAGCTGGGCACCGTCCACTGTCTCAATGACGATACCTTCCACGTAGCGTTCGCCGCGCACCTCACGCACGGTTGCCCCTTCGTAGATGCTGACATTGGGCGTCCGGCGCAGTGTTTTCACTAACGGCCAATCAGCAGGTAGCAACTCTGGCGCAAAGAGGTAGACCTGATGGGCGTATTGCGCCAATTCCAGCGCCGCCAGTTGTGCCCGACGATAGGTTCCAACGACCGCCACATCTTTGCCCAGGAAGAGTGAGCCGTGGGTGGCGACGGAATAGCTCAGACCACGGCCCATCAGCCGCTCCTCACCAGGCACGTTGAGCCTTTCTGGCCTGGCGCCGGTGGCGATGATCAGCGATCGGGCCTCGAATCGATCGTTGTCCACCGTGACGACCGAAAAGTGGTTTTCCACGGGCGAGGCCTGTACCACACGGTCGTAGTGACGGCAAAAGTCCAGGTAATCCAACTGGCGGCGAAACCGGCTCAGCAGTTCCTCACCGGTGATGACATCGTGCGTATCGGCGTCTTCTAACTCCATAAAATAGGCGGTCTGTCCACCCCAGCGCTCGGCGATGATGAGTGTTTCCAGCCGGCGATTGATGGCTGTTACGGCGGCTGTGATCCCTGCTGGCCCGCCGCCGATCACGATCAAGTCATACATGGCTACGCTCCTTCCTGTGCCTCTATGCCCACTCTGCTGGCACTGGTGGAATGATCTCTCTTTCCATCAAGAATTCAGTCATTGCCCGCGCTTGTTGAATTTTCGTTTCGGCCATGCGATAGAGTTCGTCGCCTGAAAGGCTCAGGCGGGCCACGCCCTGGTCCTGCGCCTTTAGAGCCACGGCCACAGCTTCGCGGGGAAAGACCTCCCACTCGTCCATGGTGGGCATGATATTGTCTTGGGTTATGCCGCGTTCCTCGGCAAAGCGGGCCAGCTCCTCGGCTGCGGCGATGGCCATCTCGTCGGTGATCGTCGTCGCTTGCACATCCAGCACGCCGCGGAATATGGCCGGAAAGCCCAGCGAGTTGTTTACCTGGTTGGGAAAGTCGGATCGTCCGGTGCCCACGACCCGAGCGCCAGCCTCCCTGGCTTCCCAGGGCCAGATCTCTGGGATGGGATTGGCTGCTGGAAAGATGATCGCATCCTCGTTCATGGCCGACACCCATTCGGGCAGGATCGTGCCCGGTCCTGGCTTACTCAGCGCGATGCAGACGTCGGTGCCACGCATGGCCTCGGCCGGGCCACCATCGCGCCCTTCGGCGTTGCTTCTTTGGCAAATGCGCCACTTGTCCACGTACTCGATCTTGCGCGCCTCGATGTCTTTGCGACCGGGATGTAAAAGCCCCTGGCTGTCGCAGGCATAGACGTTACCCCATTTGACGCCAGAGGCGATGAGCAGCCGCAAGGTGGCCACATTGGCTGCCCCAATGCCAATGAGTGACACCTTGATGTCCTGCAGTTTCTTGCCGACGATCTTGAGGGCATTGATCACGCCAGCCAGGATCACCGTGGCTGTCCCCTGCTGGTCGTCGTGCCACACCGGGATGTGAACTTCTGGGTCGGTGCGTAGCATGTCCAGCACGCGGAAGCACTTGGGCTGCGAGATATCTTCCAGGTTGATGCCGCCGAAAGAAGGTTGGATCAACTTGACAGCCAGCATGATGCGGTATGGGTCCTTGGTGTCCAGGCAGATCGGCACCGCGTCCACGCCGCCAAGATATTTGAACAGCAAGGCCTTGCCTTCCATGACCGGCAGGGCAGCCTCTGGGCCGATGTCGCCCAGGCCCAATACCCGGGTGCCATCCGAGACTACGGCTACCGTGTTCCCTTTGTTGGTGTGCTCAAAGACCTTCTCCGGGTGGGCATGGATATCGCGGCAGGGCATGGCCACGCCTGGCGTGTACCAGATGGCAAAGTCGTTAAAATCACGGATCACGGCTTTGGGGGCAGTTTGGATCTTGCCCCGGTAAAAGGGATGTAATTTCATCGCGTCCTCGGCTGGCTTCTTTGCCTTGGCCAGGAGCTCTTCTTTGGTTAGCATACGGCCTCCTACTGTCTCATAGATCTCATTTTCCTGGGCACTGTTGGACGACGGCGGGATCAATGCTCTTTTCGCCATAGGCCTTGTCAAAGTGGGCACTGAACTCGGCCGCCAGCTTGTTGGCTCGCTGCTCGTAGGCCTCTTTATCCTCCCAGGTGTTCTTGGGCTGCAAGATCTCTGCTGGTACGTCGGGGCAATGCCGGGGAACGAGGGCGTGGAAACGACCATCCTGGTCGTACTCGACGTCCTCAAGAGCACCCTGTTGAATCGCGTAGACGATGGCTCGCGTGATGTTGATGTCCATCCGGCTCCCCACGCCGAACGGCCCGCCACTCCAGCCGGTGTTGACCAGGTATACCTGTGACCCATGTTTCCTCATTCGATCACCCAGCATCCGGGCATAGACGTCCGGGTTGCGGGGCATGAATGGCTCGCCAAAGAAGCGGGAGAACGTGCTAACTGGGTCAATAATGCCGGTTTCCGTACCGGCCAACTTGCTGGTGTAGCCCATGAGGAACCAGAGCATGGCCTGCTCTGGCGTAGGTTTGGCGACGGGGGGCAATACGCCGTTGGCGTCTGCGGTCAGAAAGAGGATGGTTTTTGGATGATCGCCCACCGATGGGGTTTTGATGTTGCTCAAGAAGCGCAGCGGATAAGACGCCCGCGAGTTGGGAGTGAACCGTTCATCGTCCACGTCAAAGATGCCGTCGGGATACATCATGGCGTTTTCAACGATAGCACCGTGCTCCAGGTATGGCGCTTCGTGGAACACAGCGTTCCAGATCTCGGGCTCTTTGTCAGGGCGCAGATTGATCAGCTTGGCGTAGCATCCGGCTTCAAAGTTGGCGATGCCATTGTCACTCCAGCCGTGCTCGTCATCGCCCAGCAGCGCCCGCCGTGGATCAGCCGACAGGCTCGTCTTGCCTGTGCCCGAGAGCCCCAAGAGCAGGGAAATGTCGCCATTCGAGCCCTCGTTGGCCGAGCAGTGCAGGGGCAAGATCCCCTCGGCGGGCAGCATGTAGTTCATGACAGTGAACATGAGCTTCTTGACGCTGCCGCCGTAAGCAGAGCCAAAGACGACGCCCAATCGCCGGTCAAAATCCATGGCCACAGCCATGTTGGAGGTCTGCCCGTTGGGCAGACGCCGCAATCGGCCCTCGTATCGTTGACGATCCAGCTTGTTGTAGGGTACGACGAGCAGCGTAAAACCTCGCTTGGCAAAGATGCTATTTGCCGCTTCAGGGATGACAGGGCGGAACATGTTGTCGGTAAAGAGGGCCGTGGATGCCCAATCCGTGACCACCTTGATGGGCAAGGCATAAGAGGGGTCGGCACTCAAGATTCGGTCGGTGACGAAAATGATTCTCTTGTCAGGCAGCAAGCACAAAGCATCCTCAAAGACCATGTCAAAGGTCTCTGGAGACATGGGGATGTTGTTGGGCGAATCCCAATCAATTTCCCCTTCGCTTTCTGGACGCCGGACAATGTAGGTGTCCTTGGGACTGCGGCCCGTGGACTCGACAGGTGTCCAGGTGGCCAAAGCGCCGTTAGCAGAGACAAGCACCTCCTTGCGCTCGACGGCTTGTCTGATCATTGCTTCTCTCGATGGGTTGTCCTGAACGTTTGGATGGCTGACCAGAATCTCTGCCAACTTGCTTCGAAAATCCATGTTTTCCTCCGTGTTATGTGGTATTGTCAGCCTGTCAGGGCTCAGGCAGCACTTTACCCGGATTCAGGATGTTCTGCGGATCCAGGGCCTGCTTGACACGCCACTGGATGTTGATGGAAGCCTGCCCCAGTGCCTGCCGCATGTAGGGCAGTTTGAAGGTCCCGATTCCGTGTTCACCGCTCAGGGTGCCACCCAGGTCCAATGCCAGGGCAAAGATCTCGCCGACTATCTTCTCGACTTTTTGCCACTGCTCAGGGTCACGCTTGTCAAATAGGATGTTGGGATGCAGGTTGCCGTCACCGGCGTGGCCAAAGATGACGATGGGCAGGCCGTACTTGGCGCTGATGGCCTTGAGACGGCGCGCCGCCTGTGGGATGGCACTGCGAGGCACGGTGATGTCTTCTCCTAGCTTGTTGGGCGCCTTGCGGGCCAGCGACGGGCTGACGCTGCGCCGCGCGCGCCATAGTTCATTACGCTCTTCTTCGTTACGGGCCACGTCCACCCGGCTGGCGCCTGTCTGTAAGCAGATGTCAGCGATGGCATCAATCTCACGGTTGACTGACCCTTTGTCAGCGCCATCGCATTCGACCAACAAGATCGCTTCCACGTCCAGAGGCAAACCCAGGTGCGTCGCCTCCTCAATACACTCGATCGCCGTCTCGTCCAATAGCTCCATCGTAGCGGGTAGCAGGCCACGGGTCAACACGGCGTGGACGGATTGGCTGGCGTCCTCCAGCGTGGGAAAGTGAACCAGCGCAGTGCGGGCATAAGGTGGCTTGCAGATCAGGCGCAAGATCACCTCGGTGATGACCCCCAACGCACCCTCAGATCCGACAAAGAACTGGTTCATGTTAAAACCGGTGACGTACTTGATCGCTTTGCCACCCGTTCTGACAAGGCGGCCGTCGGCCAGGACGACGGCCAGCCCCAGCACGTAATCGCCAGTGACGCCGTACTTGAGACAGCGCGGCCCCCCGGCGTTGCAAGCCACGTTGCCACCGATGGTAGACTGCTTGATGCTGGAGGGATCGGGTGGATAGAAAAGGCCCAGTCTTTCCACCTCTGTCTGCAGGTCGGCAGTCACGACCCCCGCCTGGACTGTGGCGGTCATGTTCTCCTCATCAATCTCAAGGATGCGATTCATGCGTGTCAGCGAGAGCACAATGCCGCCCCGAACGGGAATAGAGCCTCCGGCCAAACCGCTCGCCATCCCTCGGGGCACGATGGGCACGTCATACCTGGAGGCAATGCGAACCACGGCCGAAACCTCTTCGTTTGTCTCCGGCAGCACAATGGCATCCGGCAATTGCTGCTCGAATGTGCTGTCGAACGAATAGGCGATCCGATCTATGGGTGAGACAAGCACTCTTTCGTCGCCGATGGTGGCTCGTAGCTCTTGGATCCAGTCGGTCATCGTTCGTTATTCCTCCAGGGCCTCTAGCACCACCTCGGTGATGTCTTTGACACGGATGCGCATGCGCTCGGCGCGAGCCGCGTTGGCAAGCATCCGCTCACATTGCTGGCAAGCTGAGACAAGGGTGCCTGCTCCAACGGCGGCGGCCTGCTGGATACGCTTGCGGGCCACCGCCTCACTCATCTCCGGTGCAAAGCTCTCCAGGTTGCCACCGCCACCACAGCAGTAGGAGCTATCGCGGTTCTCGGGCATCTCGACCAGCCGCAGTCCCGGGATCTGGGCCAGGATGCGGCGTGGGGCTTCGAGCACACCTCCTTTCCGTCCCAGGTCGCACGGGTCATGGTAGGTTACGTTCTGCCGCAATTCGTGCAGCTTCAGGTCGCCCGACTCCAACAAGTCGGCCAGGAACTCGGTCGCATGCTGAATCTCGAGTCCCAGGTCTTCCATCCTGTCCACTTTCAGTGCTGCCGGATAGGAGTGCTTCCAGAAGTGGAAACAGGAGGGACAGGTTGTTACCACCTTTTGGGCTCCCAGCGCCCGTACCGCTTCAACGTTGTGGTGAATCAACTCGCGGGCGCGATCGGCTTCGCCATCTATGAACATTGGGTAGCCGCAGCACCATTCTGCCCCGCCGAGCAACGCATAGTCCACGCCAGCGAGGTCAAAGATCCGCACCAACGACTGGGGCACCTTGTAGCTGCGAGGGAAGAAGGAACTGACACAGCCGACAAAGTAGGCCACTTTTGCGTGTTCCTTGCCCAGACCGGTCGGAGGCGTGGGCAGATTGTCAACCCAGATCAATCGACCTTCGTTGGCCTCGGCCGAGATATTGCGATACTCGGCGATGCGGGCATCCAAGTCGGCTAGCGCTTCCGGCAGGAGACCCAGGCTGGCCAGTTCACCGCGGGTCAGTTCCAGGATACGATCCACTGCCACGCCGCTGGGACAGACAAAGGTACATGCTCCGCATAGCAGGCAACGAAAGAAGGCAGTCGAATATCCATCCGAAGGGGCCTCGAGTAATCCCTCTTTGACTGCACGCACCAACGCCACGCGAGCGCGGGGCGAATCGGTCTCATTCAGGCTCTCGCGATAACCAGGGCAGACGGACAGACAGAGCCCACAGCGGACGCAGTAGAGCGCTTCTTCTTCGGCCGACCTTTGCAGTTCAGTGATTGGTTTGGTCAAGGTCGTTCAGCCCTCCATGCTTGGTAAAGTGACGAGATGTTACTGGGCTGGTGCCGCACAAGCTATCTATTGGAATCGGGGAGACATTCATCTTTGGTGTTGCGTCACCTCACGATTGGCTTTGCATAGCATGTACCCTATCCCCAGCATGAGCGCTGCCAACCCCCATGCCAGCCAGTCCCATCGCTCGCTGCTCCCAGCTCCAGTGACGGGCAATTGACTTGGCGCCGGCGGCGTGGGTGTCGTTGGCGTGGGAGGCGTACCGGTCGTTACGCCTGTGGCCGTGGGCGAGGCAGCCAGCGCTGTTGGCGTCACCGGCGTCACACCGCCAACCGTAGCTGTGGCCGTCGCTTCAGGCGTGGCTGTAGGCGGAGATGTGCTGGTTGCTGTGGGGGAGGCAGCCGGCATCGTGGGTGTCTCATCGCCTATCCCGCCAGGTGTTTCCGTCGCCGTCGCCTGAGGCGTGGCTGTTGGAGCTACCACCGTGGGCGTTCTAGTTGCCGTATCTGCAGGGGCGGCCAGCGTAGGCTGGGGTACCGTGGGCGTCTCAGTGGGCGTCCCTGCTCTCGCTCCGGGCACGGGTGTCGCAGAGGGAATGGGCAACTCGACCAGTGGAAACGTGACCATCGCTCCCGTCAAGAGCAGGAGGAGGAAGAATAGGCCGACGAGGACTCGCCGCTTTTTCTTCTTAATCTCCTCCTCGTCCCGCAGATCACCCTCGAACATCACGACTCTCTCTTCGCCCAGTCGCGAGCCTGTTCGATCCACGACTCGACGTCTACCTGCTGCCAGGCCTTGACATCGAGCATGCGCCGGAGTTGATCGGGGTCGGCCTCAGCCAGTTGCTTATAAGAGCTGACTCCGGCATCGCGCAGCTTCCACTGATAGACAGGCCCGATGCCTTTGATCACTGTCATATTGTCCGGGTGTGTTTGCTGATAGGCCTCGAACTCGTCACGCAGGCTATCTAGCTGAGCGTCAAATTCCCCAAGTTGCGTCCGCAAATCAAGCACCTCTTGCTCACGCCGATGCAAGACGTCGGCCAGGGTTTTCGAGGCAGCTTCGCCACTCAGTTCGCCGGCGCCGATTCCCAGTGCCAGTGGCGTGTCTCCCCGCTGGCCTAGTTGCCACCGCAGTTCCCGATTCTTGCGATACGCTTCGTCGATGAGCCATTCGGTCACAAAGCCGACGATGGCTCCTGCGACGACCAGCAGCAGGCCGATGAACAGGTTCATCGAGGCACCTGCGCCGAATGCCCAGGCGATGATGAATCCGATAGCCAATCCCAAGACGACAAGGGCCAATCCAATTGCTGTCTTCATAGCTGGTCTCCTTTCCCCATTTTGGGTGTGTCTGAAGCGGATAAATCAGCTTATGGGCAGGTGGGAGACCTGTAGAGCGGGAGCAGCTTGGCGAATCGTCAATGCTGTACCGACTCACCAAGGCGGTCGCTCTACTGCTCTGCCACCACCGGCAATGTCAAGAGTGCATGAGGCACAACCAACACATCCAGATTCGCCCCCAGTTCGCGGGCTGCCAGTGCGAACGCCTCCTCCATCGTCGTGGCCGGGATCATCTTACAGGTTGCTACTACGTCAGGATTCTCGCTGCCCACGATGACCACTCTTGCCTGCTCCAAGACCTTGGCCATCACAAAGGCCCGCTGCTGACCCGGTGGGTAGCCGTGCTGGCGCGCATCATCCAGGATGGACTGAACGTCAGAGGCATTCCGCATGGCAGCCAAGAATCGCTGTTCGCCCACGCCGTCGCCGGCACCCTCCTCGCAGCGCGCCGGAATGATGAGAAAGCCACCGGGCCTGACCACCGGCGTCGGTGCAAAGAAGAGATAAGATGCTGCCCGGCTGGCCTGGTAGAGATTCGCGTCCTTGGGGAAACCCACCCCGCCAATGGCGACGTCGTACTGGTGGGGAATGGTCACCTCATAGATCGCACGGGCAAAGGCTACCAGTTGCTGGTGCGTCTCAACGGGCTCCCCTGCTTTCACGCACACAATTTGCTTCTCGTCATCCAGCACGACGTTGAGGATGAAGCGTAGCTTTGCGCGGCGCGCCGCCTCGGTGATCGCCTCATGGAAGGGATTTCCTTCGATGCGGCCGAGACGGGTGCCAGGGTGGTCAACGAAGGCTGGTCCATGGGTATGGGCAATGAGCGCTTCCCCTGCAGCTCCCACGGCGACTGTCTTGCGCCCGCCAGAGTAGCCAGCGTACTGGTGGGGTTCCACGATGCCGGTGGCTATTAGCAGATCTGCTTCCACAGCCGCGCGGTGGGCTGAGACAGGTACCCCGCCTGGGGTGACGCCCAGGTCGGCCAAAGCCTCAGGGTTTTGAGGTTCATTGTCGATGACGTGGTAACGATCTACCACTGCCTGACCCAGCTTGGCCACCTTTTCTTCCGACGTACTGGGCCGGTGCATGCCGATGCCGCATAGCAAGGTAATGTCCTCGTCGCGGACGCCTGCTGCTTCCAGTTCGGCGAGCAGTGGCGGCACCAACAGGTAGTCCGGGCTGGCACGGGTGATGTCGGTGAAGACGATGCAGGCCTTATCACCCGATTTGGCCAATTCTCGCACCGGTGGCGAATTGATCGGCTCGGCCAGCGCAGACAGCACCGTTGCCGGCACGTTTTTTATCGCCGGGAAGGACTTGGACACAGCCACAGAGCCAGCCATGCCCCTTGGCAATTCGAATGTCAGCGTCTCTTTGCTGTAAGGTACGGAGTAGGTCACCTCCGCGTTCATGCTCCCTGTCCTTTCAACCGCTGAAGCGACATCGGATGAGCATCCACAGCGCGGGCAGTCCATCTCGCCAGGGATTTAGCTTCCGTTCTACCCGCGGTGTGTAGGCGATGGGTACCTCTTTGATCCTGTGTCCCCGTCTCGCAATCTTGGCTGTGATCTCTGGCTCCAGGTCAAAACGATTGGCTCGCAGATCTAGACTTTGGGCTACCTTCAGCGGCATCATTTTGTAGCAGGTCTCCATGTCTTGAAGCTGAGTGCCGTATAGCAGGTTGGTGACCCGGGTAAGGAACCAATTGCCCCAACGACGAAACCAACTCTGGCCTGACAGGTCCCGGGCGCCGTAGACGATCTCTGCCTCGCCTCGCTCCAGCGGAGAGATCAAACGTACATACTCCTGCGGTTCGTACTCCAGATCGGCATCCTGGATGACTACAATGTCGCCGGTGGCAGCAGCCAGCGCGGTCCGCACTCCCGAGCCTTTG
>Ga0180437_10010385_pt1 | contig 11370 bp, 19 predicted proteins | sample SS_ome_4_FD_132410 | JGI IMG/M metagenome (GOLD analysis project Ga0180437, IMG submission 132410) | Hypersaline lake sediment archaeal communities from the Salton Sea, California, USA - SS_3_D_1 metaG | ecosystem: Environmental > Aquatic > Non-marine Saline and Alkaline > Hypersaline >... | reverse complement strand
GGTCTGTTTGGTAGTAATATCGCCCATATATGATATTGCTACTAGGCGACGAATGAAACGATCATAACGTGTAACCTTTTCAGTCGGTGCATAATGACTCGCTTTCAATAGTAACTCGTAGACCGATGGGACTGATTGAACTACTGCCATACTATAGTTCTCCCGCACTTGATAAATGATTAAAGGTGTTTTGAGGCTGTAACACAGGGTGAGAACCTTCCGCCTCTGGATACAATGATAATGCTTGATCAACGGTGTCAAACGAATCAACATACTGTTTAACGTCCTGTCCCGCTAGTACGCTATGAGATGGGTAAATGCCCCATGCATGAACTAATACACGACCATCACGAAATTCATACGTGATCTCAGTTGGCTTGTTGCCGTAAATTTCAATATCTTTTCTTACTTGTGCCATGATAATTTCTCCCGTTGGCTGATGAATATAAGATACACCCAATCAAACTTTATTGCAAGAACTTTTTATAATTATTTTTGTTGCGAACTATTCTCATCTAACTGGTCAGACCACCTATAATTTGAACCAAAAAAAACACCGTTACACTATGCTAAATGTAACGGTGCTATAAAAGGGGGGTGAGGGCGGATAACTAACCAACCACGGAGATCCCAACCACGAGACAAACCGCCCTCAAATTTTATTTATTGTTATAGTTATTAGGGTGAGGGCGGATAACTTAACCAACCACGGAGATCCCAACCACGAGACAATCCGCCCTCAAATTTTGTTACGTCAACTGTACAATTTTACCTGTTGGCGTTTCCATGATCTTAGTCAATTGTTCGGTGATCTCGCTTGGGGTATCTTTCATCGTACCGCCAAAACGTGGGGCGCAAGCGTCAAAACGTGGGTATTGATTGAAACGTTTTGAGACAAACATTTTGCCCTTAAATTCACCGTCTACATGAACTATAATGCAATGATTATCTGATTGCAACTTGAGAGTTTTTTCGTCTGCCGTGAATGGGTAAACAATAAATTGTGATTCTTTACGTGCTCTAGGCATTTTGAAGTTTACGTAATGTGCCATAACTAATCTCTCTCTGTTTGTTTGTTTGCTTAGTTGATGTAAACATTATATATTCACACCAACTATTAATCAAGTATTTTTTAGAATTATTTTATCCCAAACAATTCTTTTTGGCGTGGTGTGCCGTGTTCGCTTAAATATGCGCGAACTTCACGATCTACCATTGCCAGATCTTCGGGCTGAACTTGACCAAATAGGCGGTGAGTCTCTGGCAAATTGCCTAGTGTTTGAATACTGAAACCACGTCCTTTTACATCGTCACGAGTGATTTTTAAAACTCTGTTACCGTTGATGTCGTGTCCAACTTTCATGATTTTGCTCTCTCTGTTGTGTTCCTTAAGTTGATGTAATCAGTATACGCCTATTAAACTTTATTGCAAGGACTTTATACAATTATTTTTAAATTATTTTTGTTGAGAACTATTCTCATTTAACTGGTCAGACCACTCATTACCAATACATAAAAAAAAGGGCTTTCGCCCTTTCTTTGTTATTTTTCAATACGAACCAAGTTATTTTTTTCAATTACGTACTCGATAAGGCGATCAATTGTCTCTTGTGGTACTTCAAGATTATCAAATTTCTTTTGACCAAATCGCTTGACTTCTTCAATACATTGCTTAGTACCACTGAATGCAGTAGTTGATACAAAACCTCTTTCAACTGTTTGCGGTGTAACAGAAACCCAATAACCGCGTTTTTCCTCGGTGTATGAAAAGTAATTCATTCCGCCCTTAGAGTAAAACAGATCTACGTTTACACGATTCACTGATTCACCGTTAGATGATTTAACCGCAATGTTTGCTAGTGTACGTCTTGGTGTTGCCATGATATTTTCTCGCTCTGTGTTGGTTGATGTAACTAATATAACCCTAATCAAACTTTATTGCAAGGACTTTATACAATTTATTTTGTTGAGAATTATTATCGTTTAACTGATCAGACCACCTATGAATAGACCAAAAAAAAGGCTTGCATATGCAAGCCTTTTCATGATTAGATTGTCGGGAAATAGTGCTCAATTTCGGATACTTTTTGAGCAAATTCTACCGCACTTTGATTTCGTGGATCTGTATCTGTTTTGCTGTAGATCTTAAGTGCTTCGTGTAAATTGCACACGGTGCTTTGTTGTAGCGTGCGATGGTTTTCTACCAATGATTGTGCAATGCCTTCTTGAATGGCTTTCTGTGTGTCGTCATCCAGCACGTTAGACAAGTCGATCAAATTGTCGATCAACTCTTTTGCGCGTTCCTGTGTCTCGCGTAGTGCACGATTTTTTTGAATTGTATATTTTGTTTCTTCTGAAATTGCCATGATGTATTACTCCGTGTTGGTTGATGTGTACATAATACCAAATCACCGCTCACATGCAAGATATATTTTAGAAATATTTTCCCATAACACCACAAAATGTGATCTCCATCACAAATACACTTTGTATATATTTTTAACTCATTGATTACATTCAGGGTTTTTTTGTTGAGAATTATTCTCATTTAACTGGTCAGACCACATAAGAAAGTGCTTGCTTTTTGGGTGGATTTATGAGACGATAAAAGAGAGAATCCGAAGAACCTCCCTTTCGTTATGTTAACATCCTGTTAACATGGCTTAGAGTCGTGTTGCCTTAAATTCGATAGTGCGACCACCATCTTCAAACGAATACGTTGCTACGTGTTGGTTTATGTTACGGACTAAGCGTACCTTGTGTGCACGTGCGACTTTAGTCACTTTCGCTTCTTTAGAACACATAGTAAGCAGTGGACGACCTGTGCGAACTACTATGAGTTCACTACGTACTGTATCAATGAGTTTAGTAATTTGATTCTTACCAGTGATGACTTGATTTACTTTAGGCATGATTCACATCCTCCGTTGATGTGTGTCTCGTTGTTGATGTATACATTATTATATAAAGTAGAATATAAGTCAAGGAATATTTCTATACTTTTTGTTTATACGTCTGTTGGGCAATGATTGCAATTTGGATTCCATACAGCGGTTTATACTACATTGTGCTCGTAGAAGGGGTATCGATGCCTTTAATGTTAAACACCGTGGCTGGTGGATTATGTAGACTGTCAGCGGATGTTCCTACAATAGAAACTCTTTAAATTGGTATAGTACTTTACTAACAAGCGTTGACATAATAATTTATCATTCGTGGGTATATGCCATATTTATATGCCATATCGTGTTATGAGGTCGTGTGTCACGTGAGGATGTGATTCAAAAATGAGATTCAAAAATGAGATTGAAAAATGAGATTCAAAAATGAGATTGAAAAATGAGATTCAAAAATGGCATTTAGGTGGGTTATTTGAACGAGATAAACCCCTGAGATTATTCATCTCAAGGGCAATCCCATCAACAACACAGAGGTTACTACACACCAAGCATAGTGGTGGAAACAGTTAGAGCGTTACAGAGAGTAAGAGAAGTGACTACACACCGCCCTTTCGGGCGATGGTTTACGCCTATTTTCCTAACTGTTTCTACCAATATACTCGTTGTTTTATCTTTCTATGTCCTATGATGATATCATGAACACAGAAAGAGTCAACTATTTTTTAAGTTTTTAAGCAAGTTAATTTTGCTTTGCGTTCCCATGTGTGCGTATCCGCTTTCATTAGGTCGGCTAACTTAGATACCATACGAGGCGACAACTCACGAAATTGCGTTTGATATTCTCGGACAAATCGCATCAGTTCACTTTGTTGTGAATGTGTGAACCCATATCGATTCAACATACCCTCGTTTACTAGTAAATTTATCCGTGCCATCTTATCACGATCTGTCTTTAGATCCAAGTCCAAATAGTGACATCGAGATAGTAACGCTTCTATATGCAATGCTAGTCTACCAACAACGTTTTCGAACTTCACGTTTGTTAGAAAAATTATTGATCCCCTAAATTCAAATTCTTTATCAATGTTGGCTGATTGTAACACTTTACTTTCCTTCTGCCAAGATAATATTCTTAGTTTTGAACTATCTAATGCATGTTTCAGTAAGTTTAATGAATTCTCTTCGAATAATATATTATCACTATCATCGAAAATTGTTACCTGATTGGGCATGCGATTGTCCCATAAGATTTGATACAATCCAATTGTAGACGTTACGCCACGCACAAAGCGATATGAGAGGTTTTCTGGATATTTTGATACCTGACTACCTCTTTCGGCTTCCGCCTCTCTGGTGACCGCTGAGAGCGTTTCTTCAACGGTATAGGATTTGCCGCAACCCGGTGAACCTGATACAAGTAATCCGCGAATCGTTCCGGTAACACAATCAATTGTTAATTCTTCCAACGTATCAAATGCGTCTCTGATTCGTTGCATGTTGTTATCTTCTTCATTGACAGTAGTCATCAATGCAAAATCTTTGATTTCTCCATTAGGTGGAATGTCAATCCTTTTACCAAATTGATCGTAATATTCAATGTCGTCATAATTACATTTTACCGTGATAGGTATTCCCTTGATATCATCGTTGGACGAAACAATTACGTATCCCCCAAGTGCGCCAGAATTCCAAGGGACAACCAAATTATATGTCTTGCCTTTGAGCGACTGTAATTTATGTCGCCCTCGCAAGAACTTAACTGTTATTTGCATAGGGTGTCCTCGTTGTGTGTGTATTGAATATAACCCATCACCTCAATGAATACAACTGTTTTTTGTTGCGAATTATTATCATATGACTGGTCAGACCACCAGCGTTAGAATAAAAAAAAAGGGCTATTCGCCCTTTCCTATCTTACCCTAAGTAAGTGTAGTTACCCATACGCCACTTAACAGCACATGTACGACCATCGGTGGTGTTAAATGAGATAGTTGCTTCAAATTCAGACTTTGATGCGATACGACCACTACCCGCTTTAATTTTTGGGTTTGCACGGAAAGCGGTTGATTCTGCGTGTCTTACTACATTGCTTGGAACTGCCATAATGTTTCTCTCTTTATTTGTGTGTTTGTTTGTATGTGTGTACTATAGCAAACTTTAGGTGATTAGTCTATATTTTTCTTCATAGAATTGTGGGCATTTGTCACATCATACCCACTTCCAATACTAAACAACACTGATTCAATATCACGGTAGTTTAATACTGGGTTACATTCCATTTTATCTAAATCCAGTGTGGTGATCACCCCATAATCAATTGAATCATTGTATGCAGACCATTTATGATCTTCTTCAATTTTGCTAGTCTTTACTATATCTAAAAACTGTTGAATACGGCATGTATCATCATAATTTCTTTTTAAACGTACTAACGTCATTCTCTTAGGAAATTGTGTAAATGCACAGTAATCCATCACTACGGCAAACATAGGCGATTGATTCTCTATGATAATAACCTTTGTCTTTGGTGGTGTTACACGCTCTCTTGGGTACAATTTCATCACGGTTTTAGATGATTCACTTAATACCTTGTCAAACTCGTAGGCACTAAAGTAATTGTCACCTGATGTATTAAAACCTTTACCGTCATGATCCGTTGCGCCAAGTTCCATTAGATTGGCATGTAGTGTTAGGAACATATCAACTTTATGATACACCTTAACGCCCATGATATATTTGAATAATTGTTCAGTGTTGAAACATGATTCACCCGTATCTAGGAAACCTGATTCAAACATCGCTTGTACTACCGCACGATAAGGACGATAACCGAAATCTTTGTTTTCTGCGACTGATAGCGGTGCTTCGAGTGCTTTTGCAATAGCGTGGTCTTTACGTGAATATTCAGCGTATTCACTTTTAATTGACACTAATGATTCTATGCCACAATCAATTAAGTCTTTATTTAGGTGTTTCATAATCATCTCTCTCTCTGTGTTGGTATGTGTATAATATACAAAAAAGGCTCACCAATGGCAAGCCTTTTTTAGAAACTTTTTTAAGTTTATTTATTGGTTGTGCGCACTATCGCTTTTTTCAGATTCTTTTGAATATCGCTATCCAAATCAATAGAATACGCGATGACTGCGTTCATGCAGAGCGTGTCAGGATCACTAAATATTGACGTTGTTTTAAATCCGCCTAGATGTGCATTTTCCAACTCACATTTAGTATATAGTGCATCACCATTGACGTTTTCAGCATCGTTAAAGTCTTTATCACCACTAGTCGAACCAATACGAACATTGTGTGAAAAGTCTTGTGCTAGTTCACGATCTAGTTTACCTAGTTTCGTTACATGCAATGCGCCACCAATTTGTTTACCATCATATGTGCCATCTGATACATAAGAAATTGCTTCCCATAAATCATCTGCCCATAGAATAGGGTTTTTACCGTAGTCCGAATCTTCTTTGACAAAGTTTGCCCAAGTGATTGCACTACCCGAATCAGCCACTAATACAATGTATACGTCTTTGTCACCTTCGTAATCAGCAGGATCAGTAAAATCACTTTTTTCATTAACAAAGTGATATATTGCTTCTTGTCCTATTGGTTTACTTCGGTAAGCACGATTAGGCGGTGTTACATTGAGTGAATCTTCTTGAGCAAAAAATACATCGGCTTTTCCCTCATCAAATAATTCAATGTTATGACCTGAACCATTTGTAACCATTACAGTTACTTCGGTATTACCGTTCGATAAGTCCTCAATCTTTGCGCCAATTTCTGTGCCACGTGTATTATATCCGCCACCCTCGCCACCTGTAGCGATTGATAATTCATTTGCGCCAACGCCAAATACTAATGATGCGCTGATAGCGGCAACTGTTACTGTGTTCATAGGTGTACCTCCAGTTTATGATGTTTGTACTATAGCAAACTTTAGGTGATTAGTCAAGATTAAGACATTAACAAATTACCATGATCATAATTTACAATCACCTTTTCGCGTGTTAATTGCATGAAAACAACTTGTGCTCTGTCACCATCACCGTCTTTGCGTAGCACCGTTGGGGCTGACAAATTAACATGTTTATTATGCATTTTCGCTAACTCCCCTGCTTTCGCTATTAAAATTGTATTCATAGGTATTACCATAATACTTTCTCCCTTTATCACATCCATTCTTCCATATTTATTTTTACACTATAACAAAATCCTTTTATTATACAAATATTTTTTTTGTTGAGAGTCTTTATCATTTAACTGGTCAGACCACTAGGGTGGATAGAACTAGGGCTTTCGCCCTAGTTGGTTACATATTGGTCAATGTATATATCATCTTTCGGGTAGTGTGCCAGTTGACCATCGTTATAAACATATGGTTCAAATAATTGAATATGCACTTCACGTCCGTACATTTCTTCCATCTTCCGTTCTTTTACCAATGTATAAAAACGGTCTTTCGCATAACGTAGGCTTTTCTTACCTATAAACACATCTTCTATTCGGTCTTCAATGCGGTCTGCAATGTTACCTTTTTTAGTGTGGTTGATTGTCCATGCGCGAACTTTAAATATTTTAACGGTAGCCATAATGAATCTCTCAATGTCTTTGTGTATAAATCTAATATACACTGTTTGTGCGTTAATGTCAATGATTTATAGAAATTATTTTTCGTATGAAAATACTTTTTTTCGTTTAAAATCACGTCCACGGGTGGCAACTTTTATTTCTTGTGGCGTAGATACAGTAACCATCATTTCTGCTTGAACCTTTGGTAATAATCGTTCTATCTCATTGCGTGCCTGTAAACGATAGTAAGCGGGTTTATGTAAGTGTAGTTTACCTTTCGCCTTGTAACGTTCCTCAATGAGTACCGTCACTTCATCAACCGCTTCAATCAATGGTTGGTCTTCTTCAATTGTTTTACGTAAGATCTGACGTACTTGTTCAGCATGCGTGATTTTACCTTTACGCTGATAAATGGGTTTGCGTTCTTCACCATCCAAGTTAGTACTTAACATCTGCGCTTCTTCTGCGACTTGTAATCTGTATGCTTCTAATACTTTATCTTTCACTGAAAAATAAGCACGTTTAGCGTTAGACGGTTTAGCATAATCCACGTTAGCCACGACTAAACCAATCACCAAATCATCTTGCTCATTTTGCACTAACTTAATGTTTTCTTTGATAATTGCCTTGACTTCATCAATTTTTGTTGGGGTTTGTACTTTCATTTTAAGTACCTCTTGTCTGTTTGAGTATGTTTCTATAATACACCAACCACTTTTTTTTACAACCTTTTTAGAAAAATAATTGCACAAAAAAAGGGTTAACATAATGTTAACCCCCTTTATATAATTTGTCAATATTAACTGGCTTGCTGGTAAACCGCCTCGCCATTGCTGAAACGTCCCACTTGAACGTACTCAGCAAATTCCTTCATGAAGTTTTCATGAATGGTATTACACCAGTTTTCAGCCATGTTTGCTTTGCGTAGATTATCAAGGTAATAACAATCGTAATCCTCTCCTTTGTGACGTAACCAAATGTTAGCACAACCGCAATACTCTGATACGCCTATTTGAGCAAAGTCATTCTCAAGCAATACCAGATCTTCTCTACCTGCCCACTTGTTATCTTTGGATACATCAATTAGTGATTTCCATCGTGCCTGTGCTCGGTCAACAATATCCATTTTGAAATCTTCCCATGCCATATAACATAAATCTTGGTCGAATTCATCCCCGTATGATTCAGATTCTTCATCCCATTCATACCCCATTTGACATACGTTAACAAATGCTTGTGAAACTGTTTGATTTGGTGTGCTTACTGAACGTCCCATTTGGTGTACTCTCTCTGTTAGTTGATAATAACATAATACCCTTTATAGAATTATCTGTCAACAACTTTATAGAATTAAATTGAGTAAGCGATATATTGTGATGCTTCATGTATGATTGGTGGTTGGGCATCATTCATAAATGCGAACAAATCAAACTCGGCTTTATCTAAACTGTTATATTGTCCTGACACTACCCAGAATTCACATACTTTCGCCTTTTTATTGACGCGCTTGTGTAGTATATCAAACTTACCGTCTTGCTCTCTAATGATATAAAAAGGCGGATAGTGTGTATTATGATCAATGTATACATCTGTTACCTCTGAAATCTTCACACGCTCATCTTTAACCGTGATCTGTTGAAAATATAACTTCGCATCATCAATACAATTTGCCCAAATATCATAAAAAACGGTACGTTTTTTGCCGTTAGTCTCAGTAATAATTCCTTTAACTGAATATAACATGTCAATTTCCCTCTCTATGTTTTGACTTCCGCACGATAACAATAACATAACAATTAGTCAACCATTATTTTGTTGAGAATTATTCTCATATAACTGGTCAGACCACTATCACCCAAATAAAGAAAAAGGGCTTTCGCCCTTTTCCTTGTTTACAGTCCGTCTAACATTTCGTCTAGGCGTTCTTGTGATACTTCTTCGCCTTGTCCTTTACCGCCTACATATTGGTTAATATGTTTGCTAGTAGTGGTAGAGTGAAATACATCGGTACGAATGTAACCCTCACCAGATACAAAACCCGCAACAGGCGTGCCGTAGTGAGTCATGATTTCGTTATGGTTTGACAACTCAAAGATAACAACTTCTTTAACTGCGTTACCGCGTGCATTAGTAAGTGAACGTGTTTTCATAATCTATCTCTCTATAGTTAAGTGTGTGTGTTGTTTCAATACCTATATATTACCACTTTATAGAATCATTGCAAGCACTTTATATAACTTTTTTAATTTAATTTCCCTCCAGTGGTCTGACCAGTTAAATGATAAATATTATCATCTTAATAAGTACGGTTTTAATCATGGATGAAATATATAATTACTTAACATTTGGCATATGGGATAATGACGCACTAGGTTACTTTAACTATGATAGGTATCATGGTTTTGTGTATAGAATCACAGAGAAAGAAACAGGACGATTTTACATAGGTAAGAAAGAGTTTAAAAACTGGAAAACTTACACAAGTTCTAGTGCGGTAGTGAATCAATTAATCAAAGAGAATGGTTTTGATGCGTTCACATTTGAGATGATCGAATTGTATAAGAATGAAAAAGATATGATCATAGGTGAACGTAGTAGGATCAATAAAGAAAAGGTGCTCAATGAGCACCTTTTAATAAATCTTAACTAACTACACGAATCTTAGGCGGTGCGGTTTCTCCATCGCCTCTAGTGTATGACTTAATGAATGTACGTCCTTTAATGGTACGTTTACCACTACGATCCAATCCGTATGATTCAGGATTAACCAATTTACGCCAATGCGCCATAACGGTTGAGATCCTTAAGTGGCGTACATATTGACCGTCTTCTGTCTTTGGTTGTGGGTTATTAGCAGGAGTAAATTTTTTAGATTTATCGGTTACATAGATAATATTACTTGGCTTGTAAACCTTTTTCTTGTTATCTTTGTTGCGGTAAGTCAATTTACCACTACAACGAATTTGCCCCATATATTGTTTGTTCATACGCTCAATATATAAGTTAACCATTTGTATTAGTTCAGGGTAAACGGCTTGTTGCGGATCATCGTGTTTTACCCAAATTGATTGATAGATATGTCTACCATCTACGGTCATACGCATACGTAGACCGAAATTGTAAACATTAGGCGCAACTTCTTCACAATAGATTGCAGACATACACACATCATGTTCGTCAGTTCTACGCCCTTGAGATATGAAATGCCCCTCTACCTCTATGGTGAACTTAGGAAAAGGGGGAGCAAGGATCACTTCACTTTCAGACTTAGGCATTTCAACGGCTGATTTACCCCAAAATTTAAAAACAAAAGGATGAACTTCGCTCATATCAAGTTCAAGTTCTTTAGCAAGTGCTAATGCTTCTAATTTCATTACACCCACCCTGAATAAAACTGTTCAAATTCTTCACGGGTTTCGATTACGGCAATTGTATCTAAACCATCCGCAATTTCCCATATAACCCAAGGGCTATTAGTTTCTTCGCTTACTTGTTCTTTCATCTTCCATGCTTCCAATGGATCATCAAACAAGTGATAGGTGCGAGTATCAATATCACTTTGCAATGCTTTAGTGAGTTTCTTTGCGCCTTTTGGTGCAATCATCATAAGACATGATTGAACTTCAATCATTGGAATATCTATTGTGTCTGTCATGGTGTCTCTCCCTTGAGTTGATATACACATAATACCACATACATAGATGAACACAAGCACTTTATACAAATTATTTTGTTGAGAATTATTCTCATATAACTGGTCAGACCACCAGCCATTGGTGCAAAAAAAATGACCACGTTTGTGGTCATTTTTGCTAGTTTGGCAGTTACGCTTTTTGCTTTTTCAACATAGCGGATGCTTGAAGTAGATCTTCGATTGATAGACCTTTTTCTT
>Ga0180437_10010384_pt1 | contig 11370 bp, 3 predicted proteins | sample SS_ome_4_FD_132410 | JGI IMG/M metagenome (GOLD analysis project Ga0180437, IMG submission 132410) | Hypersaline lake sediment archaeal communities from the Salton Sea, California, USA - SS_3_D_1 metaG | ecosystem: Environmental > Aquatic > Non-marine Saline and Alkaline > Hypersaline > Sediment... | reverse complement strand
CTATCCCTACCAGCGGGGCCGGGAACCGACGGTGGTGATGACCGCCGAGGCCCTGCTGTGCCGCCAGTATCTCGGCTGGCCGCACGACGACTCCCGGCTGCTCGACGGCGTCGACTGGATCACCCGGCCGGAAAACCTCGTCAACTACGACAGAAACCGCAACGTCTACTGCTGGTACTACGCCACGCAGGTCGCCCACCACATGGGCGATCCGTATTGGAAGCGGTGGAACGAGGTGATGCGGCAGGAGCTGCCTGAGCACCAGGTAAAAGGCGGCCGCGAGGCGGGCAGTTGGGACCCCATCCAGCCCACCCGTGACGAGTGGGAATCGCACGGCGGCCGCCTCTACGTGACCTGCCTGTCGATCTACATGCTCGAGGTCTACTACCGCCACATGCCGATCTACTCGAACCCGTTCACGTTCATGCAGATGCGGTAGCGTTTCGCACTCGGTCGATCGCAGGGCGACGCTCGACTAGAACTCTCGCGGCCCGCCCGACTCCTCCGGCGGTGCGACCTTTGCCGGCGTCGGACTGGCGGTTGCGCCGGCCCCACGTCTCTTGCCTTCGCCGGGCGCGACGAGGATCGAGACGGCCTGTTTGACGGCCGGCGACGGTTGGGCTTGCAGGGTAAGCCTTGCGTCGGCCGACGGCTCGGTGGGGGCAAGCGTCGGAACCTTCGGCCCGGCGAGCGGAAGCGGCGGAGCCACGCCCCGCATTCGGTCGGGCGACTGCCGCGGCGGGGCCAGCGTGGGCACCCGTTGGACCATCTGCGGCTCGGGCGCCGGCGGCGCAGGCCACCTTCGGAAGAACCGCCGGGAAGGCGGCTGCTGCGGCTGGGCGCCGGCCGCGGCGTGCGGCGAGGCGGGTGTTGGCGGCGCCTGGCCGGCGAACGGATCGTTCTGTGGGGTCAATGCCCCGTCCACCGCCGGGGCCTCCGCGCGGGCGCGGAACCTCGCCTGGACGTTGCCCACCGCTCGCTGGATCAGGGGAAACCGCCCGCCCGCCGCCAACGTCGCTTCGGCAGAAATGCCAAGACACAACAGGCCGGCAGCAGCCAGGACGGGAATCTTCATGCCGTTCATCGACTGGCTCCTCATCGACGCAAAGTGATGGGCGTAAGGCCAGCTAAAACTCCCGCGGAGCAGCCTCCGGCAGCGGCGCGGGGACCGCCTCGGGCGCGGGCGAGCTTGCCGGCGGCACGGCGGGGCCTACTTCCCGCGGGAGCGTCGGCGACGCCGACGGCCGCAGGTCGGACTGGTAAAAAGGCCGGTAGATGTAGCTGTTCGGCCCCTTCGCGATGATCTGGTGTCCCAACGGCTGCGGCACGCGGTTGAAGTAGGGGTAGCCGTAGATATCGCCCGGCACAAAGGCCCAGGGCTCGAATACGGGGTAGTGGGAATAATGTCGATACGCGCGGCTCGGACCGAGGATCGGCGGCGCCCGCCAGCGGGGACCGGCGTAAGCGGCTTCCAGCCCCGGCGGATACGGCCAGTGACCGGGCAGGCTGTAGTACCAGGCGAGCGAATCCTGGACTGCGAGCTGCCGGCCGATCGCCTGCTGCCGCTCGGCCTCGCCGCGGAGTTGGGCGTCGCGGCCGGCGTCGAGCGGTCCATAAGAATCGGGAAACTGCGGCAGGACCATCTCCGGCAGAGGGCCCCCAACCGCCGGGGGCCTAGGCACCTCTTCCTGACCGGACGCCGACCCAAAGACCCCCGCCACAGCCAGCCCCCAGCAGAAGGCCCCAACCGCCGCGGCTCTAGCAACGCTCATCTTCTTCCTCTCCGAATTGGCTGCCCGAATTAAAGGCTATCGCGCGACCACCGTTCGGGCAAGAAAATTTGGCCGCTCGGGGGGCCGACGAGCACCTGCGTGAGCCGATGAGACCCAGCCCGGAACACTCATGCGGCCGGCAACCGGGCAGCGGCGCGCCGCCCACCGGCGCGAAGCGCAAGCGAGTGCAAATCCTTATGTGGCAATCGCTTGCGCTTCGGGTTTGCATTTGGGCGATGAATGAGCCGGGCTAGCCGGGATCATTCATCGCTGCGGGCGGCTCCGCCTGCCGCCAGTCGGCGGTGAGCCAGAGGATGAGCGTGCCGTCGCGGCTGCCGGTGAGGGCGGTGCGGCCGTCGGGCGAAAAGGCGACGGCGGTGACCTCTCGAGAATGCCCGGCCAGCGTGAGAATCTCCTTGCCCGTCCCGGCGTCCCAGACCTTGGCCGTCGTGTCCTGGCTGCCGGTGACGACCCGCGTCCGATCGGGCGAGAAGCCGACGGAGAGGACGCTTCCGGTGTGTCCCGCGAGGCTGAAGGGCAACTCCTCGCCCGATGCGGCATCCCAGATTTTGGCCGTGTTGTCTTCGCTTCCGGTGATCACGCGGCTAGCGTCGGCGGAGAAGGCCGCCGAAAGCACCGCCTGCTGGTGCCCCTTGAGCACGTGCACGAGCCGGCCCGTCTGGGCGTCCCAGATTCGGGCCGTCTTGTCGTCGCTTGCCGTGAGCACCTGCTTTCCGTCGCGAGAGAACTCGGCGCTGCGGACTTGCTGCTCGTGCCCGATGAACTCGCGGAGCATCTTGCCGGTTGCGGCGTCCCACAGCCTGACCGTTCGATCGTCGCTGGCGGTGAGCACCTTGCCGCCGTCGGGCGAGAAGACGGCGTCGTTGATGAACTGGGAGTGCTCGGCTTCGAGTTTCAGCACCGCCTGGCCGGTCGCAGCGCTCCAGATCCGGGCCGTGCGGTCCCAACTGCTCGTGACGACGCGTTTTCCGTCGGGTGAGAAATGGGCCGAGGCGACGGACCCGTGCGGCGAGAACCGCATCAATTGCCTCCCCGAAACGGCGTCCCAGAGATGGGCGTCGCTGCCGCCGACGGTAACGAGGTACCGGCCGTCGGGCGAGAACTCGGCCGACCAGACCAGATCGCCGCTTGCCGAGAGATCCACAAGCGGCGCCTCGGGTCGGCCGGGCGGAGTGATCTGGCTTCCCGCTTCCAGGTCCCACAGCCGAACGGTATTGTCGGCAGCGGCGGTCAGCGCGTAGCGGCCATCGGGAGAAAAGGCGGCCCGATGGATCATTTCCCCGTCGCCGCCGAGCGTGCCGACCGCCGTCGCCGTCTCGACGTCCCACAAGCGGACGACCTGATCGGCGCACGTGGTCAGCGCCTGGCGGCCGTCGGGGCTGACGGCCACCGACGTGACGGCGTCGGGATGCTTCAGGACCAGGTCGAGGCGCTCGCCGCCCTCGGCCGCGTCCCACTGGCCGACCGTGTTGTCGAGGCTGGCGGTGAGGATGCGGCTGCCGTCGGGCAGGAAAGCGGCGTCGGTGATGCCGCGGGAGTGTCCCTCCGCCAGCCAATTCTGTTCGCCGCTCTCGGCGTCCCACAGCCGGCACTGGCCTTTGCGATCGCCGGTGAAGAAGAACTTGCCGTCGGGTGAGACGGCCACGGCACTGACTTCCAGGCGGTGCCCTTCGAGCGTTCGCAGCAACTGGCCGGTCTGGGCGTCCCAGAGTTTGGCCGTTTGCGCGTCGCTGCCGGTGAGAATCCACCTGCCGTCCGGGGAAAGCGCCAAGGCCGCACTGGGGCCGGTCCTTTCGAGCGCGATGAGCTGGGTGCCGCTGGCCACGTCCCAGATCCTGGTGGTGTTGTCCACGGCGGCGGTAATCAGCCGCTTGCCGTCGGGGGTAAAGAGGGCGGCCGATGCCAGGAATTCGTGCCCCTCGCGAAACAAGCGGATCTCCTTGCCCGTCCTGAAGTCCCACGTCTTCGCCGTGCGATCGCGGCTGGCGGTGATGATCTGGCGGCCGTCGGGCGAGAAGGCGGCGCCGAGGATGGCGTCCGTGTGACCTTCCAAGACGCGGCCGCGAAAGACGCGGACTTCCTCGTAGCCGGCCAGATCCCAGATCTTTGCCTGGTGGTCGTGGCTGCCGGAAAGGACGTGGCGTCCGTCGGGCGCGAAGCGGCAGGAGCGGACCTGCCCGCCGTGGCCGCGGATCACCTTGAGCGGCTTCCGCGTCGCCACGTCCCAGACGCGAACGGTGTTGTCCTCGCCGCCGCTGAGCAGCAACTGGCCGTCGGCAGAGAACTCGACGGAGCGGACGCCGCCGGTGTGCCCGTCGAAGGTCTCAAACGGTTGCGGCGGGCTTTCCCGGTCGTTGGTGAGCACGTCGTAGTCGAAGGGCTGGAGCTGATCCGGCCGGAAAATCAGCACGCGCTTGTCGTAGCCGCCGGTCGCCACGCGCCGGCCGTCGGGGGAGAAAGCGGCCGCGTAGACCGGCCCGGCGTGGGAGCGGAACGGCGGGTCCGGCCGGCCGGTCGCAACCGACCAGACGATCGCCGAGCCGTCCTGGCTGGCAGTGACGATCCGCTCTTCGTCCGGCGAAAAGGCGGCCTCCCAGACCCACCACTCGTGCCCTACAAATACCTTCGACTCGCCGGTTTCGAGGTCCCAGAGCCGCGCGGTGTTGTCGTAAGAGCTGGTCAGGAGCCGCCGGCCGTCGCGGGAGTAGGCCAGGCTGAGCACGGCGTCGCCGTGCCCCCGCAGCGACCGGACGAGACTGCCGCTCTGGGCGTCCCAGATCTTGACGTAGTCCGGGTTGCTGTTGCCGCCGGTCGCCAGGCGGGTGCCGTCGGGTGAGAAGGCCGCCGCGAAGACATATTGGCCCCCGCTGGGAATGCTCGCCAACTGCCGCCCCGACGCGGTGTCCCAGATCCGCACCGTGCCGCCCCAGCCGGCGGTGACAAAGCGGCCGCCGTCGGGCGAGAAGGCCACGGCGTCGACGGGCTGCCCCGCGTCAAACGCCCGCACGTCCTGCGTGCAAAGGTGCATCAGCCGCCCCCACTCCCAGTCTCGCAGGTGCGGCGGGCAGCCATGGAGCAGCTCGATTGCGCGGTCAAACGCGTTCTCTTCGATCTTGGCGGCGGCCAGGCCGATGCGAGCGACGTAGGCCTCATATTCTTCCTGCTTCTGGGCCGCCACCGCTTTGGCTCTCTCGTCGTCGGCGATCTCCTTTTGGGCAATTGCCTCTTGGCGCTGCGTTTCGGCGTCCTTTTGGGCGGCGATCGCCTTGGTTCTCTCGTCGTCGGCGATTTCCTTCTGATCGATCGCCTCTTGGCGCTGCGTTTCGGCGTCCTTTTGGGCGGCGATCGCCTTGGTTCTCTCGTCGTCGGCAATTTCCTTCTGGTCGATCGCTTCCTGGCGCTGTGTTTCCGCCTCCTTTTGGGCGGCCACTGCCTTGGCCCGCTCCGTGTCGGCGATCTGCTTCTGGGCGCGGATCCAGAAGAAGGCCACGGTGATCACCACGAACAAGGTCACCGCCAGGGTCGCCCCCACGCGCTTGGCGGCTTTCAGGCGTTTCTGGCGGGCGTCGCGCTCGAGCTGCGCCTCGCGGATGCGGCCGAGAAGTTCGGCATGCTCGGGATCGTCGCCGCGGAGCAACGAGGCTGCCAGGTCGTAGTCGCCCTTTTTCAACGCCGTCGCCGCGTAGGCCAGGCTGGCTGCCGACACGCCGGCGCTTGCGCGGGCGTTGCCGTCCCAAAGCGCCAGCGCCTCCTGGTAGCCGAACAGCGCCCGCGCGTACGTCTCGTAGTTCGCCGTCTTTTCGGCGGTTTTGAGGTCATCCTCGGCTCGGACGGCAAGCGAGATGCTTTCGGTGTGGGACTGGTATTGCCGGATGGCATTCTGGAAGTCGCCCACGCTGGGATAGCGTTCCTCCGGCTGCGTGGCCATGGCCCCTAGCGCGACGTCGAGCAGTTCGCCTTTCTTTTCGGTGGGTTGGATTTCGTTCTTGGCAGCGGCAAAAAGGCATTCCATCACGCTTTTGCCCCTATGCGGCGGCTTGCCGGCGATGATTTCGTAGAGCATCGCCCCCAGCAGGTAAATGTCGCTGGCAAGCCCGACCCGCTCGATCGGCCCGGAAGCCATTTCCGGCGCCATGTAGGCGGGCGTTCCCCCCATGCCGGTGTTCCGCGAGGAGCTGGCAAGGGAGAATGCCAGCCCCCAGTCCATCAAGAGCACCTCGCCGAAATTGCCGAGCATCACGTTTTCGGGCTTGAGGTCGCGGTGGGCGACGCCCCGCGAATGGGCAAAGGCCACGGCATCGGCGACTTTCATCAAGATCTCCAGGTTCTCCTGGAGCGATTTAATGTGAATCACCGTGTCCCAGGGCGTGCCCTGGACCCGCTTCATGGCGTAAAACAGCGCGCCTGCCTCGTTCCGGCCGAGGTCGTAGATGGGAACGATGTTGGGGTGTTCAAGATCGCCGGTGACGATGGCCTCGGAGAGGAATTTCGCCCGCTCCTCGCGCTCTCCCTTGCCCGCCGTCTTGAGCATCTTGACGGCGACGGTGCGGTCGATCGAGGCCTGGCGGGCGGCGTAGACGACACCCATGCCGCCCTCGCCGAGCCTGTTGATCAGCTCGTAATCGGCGCCGGCCAGGCGGCCTTTCTTGGCCTCCCGCACGACTTTCGGCTGGATCACCAGGTCGCCCGACGTCTCGACCGAAAGCGCCGCGGCCTTGATCGAGGTCTTTGGCGTCGTGTTCGGCTGGAACTTGCCGGACCACAAGATCGAGACCCTCTCGACCTCTCCCGGCGGCAGGGCACTCGAGTCGAGCGTCTGGGCGATGCCGCGGTCGTCTGCCGTCCCGGCGTCTTCGCCGGGCAGCGGCCCCAGGGAGACCCCGCCCGAGTCCAACGTCTCCGCCACCTGCCGATCCTCGGACGCCTGCCGATCGGCCTCTGCCAGGTCGAACGTCTCGGCAACCCGCCGGTCGTCGGCCGTGCCCTTGCCCGGGTCCTTCGGCGGCAGCGCGGGCGGGGTGCTGGTGTCAACCGTCTGGGCGAAAGGCCGCGCGTCGGCCGTCTTTCTGCTCTCGTCTTCTTGCTCTTCGTGCGGAGTCGCGGTCTGGTCGGACGTCTCCAGGATCGCGGAATCCGGCGGCGGCGGTGGGCCGGGCGGAAGCTCTCGCCCGCAGTGGGGGCACTTCCCCGATTGAAGCTCCGCCTCGCTCAGACCAACGCTGCAAAACGGGCACGTTTGCATGATAATTCTCCGCCAGAGGCGAAACGGTTCATTTTCAACGCGTACGCCTTTGGCTTGCGTTTGAACGACTCACTTCTGACCGCAGCAGTCTTCGCAGCCGGGCGGCCTTGCTGAACGAGGTTTCAGTCGCTTCTTCCAGGGTCTTGTCTACGCTCTTTTGCCACCGGGCCTGCGAGAACGACGCGACCAGGCCGGCCGCGGCGGCCGCCATCCAGGACCCCCGCAAGCCCCACTGCGCTATCCCTACCTCTTGGCCATCCTCCCAGGGGCCGTCGTCCGCCGCGTCGTCGGCGGGGGGCGTCTGGTCCGCTTCCGATCCGACCGGGTTGGCCTCGGGGACCGTCTGGGCGGCGTCACCGCCTACGCTGCCCTCCGCAGCGGGATCCGATCCCCGGCCCGGCTCGCGGACCGGCTCGCCGAAGGAGTCGCCGAATTTGTAGAATTCGATCAGCTTCCGTACCGGGAACCCCGGCTCTTCCAGGTAGATCCGGTAGAGCCCATTCGGCAACTCCTTTTCCCGGAATCTCTGGAAAAGGCCGACCAGGTCGAGCAGGGCGTCGCTCGCCAGGAGCTCCCACTCACCCTCGGTTCCGTCCGGACTGACCTTGACCAGATACAGCTTCCTCGCCTGTTCGACGGCCGTTTCGCCAAACACCTGCAACTCTTCCAGCTGCGTGCGTTGAAGTTGCGGCGCCGTGCGGGTCTCCGGGACGACGGCCATCCTTGTCTCGCTGAAGATCGCCTGCGGCTTCTCGAACTGCATCGGCATGAATCCCGGCGGGATCTCCTCGTCGGCCACGCTCGTGGCGACGCTGTCGCTTGTGCGATTCAAATCGATCCCCAGGCTGTCGAACAGTTCGATGTTGGGGTCGTTGGTGACCCACACGGTGGCCACGACCTCCAGCGAGACGGTGACCAGGTGGTCGACCGGATAATTCCGCGTCACCAGCACCTCCACGGGACCGGTGCCGTCGCCGGGCGTGCGGCTCAACGTGTACTCGGAGGTTGACTCCCCGACGTGCACTTCGAGCGTGTCGCCGGCGGTCAAGGGGACGTTGCCGGGGAGGTTCGTCATGTCGACGACCGTTACTTCCCCGTCATCCCAAATGACCAAGAGAACAAAGTTCGCGCCCAGCTCGAGGTTGTCGCCCTCGGCGGGGATGCCGCCGATGGTGCCGTAGAGCTCCTGCACGCGGTCGCCCGGCACGATGGTTTTGTCGGGATCCAGTTCGCCGATTCTCAACAGCGGCGGCGCGTTGGTCACGCGGCCGTCGGCGCTTTCGAGGACGGCCTCGTTTTCAATCGAGATCAGGCCGCCGGCCTCGATCGTGATGCGGCTGCCGACGACCTCCGATTGGTCGAGCGGCAGGCCGGGGATGCGGCGGATCGTAACGTCTCCGTCCGCCGTGAACGTGATCGGCCCGGCCGCCCGGACCACGCCGTCCTGGGTGGTAATGCTCTCGGACGAGACGACGGCCAGGGCGCCGACGTCGGCGCCGACCAGCACGGTGGACGAGCTTTCCGTGATGGTCGCGTCTGAGCCGGCCAGCTCCAGGGTGCCGAAATTGGCGGCGAAAGCGTCGTCGTCGCCGAGCACGATCGGGCCGCTGCCGGAGTCGAACACGGCCCGCCCGGCCACTGCCACGTCGCCCTCGTCCGTGATCGATCCATTCGAGACCAGCGTGAAATCGACCACGTCGACGCTCACCAGCACGGTGGGCGAGTCCTCGTGGATCGTCACCCCCGCGGCGAAAAGATCGAGGCTGCCGAAGTTGGCCGTTTCCGAAGGAGCTTCGCCCAGGGTGATGTCGAAGCGAACCGCGCCGTCGAAAGCGGCAAGGATCGCCGGCCCGCCGACGGCGACGTCGCCGCTGTCGGTGATCGCCCCGGCCGACCGTAGCTCCAGCGTGGCCGCGTCCACCCAGACGAGCTCGGTCGCCGAGTCCTCGCCGACAAACACCTGGCCGCCCGTCAGGCCGAGGGCGCCGAAGTTGGTCGCGTCGGACGCGCCGCTATCGCCGAGCGTGATCGCCCCGGCCGCGCGGAAGGCGGCCAGGCCGCCGACGTCGAGCTGCGATTGGGGCGTGTCGCCGATCGCCGCACTGGTCGACGCGGCGGTCAGTGTTCCGGTGGTGCGGACGATGGCCAGGGTGACGTCTTCGTCGGCGCGAAGCTCGACATTGCCGCTTGCAGCGTCGATCCGTGCGCCCTCGGCCATCGTCAAAGCGCCGCCGGCGGCGTTTGCATCTCCGTCCGCGTCGGCCACCAGCAGGACGTCGCCGCTGCCGGAGGCAATTGCCGCCGCCGCGCTCAAGAGCACGTCGTCTGCGGCCGCGAGCGTGACCGATCCTCCATTGCTCGTGATCACGCTTTCCAGGGTCACCGTGTGGTTGTGCACGTCGATTCCGACCGCCGGCGAGTTGGTGTTCACCGCGGCGCGGAACAAGGTGGTTCCCGTTCCCGTGTTCTGTGTAACACTCTCCGCGTCGACCGGAGCGTCGAACGTCACGTTGTGGGCGTCGGTGACCAGCAGGTCGCCCAGCGGCTGAAGGCCTCCAAGCGGCGCGACAAGGTGAACGTCGTTCTCGCCCGCGTCCAGAGTAAACCCGTTTGTCTCGCCGGCCTGGCTGTCAACCGGCGTGAAGATCGTGAACGTGAACCCGGCTCCCGGCAGGTGGCCCGGCCCGTCCAAATCGAGGATCGTATCGCTGCCGAGCGTCACGGGGCCGTTGAGCCGAACGTTGTCGTTGGTGGTGCTCACGAGGATCGTCCCGCTGCCGCCGTTGAAGACGATGCCGGCGGCGATCGCGCCCTCGCTGCCCAGCTCCATCGCGTATGGCGAATCGTCGCCGACCAGTATTACGGCCGACACGGGCCCGCTCGTGGCGGTCACCTCGTCGGCGCCGCCGAACGTCACGCGCTGGGCGCGGGTGACGACCAAGCGCCCCAGCTCGCCGCCGGGCGCCGCGCCGACGTCGGCGTTGAAAACGACCTCGCCGCTGCCGGCGTGGAGCACCAGGGCGTTGGCCTCGGTGACCCCGGCAAGAGACTGACTGTCGATCGTGGTGCCGACGAGGAAGCGGATGTCGCCAACGCCGGCCCCGGTGTCGAACGTGACGTCCTCGGTGAGCACCAGCGGGCCGGAGAAAGTAACGTGGTCGTCGGTCGTCGTGACCGAGCCGCCGGTGATCACGGCGCCCGTGCCGTTCTGCAGGAACTCGCCGTCCAGGAGGACGTCGGCAACGTCGGCGATCACCAGCGGTCCGGCGTTGGTAATCGTCAGCCGGTCGAGGGGCCTGCTCGAACCGACGGCTGCGTGGAACTCGACCGTTGCGGCAGGATTTACGGTCGCCACGGCAAGGTCTCGCGGGCCGACCATGTCGCTGTCCACGGTGCTCCTGAAGACGATTCCAGCCATGCCGGTGTGCCGAAGCGTGACGTCGCCCGTCAGGATGACGGCATCGTCGAAAGTCATCGCGCCGACGGAGGTGGTCACGTCGGCGGCCAGCTCGGTCGTGCCGCCGCCGTCGGTGGTGAGGCTGTCGATCGGCACGGTGCCGACCGCGCCGAGCAGCCGCGTCAGGCCGCCGGCCGTCACGATCAAGTCGGAGCCGGTGGCCGCCACACCGTCGTCGTCCACCGTCGCGTGGAACGTGACGTCGACGGCTACCAGCGTCACGGAATTGGTGAGCACCACCGCGTCCAATAGATCGATCGACGTGCCGGCCGAAAGATCGGCACCCAGCAGGGTCGCGTCGGCCGCGTCGACGGCAATCGCCCCCGTGGTGCTGGAGATGCGGCCATCGACCAGAATGTCGGCCCCGCCCGGCGCCGCCGGACCCGACAAAAGCGTGACGTCTCCAGAAGCGACGATCTGGTCGCCCGCGACGTCGGCGTCCACGACGATGCTGTCGACGGCGGGCGGCGCCGCGGGAGCAAACAGGTCGGAGCCCTGGACGCTCACGTGCCGGGCGGAATCCAGTTGTCCGGCCGTCTGGACCCAGACCCCGCCAACGCCGTCGCCGTCGCTATCGGCGACCAGCTCCATGTCGGCGGCCGCCGCGGTAGCGCGGACCACGGCTGCAACGATGATGTCGCGAGGAGCGGCAATGGTGAGGGCGCTGGAGGAAGTAATCCCTGCGGCGACGACAACGTCGCTTGTCCCGCCGCTGCTTCCATTGAGAGTGATCGTCCCGCCGCCGGCCGTCAAAGGTGCGTTGATTTGCACGTCTCCGCTGACCAGGACACCGCCGCCTGTGCCCGGAGTCGTGTCGATCGGCTGGTCGACGGTGATCTTGCCGCCGAGCGCGACAATGGTGACCGCCCCGCCGCTGG
>Ga0180437_10010383_pt1 | contig 11370 bp, 7 predicted proteins | sample SS_ome_4_FD_132410 | JGI IMG/M metagenome (GOLD analysis project Ga0180437, IMG submission 132410) | Hypersaline lake sediment archaeal communities from the Salton Sea, California, USA - SS_3_D_1 metaG | ecosystem: Environmental > Aquatic > Non-marine Saline and Alkaline > Hypersaline > Sediment... | reverse complement strand
CTCGATCTCGGCGGGCAGATCGGAAGGCGCCACCCGGATTCGCTGAACCATGCCCAGCCAAGTCTCTGCCATAGGAGGCGTAAGCGGCAACGTGTACGTGTGGAATTCGTTGTCCGGAAAAACCGGTGTGCTTACGCCCCGGTTCGCACGCACATCGGGTTCAAGGTCGCTCTGCCAACTGACGTTACAGGTCGTGCCGCGACTCACGCGCATCCGCAGGCGCAGTTCCGTAAACTCCTCGGCGGGGACGTGCACGTCCCGGGTCAGAACTACGGGGACTTCGCCCGCCGCGATGTGGAGCGTTCCGTTGCCGGCCGTCACCCTAGCGGGACCTTCGGCGCGCCACGTTTCGTCCATGGGAACTTCAAGGGGCTCGCGCACCAGTTCGCGTTGTCGGGCAAGGGCTATCCGGGTCAGGCGTTGCGGGCCGCTGAACTCGGCGGTGGCGCGCCCCGGCGCCTTCGCTGAAGTCTGAGCGCGGCTCTGGCTTGGCGCCTCTGCCTGAAAGCCGCATCCGAGAAAGGCCAGGACAGGAAATGCCGCCAAAGCCTTTCCGAGACGCCCTCCCAACGGAATCCGTTTCTTCACGTCCCATGCCCTGTGCGATGTGCCATGACTAGCAAAACCTTTGACATGGTAGTCCAGTCCAGGCCATAAGTCAAAGAACGCGCCGCCCGGACCCGCGAGCACAAACGCCGCGGGAGGCTTCCTCGAAGGAATGCAGAGAACCAATGAATGAAACGCGGCGGGCACGGATTACGTGAAGTCTCCGGGGTTTTCCTTGTGTTTGATGATGCAAAGGGAGGCAATGTGCTAAGCTGAGTTCCTCACGAGAGCATCACTTGCCCATTTGCTCGAATGTATGAATGTAATGGGAGGAGTTGAACCAAGTTCGGAACGGCGATTCCGACGCGCAGGCCGCCGTCTCGACGGGAGTCCTTTTTGAGCCGTGCGTGCGGGGCCATTGGGCCTAAAACCGCCATTCCGAAGGAAACGGCATACCCGCGGGTCCTGGAAATCGGACTCAAGGAAGGTGTGGGACGACATTGAGCAAAGGCTTTGAAGAGGGGGTCCGGAAGGCGTGTCTCGGGGCGCTGCTCGTCCCGCTCGTGGCGATCGGCTTCTGGCGGGTCTCGGGTCACGAGTTCGTCAATTATGACGACAACGTGTATGTTTCGGAGAACCCGCACCTGGAAACCGCCCCGACGCCGCGCGCGCTGGTCTGGGCCTTGACGTCGCGTTATGCCTCGAACTGGCATCCGCTTACGTGGCTCTCGCACATGCTTGATCGTTGGCTCTTCGGCCATCAGGCGGGGGCGCACCACGTTACAAGCCTTACGATCCACGTCTTTAACGTCCTGCTGTTATTCATCGCATTTGAGCGGATGACGGGCGCGTCGTGGCGGGCTTGGGCCGTGGCCGCGCTGTTCGCCGTTCACCCCCTCCACGTCGAGTCGGTTGCCTGGGTGTCCGAGCGCAAAGACGTTTTGAGCACGTTCTTTGCTTTACTCGCCGTCTGTGCGTACGCACGCTATGTCCGTCGTCCGAAACCCGCGCGCTACGCCGTCGTGGCCCTGCTCTACACGTTGGGCTTAATGGCCAAACCCATGGTTGTGACCTTGCCGTTCGTGCTGCTCCTTTTGGACTACTGGCCGTTGGGGCGATTCGGCGCGCACGACGCGAACCGACTCCGAGTGCGGCGTTTGCTGGCGGAAAAGCTGCCTCTCTTTGGCCTTGCGGCCGTATCGGTCTACATGACGCTTTGGGCTCAACGCGAGCAAGCGTTGCGCTCAAGGGCCGATTATGGCGTCGGCGTGCGAATCGCCAACGCGCTTGTCGCGTACGCGAGCTATGTCACAAAGACGTTCTGGCCGAGTAAGCTCGCGTTCTTCTACCCTCATCCCGGGTATGACTTGCCGCGCTGGAAAACGATTGCCGCCGCCTTCTTTCTTGCCGCCGCGACGCTATCGGCCTACCGTTGGCGCCGAGGTCGGCCGTACGTTTTCATGGGGTGGCTGTGGTACCTCATCACGTTGGCGCCGGTCATTGGGGTCGTCCAGGTTGGGAACCAAGCCATGGCGGATCGGTACACCTACCTGCCGCTCGTAGGACTATTCATAATATTCGCCTGGAGCGTCCCGGATTTTGCGCCACGCCGAAGAGACGCAAAAACGGCCTTTGTCGCGTTGGCCATGCTAGGGCTGGCGGCGCTGACGCTGTGCACCTGGCGGCAGGTCGGCTATTGGCGAGATACGCCGACGCTCATGCGGCGCGCCCTTGCCGTCACGACGGACAACCCGGTAGCGCACAACAATCTGGGCGCCTACCTGCTCGCCCGGGGCCAGCCGAGTGAAGCCGCGCATCATCTTGCGAGCGCGCTGGAAATCTACACGAGCGAAGCGGCAAGACGACACAAGAAGGCCGACGGCAAAATGCAGATCTCCATCGAGTGTGCCGATACGTATAACAACCTCGGGGTGGCGCTGACGCGGATGGGGCGCCGCGAGGAGGCACGCCAACGGTACCATGAAGCGCTCAGTCTAGATCCCGATCACTGTAACGCCCACATTAACCTGGGCGTCGCCTTGGCCGAAGAGGGGAAAATCGACGAGGCGGCGGCACACTTCCGGGAGGCGATCCGAATCCAGCCGTATTCGACGGAGGCCCACTGTAATTTAGGAGCGGCGCATCTCTACCGCGGCGAGCTTGACGACGCATCGAGACATCTGAAGGAGGCCGCGCGACTGAATCCGAGGAACGCACAAGCCCATGCGAACCTGGGCACCGTCTTCATGCACCAAGGAAATCCTGAAAAGGCCGCGGCCCACTTCACAAAGGCGCTGGATCTTGACCCGGAACACCGGCAGGCCCGCAGCGCCCTTGAGCGGATTCGGACACAATGAGCACGGAAAACGCCCACAGACACGTCGACCTCGCGCTCGGCGGTTTGCTTGTGCTTCTGGTATTCGCCGTTTTTGGACGTGCGGTTTGCTTCGATTTCGTGAACTTCGACGATGACGTGTACGTCACCGCGAACCGTAATGTGCGGGCCGGGGTCACACTGCAGGGTATAACGTGGGCCTTTTTGACGTGCCACGGGGCCAATTGGCACCCGCTCACTTGGTTGTCGCACATGCTCGATTGCGAATGGTTCGGACTGAACCCTGCCGGGCATCATTTCTCGGGTCTTGTCCTGCACGCCGCGAACGTCGCTCTATTGTTTTTCGTCCTTAAGCGAATGACCCGGGCGCGGTGGCCGAGCGCAGTGGTAGCCGCCTTGTTCGCCGTTCATCCGTTGCGTGTTGAATCCGTCGTGTGGGTATCGGAACGTAAAGACGTGCTTAGCGGGCTTTTCTGGATGCTGACGCTTTGGGCGTACGCGCGGTATGTTGCGCGGCCTGCCCTGTTGCCGTACGCGATCACGCTGGGCGTATTCGCCGCCGGCTTGCTGGCCAAACCGATGCTGGTTACGCTGCCGTGCGCGCTTCTTCTGCTGGACTATTGGCCGTTGGAACGGTGGCGCGGGCTGCGCCGAGGAGGTTGGCGACTGTTTTGGGAGAAAGCGCCGATGTTCGCGCTCGCCGCCGTGTCGTGTGCCGCTACGATTCTGGCGCAGAACCGAGGCGGAGCCGTTCGTGCCATCCAGTCCATTCCGATACCGTGGCGTCTGACCAACGCGCTCGTCTCTTTCGTAGCCTACGTCTGGAAGAGCCTGTGGCCGGCGCACCTCGCCGTATTCTATCCTCACCCGGGCTCAACGCTGAAAACGTGGGAGGTCGCCGGGGCGGGCTTGGCCATCGGATGCGTCACTTTGCTCGCCGTTCATGGGCGTCGCCGTTACGCTTACGCGTTCATGGGATGGCTTTGGTATCTCGGCACGCTATTGCCCGTGATCGGCATCATCCAGGTCGGCAGTCAAGCCATGGCCGATAGATACACCTATCTGCCGCAGATCGGACTGCTGATAGCCGGCGTCTGGGGCGTGGCGGCATTCACGTCGAAGTGGCGGCATCGACGCGCGATCCGGTGCGTTCTGGCGGCCACCTGTTTAACGACCCTCATCTTCTTCACGTGGTTTCAGGTGGGCCATTGGCGCAGCAGCGTCGCGCTTTTCGAGCACGCGTTGCGCGTGACCGCGAACAACCCCGTGGCCCACAATTGCCTTGGGGCGGCGCTCTATAACCAGGGCGATATCGAAAAGGCCGTCACGCACTATCGTGCGGCGTTGCGCATCAAGCCGGACCACGTCAAGGCAATGACCAACCTCGGCGTCGCCCTTGCAGCGCAAGGTCGCCCCGGTGAGGCACTCTCCCTGTTTAACAAGGCGCTCGAGATTGACCCGGATTCTGCCGAAGCGCACTATAATCTGGGCATCGCGCTGCTCGGTCTACGGCGGGACGACGAGGCGGCGCGCCATTTGAGGGCCGTCCTCGCCGCACGACCCGACGACGCGAGCGCGCTGAACAACCTCGGCGTGGCCTTGGCCCGGCAAGGCGATCTGGACGGGGCGATTGCGCGATATCATCAGGCGCTCGAACTCGACCCCGGGTTCACCCTGGCCCACATAAACCTGGCCAATGCCCTGTTCAATCGAGGCGCCATCGCTAAGGCCATCGAGCGGTACACGGTTTCACTCCGGCTCGATCCTAACAATGTCGATGCGCACTATAACCTGGGCGTGGCACTCGAGAAATCGGGCCGGATCCAGGACGCAAGAAGTCATTGGGAAGAGGCGCTTCGACTCGACGCAGACCACGTTGCGGCCCGGGCCGCCATCGAAGGACTCCAAACGGCACGGAGCCGAAACCAAGACAACAACTAGGCGCTTGACCCAGGGCAATCGCATGGAACCGTTTTTGCCCCAAGTGCCGGCGGAGCAATATGTTACATGGGACTTAGCACTGCCAGGGCCGCGCTACCGCGCGATCGAAGAAACGGTGGAGCCGGGCTAGTGTGCCCGACATGGGCGCTAGCTATCTACAAGGAGATGGCCGAGAGGCGAGCCCGGAGGAAGCGGGGGCAAAGGTGCGACCCGCGACACGAACCTGAACCGCAAGGACGTGTGGCCTTTCATGTGTACTCGTGGTTGGCGTTCGACGGTTCGCAAGGACGGCGTAAGAACACAGGAGTTACTCGTCAATTGGGCAGTCGGGCTGGCGTTCTTGTAAGATATCTGTTATCATGCAGGCATGGATGCGGCGCAGCATAATGCCAAACAGCCCGATAGCTGGGACCCCGAACGGCTCGACAGGGTCGACTTGGTCGAGTACGTGACGGAACGGTTGCGCGAGGAGATTGTCCAGGGGACTTTTGCGCCGTCCACCGACTTGCCGTCCGAAGCGACGTTGGCGGAGCGTCTTGGCGTGTCGCGTCCGGTGGTGCGCGAAGCGATGCGGACGCTGCGCACACAGGGTCTGGTGGAGGTTTCGCAGGGACGGCGGGCCCGGGTTAAGCCGGCCGACCCGCAAGCGTCCATCGACGCACTGGACACGTTGCTGCGGCGTTCCGCCCGGTTGGCGCCCGACTTGGTCGAAGCGCGGCGCCTGTTGGAGACCGAAACGGCTGCGCTAGCTGCGCGCCGGGCCCGCGCCGAAGACCTAAGCGAACTGGAGCAAAGCATCGAGGATCTCAAATCGGCGGCGAGCGCGGAAGCCGCCTGCGAGGCAGACATGGCTTTTCATCGCCATCTGGCCCACGCCAGCGGGAACCTGGTGTTTGCCGTGCTCATCCAAGCGCTTCGGGGTCCGTTGCTCGAATCGCTTCAGAAGACTTTCGAGCGCGCGGGCGCGGACTGTGCACTACGCGGCCACATTCCGATCTTGGCGGCCGTTCGAGCGGGCGACGCACAACTGGCCCGGGAGGCCATGCTGGCCCATATAGACGAAGCGGAGCAACTTCTTCTGGAAAGCGAAGGGAATCGACGTGAAACATCGTCTTGCTGACGACCCCTTCACGGACGGCGAAGGTGTGCCGCGCACCATTCGCGGGGTGAGCATCGCGAGCGGTTCGACGCGGTTGGCGGAATTGGCCGGCTTGCTCGGGTACGAAACGGTATGGATCGATCTCGAGCACGGAGCGGCCACTTTCGGCGGTCTTGAGGCGCTGTGCGTCGCGGCGGAAGCCGCCGGCGCGTGGCCGACAGTGCGGATACCGAACAATCGGCGCGAGCATGTGCTGCGCGCGCTTGAGGCGGGCGCCCGAATCGTAGTCGTACCTATGATAAACACCGAGGCCGACGCCAAAGAAGTCGTCAAGCATGGGAAGTTTCCGCCCCTTGGAAGACGCGGCTACAACACCCGCAGCCGGGGACTCGAGTACGGGCTGGAGGGCCTGCCCGAAGCGTTCCGAAAAGCCAACGCCCGGACCCATTTGTTTGCGCAAATCGAGACCTGCCAGGCGGTTAGCGATCTGGATGCCATTTGCCGCGTTGAAGGGCTGGCCGGCGTTCTGGTGGGTCCGGGAGACCTTTCTCAGGATCTCGGGAAGGTCGGGCAGTTCGCGGATCCGGAGGTGATCGAAACGGCTGTGGCGTGCGTCAAGCAAGCGCGTGCTGCCGGGAAACACGCGGGGATCCTGACGGGCCCGGGGCCGCTGCTCGATGCGGCCATCGCCGCCGGCTCCGATCTGATTTTCGCTGGCGGCGATGTGCCGGACTTGGCGCAAATCTGGCGGCAACGGCTTGAGAATCTTTAGTCTACCTAGGAAATGCTATGAATCCGCATATTCTGATACTTAACGGGACGTGTCTCGATGTTTTTGATGACCACCGCGCCTGGGTCGAGTCTCAAGGCGTCGACGCCGTTGCGGAATCGCGGTTTCGAGGCTTGTCCAGGGCGGACTTGGCCGAGGTGCTGCGAAACGCGCACGCCGTGGTCGGGCCCGCGGCGGCGCCGATCCTTCCGAGCCACATGGCGTCCAACTGCGAATTGCAGGTCATCTCATTGGCGTGCAGCGGATTCGAGTACATCGACATTGAGGCGGCCACGCGCAACGGCATTGTGGTCGCGAACGCGCCCGTCCGGGAAGGCGCCGAGGTGGTTGCGGACCACACGTGGGCATTGCTCCTTGCCGTCGCCCGGCAGATTCCCTATCATAACCGCCTGCTCCAACAAAGGCGTTGCGAGCGCGGGATGGGCGTGGCGGTTTACGGAAAGACGTTGGGCGTTCTGGGTCTCGGCCATATCGGCAAGGCCGTGGCGCGCCGGGCGGGCGGGTTCGACATGCAGGTGCTCGCCACCGAGATCGCGCCCGACAACGATTTTATTGGGCGGCACGGCATCGAGCTGGTGCCGCTCGAGGAACTGCTCGAACGCGCGGATTTCGTCTCGCTGCACTTGCGCATCGGCGCCGACACGGAGGGCATTATCGGTGCCGCCGAGTTGGCGTTGATGAAACGGAGCGCATTCTTGATCGATACGGCCCGCTCGCGGTTGGTGAACGAGGAGGCCTTGACGGCCGCGCTTCTGGCAGGACAGATCGCCGGTGCCGCGATGGACGATCCGCCCGAGCGTGAGGACAGCCCGCTGGTCGATATGCCGAATTTCGTGTGTACGCCGCACTTGGGCAACCGGGCCATCGAAGGCGTACAAGCGGTGACGCGGTGCGCTCTGCAAAACGCCATTGACGTGATCCAAGGGAGACGATCGCCCTACGTGCTGAATCCCGAGGTATATGACAGCGACAATCTACGCGCGCCGCGGCCCGATTGAGGGGGAGAAGGAGACCAGGCGTCCATGAAAATCGCCGATGTACAGACCCATGTCGTTCAGGCGCCGGGGAGAACGTTGGTCGTCGTGCTGGTCGAGACGGACGAGGGTCTGACGGGGGTAGGCGAGGCCGGGCTGCAACGTCGCTGGAAAGCGATTCAAGGGGCCGTCGATCACTTGCGACAGTGGCTTGTCGGCGAGGACCCCATGCGCATCGAGCACATTTGGCAACAGATGGCGCGCGGCGGGTTTTACCCCGCCGACAGAATTATTGGATCCGCGATTTCCGCTGTCGACATTGCGCTGTGGGACATTAAGGGTCAAGCCTTGGGCGTGCCCATATACGAGCTTCTCGGGGGTCGATGCCGCGATCACGTCGACTGCTTTTTCCAACCGGGCTATCTCTCGTCGCGTCCGGAACACCCTCGGAACAAGACGGGCATGGAAGGGAAGGGACTGCACGAAACCGACGAAACCGTCGAGATCGCCAAACGTTACGCCGATGAAGGACTGCGTTATTTGAGACTGTCTCCGTACGCCGCGGACGGTGTCTGGGAACCTTGGCAAGCAGCGCAGCGCACGTTGGAGCAAGTACGGGCCGTCCGGGAGGCTGTGGGGGACAAGCTCGAGCTGCTCGTCGATTTGCATGCGCGGCAAACGCCGCCCGAGGCTGTGTGGTTCTGTCGCGAATGCGAGCCGCTGCGCGTTTACGTGGTCGAGGACCCGATTCGATCCGAACATCTCGGCGGGTATCGGCACATCCGTCAGCACGTTAACGTGCCCATTGCGGCGGGCGAGCAGTGGTGCAGCAAGTGGGAGTTTCGGCAGGCCATCGAGGAAGAGCTGATCGACTATGCGCGGGTCGACTTGTGCATCGCGGGCGGGGTCACGGAAGGCAAGAAGATCGCCGCCATGGCCGAAACGCACCTGATCAAGCTGCTCCTGCACAATCCACTGGGACCCGTTTGTACCGCCGCGTCGCTCCACCTCGATTTGGCGTGCAGCAACGCCGGGCCCCAGGAACTGCTCTGGCCGCCCCGAGAAATGCTACCCGATGTGTTCGAGTGCGATTTCAACGTCGAGGACTGGCATTTGACCGTGCCCACTGCGCCGGGACTTGGCGTGCGTTTTAACAAGGAAGTGGCGAAGAAGTATCCAGGGGAAATGACCGAACCACCCCGATGGCATACGACGGACGGTGCGTTCACCAATTATTGAAGCCGGGTAACCGGCGATACGGCGGTACCTGCGCAATCATGCCGAACCGACGCATCGCCGACGAAACGGGAGAACGCTGCTTCTTGAATGTTGTCTTCAGCCTTATCGCGGCCTCGCTGCTTTTCGTAGCGCTCGCGAGCGTAGCGGCCGCTGAAGCCGCCCAAGTGTACGAGGACTTTGCTGAGAAACCAAGATGGGACGCGAAGAATAACCGGCCCGATCCGAATGATTACGGTACCACAACTCAAGACTTCGGCCACAGTTGGACGCGCCACGCCGGGGGCGAACCGGGTGAGGTCGGCGGGACGATTGCGCGATCGTATCGCCCGGCATATTATGCAAGACCTATCGCCGGAAAGACGCTCGAGGACTATCTCCACGCCTCGGGCACGTTCAGCGTGACGCACTCGGATGGCGGGAGTGGCGTGCTGATTGGCTGGTTCAATAGGGCTTCGCGCGGATGGCGGACACCGAACTCGCTGGTGTTCCGCGTCGACGGCGAGAGCGGCCAGTTTCGCGTCCTCTTCGAGTATGGCACGCGCACCTGGAAGACCGGGGGCGGCGCAACGTTCGAGGGGATATACCAGACCACGAAAACGCCCATGTTCCTCGCCGACGGCTCGCCCCACGATTGGACGCTCGAATACGATCCCGCGGGCGCGGCCGGCAACGGCGAAATGCGATTCGCACTTGACGGCAACACGTACACCGCGGCGCTCGCGTCGGGTCACAAACAGGAAGGCGCGACGTTTAACCGGTTCGGCATGTTGAATCAACAGGTATCCGGGTCGTCCCTCACGGTGTATCTGGACGACCTGACGATTGACGGCGAAACCGTCGGCCTCGACTTAACCGGAGAGGCCAGGGAAAACAACGCCGTATTCGATCGTTTCGGCATACTCAGCCTTCAGAGCGGGGGGCATTTCGCGGAAGTTTTTCTCGACGATATTTCGTACACTGCGGAGCGGCGATCAGGCGGCCTCGAAAGAAAGACCCGATAGAAACCGGATACCGTAAACCGGCGTAGTGGGATTCGAAGGACGAAAGAAGGGGATAGGCGCAAACGGCGCGGCGGTCTGCCCCTCTTCTTGCTTGCGAAGAGAAAGGACTGTTTTGTGTTCTCTGTAACGGCGTGATTGGTTTTCGCTTGGGGCTGCGCTGCACGCTGTCGTTCTTCTGATTGCTTAGGGGACAGTTCAAGATTGATTGTGGAGGAGGCCCCCCCGCAAGTGGCGTCATTAGACTACATTGACATTGGCGTAATTGTGATTTACATGGCCGCCATGTTGGGTATCGGCGCTTACTTCATGCGGCGGCAGACAACGGCTAAGGAGTACCTGTTAGCGGGCCGCGGCGTAGGGTTTTTCGCCATCGGTCTCTCGCTGCTGGCCTCGATGAACAGCGCCGTTGATTACGTGATCGGCCCCACTCAAATTATCCAGTATGGATTTTTGAATCTTGTGATGATCCTGCCCGTCTTTACATCCTTTCCGTTCGTTTTCAAATATTTTTTGCCGTTCTATCAGCGGCTGCGGTTGTACAATTGCTATGAGTATCTCGAGCATCGCTTTGACGTTCGCGTCCGCCTGACGGCCACACTGCTTTTCATACTCTGGCGCATTTCGTGGATGGGTACAACGATCTACCTGCCGGCCTACGTGCTCAACAAAGTGATGGGGCTGAACATATTTTACACCATCCTCGTCTTGGGGGTTGTCACAACGGTTTACACAACCATGGGGGGTGTGCGCGGCGTCATCTGGACGGATGTTACTCAGTCCTTCATCATGTTCGGCGGGCTTGTGGTCGCTGTCTGGCTAGTCGTCCGCCAAATCCCTGGCGGCGTGGCGGAAGTGTGGGCCGTGGCGAAGAACAGTAGTTTCATGCGCTTTACCGAGGACATACCGGAAATGGCCACCGCGACCAGCCTGTGGGAAAAGGTCAGTCTGTATTTTCACTGCAATGTAACGTTTTGGAACATTCTCGTAGTGGGCACGTTGGGCAAACTGACGCACTACGGGTCCGACCATGTAATGGTCCAGCGCTACCTCGCCGCAAAATCGATCAGAGACAGTAAGAACGGTTTCGTCATCAATTCTGTCGCATACGTAATCTACTCTCTGCTGTTCATTGCGTTGGGCATGGGATTGTTCGCCTTTTCGAAGCTCAACACGTACCCAGCGGGATGGGATCCAGACTACGTGTTTCCCTATTTCATCCGCCAGCATTTCCCCGTGGTGATGACGGGGCTGATCATTGCCGCCATTTACTCCGCCGCTCAATCCAGCGTCAGTTCAGGCATCACGGCAATTACGGCGGCGGTCTTTTCGGACTTCTATCTCCGCTTGTTTCGCGGCCAGGTTTCGGTCGACGAATCCGTTTCTGAGGAGGTGCAACGGCATCATGTTTGGTTCTCACGGCTATGCGCCTTGGGCCTCGGCATTGT
>Ga0180437_10010380_pt1 | contig 11373 bp, 13 predicted proteins | sample SS_ome_4_FD_132410 | JGI IMG/M metagenome (GOLD analysis project Ga0180437, IMG submission 132410) | Hypersaline lake sediment archaeal communities from the Salton Sea, California, USA - SS_3_D_1 metaG | ecosystem: Environmental > Aquatic > Non-marine Saline and Alkaline > Hypersaline >... | reverse complement strand
GGGGCTTAGATTATTACTCAGGCGATAGTTAGATGAGTAATATGGCCCAAATCGGGCGTTTTTGGGAACAAATTAATAAAAAGGCGAGAAAAGTGTAACTGGCGGCGCCATGTATACGCATTTCCTCGCCGGCCCTACAAAATCCCTTAAAGGCGTGAAAAATCGACCATCCGTGGTCTGCCTTTTTGTCAAATATCGACTTTGTTCGGAACCTTAAAAACCGAAGTCAGCAATTTTGGCTGCGGCTGCACGGATTGCTTCGGGATTGTCAAGCTGTCCGGTCAGGAGAAGGCTGGTCGCGCGGTCAACCGCGTCGGAATCCAGCCGGGCGATTTTTACGGCCATGTCGATGTAGGAGGCATAATCGACCTGGAGCGAAACGTCGGCGTCGCCGGCCGGTGCGGTCCCGGTAGAGCCCGGCTGTTTCGAGACCGTCTTGTCTATCAGGTCCTGTATGTTGCTGCTGTCTATTTTCTCTATCATTTCAGGTGTCGCTCGTTTGAAATACGCTGTTTAGCTTTTTTTTCGCAGTTTTTTAAAGAAACTTTAGCATTTTTTAAAAAAGTCCGTATTTTTTTTAAAGTTTATGCCCCATAAGGACGACACAATTGGTTTTCTCTGTTCTAATTTATCGGCTCAAGCGTTTCGGCAACCTCATAGGCAACAAATTTAACGAATTTAAGTGAGCTGAGAATCACCAACTCCTGCCGCAAAGGCTCGTAGCCCGGACGTATCTGAGCGTTGAAATAGTCTCTTATCCTCTTATCAATTGTTTTATCGGAAGTATCCCAAACCTGCTCGAGGGCCCAGAGCAATTCGGCACTATCGAGGTTTATGAGTCTCAATCTGAGGCCGAGAGTCAGATGGGGATATGGCTGGTATTCCGTGATAGTACCGATTACAACGGCGTTACACTTCAGTGTCCGGTGAATGGCGGACAATTGCTCAAGAGAATATTTGGCGTCCACCTCCAGCTGGAGGCTTCGCCAGGCGGGGTCGGTTTTCTTGACGCGAATCAGGCCGAAAAGCTGCTTTTTCTGGACGGCCTGGTAAAGCGATTCCATTACGTCGGGGCCGATCTGCGGATAGGCGCTCTCGTTGTTCAACTCGACAATCGCGACCCTGCCTATAGCGGACAAATCGGCGCTGGGGTTGACGTAATAGCGGGTAGGTTCGGTGCCGCCCCAGCAGCCCGAGAGGACAAAGACGGCAGAGAGTAACGCGGGTGTAAGGCGATAGAGGCGCAGAGACGATGTCGTGCGCATCCTGAGGCGTGAAGCACGATATAACGGTGATAGTTTTTGGTATGTGTTCATCGGATTCACCTGAAGGTTTAACTGGCGGTCAGAGGCCGGCGGGCCCATTTGCGGGGGCCATGGCAGCTACAGGATCGCCCTGCCGGGTGGTCTCGGTGGCGACTTCTCCACCGAGAACCTTGAGTATCTTGAATAATGCTTCCAACTGGGCGGTGTTGGCGGTTCGTATCTCTTCGCGGAACCCGAGTACGTCGGCCTTCCAGTTGTTTAGCTCGACCCGCATTTCGAGCAGGAGGTCGTTTGCCTGGGCCAGTTCCTTTTGGGCCTGCTCCAATTTGGGCTCAATTACGGCGAGCCGGTCCCTGAGGCGCTGGTTCTGGGCGAGCAGCTCGTGCTTTTCATTTTTCAGCTCGACCATGGCTTCGGAGAGCTCGGCGTACTTGCCGGACAATTCAATAGCCGATTCTACGGGAGAGGTGGTTTTGGGCTCCGATTCGTCAAATCTGTTTGCCGTGGAACTGTTAGCCTCTGCGGGGGTCGGTCCAATCGGCAAGATCGCCGTGGTCACGTCCTGAGCCCTCTGGCAGCCGAACAGCAGAAAAATCATGATGGCCTGAAGTGGAAGGAACGCGATTTGGTTTTTGTGCTTCATTTTCATTTTCTCCGTGGATTTATGTTCTTTGTTTTCCATCTGGCTGGGGGGCAGTTTCTTTCGGTTCCGTGGGAGCGTAAGTGCACCTGAAGTGCATCTTTCGGCCGCAGGCGCACGTTACTTCGACAACTGCAAATTCAGGATTGCTCTGCACAATAGCAACCTGCCGCGGTTGGGCGTTGTGCGATGCCGGTTGGCCCGCAGGGCCAGGGAGACCGGGGGCCAAGCCGAGCCTGTGCTGGCCCTGAATTCTGACGTTGTTGCCTCTTATAATCCGTACTTCTGACTTCACCATTTTTCGTCCTGCCCTTTGGTCAACCGCCCGATTAAGATTTCATCAGGCACAGTAATCTATGCCGTCACCGTCGCCGTCACCGTCGCGCCGAGTGTCTTCAGATTCTTTGGGCGTACCGGGTCTTTCGAGAGATTCGCCCGGTTCTTCGGGTCCTCGCTTATCGTTCTTGTGGCGCCGCCGTCGGCGTTTTCTTTGGTCACGGCGTTCTACGGGGGTCAAACCCGTCATATTGGGTAAACCCTCGACGGGTTTAATAATGTTGTAACTGTCATCTACCATCTTTACAGCACCTTAATTTTACGCACAAATTGAACAGAGCACCGGCATGCAACTGGCTGACGCGCGACTCGGTAATCTGGAGAACTTCCGCCACCTGCTTCATGGTAAGGTCGTGGTGATAATAAAGCAGTATGACCTGTCGGTGCTTTTCTGACAATTGCCCGATAGCCTCTGTGAGTTTGCCAATCAACTCGGTTTTTTGGATTTGCTCATCGGGGCCGGCTGTACGCCCAGCGGCCAGGAAGGCACCGAGAGCAGGTGCATCGTCGGTACCGCCGTCGATGGAGAGGAAATGCTGAGCACGGGCATTCTCGAACATCTCCTGAAGCTTTTCGAGAGTTATTCCAAGCACCCCGGCAAGCTCTTCGTCGGTCGGAGCGGCGCCGGTCTGCTGGGTGATTTTGCGGCTTGTGAGTGCGGCGTTGTGAATCTGTCTGGTGAGATTAGGGGGAACAAAGCACCAGCTTCGCAGTTCGTCGAGGACAGCGCCCCTGATTCTGATATAGGCGTAGGTCTTGAACTCGGCGTCGCGGGACGGGTCGAAATTTCTGGCTGCCTTGATCAGCCCGATAGTACCGGCAGAGACCAAATCCTCAAACGACAGGGGAGGCTTCAAATATGCCACCACACGCTGAACAATCTTTGGAACCATTGGCAGAAGCTCGATTATATTCTCGTCGCGGACAGCATGTTCCTTTTGTTTCGAGTAGGCGCGCAGTGCGGCGGTCTTGAGGCGCCTGGGGCTGTCCTTGACGCTGACGTTTGAGGGTTTAGAAATATTTTCAGTCTCTACTGTCACTTTGATCGACCTTCTGTTCGTGCTGTTGTTTCTGCAGTTGTCTGGCGGCCTGATTCGCCGCCATTGCGGCGAGCAGGATTGCGTTTATCGCCCTTACCGCGAGGACGACGGCCGCGTAGGCAACAACGGCCCCGATAACCGCCCTTTTACAACAGGCGAACGAGGAAAGACCGGTGAGCCAACCGATGAAGCTCAAGACAAAGAAACATATGACGGCTAAGCTGACTGCAATTGACCGGGTGTCGAGCGGCATGGCCGGGTACTCCTTGTCATCATTTCGTTAGAGTTTTGCATTGTGATATCTCAATAGGCGGCAGCAAGTTGGTTTTCTGTGGAATTTATGGACTCATCCGTCCCACGACCGGATATGTTCGCGATCGGTACGATATCAGTTCCGAGCACAATTTCATCATATGCAACTACCGGCAGCGGAGGGACAGTTCGCGCGAGCATCGCCGCCAATGGCGCGCGCAGTGCCGAATCACACAGCAAAACGACCTTTTCTACTCCCTTGTCCATCGCCGATTTCCAGGCCTGCGCGATTTCTCTGCTGACGTTGATTGCGGTTTCGGTGGGCAAGGCGAGCGTTATTTTCTCGGCGTCCTGCCTGACTGTAGAACTGATCTCGTGTTCAATCGCCGGTTCGAGAGTAATGGCGGACATCTTGTCGTTCTGGTCGGTGTACAGGGCGGTGATGGTTCTGGTCAACGATTTGCGAACGATTTCGGTCAGGGCTGTGGGGTTCTTGGTCTTGGCAGCGTGCTCTCCGAGTGCTTCGAGAATGGCAGTCAATTCGCGAATCGGAATACCGTCCTTTAGAAGATTCCTGAGGACCCGCTGCAGCAGTCCAACAGACACGAGTTCACCGATGACGTCGCCAACCAGTGAGGGCTGAGTCTTTCGGAGCCTGTCAACAAGGACCTGGACGTCTTCTCGGCTTAGAAGTTCGTCGGCATGAGTTTTCAATGTCTCTGAGAGGTGCGTAATGAATACAGATTCGGGGTCAATAACGGTATAGCCGTTCAACTCAGCCTTTTCCTTTTCTGCGGGCGCGATCCATAAAGCCGGGAGGCCATAAACCGGCTCTGTCGTCTCGATTCCTGCGACCTTGGTCCGGACCGTCCCCGAATCCATTGCCAGAAACATGTCGGGCTCGATTCTGCCCTGGGCGACAGCATGGTCGAAAAACCTTATTTCGTAAGCGGCCGGCTCGAGATTAATATTGTCCTGCAGACGCACGAGGGGAATGACGATACCAAGCTGCTGGGCAAATTTTCTTCGGAGCGCACCGATGCGGTCGAAAATGGTGCTGTCTTTGCGGGGGTCAACCATTCCAATCAATCTGACACCGACCTGCACGGAAATCCTGTCAACGTCGAGCATGTCCTCAACCGGTTTTTTGTCGGGCCTGGCCTGTGGTGATGCTGTGTCAGGCTTTTTTGCCCTTGCCTTTTCAGAACGTGCGGCGAAACGTCCAATCAGGGCACAGACGACCGCGAGCACCAAAAACGGCACTTTAGGCAAACCGGGCACGAGGGCCATACCGGCTATGATAAAGGCAGCGATCAGCAGCGGCTGGCCGGTCTTGAAGAACTGCCTGGAGAGGTCCTGCCCAAGACTGTGCTGTGACGAGATTTTCGTTACGAGAAATCCGGAACTTATTGAGATCACTATCGAAGGTATCTGGCTGACAAGACCGTCGCCGATGGAGAGGATGGAATAGGTTCTCACGGCGTCTGCTACCGACATTCCGCGTGAATAGCCCATGGCAATTCCACCAATAATGTTTATTGCCGTGATAATGAGTCCGGCCTTGGCATCACCGCGGATGAACTTGCTGGCGCCGTCCATTGCGCCGTAGAATTCACTTTCTTTCACAATTTTCGCTCTGCGTTCGTTTGCCTGTGCTTCGGTGATAGCTCCGGCATTGAGGTCGGCGTCGATTGCCATTTGCTTTCCCGGCATGGCGTCGAGGGTAAAACGTGCGGAAACCTCGCTAATTCTTTCGGCGCCTTTTGTGATTACAATGAACTGGATGACGACAAGGATCAAAAAGATCACGAGTCCAACGACGAAACTGCCGCCGGCGACAAACTCACCGAAGCTCTGAATGATTTTCCCCGCGCTACCCTGCAGAAGTATGAGTCTGGTGGAAGCAACGTTGAGAGAAAGTCTAAAGAGCGTTACGAAAAGAAGCAGTGAAGGGAAAGTGGACAGCTCGAGTGCCTCCTTCGACGTCAATGTGACTATCAAGACCGCCAGGGCCAGTGAAATACTGCACGCCAGAAGCATGTCGAGCACCGGTTCGGGCAGGCGTATGAGCAGCGTGGCGAGAACCGTGACCAGTCCAAGGGCAAGAACAATATTGCTGTAGGCCGCGGCGGTCATATCCGGCGAGCCAATTGAGCGTGATTTGTCGGTTACTGCCATTTCAATCTTTTCCGTGCGGTCGAGCGGGCTTTTGAGGTTTTATTGCTCGGTGGATTTTGGAGCAATTCCGGCGCCGAGAATCTCCTTTATCCTTACGGCGAAGCAGTTGTCGATCAGAACAATGTGGCCGGTGGCAAACTTGATGTCCTTTAGATAGAGGTCAGCGGGCGCGTCGATGGGCTTGTTCAGCTTCAAGACCGAACCGGGCCCCATTTGCAGAAGTCTCTGGACGGTAATTTCGGTCTTGCCCACGGCAACGGTGACGGTCACATTCATATCGAGAAGGATATCAATACTGGTGGCTGCGCCGAGGGCTTCGCTCGAGGGCGCGTCCGGGAATTCAACGGATTGGGCCTCGGCCTTCGGTTCATCCTGTGTGGCGTCACCCATTGGGGCCTGTTGCCGGGCGGCCTGCTCTTCGGTGTCCTGTGCTGTTTCTGCCATATTTTTCCCCTTGACTACGAATTATTATTTTACTTGCAATATCGCTAAGTTGTACCGCCGATGCGTTCGGTAATTACCACGGCGTATCTGCCCGCGGATTTTGCACACATTCCGCTGAAAAGCCGGCGGTCTTCGACGATCACCTCAATATGTTCGTCCCCCCCTTTGTTGAGCAGCAAGATGTCGTTAACCTCAAGGCCCATGACATCCTCGAAGCTAAGCTCCACAGAAGCCAACCGGGCTGTCACGGAAAGCGGCATCTGGTTCAGGTGATTGCGCAGCGCCCGTGAGAGGTCCTCTGCCGAGAACTGCTCATCGGTTTGACTACTTGTGCTCACGATAGATTTGAGTTTATCGCAGAAAATGCACAGTTGGGCTTGAGAGGTTTTTTTTGAGTCAACTTCCGTGATGCTAACAGTGATTTTGCAAAGCTCATCGGTGCTTTGGAACTCCAGGGGGACCTTGCTGCGGACAATACCGCCGATGGGGTGCAGGCTCAGGCCTATATAGGATCTGAAAAATGCGCCTATCAGGAGGGAAGCAACGTCAAGGACGAGGGATTCTTCCAGTTGGGACAAATTAGCGCTGGGGTCTTCTTCAATTTCAAGGCTGCCGAGCAGCTGGCTCGCCCAGGCAACCGCCGTCCTGGAAGGCATATTAACATATCCGCAGGGGGGCTGATTCTCGGTCCCGAAGGCTAGGCAATAATCGTCGACGGAAGTTTCTCGATGAAGCTCATCAGCAAAGTGTTGGCTGACAGAGACGGCCCTGGTTTCGAATTCGCTCTGATATAAATTGCTGAATCTGCCGGATATTTCGGTGGCACAGATGTTTGCACGGCTGACAAGCCTTTTTAGCTGTTCATTGGTGAAGTAGTGCGATTTCTGCCAGTTGTACTCAACTGCTTCAATGTTCTGGTTTACATCCTCCATCGACTCGACGCCGATCCTGGATAGAAGCTGTTGTATTTTTTCGCGGTTCAAATTCGTAGCAGGCGTGCCTGTCATTGTACGGCGAATTCCTTAAGAAGAACTTTTTCGATTTTGGGTTTTGATTCGGGCCAAAGCTGTTCGTTGAAGGCGTCAAGAATCTGCGATTGAATCCGTTTCATGTTCTTGTCGCCCCTGAGGTCTTCGAGGGTCAGACTCATGAGATAGATATTGAGCCAATTAATCAGGATAGGGCTTTTTTCATCGAGGAATTTCTCGCCCTCGGTTTTATCCAATTCAGGACTCATTTCGAGAACGAGAGCAATGCGGACATACCGCATCGAGCCGGGCACATCGGGATTTGCCACAACGGGCTCCAGTTTTTCATAATTCCAGGCTTTCAGTGACGCGTTAGGGGCGCCGGTTTTTTCCGGTTGATCCTGCTTTCTCGGCTGGTCCCCGACGATAGCGCGGGGGTCGCCGGCGGCTCCTGAGACAGCGAACAATCTTCCGAGTATAAAGCCCGAGCCGGAAAAGCCGACTATCACAACCGCCATTATTATCCACTGTAAAGGCCCGCCGCTTGAGGGTGCCCCAGGCACCTGCTGGTCGCCATTCTGGCTCTTTGCGGCTTTTTTGGTATCTTTGACGTCCTTTTTTTCGGCCGCTTTTTTGTCTTGCGCTTCTGCCATTATTTTGCCCCTATATTACATGTTATTTACCTGTTGGGCTCTGACGGCAACGATCACGCCAACTGTAAGCAGCCCTGCTGACGGTATCGGCGCACCTTGTCCCTCAACGTTCTATCACTGATTCCGAGAACTTTTGCGGCCTTTGTCCGGTTGCCCGCCGTTTGGCGGAGTGTTTCGAGGATCGCCTGTCGCTCTATTCGCTCAAGGGGAATACCGGCCAGTTGCGGTTGTCCGGGAATTTCCGTCCGGGTGTGATTCGATTTTGTGTTCGTGTCGAACCGAGAACGGGCCTGCTGTGGCAGCGGCTGGAGTTCATCGAAAAGCCAAGAGACGTCGGCCAACGACAGCGTAGGGCCGGTTCCGAGAATCAGTGATGTGCGTACGACATTTCGTAACTGGCGGACGTTGCCGGGCCAGTCGTACCTTGCGAACATCTCCATCATCACCGGGTCAAGTCTGGTGATTTGCCGTTGCGTTTCGCGGGCATAAAGATTGACAAAATGCCAGACAAGGTCGGGCAAATCTTCGATTCGCTTCTTTAGCGGCGCCAAGACCAGCCTTACTCCGCTGAGCCTGTAATAAAGGTCGGGACGAAAACAGCCCTGCCGAGCCTCGTAGAGCAGGTCCTTGTTGGTGGTACTTATTATCCGCACATTTACCCTTACATTTTCGTTTCCACCGACGCGCTCGAAATCCTGCTGCTCGATTACCCTGAGGAGTTTGGCCTGGAATCCAAGGGGCGTTTCTGTGATTTCGTCGAGGAGCAGCGTCCCGCCATGGGCCATTTCGAATCGGCCTTTGCGTTTTGTGAATGCACCGGTGAACGCGCCGCGTTCATGGCCGAAAAGCTCACTCTCGAGAAGTGAGTCACTCAATGCGGCGCAGTTGACCTTCACGTAGGGGCCCTGAAATCTCTTGCTCTCATGATGGATAAGATAAGAGATGAGTTCCTTGCCTGTCCCACTTTCTCCGCTTACGAGGACCGGGATGGACGTTGGAGCGACCCTCTTGGCAAGGTCGATGATTTGAATCAATCGAGGGCTTTTGCCGACAATCCGGTAGAGATTTTTTGTGTGGTCGTGGGCGCTTGCCTGGGTTACAACGCTGTGGTTCGGGAGGAACGTGTCGAGGAGGGCTTCGATTTTTTCGCTGCTGAGCGGCTTTACGAGAAAGTCGGCACATCCATCGCGGATGGCGTTCACCGCGGCCGCGACGGTGCGGCGGCTATCGGTTGCTTCGTGGCTGTGATCGGTGGCAATCATAACGACGGGCAGTTCGGGGAAATCCGTGCGGATTTCACGAAGCAGCCTGAGACTGTCGCGGTTGCGATCGGCGCCTTCGGAGACGGCATTTACACTGTCGGTAATAAAGAGAAGGTCGCAACGGTCTTTGTCGAGAAGATCAAGAGCGGTCTTTCTGTCGGGTGCGACGATACCACGAATTGCCTTGCGGGCCAGGATCTCAAGCATGAACCTGCCGAACTGCGGGTCGTCATCGACGATCAGCACATTTGCGAAATCTTCCCTTTGCCGGTTCTGGCTGGTGCTTTCTGCTTTGCTGCTGCTCACTTAGGGCACACTCCATTTGAACGAGAGAATCTAAAGCTTGCTTTCGGCAATCAACATCTGCGGTTTGTCTTTACGATACCAGAGTATCAGTTCGTTTCGGGCTCTGGCCAAATCCGTCCAAGGTGATGCGGGATACTGCTCGATTAATCTGGTATATGACCTGCTTGCGTTCTCAGGGTCATGGTCGCGGAGGCAGTTTCCGATTTGAAACAAGAACCATGCCTTGTCACCACAGGTGTCAGTCTGATCAGGGCTTATGCGTTTGAACGCTTCCTTGTAGAAAATGCTTGCCTGGTTCAGATGGCCGCTGGCGAACAATATCTCGGCCAACTGAAAAGGATCGTCGGTCCGGCTGGGATTCTGCAGGAGGTTTTCGAGCAGTTTTAACGTCTGTTGGGTAACCGCCTCATATGGAAGTGAAGTCTGTGATGCAGTGTTCGGTCCTGCCGGTGTTTGTTGCTGCGGTTCCTCCGGCGGTTGAGTTTGTGTATCAGCATCGGGTTGCTGTGTTAGTACCGGGTCGGCGCCGGTCTGACGATGGGTTGGTGTTCTTTTCGTTTGACGAGCCGGCCCCGGCTTGTTGGGCTCAGTGTCGGAGGTCCGGAGCGGCTCAACAACAATAGCAGATTCGTTGTGTTTCTCGGCGGTCTTTACTTGCACAGAACGGATCTGTTCGATTGCCCGCCGAAGCTGCTCTTTGCTTTTTGTATCCTCTTTTTCGTGGCCGACAGTGATTTCGGCCTGCCACAGCCGACGAATAGCGCTAATTTCCGGGTTTGTGACAAGGACAACTGAAGAGTCCGACACCGGTTTGTCATCGAACTGCGCGAGATAGTCTGAGGGAGTCAGCAGGTAGGTCATAAGCGATCCCGAGTGTGTCGGTTTTAGTGTTGCGGCGTTCTTCGAGGAATGATGTTCGACATGCTGCATATTTATTTTCAGTATTTTTGATTCCTGCGGGGTCTTTGTTTCGCCAGCCGGTGTAACAGTATTCTGCGACGGTGCTTTTGGATTTGGCATCAGGAAATCAGCGGGGTCAAGCTGTGCGGTCGAGGTCTCGGCCTTGGCGGGACAGAAAAGCAAGAGCAAAGCCAACAGTGAAATCTGTAACAGGGACATGTACCGGACCGAGCGCGTGCTGAAAGCAGTGGCAGGGCCCACCTCATAGTAAAATCCCATTTTTGTGGTTTTTGTCTGCATTCTTAACTGTCCAATCCGCCCAGGAGGCTTGACGCTGCCTTATCGTAGTTTTTCTGCCGCTTGTAGGCTCTTGCCAGGATATCAATGGTCTTCTGCTTTAAGTTTTGCGAGGGTTCCAGGTGCAGCAGTTGCGAGCAAACAGAGATAGCCTGTGAGTCCCTGCCGAGCTTCATGCAAACGCCTGCCAGTTCGAACGCAACCTCGTGGGCAAACGGGCCGGGCTCGGCCTTGACCAGGATTTGGGCCAGGTTCTTGTGAGCGGCTTCGAGCTGACCACTAACAATGCAGCATTTGGTGACTTCAAATAAAATCCTGGCCTTTAACTGCTCATCAGAAATGTATTCGGCCTGGTCGCCAAGCTCGGCCAGGGCCTTATCCTCAAGGCCCATAGCGCGGAGGACGCGGCTTTTGAGCAGAAGCATCTCTACAGATTCGGGCTGTGACAATCGCCAGGACTTAACATTATCGAGCACATCGAGTGCGGTGACAAAGTCCTTCTGCCGGATATACCCTGTGACCGCAGATGAAAGGGCATCGACATACTCCTGCCTGGGAAGCTGTCCGGCCAAGGCAAGGCGCAAAGCGTCACATCCCGGGCGGAGCTTTCCGAGTTGCAGGCTTGTTTTGCCAAGAAGAAGATATGCGGAAGAAAGGTCGGTGCTTCTACTGTCACGGGCAAGTGAGATATATCGCGTCAGCCATTTCTCGGCTTTTTCATAGTCATGTTGTTCATAAAAGCATATCCCTGCTCTCAGGGCAGCGACTGTTTGGGATTCGAGCGACAAACCGAGATTGTAAACCTTTTGGTAGAGCTTTGCGGCTTCGCCGT
>Ga0180437_10010379_pt1 | contig 11373 bp, 11 predicted proteins | sample SS_ome_4_FD_132410 | JGI IMG/M metagenome (GOLD analysis project Ga0180437, IMG submission 132410) | Hypersaline lake sediment archaeal communities from the Salton Sea, California, USA - SS_3_D_1 metaG | ecosystem: Environmental > Aquatic > Non-marine Saline and Alkaline > Hypersaline >... | reverse complement strand
GTCGTTCGATATGCGCTGGAAGTAGGCCGTGTAGTCCTTGCTGGTAAACGCGTTTTCCTTGCCGCCGTGAGCCGCGATGATTTCCGAGAACCTGCCCGCCGGCACGTCTTCGGTGCCCTTGAACATCATGTGCTCGAGCACGTGGGAAACGCCCGTGATGCCGTCGCGCTCGTAACTGCCACCGACCTTGTACCAGACCTGTGTTACCACCACCGGCGCACGCCGGTTTTCCAGCACGATCACTTTCATACCGTTTTTCAGCGTGGTCGAGCGCACGCCGGCTTCGTTAACGACCTCTTCCGGCGACTGCTTGCCGACAAACACAAACAGGACCACGCCGATGACCAGCGTTGCCAGCACAACCAGTGAAATATAAATCCGCATAATTATTCCCAGTGCTCCTTTACTTGCTTCAGTGCGATGATAGGATATCCGCCACTTTGACTCTATTCAATTCAATGTAGTACACAATCATGTTCGGTTTCGGTAAACGCAAAACCGCGGTTGACGAGGGTTCGACAACAGAATCTGCCGCAGATTCAACTTCTGGCGATCTGGCCACCCGGCTGTCCAAAACCCGGCGCGGCCTCGGCGACCACATGGCCGACTTTTTCCTCGGCAAAAAGACCATAGACCGCGACACCCTGGATGACCTGGAAGCCAACCTGCTCAGAGCCGATGTCGGCGTCGAGGCCACGACCGAGATCATCGACGACCTGGAGAGCAGGCTTTCGCGCAAGGCACTGGGCAGCGTCGACGCCCTCCAGCGCGCCCTGTCTGACCACATGGCCCAGTTGCTGCTGCCCTGTGAAAAGCCCCTGCAGGTCGAAGCCGGCAAAAAGCCTTTCGTAATACTCGTCGTCGGCATCAACGGGGCCGGCAAGACGACCAGCATCGGCAAGCTGGCGCATTACTACCAGCAGCAGGGCAAATCGGTGATGCTGGCGGCGGGCGACACCTTCCGCGCGGCTGCCGTCGAACAGCTGCAGGAATGGGGCAGCCGCAACAACGTTCCGGTTATAGCGCAGTCCACGGGCGCCGATGCCGCCTCGGTGATATTCGACGCCCTGCAGTCGGCACAGGCACGCAATACCGATGTTGTGATCGCCGACACCGCCGGCCGATTGCATACGCAAACCAACCTGATGGATGAACTGGCCAAGATCAAGCGCGTCATGACCAAGCTCGATGCCGACGCGCCGCATGAAACCCTGTTGATCATGGATGCGGGATTCGGACAAAATGCCCTGCAACAGGCTGAACAGTTTCACCAGGCGCTGGGCCTGACCGGGCTGGCGGTCACCAAACTCGACGGCACCGCCAAGGGCGGCATACTGTTTTCGATTGCGAGCAAGCTTGGCCTGCCTATCCGCTTCATCGGGGTGGGCGAAGGTATCGACGATCTGAGACCATTCAAGGCCAGGGAGTTTGTAGCGGCTCTGCTGGAAGACTAGCCCGATCGCGCCATCCGGCGTATATCGGCTGGCAGCCGGCAAGCCTGCAAACAGCTGCGCCGAAAAACGGCCATCCATGATTCACTGACATTTTATAACTGGCATAATCAGCTGCGATGATTCGATTCGACAACATCAGTAAACGCTATCCGGGCGGCTTCGAAGCACTTAGCAGGGTCAGCTTCCATCTGCCGCGCGGCAAAATGGCCTATCTGACCGGTCATTCGGGTGCGGGCAAGAGCACCCTGCTCAAACTGATCGCGCTAATCGAGCGCCCCAGCCGTGGCCACATTTTTCTGGACGGGGTCAACCTGAACAAGGTCCGCAACCGGCGCATTCCGCACATACGCCGCAAAATCGGCATCATCTTTCAGAACCATCATTTGCTGTACGACCGCTCGGTTTTCGATAATGTCGCGCTGCCACTGGTGATCCAGGGATACCGCCACAGCGATATCAACAAGCGCGTGCGCGCCGCGCTGGACCAGGTCAGCCTGCTGAACAAGGAAAAAGCCTTCCCGATAACGCTGTCGGGCGGTGAGCAGCAACGCGTCGGCATTGCCCGCGCCATCGTCCACAAACCCACGCTGCTGCTCGCGGACGAACCCACCGGCAACCTCGACCCGGACCTGTCCAGGGAGATCATGCAGCTGTTCGCACGCTTCAACATGTTCGACACCACGGTGCTGATCGCCAGTCATGACCTCGACCTGATCACGGAAACGGGATTTCCAACTATAAGCCTCAACAAGGGCATGATCGAACGCAATGATCTGCTCCAGCCGGAAACACGGGAAAGGGTCGCCTGATGCCGGCCAGAGCACGCAAGAAACCCCGGAAGAACAGCAGGCTGGGTTCTTACCTGATGCACCATCTGCAGATGTCGATCACAAGCATCGGCTATCTTTCGCGACACCCGTTCTCGACCCTGATGACCAGCGCGGTCATCGCCATCGCCCTTGCGCTGCCCGCAGGACTCTACATCGCGGTCGACAATGCCTCGCGGCTCAGTGACGACTGGGACGGATCCACCCTGATATCCCTGTTCCTGAAGGAGGACGTGAGCCTGAAAAAAGCGGAGAAACTCGCATCCAGTCTCAGAAACAGCCCGCAGATCGAAGCCGTGCGCATCATCGACCGTGACCAGGGCCTGAAGCAGTTTCAGACAATATCCGGCTTCGGCGATGCGCTGAAGTTTCTGGACGAAAACCCGCTTCCACACGTGATCACGGTTCAGCCGACCGCTGACCAGCAACGACCCGAAAATGTCGTGCTTCTGGTCGAAAAACTGCAGAACGAGAAAATGGTGGAGCTGGCCCAGCTCGATATGCAATGGGTCAAGCGCCTGTATACCCTGCTGGACGTTGCGCAGCGCGGCGTCTGGATCATCGGCAGCCTGCTCGCTCTCGCGGTACTGCTGATCATTGGCAACACCATTCGGCTCGATATCCAGAACCGCCGCGAGGCCATCGAAGTCTCAAAGCTGATCGGCGCCACAGACGCGTTTATTCGCCGGCCCTTCCTGTATACCGGCTTGTGGTACGGCATCATCGGCGGCCTGCTGGCATGGCTGCTGATTTCCGCTTCCCTCGGCATCATGGCTGAGCCGGTACAGAAACTGGCGACCCTGTATCACAGCAGCTACGAACTCATCGGCCTGAGCAACAGCGACACGGCCAGCCTGCTCATGATCAGCTGCATCCTCGGCCTCGGTGGCTCCTGGATGGCCGTGGGCAGGCACCTGAGCGATATCGAACCGACCTGAGCCGCGTTGCGGGGCTTCAATCCGGCACGCTCCATCTTCCGGATTTCGGGTAGGCACTACCATACAAGCGGCTTCAGCCGCGAAAAAGGTCTCAACAATAGCGTGCGCTGAACAAAAGCAAATTTGTCCACAGATGAACGCCGATAAACACAGATTTTTTTATATTTGTAACATCACGCACAGCAACTATTTGCCAGATAGCGACAGAATAGATCTACATCTGCGTTTATCGGCGTTCATCTGTGGACCAAATAATCCGTAAAGACTCGCCACCAGGCAGGCTTGGTTCGCGGCTGAAGCCGCCCCTACATGGCAATTATTTGTAATTCAAATAGTTACAGAATACACGCGTCCGCTGCTGCGTCACAACGCGTGCGGGTCTGCAGGGGAACTAAATCTGGATTTAGCACTCTCAGGAAAGGAGTGCTAGTATATGTCGCAAACGAGAGGAGCAATTGATGTCCGATACAATGACAATGAACACTGCACTGGTCCCGGCCAGCGATTACCTTCCGGTCAGCGTTGACAACCTTGACACCTATATTCGCCAGGTCAACAGCTTCCCGATGCTGAACGCCGACCAGGAGCGTGAGTTCGCCGTGCAGTTTCATGAGCATAACGACCTGGAGGCCGCGCAGCGGCTGATCATGTCGAACCTGCGTTTCGTTGTCAGCATCGCCCGCGGCTACATGGGCTACGGACTGCCTTTCAACGACCTGGTCCAGGAAGGCAATATCGGCCTGATGAAGGCCGTCAAGCGCTTCTCACCCGATCACGAGGTTCGGCTGATTTCCTACGCGGTCCACTGGATCAAGGCCGAAATCCACGAATTCGTGCTGCGCAACTGGCGAATCGTCAAGGTCGCCACCACCAAGGCACAGCGCAAGCTGTTCTTCAAACTGCGCAGCTCCAAGAAGCGCCTGGGCTGGTTCAGCCAGGAAGAAGTCAACGATGTCGCAGACAAGCTCGGCGTCAAGCCGGAGACCGTGCTGGAAATGGAGTCGCGGCTGAACGCCTACGACCTCGCCTATGACAACCCGCAGGACGACAATGAAGACAGTTATTTTGCACCTGCAGCCTATCTGAGCGACATGCGCGCCGATCCCGCGCAGCAACTCGAGGCCGATGACTGGAGCGCGCAAAACGAGACCCTGATGATCTCGTCGCTGAAAACCCTGGACGACCGCAGTCGCACCATTATCAAGCGGCGCTGGCTGGACGACGAGAAGGCCACCCTGCACGAACTTGCAGCCCAGTTCCAGGTATCAGCCGAACGCATTCGGCAGCTGGAAAGCAATGCGCTGAAGAAACTCAGGGTCGCATTTACAGCCTGACCCGTTCCCCGTCAGCTTCTGCCCCGCCAACCGGCGGGGCATTTTATTCGACACCGGAAAAACCAACCGGTATCGTTTTCCTCCCGTGATTCGACAGGTCCGGCTTCCAGGCATGCCCGTAGATGACCTCGTAACTCGCCGGTAGCTGGCTCTGATGCCGGTAGGCCTCGTAAGCCTGCCTCAGCCTGGACAGCACCGCGGGCGTGGTCAGGCCCCTCCTGCCGCCGTCCGCGGTGACATTGGCGCCAATGGCGCGCAAATCCGCCATCAACAGGTCCAGACCGGGGTAAGTCAGCGTGATGACCTCCGCCTCCATGACCGGATCAGCGTAGCCTGTCTGCAGCAAGCCGTCACCGACGTCATGCATATCCGCAAACTCGTTGACGTGCACGGCCGCATCGATCTGGCGCCAGCATGCGCGCAGCTCCTTCAGCGTGTCCGGACCGAAGGTCGTGAACATCAGCAGCCCGCCCGGCCTGAGCACACGCAACAAATCCTGCAGCGTGGCCTGCAGGTCATTGCACCATTGCAGCGTCAGGCTGGAAAACACCAGGTCGAAACAGGCGTCCCGGAACGGCAGTTGCTCGATGTCTGCGCAAACCGGTTCGGGCCGGCGCAGCAGGCCGCCGTGTGCAGAGGCTTTGTCCAGCATGCGCTCCGACAGATCGAGCGCGATCAAGCGCGCCTTTTTATAGCGGCTCATAAGCGGTTTTATCGATTCACCGGTACCGACGCCTGCATCAAGAATCAAGCCGGGGGACAGCCGGATATAGTCGAGCTTCTCCAGCAGCCGGCTGCAGACTTCCTTCTGCAGCACCGCCGCCTCATCGTAGCTGTCTGCCGCGCGATCAAAGGCGCGCCTGACCTTCCATTTGCTGAACACCTGGCCTGTGACCGACACGCTAGAGCCGCCCCGCTGTCTGCAACAGTTTTTCCACGAACACATCCGGGTGAGAGATGAACGGCGCATGGCCGGCGCCCTCTACGATATCGATAACGGGATCGGCCAGCATGGACTCCAGCGCATGCGCCAGTCCGACCGGCACCAGCATGTCCCTGTCCCCGAGCAGCCATGAAACCGGACAGCCTGGCTGCGCGAGCGATTCGCGCAAGTCCGTATCCGACAGGATACCCAATCCCGTCCGCAGCGCGCCGATAACCGGCAGGCCGCGTTCGTCGATCGCGGCCTGGAGCTCCCTGACGGTCTGCATCGAGGTATCGGTCGCGCGCACTTGCAGCGCCAGGAAGCGCCTGACGGTTTTCTCTATGTCCTTTTCCAGCGAAGCCGCAAACTGCTCAAAGACGCTGTGCTCGATCGCGGTCTGCCAGCCGCCGTCTTGGACAAATTTCGGGCTGGTCGCGACCTGGAACAGGGCGGACACTTTTTCCGGATAACGCCGCGCGAGCCGCAGCGAGACCAGCCCGCCCAGCGACCAGCCCACCACGACCGCAGGACGCGAGATCTGCGGCGCCACGTGCTCGACGTAGTCGTCCAGGGTACCGGCGCCGACATCGACGGATTCGCCGTAACCCGGCAGGTCGATGCAGTGCGGCGCAATCCAGCCGGGCAGCCGCTGCAGGCAGGGCTGCCACACCGCGCTGTTCATGGCCCAGCCGTGCAGGAATACGACATCAATATTCACGGACAATTACCCATAGCTGTTGTATGCTTGCCGCCTGTCAGATTCAAACCAGGTTGACTGGCTCTTTCGGCATGACATTTGAAATCCATTATTTGATCTATGCGCTGGCAGGCTACCTGTTCGGCTCCATATCAACCGCGATCATTACCTGCAAACTGATGGGCCTCAAGGATCCGCGCAGCGTAGGCTCGAACAACCCCGGCGCGACCAATGTTCTCAGGCACGGCGGTAAAAAAGCAGCCATTATTACCTTAATCGGCGACATGTTGAAGGGCCTGATTCCTGTAATCGCGGTTTCGATCATCGAACCCGCCGCGGCAGCGGTCGCGATCACCGGGCTGGGCGCATTTCTTGGACACATCTATCCGGCCTACTACGGCTTCAGGGGCGGCAAGGGCGTAGCCACGTATTACGGTGTTCTTTACGGCTTCAGCTGGATCGCCGGGCTTTCTGCAGCACTGGTCTGGATACTCTCGGCGCTGATCTGGAAACTGTCATCGCTGTCTGCGCTGATCGCCGCCCTGTGCGCGCCGTTCTTCCTCTGGTGGATCAGCGGCTCGATCGAACTGACCGCCACCCTGAGCCTGATGACCCTGCTGCTGTACTGGCGCCACCGCAGCAATATTCGAAATATCATCGAGGGCAGGGAAAACAGGATCGGCGTAAAGAAACAGGCCGGACCGGCAGTGGACGACCAGCCTGCCCCGTGACAGGCCACCCTGAATAACACACTGGAATCTTTATGATCGGATTCGCTCCCAGGGGCCAGCGGTTCATCGGCACCTGGCGGCCGCCCGGTTAAGCATCCGGGCTGGCAAGGGGCTGCAATTCATCCATCGGCCAGCGCGCCCGCGCATCGATGTCCGGCGGCTGGTGCTGACCGGCCTGCAGTCGCAGGCAGCCGGCGAAAGCAATCATCGCACCGTTGTCGGTGCAGAATTCGAGACGCGGAAAGCTCACCGTGAAGCGGTGTTTTTTCGCCGCCTGGTGCAGGCGCAGGCGCAGGCGCTGGTTCGCACCGACACCACCCGCGACCACCAGACGATCGCTGCCCGCCTGGTCCAGCGCGCGTCGACACTTGATCAGCAGTGTTTCAACCACCGCGTCCTCGAATGCCCGCGCGATGTCCGCGCGCAGCTGGTCCTGGTCCTTCGTATCCTGCTGGTTTTGCATCCAGGTATTCAGCGCAAAGGTCTTGAGGCCGCTGAAACTGAAATCCAGGCCGGGACGATCGGTCATCGGCCGCGGGAACTCGAACACGCCCTGGCGGCCGGATTCCGCGAGTTTCGCGAGCACCGGCCCCCCGGGATACCCCAGCCCCATCATTTTCGCGGTCTTGTCAAAGGCTTCTCCGGCCGCATCATCCAGGCTCTGGCCGATTATCCGGTAACTGCCGATGCCCTCCACGTGGGCCAGCAATGTGTGGCCACCCGAAACCAGCAGAGCAACGAATGGAAACGCCGGCGCATCAGCTTCGAGCAGGGGCGCGAGCAGGTGGCCTTCCATGTGGTGAACCTCGACCGCGGGTATATCCAACGCCCAGGCCAGGCTGCGCGCGACGGCCGCGCCCGACATCAAGGCGCCGATCAGCCCTGGACCGGCGGTGTAAGCGATGCCGTCGAGCTGCTGCAGGCCGATGCCGGCCCGCTCGATCACGTTCTCAGCCAGCGGCAACAGAAAGCGGATGTGGTCGCGGGATGCCAGTTCGGGCACCACGCCGCCGTACTCGGCGTGAACCTCGACCTGGCTGTGGAGCACGTGCGCGCGCAGACCGGCCTCGCTGTCGTAAACAGCGAGGCCGGTTTCGTCACACGAGCTCTCGACGCCAAGTACTATCACGGGTTCAGCCTGAGTTGCGGGGTTTTGTCACTTTACGGCAAAGTGATATATAATACCCTGCTCACTGCACTGTTTGTGCAGGATTTGTGATGTTTATGCCCGCGAGCGGGTTTTCAGGAAAAATTTAATATGCCAGCAATTCGAGTTAAAGAGAACGAGCCCTTCGATGTAGCGCTGCGCCGCTTCAAGCGCTCCTGCGAAAAGGCCGGCGTGCTGACCGAAGTTCGTCGCCGCGAAGCCTACGAGAAGCCGACTGCAGAACGCAAGCGCAAAGCTGCTGCTGCCGTCAAGAGACACCTTAAAAAGCTGTCCAAGGAACGCGGCCGCATGGCTCGCTCCCCTCACCAGCGCAGACGTTAATCAGCACCTTCCGATGAGCAGCGCCCTGAAAGACCAGATCCAGGACGCGATGAAAACCGCGATGAAATCCGGCGACAAGGCGCGCCTGGCGGTTATTCGTCTGATCATGTCAGCGATCAAGCAGGTCGAAGTCGATGAGCGCATCGAAGTCGATGACAGCCGCGCGCTCGGCATTCTCGACAAAATGGTCAAGCAACGCCGAGAGTCCATCAGCCAGTTCGAAAGTGGCGGCCGCGACGACCTGGCCACGAAGGAGCAGGCCGAAATCGATATCATCGCCGAATTCCTGCCGAAAGCGCTGAGCGAAGAAGAAATCGAAGACATCATCAACAGCGCCATCAGCCAGACCGGCGCGGAATCGATGAAGGACATGGGCAAGGTGATGGGCATCGTCAAGCCCCAGATCACCGGCCGCGCCGATGTCGGCGCCGTCAGTCAGAAGATCAAGTCCCTGCTGGGCTGATACCTGCCAGCTGTTTCCAAACCGGAACCATCCAGATTTTTTGCCGCGAAGAACGCAAATAACGCGAATAGGTTGTTTGTAGGAGCGGCTTTAGCCGCGAACAAACGCCTCCTGACCCGAGATGAAATTCGCGGCTAAAGCCGCTCCTACCGGCAGTCAAACCATTTGCGTTCTTTGCGGACATAATCATTTCTCGATCACAGCCCCATCATGTAGACTTCGGCGTTCACGTCAAAAAAATAAAGTTGCATAACATGTCCGAGCTGAAAAACGACCGTTTTCTTCGCGCGCTGCTGCGCCAACCGGTAGACAGAACGCCGATATGGATCATGCGCCAGGCCGGGCGGTATTTGCCCGAATACCGCGAGGTGCGCGCCAAAGCCGGCGACTTCATGACACTGTGCAGCACGCCCGAGCTGGCCTGCGAAGTCACGCTGCAGCCACTGCGCAGGTTCGAGCTGGATGCCGCGATACTGTTCTCGGATATCCTGACCATTCCGGACGCTATGGGACTGGGACTCTACTTCGAACAGGGCGAGGGCCCCAAGTTCAGGTCGGTTATTTCCAGCGCCAGCGATGTCGCAAAAATCGGCATCCCTGACCCGGAACAGGAACTCGCCTATGTCATGGATGCGGTCCGCCTTATCAGGAAAGAACTCGACGGCAAGGTCCCGCTGATAGGCTTTGCAGGAAGCCCGTGGACGCTGGCAACCTATATGGTCGAGGGCGGCAGCAGCCGCGACTTTTACAAAACCAAATCCATGCTGTTCGCCGAACCCGACACCGCGCATCAGCTGCTCGGCAAACTGGCCGATTCGATAGCCGGCTACCTGAACGCGCAGATAGAAGCCGGGGCCCAGGCGGTCATGGTTTTCGACAGCTGGGGCGGCGCACTCACGACCCGCCATTACCTGGAATTTTCACTTGCCTACATGCAACGCATCGTCGACCAGCTTGCGCGAGAAAAAGACGGCGAGAAAATACCGGTCATCCTGTTCACCAAGGGCGGCGGACTCTGGCTGTCCGATCTGGCCGCAAGCGGCTGCGACGCGCTCGGCCTGGACTGGTCGGTCAACCTCGCAGCGGCCCGCGCCGAAGTCGGCGACAGAGTCGCACTGCAGGGCAACATGGACCCCGCGATCATGGCCACGAATCCCGAAACCATACGCGGTGAAGTCGCAAACATCCTCGCCGACTTCGGCAGCGGCAGCGGCCACGTGTTCAACCTCGGCCACGGCATTACGCCGCATATCGATCCCGAAAATGTTGCCGCGCTGGTCGATGCGGTGCATGACATCAGTGAACAGTACCATCAGTAGGATTGTTCACCGAAAGGACGCAAAGGTTGTTTTGTAGGAGCGGCTATAGCCGCGAACCCGTGTCGGCGAGTAACAGCCTTATTCGCGGCTAAAGCCGCTTCTACAAACACAAAGAAAATTCTGCGCCTCTGCGGTTAAAAAAATTTGAACCTTTGCGTCCTTTGCGGTGAACCGGTTTTATTGCGATATAATCGATCGCAACCCCACACGCACACATCGCAAGCATCCAGGCAGATTCATATTTGCAGTACTGGTAAAGCCAGCAATCCTTCTATTGCTGACATCAACGCTATCCTCCACCGCGGCCCTTGCCACACCGGAAGAAGATACCACGGCAAACAACGGGAAGCGGCCGAAAGTCGGGCTGGTGCTCAGCGGCGGCGGCGCCCGGGGCTTCGCTCACATCGGCGTGCTTGGAAAAATCGAGGAGCTCAGGATACCGATCGATGTGGTCGTCGGCACCAGCATGGGCTCGATCGTCGGCGGCCTGTACGCGATCGGCCTGTCAGCCGACGAAATTGAAAAGGGCGTGAGAAGCATAGACTGGGAAAACGTGTTCAACGATCACGCGCGCAGGGAGTTCCGCTCCTTCCGCCGCAAGCAGGATGACTACCTGTTCACCAGCACGGCGCGAATCGGCGTCGGCAGCAAGGGCCTGACACTGCCACCGGGCCTGATCGAGGGCCAGCAGATCGAACTGGCGCTCGACCGCCTGGCCTACCCCGGCTTTCGTATCGACAATTTCGACAGTCTGCACATACCGTTTCGTGCGATCGCGACCGATGCAGAGACGGGTGATGCCGTAGTTCTGGGCAGCGGTAATCTGGCAAAGGTCATGCGAGCCAGCATGTCGATTCCGGCGGCACTGCCCCCAGTCCAGCATGAAGGCAGGCTGCTGATCGACGGCGGTATCGGCAACAACATCCCGATCGATGTCGCACGAGAAATGGGCGCAGATGTGTTCATCGTCGTCGACGTCAGCGCGCCCCTGGCCGGTCAGGAGGAGCTGCAATCCAGCATTGGCATCACCGCCCAGTTGACGACCATCCTGACCCGGCGCGTAGCGGACCAGCAGCTCGAGACATTGACGGACAAGGATGTACTGATCGTCCCCGGGCGACAGGACCTTGGTTCATCCAGCTTCCTGGAATATGCGCAGCTGATCCAGGCCGGTCTCGAAGCCGCCGAGCAGCACG
>Ga0180437_10010378_pt1 | contig 11373 bp, 7 predicted proteins | sample SS_ome_4_FD_132410 | JGI IMG/M metagenome (GOLD analysis project Ga0180437, IMG submission 132410) | Hypersaline lake sediment archaeal communities from the Salton Sea, California, USA - SS_3_D_1 metaG | ecosystem: Environmental > Aquatic > Non-marine Saline and Alkaline > Hypersaline > Sediment... | reverse complement strand
GGGCGACTTTGTAGGACGTGACGGGGATAGCACAATTAGCCCTCGAGAGGGGGAATGGGCGCCTTTGGGTGGTTGTTCAATCTTACCCTACCGTCGATCGCAGATCCCGCAGTCCAAACCGGAAAGGTCGGCTTCGAGGCAGGTCCCGGTCCATCTCCCTGAGGAAGTGGCCGACGGACCCTTCTTGCCACAGCCCCCACCGTGAGTAACATAAGGCCCGCAAGAAGAAGGAGAAGGGAGTAATGCTCTCTTGCTTCGTGCGGAGAGAAGGGGCTCGTGGTTTCATCCAGAGTCAGTTCCGCCAAAGCTGCCCTCCACGCTTCCAGCGAGTGGCCAGAGGCGGCTGCCAGTTTCGCTTGCCTCCAACCTGTATCCGCAAAGGCCCTCGAAAGGAGCAGGCCTCCACCCTTGCTCGAAACATGGTTCGGGTTGAGATCCCCGTCCTTCGGTCGCAGTTTGCAGACCTCGCCTTCAGAGGAAAGTGTGTCGAGAGGAGAGGCCGGTGAAGAGATTCCCCACGGTGTTTCAATGAGTCCGGTCGCGGTAGACTCGAACAGGGTTGGCATAGACCAAACCTCCTGCCACGGGTTCTCCTGGGCGGGCGGGCAGACGAAGGGCATGGCGAACAGGGAGCCCGCGGGGAGCACCGCGAGGACGCCGCATAGTGTTGCTTGCATCAGGGTTCGGATGCTCATAGAAGGGATCGTTTGGGCCGGACTTCTGCTATGGAGAAGGAGCAGATCGTGATATGGACTTCAGCTGCAAACTTCGACGCATTTCGATCAGTTTGGCGCATTTTATTTAATAAAGATAATGTTTGTCAAACAAAATTTTCGATATCCGGCAAATTCTTCGTATCGAGAAGGGCAACCTCCTCAACGGTCAGGGATATGGCCCCGCAATCCTCTTCCACGCGGCCACGGAGGAGGTAGGGCCGGCTGTAGCCCAGAAGCCGGGAGAACCGCTCGTAGGTTTGGGGAAAGAAGGTCGTCTCATAGAGGGCGGTTGTGTCCTCGAAGCTGACAAATTCCATGGGCTCGGCCCGGCGGGTAAGTACGGTCTTCCCGGTAACGAACCAGCCCACTGTACATACCCTCCTTCCCACATATTCCGTCAGGGCTGCGGCAGGAACGGTTCTGAGCCGGGAGAGCCAGGGCCGGTAGATATCCAGGGGGTGGCGGGAGACGAGCAGTCCCAGCGTTTCCAGTTCGTGCCGCAAGAGGATTTCAGGCCTGTAGGGAAGGACCTTGGGGATAGCCGACATTCCCTCTCCCTTGAGGGAGAGGGGTAGGGTGAGGGTGTCAAAGAGACTCCCCTCATCCTGACCTTCTCCCCAGAGGGGAGAAGGGATTACTGGTAACCGGGGGATTCCCGCCTGCGCGGGAATGACTGCCTCTTCAGCCAATGGATTCCCGCCGGAGCCTGCCCCCGCAATTGTTAAGCGGGGGCGGGAATGACGGACCCCTTTTCCTTTCGCCTTCGGGTGCGGGCGCGGGGTCTGACCCCTGACCCCTGATCCCTGACCCCTGATCCCTTTTCTCCCGGCTTGCCAAGCCAGCAGCTCCCAGACCAGTTCGGGCCGGGGCCGGCCATGGGCAACCGAGTCCAGACAGCCCGCTTTGATCAACACGCGGAGGTCGGCAGGATCCATGTCCACTCGCTGGAGCATCTCTTCCAGGGACCGAAAAAGCCCTCTTTGGGCACGATCTTCGAGCAAGGCCTCCAGAGAGGCCTGTTGGACTCCCTTCAATTGCATGAGCCCAACACGAAGGTTGCACCCGTAGCCATTGTAGGCGAATGTACTCGCGTTCACATCCGGGGGTAGAATCGCAAGGCCCATGCGCCGTGCCTCGGAGAGATAGGCCATCGTCGTGTAGTAGCCGCCCTGGTTGGAGAGCACCGCAGCCATGAATTCAGCAGGGAAATGGGCCCTCAGGTAACACGCCTTGAAGGATACCAGGGCATAACTCGCAGAATGGGGCTTGCAGAACGAGTAGCCCTGGAAGCTCAAGATCATCCTCCAGACCTCTTCGATCACCTCCCGGGCCACACCCCGGGCAAGCGCACCCTGAAAGAACCGATCCCGATAGTCTGGAAGCCGTGCCTGCTTGTGCTTCTTCGAGAGGATCTTGCGCAACTCGTCCGCCTGGACCGCGTCAAAACCTGCCAGGGCCATGGCCACGCGAGATACATCCTCCTGGTAGCAGAGGATTCCGTGGGTCTCCTTCAAGATTTCGGCCAGCAGCGGGTGCAGGGGCTCGTAAGCGCCTCCTCGTACCCGGCGGACATACTCCCGTATGTACTCGTTGGCTGCCGGACGGATGATGCTCGACTGGACCACCAGGTGCTCGAAGTCCCCCTTGCCGGTCTTCTTCAACAGCTGCCGCATGGCCGGGCTTTCCACATAAAAAACCCCTACCGTGTCCCCCTGGGCCAGCAGCTGCTGGGTCTTTGCATCTTCGAGGGGATTGAGCTGAGCGTAGGAGAGATGGATCCCGTAGTTTGCCTGGATCGAGGCCAGGGTGTCCCGGACCACGGCCAGGGAGCGGTTCCCAAGGAGGTCGATCTTGACGAGCCCTGCTGCCTCGGTGATGTCCTTTTCCCACTGGATGATCGGCACCCCCTTGGGTGCCTGTTCCACAGGTACCCGCTCCGGAAGGGGATCCGGGGTGATGACCACGCCCCCACAATGAACCGACAGGTGCCGAGGGATCCCTGCGAGCCGGTGAGCCCATCCGAGGATCGAGGGCCATGGATCGGATAGGGAACTCAAGTCATCGGAAACCTCTCCGATCTCCTTCTCCGGTATTCCGTAGACCTTGGCCACCTCCCGGACCGCACCCCGCATGCGGAACCCCACGTGGTTGGCCACCATGGCGCACCGCTCCGGCCCGTACTTCTCCAGGACGTAGCTCAGGACCGCATCCCGCTCGTCCCACGGGAAGTCCACATCGATGTCCGGCGGTTCGTTCCGGCCCGGGTTCAGGAATCGCTCGAAGAAGAGGTTGTGCCCCAGCGGATCCACATGGGTGATGCCCAGGCAATAGGATACAAGGCTTGCGGCAGCAGAGCCCCGGCCGCAGGTGATCGGAAACCGGCCCACGATGTCCTCAACCACCAGAAAGTAAGAGGCAAACCCCTTGGATCGGATGATCTCCAGCTCGTAGGCGAGCCGCTCTTCGATAGGCCGGCTGAAGGCGCCGTAGCGGCGGATTACTCCGGCACGAGACTTCTCTTTCAACAGGGCAAAGGTCTGGTCTTCGGTGAGCCTTTCAAAGGTGGGAAAGACCCATTGGCCCCATGGAGGACTCGCCATCCGGCACCTTTCAGCGACCTCTCCCATGCCCCGCAGGGCCTCCGGGCAGTGGAGATAGCGCTGCGTCCACTCGCGAGGGGACTGGAAAAAGGCCCAGCGAGGCGCCAGCTCCTCCTTTGGGATCCTGTCCAGCTTGGTACAGAGTCCGATGGCCCGAAGCAGCCTGTGAAAAGGGTAGTCGGATCGGTCCAGAAAATAGATCGGAGCAACCGCTGCCAGAGGGATGCGTGTTTTGCGGCTGAAGCGGATCCTCGCTCCCTGCGGTCCGTAGGGATAGAGAGCGACGTAGAGGCCTTTCGTGCCGGATGCCCGGGCGAGCCTGTCCAGGAAGGAAAGAGAGGGACTCAACACGACCAGCCCTTTTCGGTCCTCCTTGAGCGCCTCATGCCAGGGGTCAGGGGTCAGGGGTCGGGGGTCAGGCCCCGCACCCGCACCCGCGCCCGCACCCGAAGGCGAAAGGGACACGTCATTCCCGTCCCCGCTTAACAATTGCGGGGGCAGGCTCCGGCGGGAATCCATTTGCCCATTGAGCTGGGAGATTGCTTCGCTTCGCTCGCAATATTCACCACTTGGCAGGACATTGCGAGGAGCCGTAGGCGACGCGGCAATCTCCCGGTTACCAGGCCCATCATTCTCTCTCCCTTGAGGGAGAGGGTTAGGGTGAGGGTGTCCTACGCGTCCCCTCATCCTAACCTTCTCCCCAGAGGGGAGAAGGGATTTCAGGTAATCGGGGGATTCCCGCCTGCGCGGGAATGACAGCGAGTGAGAGTCTTCCCCTTTGTCGACACTCCCTTGAGGGTGAGAATGGTGGTACAGCGTCAAAATCCGCGCCAGACGCCGGTAACCCTGATGATCAGCCGCGAGCAGGAAGGCCGGGGAGGGTGGGTCTGGAAGATGCGCCCCCACGATCGGCTTGAGCCCTGCACTTTGGGCCGCCTCCCAGAACGGGAGGATCCCGTAGAGCCCGTTTCGGTCCGTAAGCGCAAGGGCGGATACCCCATCCTCTTTTGCACGGCGGCAGAGCGCCTCCACCGAGGCCGTGCCCCAGAGCAGGCTGTAGACCGAATGACACCCAAGTGGAACAAACTCCCCACCCATCCTATCCTCCCCAGGGGTCAGGGATCAGGGATCAGGGGTCAGGCCCCGCCCCACCCGCATCCGAATAGAGGGGTCAGGGATCAGGGATCAGGGGTCAGGCCCCGCCCCACCCGCATCCGAATAGAGGGGTCAGGGATCAGGTCCGCCTCCCGATAGACCTCCGAAACCCATTTAACATGCGACCGATTTCTGCTGTCTCATCCAACATCCGCAACACTTCGTCGGCATTGATATAGTGCAATCGTTCGGCGATCTGAATGTGCGTTTCCACTTCGGCGAGTGATCCATGGGCTATTGAAAGATGATGGAGAAGCTCTTTACTGTGTCGGCGTGCTCTGCCTTCCGCGATATTTGCAGGGATAGAGACGGCGGCACGTTGCAACTGGCTGGCCAGCCCATAAATTTCGCATTTTGGAAATGTCCTTGTTAATTGGTAGCAGTTGACCACTAGATCCATGGATCTCTGCCATACTTGAAGGTCTCGATAACTCTTTAGGCTCATGTTTTCCTCCTGACCCCTGACCCCTTAAGTTCTCCGCCAGTAGGGGCTGATGAGTGGGGCCTGACCCCTGATCCCTGATCCCTGACCCCTGCCTTTACCCTTTGCCCTTTATCCTTTAACCTTTTTCCTTTCTTTATCGCTTCCTTCCCAAACCGATCCCTTATCTCATCCAACGCGTATTGCAGGGTCTCCTGTCTCCAGGCAAGGGAGAAGAGAAGGTCTTCGGGAAAGAGTGTGGGCTGAAGGGGCTGTATCTCGATCTGTGTGCAATGGATGGTGATCCTGCGGATCCTTACCCTGCGCTGGGCAGCAAGTTCGAGCAGGCGACGGGCACTCTTAAACAAAGAGGCGTCGAGATGGGTGGGAGGCTGGAGCCGGCAGGCACGTTGGGCCAGGACGGCGTCAGCATGCTGGATCTCGAGTTCCATGCGGCCCGCTGTTGCCTTCATGTGCCTGAGCCGTCGGCCTGCCTCCTCTGCAAGCCCTTGCAGCACGGCGAGCAGGAAAGCGTCCTCGTTCGTTTCCACCGGCAGGGTTTCCTCCTCTGTGATGCGGGGGGAGCGAGTGGGGGGCCTTACCGGAGAGGCATCCACGCCCCGGGCCTGGCGGTAGAGGGCCAGGCTGTGGCGACCGAAGGCGAGCTGAAGGGCGGGCAGCTCGATGGGAAGCAGGTGCGAGACCCTTTCGATGTTCAGTTCCCGAACCCTTTCCGTGCACGCAGGGGCCCGAACCGCTGGCAGGACCGTAACGTCCAGGGGCCCGAGAAAATGTCTCTCCCCGCCCGGAAAGACATCGCAGAGGCTGCTCTCCGGGATCACCTTCGTTGCGATGCGGCTTAGAAGTTTGTTGGCCGCCAGGCCGAGCCGAGGCTCCAGCCCGACACGGTCCCGTATTTCCCTGCGCACCTTCGAGGCAAGATCCCGGGCAGGGCCGAAGAGCCGGCGGGTGCCGGAAAGGTCCAGAAAAAGGGACCCGGGCCGGATTGGCTCTACCAGGGGGGTGTAGGCTGCCAGAAGGCCGAAGAGGAGCCTTGCGATCCGGAGGTAGCGTTCAGGGTTCGGGGGGAGAAGCCTCAAGTCCGGGCAGGATCGCAGGGCTTCCTCTCGGAGCATGCCTTTGCACAGGCCTTCACGGCGGGCCTCCGGAGAGATTGCCCGCAAGAGGGTTCGGCCCGGGCCGTTGGTGCAGATCGCCACCGGTTTCCCCTTCAGGGAGGGGTCTCGTAGCTGCTCCACGGCAACCGGAAAGGAAGGCACCTTGAGGTAAAGGATCTCGCGTTCCATACGGACGGTCTCAAAGGGCAGTAAAAGAGGGTATCGAAAAACACTTAATTGTCGTCAAGCTCCTGAAGCCAATGGATTCCCGTCGGAGCCTGCCCCCGCAATTGTTAAGCGGGGGCGGGAATGACTGCTGCTGATGCACTTGTGGAAATTGCTTCGGCCCTTCCTGAAGGGCCGAAGCAATCTACCGGCTCAGAGGGCATTGGTACACGGGAGGTTGCTTCGTCACTGCGTTCTTCGCAATCTCCACGATTAATTTAAATTAGGTGAAAAAAAGGTGAAAGTCAAGAGGGGATAAGGGTTCTATCCTGTCCCAGCCACGATCTCCTCCAGGAGTTCCTCTGCCTCTTCCGCTTCGGAAAACCCGGGGTTCAACCGCAGGGCCTCTTGGAGTGAGGTGCGAGCCTTTTCCGTCTCTCCCAGGGAATGGTAGGTCACGCCCAGATGGTAGTGAACGGTAGGATTGTCGGGTAGAGCGGCACGGCTTTCCTCCAGGAGAGCCCGTGCCTCGTAGTGGAGCCCCTTCTTTTCATAGATCCAGCCGCACGTGTCTGCCACAAAGGGGTTCTGAGGCAGCTCTTCTCTCGCCTTTTCGGCAAGCAACAGAGCACGGCCCAGATCATTGCCTTCTTTCGAATAGTACCATGCGAGGTTGTTCGCCGCAGGGCCGAAATCCGGTTTCAGCTCCAGGGCCTTGGCGTAGTGCTCTGCAGCCTTCTGGCCCCTTCCCATGGTTTCGTACATCATCCCGATGAGCATGTTGACCGACGGGGACTCGGGATTGCTTTCCAGAAGGGACTCATACAGGAGAAAGGCATTGTCTCGAGCGTGCTGCCTCGTGTAGACCACCCCCAGATTCAGATAGCTGTCCAGCATATCCGGGTTGGCGTCGATCGAGTTCTGGAAGCACTCCTTGGCCCTTTCGAGCTCGTTCTCCGAAAGGTATATCTTGCCCAACAGATTGTGGAGCAGGGCTTTGTTCTCAACCCGGGGCAAATTCCCCTCGAGCCACGCTCGTGCCTGTTCCTTTTCGTTCCTTTTCATGAGAATGCTGGCGACCATCGCAGAGGCATTCGCTGCGCTGGGATTCAACGCGACCGCCTTCTGGAATTGCGCGAGGGCCTCGTCCGGCTTACCCCGGACCTGGAGAAGCCATCCGAGCTGATAGTAGCCTTCCTCGCTCTCCGGGTTTGCCGCTATGAATCTTTCGATCGCCTGCTGTGCCCCTTCGAATCGGCCTTGCAATTTGAGGGCTTGTGTGAGAAGCCAGAGGAGCTTTGGATCTTCCCCCCTCTGGTCGATGAGTTCCTGGAGGATGGGCTCTGCACGCTTCCCCTCACGTTGTACGATATACAGTTCTGCCAGGGCCGTTTTTGCTGGAACGTGGTCGGGATCCAGCTCGATCGCTTTTAGGAAGTTCTTTTCGGCAAGGTTGACCTGCCCCTTTTCAGAGTGAGACTTCCCCAGGAAATAGCGTGGTCTCGCCGCGGAGGGATCCTTGCTCACTGCCCGTTGAAACGTGTCGATCGCTGCGTTGTACTCTTTCTTCAGAAGATGGACCCTTCCCTGAAGGGACAGCACCGGCGTTTCTTCTGGGTTCTGTTCAAGGAGCTGCTTCGTGAGGGCCTCGGCTTCCTCGAGGGCGCCCTCACTGAGAAGAAGGTCTGCAAGGGTCATCTTGGCAAGCCTATTCTCCTCGGAAAGGGCAACGGCCTTTTCGAGTTCTGCCCTGGCCCGATCTCTTTCCCCCTGGCTCAGATAGAGCCTGCCGAGCCGCAAGTGCAGTGGTCCGTTCTGCGGGTCTGCAGACAAGGCCTGCTCGAGGGCAGAGACGGCTTTCCCGGCGAGGCCCGTTTCGAGGCAGATATCGGCAAGGATCTCCATGCGCACGGGGTCTATCGGGGTCTGCCCCAGGTTTTCCGAAGCCCGTTTGAGGAGTTTGTCTTTCTGCCCTGTCGTTCTGTAGAAGTTCAGTATCTCCTGCTCTACCCGGAGGGAATCAGGAAATCCTCTGGCCAGGTTGAGATAGGCTCTTTCTGCCTCCCCGATATTCCCGGAGATCTCGTGGAGTTTGGCCATCAAGAGGCGGGGAAGAATCTCGTGGGGAGCGACTTGGATCGCCCTTTCCAGGGCGCTGCCTGCCTCCGGAAACTGCTTCAGCATGATCGAGGCGTTCGCCATCAGGATCCAGGCCTTCCAGTGTCTTGGATCGGTTTCAAGCGCATTTTCAGCGCATTGCTTTGCCCCCTCGGGCCTCTCTGAGAGAAGGTAGAGATTGCCCAGCTCGATCTGGGCGCTTGGAAAAGCAGGGTCGGCTTCCACGGATTTCCTGAATGCCCTGAAGGTATCAGCTGCCCTTCCGAGCTTCGCATAGGTAAGGCCTAGGCGATAGTACCCGATGGCACTCCTGGGATCCAAATGGATCACGTTCTTGAATTGGATCAACGCCTCAGGATACTCCCCCCGCTCGAAGTATTCCTCTCCACAGGCCAGGAATCTCTCCTTTTTCTTCTCATTTTCCCCCTCACATCCTGCCCCTGAGAGGATCGAGCAGGCGATGAGGAGATGGATAAGAGGAGTAACCCTCCGAACCACCTTCATGAGGAACATCTCCATTTGTTCAAAGGGGCCTCGGTTTGCCCGCATGGGCGGCTGTGATGGAAATCGTCACACGGTTGCTGACATAGCTACCGCCCTCGATATCGGATTCCCGCTGTCTGTACTCATAGCGTATGGCCCCGAACAGCCATCGTAGCACCAGGTATTGCAGACCCGTACGCCCCCTCCAGTTGTCGACCTTGCTCTCCGGGCTTGTCTCGAGGTACTCATCCCTGAAATAGGCCCCTTCCAGGTAAACGGAAAGCCGTTGCATCAGTTGATACGTGAAGGTTACCGAGGCCCTGCCGAAGAGCGAAATGCCGAGGTTCGCTGTCTGAAAGAACTGACGACGGTAGCCGGCAGCTCCGTCCAGTGTGAGACTACTCCTTGGTGAGGTATGGGTGAAGGAAATCGTCCCCATGGGCTCCCCGCGACTGTCACCCTCTTCAGGGACAACGATGAAGTATCCACCCGAAAGGGAACCAGCCGTCGCCCCGCTGAACTCATGGCTTATACCCAGCGTAGCCGCGTGAACGTCATAGCCCACGGAGGGGCCGTCATAATCCAAGCCGTTGTAAGTGTAGGAGAGATTCCCCTCTGTTCTCGGATTGAACCGGCGTATCAGAGAGGCTGTGCCCAGCTGCTCTTCATAGTTTTCGGTCAGGTCATATTCGGCCTTGCGATATGAATAGTCGATGTGGGTGCCATACAAAAGGCTGAACCAGTAATCGAGACCGGCCGATGGAACATACGACTGTCTGTCATTACTTCCGGGGTCTTCGCCCAGCAGCATGAAGTGTGTAAAACCTACATAGACCGAGTCCTCAGGGCCGAAGAAATAGTTGATCCTGCCCCCGAGCTCGGTACGGTAATAGCGGGTACGGGTGTCGCGTATATCGGTAACATCCTCCCCTGGTGGAGCGATCTCAAAGGGGTCTTCCGATATGACGAGCCCTGCATCCAGATCCAGGGCGACACGTTCTGAAACACGAATTCCCTCGAAGCCGGTAAGGCTCAGGTAATGTCGCACCCTGCTTCGCTCATCGTCTCTTGCATACTTCATCAGGCTGAAATCATAGCTTAGGCTGGCCTCGGTTTCCTCCTTGATCAAAGACAGGGTCAAGCCGGGAGTAAGAAAGGTGATCCAGTCGTGCTCCTTTGCATCGGCGGTCAAGGTGACGTTGTCGTCGTACTGCTCAGCCACAGAGATCCGCGCTTCCCACTGGAACTGGAAAGGCTCCGTAAACGCCTCTCCACCCAAAGCGGTGAGGCTTAGGACGAGAGCTAAGGAAAGTAGAAGGGGCCCTGCCATCCCCTGTCTCCTCATCCATTCCGTCTCTTCGCCTCTAATAGTTCCCATAATAGTATCGATATTCCTTCTGGCCTTCAGAGCTGGCATTGAACACCACGCCCAGGACCCTCTCCCGCCCGATGTTTTCAAGGGTCTCCTTGATCATGTGTCTGGGCGTCTTCCCATGACGCACGACCAGGAGAACGCCATCCATCATTCGTGCCAGGAAGGCGGTTTCCGCAGCATACCGGCCGGGAGGGGAATCGAAGATGATGAATCGATCCTCGTATCGGGACCTGAGTTCCTGAATAAGGATGCGCATCTTCTGTGAACAGAGCAGTTCAGCGGGGTTTGGTGGTGCTGTGCCTCCTGGAAGCAGGGTGAGCTTTGGGAGAGGGGTCTTTACCAGGAAAGGGGCCACATAGGTGCCTTCTTTGAGGTATTCATGAATTCCTGACGGGGTATTGATGTTGAACATTCGGTGTAAAACGGGAATACGAAGATCGCAGTCCACAAGGAGGACGTAGTCGTTCAGCCCCTGGGCGATGCTGACGGCCAGGTTGGCGGCAACCAGGCTCTTCCCGTCCAAAGGCTGGGGACTGGTTACCAGGATGGATCGTAAGGGCCTCTCACGGGCGAAGACGAGTAATTTCGTGCGTAACATCCTGAAGCACTCTGACTCCGGTGAACTTGGATTGTGGAAGGAACTCAGTCGAGGGTCGATGCCGATTACAGAAGCAGGACGCTCTCCCGTCGGTATCTCCAGGGGTGTGGGGTCCGGAAGGAACTCTTCAGCCGTATCCCTTGAGATCGTGACCACACTGCTTGCCGGTGAATTGGACGACGCCTGCTCTTTCAGGGTGCCTGATCTTCTCAGAGCCTCGTAGAACCTACCCATGCTTTTCCTTTCTGATCGGATTCCTCGCGGCCGTTTTTCTTCAGCTTAGAGCAGTTGGCAGGGCCATCGGGTCCATTTTCCATAGAAAATAGAGGGCGTACAGCAGGATGGAAGCCATGGAGACCAGGACTGCCGCAGAAGCAATCCTTTCGAAAAGAAGCCGTTTCTCGTCTCTCTGGGTCATGATCACCGGAATGGACACGAGCACCGGGGATTGAAGATCGCTCTCCAATTCCTTGGTGCTGTAGAAGGCGGGATCCAGATACTCGAGCAGAGCAGCAAGTCCGAATCCCCCACACAGGGCCAGGAAGAACCCCAGAAGGAGTACACTTCGTGTCTTAGGTTTGAACGGCTTGTCCGGCAACTGGGCATGGTCCAGAACCGTGAACT
>Ga0180437_10010376_pt1 | contig 11374 bp, 8 predicted proteins | sample SS_ome_4_FD_132410 | JGI IMG/M metagenome (GOLD analysis project Ga0180437, IMG submission 132410) | Hypersaline lake sediment archaeal communities from the Salton Sea, California, USA - SS_3_D_1 metaG | ecosystem: Environmental > Aquatic > Non-marine Saline and Alkaline > Hypersaline > Sediment... | reverse complement strand
GTAAGCGGACTGGGCGATCAGTGGTTCACGGCTCCGGCACAGATGATCCAGGGGCTATACTTACCGGGGCACGACGAGAGCGAGGCGAACCCCGATATTGGCGACAGCAGCATCACGGAAACGGTAGGGCTGGGGGCGTTCGCCTTGGTAGGAGCGCCGGTGACGATGCAGGTGATAGGTAAGGGGCTGGATGAAGCACTGCGAATAGAGCAGGAAATGAGTGAGATCACGATGGGCAGAAACGAGATGTTTACGCTGCCCTATCTGGACTCGCGTGGGACGCCGGTCGGAATTGACATCCGGAAGGTCGTAGAGACGAACATCACGCCTGTGTGCGTGACCGCGATGGCCTCGACAGCGCCGAACGTAGGAATGATTGGAGCAGGCGTAGTGCGTCAGCCTGTGGCGTGCTTCCAGGACGCTTTGAAGGCCTTTGCGAATCAGCACAGGGATAGACAAGCCTGAGACGTGAAGTGGTGAGGGGGCAATGGCGTGACGGAAGAGGAGCTTCTTCGGAACTGCTACCCGGATCTGGTAGATGCCTATAGCTGCCTCTTTCTCGACGGTGATCCGACGAGCACTTTGTGCAAGGAGGAACAGGAACTCATCCTAGTTGGGGTGTGTGCGGCATTGGGCAGTGAAGAAGAGGTGGCGGAGCACGGCAAGAAGGCACTAGAGGCGGGGGCCTCTCCTGAAGCCGTCGCAGAGGCTGTGCTCACCGCTACGATTTCCCGAGGGGAAGGGGCGCTAAGGACAGCGCTGTGCTTCCTCTCGGAACTGCCATTGAGTGACGGATCTGTTGACCTGCAATCGAAAGTGGACAGATCGCCGCTTGAGTACTTTGAGTCTCAGTTGGGGGAGCTTCCTGAGTGGGTACGTCAACTGCAGGAATTCGCCCCCGATTCCCTGGCGAGCTACGCCGCGCTGAGAAGCCGGATTCTGGTGGATGCCGCGATGAGCCGCAGGGCAAAGGAACTCCTCACTATGCTGTTGAATGCGGTGGCGGGCAACACTGGTGGAATCAGGTCTCACGCCAAGGCAGCGATGCAATATGGTGCCGACAAGAGGGAGATACTGAGTGTGCTGCTGCTCGGCGTGCGGGTTGGTGGTATTGTGGTTTGGATCAACGGGGTGAACGCCCTCTCCGAACCGCGGGAGTGATGGATATTGTCTGCGGTGTTTGCCCGCAACGTGCTGCTCAATCCGGGTCCCGTGACCACCAGCGATACGGTTAAGCAGGCGCTGGTGGTGCCCGATACCTGCCCTCGCGAACGGGAATTCAAGGCCCTCATCGCGCGTGTTGCCCAGCAGTTGGTCGATGTGGTCCATGGCGGCGATAGATATGTCGCCGTCATCTTCGAAGGATCGGGCACAGCGGCCGTGGAGGCGTGCATCAGCTCCGTGGTGCCGCAGGATAGGGCCATATTGGTGGTAAGCAACGGCGGCTATGGGCAGCGTATGGTTGAGATTGCCCAGGTACACCAACTGAACGTCGTGCCGTATGTCATTCCGTGGGGAGATTGCCTGGATCTGGCGACGGTTGAATCCTCGCTGCAGGCACACCGCGGTCGAATATCCCACCTGGCCATGGTGCACCACGAGACGACGACAGGGATGCTCAACCCCATCGCGGAGTGTGCCGAGCTGACACACAGATACGATGCCGAAATCATTGTAGATGCTATGTCGTCCTATGCCGGCCTCCCCATCGACATCAGCCAACTCGAACTTGACTACCTGGTCGCTTCGTCAAGCAAATGCCTCCAGGCAGTAGCAGGGTTGAGCTTTGTGATCTGTCGGCACGACTCGCTCCGGCAGTGTGCCAAGCTCCAGCCAAGATCTTACTACCTGAATCTGTGGGCTCAATACTGCCTCTTTGAGGCCGAGTCGTGCATCCGTTTCACTGCCCCCGTACAGGTGTTTCACGCGCTGGACCAGGCTTTGGGAGAGTGGTTCGAGGAGACTGAGCAGGGCAGATACCACAGGTATTTGGAGAACTACACCGAACTGGTCGCAGGTCTCCAACGGCTGGGCTTTCGATCTCTGTTGCCGGCGGACCAGCGTTCGAAACTGGTCACCGCGGTTATCGAGCCCACGCACGTGGGCTACGATTATCATCATATGCACGACTATTTGTACGAACGTGGGTTCACTATCTACCCCGATAAGGGTTCGGTCCAGGGGGCGTTCCGCTTGGCGAGCTTTGGGCAAATCGACCGGAGCGATATTCGCGCATTCCTGAACGCGTTAGAGCAGTATCTGATCGAGATGGATTTGCTCGGAGACCTGTACAACGACGGTGATTAGCTGTGACCGCATCAACACAAGAATCTACAACGATTGGAACCAAACGAGAGATCGATCTGCTGATAAGTCGCGCGCGTGTCGTGACGATGGATAGCGAGAGGCGTGAGCTCCTCAATGCGGCGATCGCGGTGAACGCGGGTGAGATAGTCAAGGTTGGGTCTACACCCGACGTCCGGAGGCGCTATCGGGCCAGGAATGAAATCGATGCTTCAAGGATGCTGGCTATGCCAGGTCTGGTAAACGCCCACAATCACCTGTTCCAAGTGATGTGCCGTGGTCTGGGAGATGGGTCCGATCTCTCGGATTGGGCCCAGAGGGCGATCTGGCCGTTGGCCCCAGCGTTTGACGAATCCACATGCGAGATTGCCTCTCGCCTGGCATGCTTGGAGATGTTAGAGTCGGGGACCACAACCGTGGTGGACAGCCATTACCTTCACCACCACCCCAGGGCTCAGGACGGGGTCGCCCGGGCGTGTCTCAATTCGGGAATGCGGGCGATTCTCGGGCGTGCGGCGATGGACGCTAACATAGTGGCGGAGCCTTTCCGCGAAACCCCGGACGAGGCATTGGAGGCTACAGAGCGCTTTATTGGTGCGTGGCACGGGGCAGGTGGAGGGCGCTTGACGGTGCGACCAGAGGCAATGAACGAGGTGACGGCAAGCCAAGAAATGATTCTCAAGCTGCGAGGGCTGTCACGGGAGGCCGAGACGGGGTTCCATATGCATATCTCAGAGGCGCGTTCGCGCCCAGAGTTGATCCGAAAGGAGACAGGGTTTCGTACGATCAAGTATCTGGACCGCCTGGGTGTTCTTGGTTCCGATGTGGTTCTTGCACACTGCGTGTGGCTAGACGAAGAGGAAATGAGTGTCATCGCCGAGACTGACACCGCTGTCGCACACAATCCCATCAGCAACCAGTTTCTGGCTGATGGTGTCGCCCCAATACCCCGATTGCTCGAAATGGGCGTTAGGGTAGGTCTCGGGACGGACGGGGCGGCGAGCAACAACTCGCAGGATATGTTCGGGGTGATGAAGGGAGCTGCTCTGCTGCACAAGGTTCATAATCTGCGGGCCGATTTGATGGACCCGCTCCAGGTATTGGAGATGACGACTATCGAAGGGGCCAGAGCTCTCGGTATCGCAGACAGCGTTGGATCGCTTGAGCCAGGGAAGAGGGCGGATATCCTCCTCTTGACTATGGAGGAGCCTGCTATGGTCCCCTGCTACTCGGCTGTTTCGAACCTGGTCTACAGTGCCTCAAGCAGGATGGTGCATACGGTCATCATCGACGGGCGCATTGTGGCTGAAGCTGGGTCTTGCATCTCTATGGACAGGGAGGAGGTTCTTGACGAGGCAAGAAGGCTTGAAAGATCCCTGAGTAGACGACTCTAGCGAGATGCATTACAATACTGCGACCACCGAATGATGGAGGATTGCATTGAAGGCGTTGCACATGACTCGACCAAGGTGCTTTGTCCCTGTAGAAGTTCCAAAGCCCACCGTGCAAGGAGGAGCAGCGGGCAGGCTCCTGGTTAGGCAGAAATGGGCTTTGGTCTGTGGCAGCGATATCCCAAGATTCGCGGGCACAGAACGCTCCCTGACATACCCACTGGCACCTGGAAGATCGATGCATGAATGCGTTGGCGAAGTGATCGAGAGCACTTCAGAACTGATCTCTCTTGGGGACACAGTGGTTGCTATACCAGAGAATTATCGTGGACTGGCCGAGTTCTTCACTGCGCCGGAAAGGGAGTCCACCCCTCTGCCGCCAGAGATCGCCACGTGTGACGCAAGCACGTTGATTCAACCCCTAGCCACAGTCATGTATGGAGCGGACAAGCTTGGCGACGTTCAGAACCGCTCGGTGGCCGTGGTCGGCCTTGGGCCCATTGGGCTTATGTTCTGCTGGCTGCTGGCTCACCGGGGAGCGAGCGAGGTTATCGGCATAGACCCTATCGAGTGGCGGTGCAACTTTGCCAGAAGGATGGGGGCCACCCAAACCTATGCCAGACGTAGCCTAGAGTTGATCCACACGCTGAGACAGTGTCCGGGGGACTGGCAGGCACCGGACATCTGTGTCGAAGCGGTGGGGCATCAGACAGTGACGATCAACGACTGCCTGGACTTGGTCCGCCACGGTGGAACCGTGCTGGCGTTCGGAGTGGCAGATGACGCCGTGTACCCGTTCGAATACGATCTGTTCTATCGCAAGAACCTACACCTGCTATCCGCCGTGGGCGCCGACTGGCCAAGATACCTCCCGGCGGCCTGCGACCTGTTCCTTCGCCACAGGGAGGAGTTGTCCCCTCTGGTAACCCATCGCCTCCCTATGCAGGAAGCTGCTAAGGGCTACGCACTATACGAGAGCCGGCAGCCGGGCGTGATCAAGGTGCTGCTTGATGCCACAGATTGGTAGAAGATGGTGAGGCTCATTTTGGGGGTGAACTTGCGATGACTGAGCCATATACGGCGGACTATGTGTGGATGGATGGTGGTCTCGTGCCCTGGGATCAGGCCTTGGTTCACGTCAACCTTCTTGGTCACGCCACCGTGTCCTCGGTGTACGAGGGCATCAAGGCGTACTGGAACGTGAACGCAAAGCAACTGTTTCTATTTCGACTGGACGACCATTTGCAGCGCTTTAAGGAATCGATAAAAATGGTCCGCCTTAACTGCCAGTACAGCCTCGACGACCTACGGAAAGCCACCCTCACGTTAGTCCTGGCCAATGAGGCGCGAGAGGACTTTTACGTCACTCCGCTGATCTACAAGACTGGAGTCCTGCGCTGGTATTCGTTCCCGGACTTGGATCACACCACCGATGTTGTGATCGATATGTGGCCATTCACGTCACATATGACGACAGAGCGGAGTATCAACGCCTGCGTAAGCTCGTGGACTCGTCTGTCGGACAATAGCTCTTCCAATCGGATCAAGTGTGTGTCCAACTACCACAATGGACGTATGGCTTCCATCGAGGCCGCGCTCAATGGGTACGATGCTGCCATCATGCTGAACGACCGGGGAAAGGTATCGGAAGAGCCTGGTGCTTGTCTCTTCTTGGTGCGAAAGGGCAAAGTCGTCACACCGTCCATCACCAGCGACATCCTGGAAAGCATTACAAGGGACACCATCCTGCGGGTTTGCACAGAGGTCTTGCGGATACCGACCGAAGAGCGTGACGTAGACCGCACTGAGCTGTACATCGCGGACGAGGTGTTCTTCTGTGGAACGGGAAGAGAAGTGCTACCCGTCGCCTCGGTGGATCGTCTTCCGGTGGGGGATGGGCAGATGGGACCTATCACGAAGGCGATCGACCAAGCATACCACGATATCGTGAGAGGGATCGACGCTCACTACGACGAATGGCGCACACCGGTGTGGTGAGCGGTCGCATTTGTCAGCGTTGCTAAGGATGGAAAGAACCAGATGAGAGTTCTGCTTTCAGGTAACGAGGCCATTGCCCGGGGCGCCTATGAGTATGGCGTGAAGGTCGTCACCGGTTATCCAGGTACACCGAGCACGGAGGTTGTGGAGAACACGGCCAGGTATGAAGAAATCTATTCCGAGTGGTCAGCGAACGAGAAAGTGGCCCTGGACGTGGCCATCGGGGCGGCCTACACAGGCCGACGAGCGATGGCCGTTATGAAGATGTCGGGCCTGAACGTGGCCGCCGATTCCCTGTTCTACGTGCCATACACCGGCGTGAATGGCGGAGCATTGCTCATCGTGGTTGCCGACGACCCAGGGCAATTCAGTTCACAGACGGAGCAGGATAGCCGGCGCTACGCTCACTTTGCCAAGCTACCGATGATTGAGCCCTCAGACAGCCAGGAGGCCAAGGACTTTGTAGGGATGGGCCTGGACCTCTCCGAGAAATGGGATACGCCGGTACTGCTGCGGACTGTGATGCGCATCTCCCATTGTGCGTCGGTAGTGGAACTGGGTGAGCGAGAGTTCGACGACACAATACCAACAGGACCCTTCCGGCACGATCACAGCAAACTGATCTGCACGTCTCCCAGATCTCGGGCGCGGCATCCCGTGGTAGAAGCACGCCTTGAGAAGCTTATAGAGGTTAGCAATCAGTTTCCATCTAACCGGCTCGAGTGGGGAGACTTGAGAATAGGCATCGTTGCCAGCGGCCCCGTCTACCGCTACGCGCGCGAGGTTTTCCCAGATGCTTCATTCCTCAAACTAAGCCTGACCTATCCGCTGCCGGCGGCCCTGGTTCGTGAGTTTGCAGCCGAGGTAGAAGAGTTGCTGGTGATTGAGGAGCTTGATCCCTTCTTGGAAGAGCAGATCAGGCTCATAGGAGTCGACTGCCAGGGCAAGAGTATCTTTCCGAGATGGGGTGAACTGACACCAGGCGTGATCAAACATGCGGCTGCCGAGGCGGGTATTCTCCAGGAGAAGGCCATTGCACCCAGGCGACATGTAGTGCCCGAAGGTTTGCCTACTCGCTCCCCCACATTCTGCCCAGGCTGTCCTCACCGAAGCACCTTTTACGCGCTGAGCAGGTTGAAGAACCTAGTGGTCGCTGGCGACATCGGTTGTTACAATCTGGCTTCGCTACCTCCATTTGACATCGTCGACACAGCGGGGGCGATGGGCTCCAGCGTCGGAGTGGCGCACGGCTTTGACGTGGCCGGTCTTCCCGAGTCACGTGTGGCCGTCATTGGAGATTCGACGTTATTCCATACCGGCATTCCTCCGATACTGAACATGATCCACAATGGAGGAAGCAGCACGGTCATCGTCCTGGACAACCATACCACGGCTATGACCGGACACCAAGATCACCCGGGCGTCGGCGTTAGGCTCGGTGGGGAGCGGGCGACAAAGGTCGACATCGAGCACATGGTGCAAGGGTGGGGACTTGGCCATGTGCGCAGGGCAGATGCCTTTGATGTCAAGGAAGTTGAGAATGCAATTAGGGAGGCTTTGTCGTTCGATGGGCCTGCTGTGGTTATCGTGGACGGTCCCTGCGTCTTTGTGGGGCCGGGGGTTACCCGGACCTACGATGTTGACACCGAGACATGCATTGCGTGCGGCCGGTGCCATCGGCTGGGATGCCCAGCTATCGTACACTCGGATGAGGTCAACACCAAGACCGGACGCCACAAGACGAGGATCGATCCAGTCCTCTGCGCGGGTTGCGAGATGTGCGCCCAAGTATGTCCGCAGCAGGCCATCCATCCAGCGGATACGGTGGAATAGGGGGAGGCTCCGTGGAGGCAACTAATTTCCTCATCAGCGGCGTGGGAGGACAAGGAGTCATTTTGGCCAGCGAGGTCATCGCGACCGTGGGTCTGGCGGCCGGCTACGATGTCAAAAAGTCCGAAATACGCGGTGTCGCGCAGCGCAGTGGTTCGGTGGCAGGACACGTGAGATGGGGGCAGGAAGTGCAATCACCGATCGTGCCCGAGGGATGCGCCGACTATTTGGTGGCTCTGGAAATCCTGGAGGGACTGCGTTGGCTCGACGAGATTGGTCCAGAGGGAACGATTATCATCAACGAGCAGGAAATCCCGCCTGTGAGTATGGCGGGCGAAGCCATAAACTATCCAGATCCAGGGATGGTGAAGAAAGCGTTACAGACGGCGGCCGAGCGGGTATTTCGCGTGCCTGCCCTCGAAATGGCTCAGCAGCTAGGTAACCCACGGGTGCTAAACGTAATTCTACTTGGAGTCCTCTCGGCCTCGTTGTCGGTGGCGCCCAGAGTCTGGGAAGATGTGCTGAGAGATCGACTGCCATCCCGTGTCTTGGACTTGAATCTGAAGGCCTTCGGGAGGGGACGAGCGTGGCTGGAAGAGACGAGGCATAGGTGAGCAGCGTACAAGAGGGATTTGTTCGAGTGTGCGCGGAACGGCTCCGCGACTTTGCGGTTGACGTTCTGACAACCCTCGGAGTCTCAGATCGAGATGCCCAAGTCACTGCCGCGGTACTGATCGCTGCAGACCTCCGAGGTATCGATTCCCACGGTGTGGCGAACCTGTGGCGCTACGTGCAGGGTCTGCGCGATGGCGCGATCACGCCGCGTCCCCAGTATCACATCCTGGCCGAAACAGCGACCATACTGCGTATGGACGCCGACGCCGGTTTGGGTCATCCAGCCAGCGTCTTTGCCATGCGGCGGGCGATTGAGAAAGCGGCGACCACGGGCGTGGGTGTAGCATCGGTGTGCAATTCCAGTCACTATGGCATCGCTGGTTACTACGCTACGCTGGCCCTTGAGCACAATATGGTCGGTATGTCTATGACGAACGCTCAGCCTTTGGCGCTGCCCACGTTTGGACGGCGTGCTATGCTGGGAACTAATCCTCTCGCTGTGGCTGCTCCCGCAGGAAAGGAGCGGCCCTTCGTGCTCGATATGGCAACCTCAGTGGTCGCCCAGGGCAAAGTGGCTATCTGCGGCCGCTTGGGGAAAGCCATTCCCGTGGGGTGGGCTCTGGATGGGCAAGGGTGTCCTGCCACGGACACCCAACGGGTGCTGCAGAACCTCGCGGAGCGTCTAGGTGGGGGATTGCTAGGCCTGGGAGGCGAAGGGGAGACCTTGGGCGGCCACAAGGGGTACGGCCTAGCTATTATGGTGGATATTCTTTCCGGGGTTCTGTCGGGATCCGCCTATGCCGACTTGGTGTGTCCTCGGCAGCCCGACGGCAGGCGGTTACCAAGCGGCATCGGCCATTTCTTCCTGGCCCTTGACGTGAGCGCCTTCCGTTCCCTTGAGGAGTTCGAGGCAGATATGGACGATCTGATCCATCGTCTCAAGGAATCGGAAAAGGCCGAGGGAGAAACCCGAATCTACATCCCGGGCGAGAAAGAGTACGAGATAGAGGAGAAACGGCATCGGGAAGGGATCCCCCTGCATGTCCAGGTTGTGACCAGTCTTGAGGAGACGGCCTTATCTCTTGGTCTTCCATCCCCTATCATATCCGCTTGAAACCTAGATGACCATGACGAGTACAGATTCCTTTCGAGATCTCTCCACATTGCTGAATCCCGCAGCTATCGCCATAGTAGGGGCCTCAGAGCGGTATGGAACTCCTGGACGAATCACTCTGGAAAACCTGCGTCATCTGGGCTATCAGGGAGCCGTGTATCCCGTCAACCCGAACTACAAGGAGATTCTGGGCTGGCCGTGCTACCCCGGCTTGAAGTCGCTGCCTGCGCCGGTGGAGGCAATCGCCATTATGCTGGGAGCGGAACAGGCATTGCCTGTTTTGGAGACGGCAGTGGAGATCGGCGCCCGCGCTGCCTGGGTGCTTGCCGTCGGTTTTGCTGAGGCCGACGCCGATGGAGAAGCGCGGCAGACTGAACTGGTCCGTCTCGCTGAGGACACGGATCTACTGATTTGCGGACCGAATTGCATCGGCGTGGCTAACTTGATGGATAGGGTGGCGATGTACAGTGTGGCACTGAGCCCGCAGAATAAAGTTGGCGGAGTCTCGGTGATCTCGCAGAGCGGCGCTGTGTTGATGGGCCTGGCAAATGCGGCCCGTTTCGGCTTGCGCTACCTCATATCCACCGGTAACGAGGCTGTCCTCGACAGCTCCGACTACATCGGCCACCTGGTCAATGACGCTCATACAAGGGTTATCGTCGCCTTTCTGGAGGGAATCCGCAGCCCACAGAAGTTCATGGCAGCCGCCTCGGCCGCTGCTCAGATAGGTAAACCCATCCTGGCGCTCAAGGTAGGTCGCTCAGATCTGGCACGCCGAGCGGTCCAGGCCCACACGGGAAGCCTGGCAGGAGCCGACGCAGTGGTGGATGCCGTCTTTCGTCGGCTGGGGGTGGTGCGACTAAACACACTCAACGAACTCCTCGAGGCAGCGACCCTTTTCGCCACCTGCCCCCGGGCCCAGGGTGAGGGTGTGGGCCTCCTTAGTCTCTCGGGTGGGCAGGTCGGACTCGTAGCTGATCTGGCCCAGGAGATAGGCCTGGTTTTCCCCACGCTCTCGGAGGACACACGTAAAGCACTCTCCCGGATGCTGCCATATACCGCTATTGACAACCCGCTGGATGCCTGGGGCACGGATGCCCGGGGAGGCGTCTTCAAGGCCTGTATGGACCTTGTCTCACGAGACGAGGCGGTGCACCTTTTGGCCGTGACTCGCGATAGCCCGCCGGCCGCTGCTCCCCTGGAGGTCGAGCAATCGCTTGCTGAGGCAGAGGCCGCGGTACAAGTCGCCCGTGAGACGGGCAAGCCGGTGTTGATGTTCTCCAATCCATCTGCTGGCTTTCAGAAGGACGTAAAGCACCTATTGGATGAAGGTGGCGTTCCCTACCTCCAAGGAACCCGGGCGACTCTCCAGGCCATCAAGGTGTTTTTGGACTATGCCAGGTTCAGACGGGGTATAGGAAATCTTGGGGCTGGGGGCTCTCCATCGCCGACCACTCTGCCGGAGTGGCGCGAGAGGCTGGAGAGATCGCGTACAGGGCTTTCTGAGATCGATGGGCGGCGCCTGCTGGCTGACTACGGCATCCAAGGCCCACAGGAGGAAGTGGCTACGACGGAAGAAGAGGCAGCACAATCTGCCCAGCGCATCGGATACCCTGTGGTTCTCAAGATTCTCTCTCCGGACATTCAGCACAAGACAGAAATCGGCGGTGTGCGTGTTGGTCTGGGGGACGAGACGACCGTGGTTAAGGCCTTCCGCGAAGTTATGGCGACTGGCAGACACCACTATCCTCGCGCCCGATTAGACGGAGTGCTTGTTCAGGAGATGATCACCAGTGACGCCGTCGAGGTCATCCTGGGGATCTTGCATGACCCCGACTTTGGCCCGGTAGTGGTATTCGGTTCGGGCGGGACGTTGGTTGAGATTATGAAGGATTCATCACTGCGCCTACCACCTCTCAACACCCAGGGCGCATTGGAGATGATACAGGAGACTCGGGGGGCACGGTTACTGGAAGGGTTCCGCGGGCGACCTCCCGCTGATGTGGACGCGCTGGCCGATGCCCTGGTGCGCCTCTCGCAGCTGGCCGTAGATTTGGGCGACCTGATTGCGGCGCTGGACATCAATCCATTGATGGTGCTGCCAAGGGGGAGTGAGGTTCGG
>Ga0180437_10010375_pt1 | contig 11375 bp, 7 predicted proteins | sample SS_ome_4_FD_132410 | JGI IMG/M metagenome (GOLD analysis project Ga0180437, IMG submission 132410) | Hypersaline lake sediment archaeal communities from the Salton Sea, California, USA - SS_3_D_1 metaG | ecosystem: Environmental > Aquatic > Non-marine Saline and Alkaline > Hypersaline > Sediment... | reverse complement strand
TGGAGGCGGCGCTCGAAGCGAGCCGGGATAAGTTCATTCAGGGGCTTGTGATGGATGGATCGGTGACGAATCTCGCGACCGCGGGCAGGCTGGCCGATGAACTGCTCGCAGCGCAGGCCGAGTATCTCCCGCAGTTCTCGGACGCCACGCAGCGCCGCGCGGGGCGCATCGACTGAAGGCTGAAACCAACGGAGGGTGCTGTGGAACGGATCGGATTCGGGCTGTCCGGAGGGCTTTCCAAGAAGCAGATCGAGACCGTCCACCAGGCAGTGCTGCAAATACTGCAGGAAACCGGTATCGGCTGCGAGCACGCGCCAACCGCCGAGGCGGCGACGGCCGCTGAAGGCATCACACTCGAAGACGGCAGGCTGAAGTTCTCGCCGGAGGTTGTGGAGGCCGCCATCGAGCGCGCCTGCGCCGCGGGGAGGAGGCGAAAGCCGGAGACACGCGTGCGGGTCACCGCGCCGTGGACGTGCTTCAACATCATCGACATGGACACCGACGCAGTGCGGGCATCGACGGCGGAGGACGCGGTGGCCACGCTGAAGCTGGCAGCAACGTTCAACGAAGACGGGCCCCCGCCCGTATATCCCTGCGACCTGGACGAGCGCATCCAGGTCCTCTGGCTCGAGAAAGCCTGCCTGGAGCACACGCCGGGGTTCGGCGGGGCGATGGTGACTCACGACCGCGAGGCCATCCGATGGCTGGGCCAGCTCCACTCGGCGGCCGGACGTCGCTACCCGCTGGCGCTTCAGTTCGTTATTAGCCCGCTCCGGCTCGACCACCTCGCGCTCGAGCTGTTCTGGCGATTCAAGGACGACCCGCTCATTGACGTAGTGCCGAGCATCTGCCCAATCCCCATCGGAGGGATGACTGCTCCCCTCTTCGCTCCCGGGCTTCTGGCCCAGAGCATCGCAGAGAGCCTGGGCGGCATGATCGTCGCCGATCTCCTGAGGCTGATCGGCCCCGATGTCCTGCTCCCGGTCCGCGTCGACCACGGCGACATGCGCGACCTCACCGTTGGATACAGCCTGCCGGAGAATGTGATGATCCAGGTCTTGCTTCGCGATCTGGCCGAGCACTTCGGAGGCTACCGGCTGGACTTCATCTACCTCAACACCAATGCGAAGCGCCCCGATGCCTTTGCCGCAGCCGACCGGATGGCCTACATGCTCATGCTGGGGCTTGCGGGCTTCCGACACTTCTTCATGGGTGCCGGCCAGATGTCGATGGACGAGATCTTCAGCCCCGCGCAGTTCATCATCGACATGGAGATGGCGCGGTACGTGCAGCACACGCTGGACGGCATGCCTTGGCGCGGGGACATCGAGACCATAGCCGAGACGGTGGCCGAGGGTGTACGAGAGGGGAACTTCCTCCCCCACCCCACCACCGTGGAGGCGCTGCGCGACTTCTTCGACTCCCAGCTCTTCCGGCGCAGCAATGTGGATCAGTGGCGGGCGGCGGGGGAGCCCAGCATAGAGCAGCTTGCGTTGGAGCAGGCGAGAGAGTCGATTGCCTCGTTCCGGTTCGAGCTCGAACCGGAGAGACAGTCCGACCTCGACCGGGTTTTCGGAGAGGCCTGCCAGGCGCTCGGCGTAGACGTGAGCACGCAACCGCTGCCGCGCCGATAGGCGGAGCGGCGCGGCACCGGACCGAGGCTTGGGTGCAGCGCGGCGGAGGCGAACCTAGGGAGCCTTCTCGTCTTGTAGCTGAGGGCGCGACACGATGACTCCTGGAGGAGGAACGGCAGACCGAGCGGGAGGAGTGACATGGCGCGCCCTTCTGGTGGCCTACGTCGCGCTCCTCGTACTTGCGCCGCTGGCCTTCTATGTGGAGATCGTCTGGTACCGGGTGCCAGACGTCACATCGGGCGTGCCAGCAATGGCACCTATCGTGGTCCTGCTGGTCCTCACCGCGCTCATGGCTCTGCCGCCACTGCGACGGACTGGCCTCACGCGCCGAGAGCTGCTGACGGTCTATTCGCTCCTGCTGATCGGCGGCACCATGATCAGCCACGGGCTCTTCCCACTCGCGCTCTCGAGGAACATCGCGTTCCACTACATGGCGCGCACTCATCCCCACTGGGAACCACTGTTCCTCCAATACGTGCCGACCTGGTTTGCTCCGTCCGACTTCGACATCGTCGACGGGTACTTCCAGGGGGCGCCAGCCGTCCCGTGGTCGGCTTGGTGGATACCAATGGGCGCGCTCTGGGCTCTGATCCTCCTCCTCTCCACCGCGACCCTCTCTCTCATCGTGATCCTTCGACGACAGTGGATCAGCTATGAGAGGCTCAGCTTTCCGCTCGCCCAGATCCCCCTGCAGATGGTGGGGCAGCCCCCCGGACACGGGAATGCCGGTGCAGGCCGGCTGCCGAAAAGCTGGGTGTTCTGGGTCGGGATCATGCTGGCTCTCTTCATCAACTTCACGAACAGTCTATCCGAGAGGGTGCCTTCCGTCCCCGCAATACCACTGGGTCCAGTGCCGATCATGCGGTGGCAGCGGGTTGGGCCGTGGGCCGGCCTTGGCCACATCGAACTGGTGCTCTGGCCGTGGATGATCGCAATCGCCTATCTTGTCCCGAGAGAACTGGCTTTCTCGGTCTGGTTCTTCTGGCTGGTTCGCCTCGCGCTCCATGTCACCGCCGTCATGCGCGGGGCGACGCCCCAGCTACCGTCCGAGTGGTATGGCCCTGAGTTCCCGGCCCCTTACTTCCAAGGCGCCGGCGCCGCCTTCATGCTCCTCGGGTTGGTGCTCTGGGGGGCGCGTCGACATCTATGGCACGTCGTGCGCATCGCCCTCACCCGCGCGTACGGCAAGAACGACGCCGAGGAGCCGGTTGCCTACCGATGGGCGGTGCTGGCTTTCTTCGGTTCGCTGGCAGGACTCGTCTACTTCTCCTGGCTTGCCGGCTGCCGATTGGCTTTCGGCCTCCTGCTGATGGGCATGATGATTGCTTACTTCGTGCTCATGGTCCGGCTGCGAGCCGAGGCCGGCCTGGGCTTCTTGTGCTACCCCTGCGAGCTTCAGGAGATTCTGTCGGGCACAGTCGGTATGGGCATGTTTCGCAGGGCAGAACTCGTGATGCTGATATCGAATCAATGGTCGTTCCAGTCCGGCACCGGTCTGTCCTTCGAGGCGGTGCCGGGCACTGTGATGGATTCGTTCAAAGTGGCCGACTCTGGTAGGCTCAACTCTCGCCGTCTATTGGCGGCGATCGTCGGTGCTCTGATGCTCTCGCTCGTAGCATCCAGCTATCTCTCGCTCACGATGATGTACGAGCTGGGCTTCATGGGAACATCCAGAGCCATGCATTACACGAACTTCTCGTGGCAGACTCTGAATGCGGGGGGCCGCATAGCGCATTACCTATCCGACCCGGCCGCCAGCGTCATGAACAGCGGCGGCATCATCGCCTTCTTCTCCGGAGCAGCAGCCGTTCTACTCCTCGGGATGATGCGGCTCAGATTCTGGTGGTGGCCGTTCCACCCGTTGGGCTACATTGCGGCCAACACGTGGGGCGCGCACTGGAACTACATGCCCTTCTTCGTCGGCTGGGCGCTGAAGTCGCTCGTGATCCGCTATGGAGGTCTCCGGCTGTACCGAGCCACCGTGCCGCTCGCCGTCGGCCTGATAGTCGGCGACGTGGTGAACACTGGCATCTGGACGGTGGTGTCGCTGGCTACGGGAGGGCGTTTCTGAGCCCGGCGCAGGAGTGCGGCCGCGCGCAGTCCGAGGGCCCGACAGGGGCCGTGGTGCCGGCCGCCGACGGCGATATGCACCGTGGCGATCTAGGGAGGATGCAGAATGGGGAATAGGAGCTTGCCGCTGCCTCGGCCGCGATTCCTCACGCCCGACGAACTCGAGCGCATCTACGAGACGGGAGTCGCAATCCTGTCCGAGCATGGGCTGCGTGTCCGCCACGCAGAGGCCCTCGCGGCAGCAGAGCGAGCGAGACTGCGCGTGTTGGGGGATCGGGTGTTCCCAAGCCGTGGTTTGATCTCGGAGTGCGCAGCGGAGGCGAGGTCCGAAGCGAGTCCGCCGGTATCGGTCGAGAGGGAGCGAAGGGGACGGTTCATACTCCATACCTGTCAGTATCCAACGCACGTTCATGATGTCGAGACGAACGCTATCGTGCCGTTCACCCGGGAGCCACTCACGGAGGCGGCCAAGCTCGTGGACAGCCTGTCGCCTCAGAGCGTGGTGGGCGGCGCGCCCGGCTGTCCGGGAGATGCACCGACGCGTCTGCAGCCGATTCTGCAGTACAGGATCCAAGCACAGCACTGCCGACACGGGCGCGCGCCGATCGACGCCCGATGGGCGGAGACGATGCCGTACGTAATGGAGATGGCCGAGGTACTTCAGCACCCGTTGCGCTCGCTGCCCGTCTACGTGGTCAGCCCCCTGACCATCGGCGGAGAGTCGCTCGAGTGCGCGATCAGGTTCCAGGATCGCCTGGACCGCGTGTGGACGAGCAACATGTCATCGGTTGGGGCGACGGCGCCGGTCCACATTGCCGGCGCACTCGCGCTCGGGGTGGCGGAAGTCATGGGATCGGCGATCGTGCTCCATGCGATCACGGGGCTGCCGGTGGACTGGGCCGTTCACACGGTGGCCTTCGATCTGCGAGGCATGGCGATGAGCTTCGGAGGCCCAGAATACCTGCTCTTTCGCTGGGCCTGTGAGGAGGTCAACGCGTTTCTGCACGGTCGAGAGCTGGGGCCGCCGGTCGGCGTCATGCGCACGCAGGCGAAGCTGCCCGGTCCCCAAGCGGCGGGGGACAAGATGGCAGGAGTCATCGCCGGTGCACTTCTGGGCAGCCGTCACTTCGACGGCGCGGGAACGCTCTCGCTGGACGAGGTATTCAGCCCGGAACAGTTAATCATAGACTGCGAGCTGCGCGACTACGGAGAGCGACTGGTGGCGGGCGTCGAGGCAGAGTGCGATCCCGTTGCGTGTGCGGCCGAAGTGGCGGCCGGCCTCAATGCTGGTTTCCTCGGCACCGATGCCACCCTTGATTCCTACCACCACATCTACTGGCTCCCGAAGCTGTTCGAACGCCGGTCACTCGCAGGATGGCAGGCGGCGGGATCGCCGGAATTGCGCGCCCGCGCGCGAGAGACAGCGCGCGAGCTCATCAGGACGCACGAATACGAGCTGCCGGAGGACCTCGCGCGCGAGCTGGACCGCATCTACGTCCGAGCGGAGCGCGAGCTTGCCGGATGAAAAGGACCTCATGGCAGCCAAGCGGAGGATGACATGCACCTTGCTGTTTTGACAGAGCAACAGGTTGAACGCTTGCACGAGGCCTCCTTGCATATGTTGAACACGGTCGGCGTCCACGTGCCGCACCCGGATGTGCGGGAGCGCCTTCGGGACGCGGGCGCGTCCCTGCACGAAGAGCAAGCGCGCGTTACGATCCCACAGGAGGTCGTCGAGCAGGGCCTCGAACGTGCCGGCAAATCGTTCACCATCTACGGCCGAGACCGCAGCAAGCCGGCCGTGTTCGGCGAAGGGCAACGCAACTACAACTCGGTCGCCGGTGAGGCGCTTTGGATCGACGACGATACAGGGAAGCGGCGCTATGCCTCACTGGCCGATGTGGCCGCAGCCGCGCGGCTTGGAGACGCGCTGCCGGATCTCACCATCGTCGGAGCCATGTCGGACCCGCACGAGCTGTCACCCGAGTACGGTGGAGTAGCCGTCGCGGCGGAGCTGGTTCGCAATACGACGAAGCCGGTCGGGCTCTGGTTTCACAACCGCCAAGCGGCGCGCTTCATCGTGGAACTCCTGGTTGCAGTCGCTGGCAGCGAAGAGGAGGCGGCGCAGTACCCGCTCACGTATCCGTTCCTGGAGCCGATCAGCCCGCTGCGATTCCCATATCACGGCCTCGACGTTCTCTACGAGACGGCCCGGCTGAACCTCCCGGTGCCCATCGGCCCCATGGCGCAGACCGGCATATCGGCCCCTGGGACGTTGGCGGGGACCCTCGCCCAGGAGAACGCGGAGATCCTGGCCGGCATCTGCATGGTGCAGTTGATTGGGCCGGGGACGCCGGTCTGCTATGGCGGCATCCCGCATGCGTTCGACATGCGGACGACGCAGATGATCTTTGCAGGCCCCGAGCAGGCGTTGATGGCGATCGCGATGACCCAGATGGGCAAGCACTACGGGCTTCCCGTCTATATCAATGTCGGGCTCACCGATAGCAAGACCGTCGACGCGCAGGCCGGCCTGGAGGCGGGTATCACGCTGACGTGTGGCGCGCTTGCAGGGGCCGACATCTTCGGCCACCTCGGAATCTGCGGTGTAGATCAGGCGTCATCGCTCGACATGCTGGTTATGCAGCACGAGATCATCGGCTACGTCGAGCGATTCATCCGCGGAATCCGCTTCCAGGAGGACTGCCTCGGGCTCGAGGTGATCGAATCAGTCGGCCCGGGAGGCACGTTTATCGACCAGGAACACACGGCGCTCAATTTCCGAAAGGAGCTGTGGTTCCCGCGACTGCTGGACCGCCAGTTCTACGACGCCTGGCTCAAGGACGGGTCACGGCCGATGGCGGACCGATGCCGAGAGGAGAAGAAGAGACTGCTGGCAGAGCACGAACGCGAGCCGCTGCCAGATGACGTGGACAGGGAGATCGAACGCGTCCTCGAAGCGGCCCGACGGCACTTGCCCGAAGACGATTGACGCGTCACCCTCTGTCAGACAGCCGCAGGTACTTAGGCGTTCTCTGCCCGCCACCGGCGGACGAAGTCGGCGACGCCCGCCCTCCAGTGGGGCAAGGAACAGCCGTAGCGCCTCGATAGCTTCCCGGCGCTCAAAGCGCTGTTTCGCGGACGGCGGGCCTTCGTTGGGTAGTCCGCGGCGGAGATTGGGGTAACGTCCACGGTGAGGTCGGCCGAGCGGAAGACCTCCAACGCCAACTCGTACCAGGTCGCGCTGCCGGCGTTCACCACGTGATAGGTGCCGTAGAGGGGCCGCTCGATTATGGTGGCGAGCGCCCGAGCGAGGTGACGAGTGTAGGTCGGATTGCCGGTCTGGTCGGCCACGACGCGCAGCGGCCTGCCCTCTTGGGCCAGCCGCAGCATTGTCGCGGGGAAGCTCTTTCCGTGAACGCCGTGGAGCCAGGCCGGGCGGCAGATGTAGTGCGCCGACAGGGCTTCACGCACTGCGATCTCACCGGCAAGCTTCGAAGCTCCGTAGACGTTGATCGGATTCGGCGCGTCCTCTTCTGAGTACGGTGTGCCCTTCGAGCCGTCGAACACATAGTCAGTGCTGACATGGAGCAGGGCTGCTCCCACGGCGGCGGCGGCCTCCGCGATGTTGCGGGCGCCCTGTTCGTTCACACGGAAGGCGAGCGCCTCCTCATCCTCCGCTCCGTCGACGTCGGTGTAGGCGGCGCAGTTGACGATCGCAGCGGGCGAGGCGTCCTCGACGAAGCGGCGTGCTGCGGCGGCCTCGCTTATGTCAAACTCGGCGAGGTCAACAGCGATCACGCTCCATCCCGCCTCCGCCAGCACCGGGCAGACATCGGAGCCCAGCATTCCCCTGGCTCCGGTCACCAAGACGCGACCTCTGTCGCCCTCGACCTGCACCGTTCTGCCTCTCCGTTCGCGGGCGTTCGCTGTGGCCCTTCGGTATGTCGATCGGCTCACCAGCGCCCCGCGCGGTCATCCTGCGCTGATCACGAGGAAGTCGCCCCTTGCCTTCGCTCCTTGTCTGACACGATATCGCACTCCGTGGCGCCCAATACGCGAAGAAGATCCCGAGCTCTCAGCTCGACGCCGGCGTCGGGCTCTCCAGAGCTGATGTCGACGAATTCCTCCCGAAGGACCGTCGCGTCCATGTAGATCGCTGCGCGGCCCACGAACTGAACTGGGGAGATGGCGCCCACCGTGGCCCCAAACTCTACCTCAAGCTCTTCGCGCGGCACCAGCTCGATGCGACGTCCTCCTGCCGCCCGACGCGCTTTCCTCAGCTTCAGCGTCTTGTCGCCCGGCAGCAACATCACGTGAAGACCGCCGGTGGGGTCTCGCCCCACCATGCACTTTACGATCTGGGAAAGCCGCACACCTCGCTCTCGCGCAGCGTCCTCGCACGTGTAGACATCCCTGTTGTGAGGCTTGACCGTGTACTCGACGCCTGCTGCATCGAGGAACTCGATGGCCGAGGTCCGCATTCGTCGCGTTCCCTTTCTCAGCACCGCCGCCCTGCTCTGGTCTATCACGGCCCGGCTGACTCAACCTGACTGTAGCCAGGCTAGACGTCGACAAGTGCATGCGGTCCAGCGCACTCGCGGCAATTACTTCCTCGGGGCGGCGGGTGGATTCCTGCCTCTCGCGCGGCAGCCCCGCCTGTCGAGCCAGGTACGGCGCTACGGGATCGACGACCACTGGGGCATCGGCCGCGAGAGACCGAGAGCGCGAGCGTCGGACCCGGAGCCACCGCGTATGCAGCGCGCACGCGCCGTCGAGGCGCGCGCGCTGCATACCATGATCGCCGTCAGCGCCGGCGCGGACCGGCCGGTCTACGGACCCAGGAAGGCTCGCGCCAGGAACGCCGCCATCTGGCCGCGCAGCACGGAGTCAGCCGGGCAGTAGTTGGACTCGTCGCAGCCCAGGGTGACGCCGGTGTCGTAGAGTGCCTGAATGTGGAACCAGGCCCAGAAGGCGCCGTTGCAGGTGTCCTCGCCTGTGGCGGGGACGTCGTCGAACGCGTGGGCCCACGTGCTGGGCTCGACCGGGTCATAGCCCCAACAGGTTATGTCGTCGCACGGCTCCGAGCATTCCAGCCCAAGTGCCCGGATCAGGAAGGCTGCCATCTGGTCGCGGCGCACGTCGTAATCGGGGCCGTATTCCGTTGCCGAGATGCCCTCGGTCACGCCGACCTCATACAGCCGCTGGATGTGATACCAGGCCCAGTGGGGGCCTTCCCCGCCCAGCCAGCCGCTGGCCGGCACATCCACGAAGTCGACGACCCACGTCTCGGGATCGTCAGGATCGTAGCCATAGGCGTCGAACCACGTCTGTGGCTCAGCGGGGCTCGTGGGCTCATCGCCCAGAGCGCGAACGAGGAAGACCGCCATCTGGTCGCGGGTGACCGTGTACTCTGGGTGGTACTTCTGCTCCTCGTAGCCTGCAGCGATGCCGGCCCTGTAGCAGTCCCCGATCTCTTCGTAGAACTGATGGTCGCAGCCGATATCGTCGAAGATAATCCCGGATACGAAAGTGACGCCAACATCCATGCCGGCATCCACGACGATAGTGACCGGGTTCTCCGTGCCGGCCAGGTCACCCGTCCACTCCTCGAACTCCCAGCAGTCATCCGGGACGGCCTCCAATGTCACGCTCTCTCCGACCGAGAACTCGCCCGACCACGGCAGAGCATGACTTACGCCGTCTACCTTCACCTGCCCGCCAGTGCCGCTGAGGCTTAGGGTAAGCGTCGATCTGTCCCGCAGGAAGATGTCCGAAAAATCGTTCGTGTCATCGGCAACCAGATTGGATGCCATGGAATCGAAGACGAGGTAGTTCCCGTCGCCGCTGATCGAAGGGCCGGAGCAGTCTGCACCGGCTTGGACACCATCTGTGCTGACATTCTCACGCTCGGTGACTGCAGCAACTCGGTCGCGGACAAAGACGTCCTGGAACTCGTTCGTATCACCAGGCACCAGGTTGGAGGCAGCGGACTCGAACGCAACATAACGCCCGTCTGCGCTGACGTACGGTTTGCTGCTGCCACCGTTCCCCGGCGTACCATCGGAAGCCACGCTGACGACCTCGGTCTCGTTCGCCTGGCGGTCGCGCACGTACGTCTGCTCCGCCATGCCAACATCGACGTCGACGAGATTCGTTGCGTAGGACGTGAAGGCAACGTATCGCCCGTCGGCGCTGACGGAGAACACGAGGCTCTCGTGGTTGCCCTGGGTGCCATCCGTATGCACGCTGACACGCGTCGTCTCTGCGCCGGCGACATCGCGCACAAAGACGTCGGCCCAGCCGTTTGTGTCGCCTGCAACGAGATTGCCGGCATCGGAGGTGAAGACCACGTACTGCCCATCACCGCTGATGAACCCAGGAAAGCTCTTGTTGTCGCCTTGAGCGCCGACGGGACCGAGACTGACGCGTGTCGTCAGCGGTGTATCCAGATCTCGCAGGAAGATATCCTTGAAACCGTTCGTGTCACCGGCGACCAAGGTATCGGCCTCCGACTCGAAGGCTACGTATCTCCCGTCTGTACTCACCGTGGGGAACTGGCTGTCGCCGTTCCCTTGGGTGCCGTCCGTAGCCAGGCTCACGCGCGTTGTGGTCTCGGTCTCAAGGTCGCGCAGGAACACGTCGCACACGGCATTCGTGTCTCCGGCTGCCAAGTTGGTAGCCCATGAATGGAAGACGACATATCGTCCGTCTGCGCTGATCGACGCGCCGCCGCTCTCATCGTTGGCCTGCGACCCATCGCTGGCAACGCTCACGCGGATCGTCTGCTCCTCCGCCAAATCCCGCACGAAGACGTCCATACACTCGTTGGTATCGCCGGACACGAGATTGGTGGCATCTGACACAAACACGACGTAGCGCCCGTCGGTGCTGATGTACGACGGGTAGCTGTCTCCGTCGCCTTGTACGCCTCCGGGACCGAGACTGACCCGCTCTGTGATCCCTGCCCGGGCCGCCGTGCCCGAGAAGCAGATGAGGAACAGACAGGCGAGTGCGCACTGGCGAGTTGTCACTTTGTCGCTCCTTTGCCGGCCGGTTGTAGAGCGGTAAAGGAAAGAGCTCCCATGATGCCAAATCGTACCGCTTGGCCGTAACAAGGTAACATTAGCGTAGGGAGCCGTGGGTCGGTAGTGCTGGATAGTGAGCTTCTGCAGTGCAATAGCAGCTACCACTCGCTTCCATATTGCGCCGTTTGTCGACAGATTCCTGCCGCAGGGCAGGCCATGTGTGTTAGGATGTACAGGCATGTGGGAGCTTGCTACGTGACATTGCTGCCACCTGAACAGGTTCTAGGACCGTCTGGAGGCTGTCTGGGCCCTCGTCGACCGTCGCGGTCCGGTCGCTGGGACCGGCAGGGGGCCCCGGGCGGCCCTCGCGGTGTGTCTGCCACCCGCCACGGGTACAAGAATAGCAGAAGTGAGAAGCATCATCGAGATGCCGGCGAGCGGGCTGCGTTCCTCGTGCTCAGAGGTAGCCTTCAAACAAGGGACAATCCGGTGGGAGTTGCCAGCCCCCGTTCGCAGGATGGTTGCGCCTTCCGATTGCGGCAGCGTTCTCAGCGAGGACGACGGGTTGGGGTGGACGATCGACGTGGCGTGTCGGCCATCCCGCGGTTCGTCCAGCAGGCAGGCGGAAGCAGCAATGTTTCTG
>Ga0180437_10010374_pt1 | contig 11375 bp, 9 predicted proteins | sample SS_ome_4_FD_132410 | JGI IMG/M metagenome (GOLD analysis project Ga0180437, IMG submission 132410) | Hypersaline lake sediment archaeal communities from the Salton Sea, California, USA - SS_3_D_1 metaG | ecosystem: Environmental > Aquatic > Non-marine Saline and Alkaline > Hypersaline > Sediment... | reverse complement strand
CACCAATAACTTCACCTTATGTTCCGTGGCCCTCAGCCACCGACCCTAAAAACTCTGGGGTAGACTCTCCAGCACTCGCCAACTATTCAATCGCTGGCCCTGCACTGGTATACCTTCAAGGCGTAGCACTCGAAACGGTAACCTCTGTTCAAACGACATTAAACGGCGGACATAAATTCCTCTCATGCGACTCACTTAACACCTGCAAAACACCTGCAGCACTTTCGCATAAAGTGTTTGGACACATCAACTATGCATGGACAGAAGACAGAGACGAAGATGAGTGGATTCCATTCTTAGGTCTTGGTGGTGAAGTTGAATTTTCTGGAAAAGTAAAAGACCAGTACGGTGCACTCTATCAATGGGGTGTATGGGTTAAAGGTGGTATGGCCTTCGACTAATGTCTTGATTGGTTTTTTATTAAAACTATGTGGCCCGGATTTTTCCGGGCCATTTTTGTTTGGTGGTATCTAATCCAAAACGGGGAAAGACCTCGAAAAGATCGATCTACAAACCCCCTTCACACCCACACTCCCAAAAACCCCGCGCCAAAAGCACCTTTTGGCAACACACCCCTCTCATAACGCCGACCAGCTGCCACTTTTGTAAAGTTTTTTTTTGCTTTTTAAAAATCACGCGACTATAATGTGACCTGTCTTGGAGAAAAAAAAAGCAAGAAGCAAAAAAGAAAAAAGCGCAGGTGTATGAAACACAAAAAAAGACCACGTAATAAGCAAACGAAAGGAGGGATATCTAAAAAAATCACGTCTTTTTTATTTTCTATAAAAAAACATCACCAAAAATATACGACAAACTAAAAAAAAACGTTTCTACTTAAGAAACATTCTAAAGGAGTTCTCTTATGAACCGAATGCTAAAATCATTAGTATTCTCTGGCCTCATGCTGTTCGGCATGAGCTCTCTAGCAAGCTGTACAACAACCGACGATTGCTGTTGCAATGACTGCTGCACCGATGTGTGTTGCGAACCATGCTGCGACAAATGCTGCGAGTGCATCTGCGGCGGAGGATTCCCTTGCATGTCAATTCGTTCCCAATCATGGAACACAGCACGTGACTTAGTTGGCTGGCAACAGTTCATAAACCAGTTTGAAATGGAAGACATGTACGGTGCATTCTACATCACACCAGAATACACACGTTCATTCCGTCCATGCAGAATTGCAGGCTACTTGTTCGGCTCAGATTACAATGGTGGCAAGTTGACCATCACTGGTAGCCAAGTTGAAGACCGCGGTCAGTGCAACGACTGGTTGGCAGATTACTTTGGCCTTCCAACAGATTTCAAGAGCACTGTATGGTTCACACCACGTGTGTCTAACTTTATGGTAGACCTTGGCTTCTACCTTGGCTTGGACAACATCACAGATGGCCTGTACTTCAGAGTCCATGCGCCAATCACTTACACCAAATGGGAATTGGGTGTATGTGAAAAAGTGGAAGCTCAAGGCACAAATGGTTTCGACGCAGGCTACATGAGTGCTAATGGCGATGGTATTTCAAACGATGATCTTCCAAGAAAGTTCATCAACTCCGCAATCAACGGGTGCTTCACCTGGGGTGACATGACCAACAAACTCAAGTACACCAAAATTGATGCATCTTGCTGCAAGCGTGCCCTCACAAGACTGTCTGATATTCAAGCAGCACTTGGCTGGAACTTCTTGCAAGATGAAACCTACCATCTTGGTTTGCAAATCTTGGCAGGATTCCCAACCGGCGGTAAACGTTGCTGCGACTATCTCTTTTCTCCAGTTATTGGTAACGGTGGACACTTCGAGCTTGGCGGTGGTTTAACCTCCAGCGCACGTCTGTGGACCAGTGATGATGAAGAAAGCTCAGCATGGGTATACCTTGATGGTAACATCGCACACTTGTTCAAACGCAAATTGTTCCGCACCTTTGAGCTGAAAAACAAAAAGAACAGCAGATACATGTTGGTACAAGAAATGACAACACCAGCAGAAAGTTTGTACTATGGCGATGAATACACAGCGTCAGAATATCAGTACAACGGTAATTTGATGCCACTTGCAAACATCACCACCTGCTGCACAGACATCAGTGTCGCGCTGCAAGGCGAAGCAACACTTAAATTCAGCTGGTACAACGGTAACTGGAGCTTCGATCTTGGATACAACATCTGGGGACGCACCGGTGAAAAAGTCTGTGGCGCATGCTCAATCACTGAAAACAAATATGCACTTAAAGGCGATGCATTTGTAATTGGTTTCAGCAGAGAAGACGACAGCGCAATTGGTCTTGCTGCAACAGAAAGTGGAGCAGATATCCATGCAGGTACAAACACACCAGTTAATACTGTATGGGCAGAAGCTCAGATAGCTAACCCAAGCATCGATAACGCTGCTGCTGCATATGCTGACGCTGCTGGCGCTTTCCCAATTGATAAAGACCTAACTACCACAGACCAAACCAACACATCATCCACACCTGTATTCTTGTCCAGCTGTGATCTTGACACCTGCAAAACACCAAGTGCACTTTCACACAAAGTGTTTGCACACATTGGTTATGCATGGAAAGACGACATGGATGAAACAGAGTGGACTCCATTCTTGGGGCTTGGTGGTGAAGCTGAATTTGCAGGAAAAACCTGCGGCAATTACAGCTCATTGTCCCAGTGGGGCGTCTGGCTTAAAGGCGGACTTGCTTTCGACTAATTTGTATCTTTAACAAACGATACGCGAAAGCGAAACAGAACTAGTACTCATGGGCCCGGGAAAAATCCCGGGCCCATGTTTTCGTAGAAGGGGCCTAGCCCTACTACGCTCCTAACGGAGCTTCGAAGGGCCCACTTCGCCGGGCGCAGCAAGCCTACTTCTTTTCTCTGATAAGCCCTGGTCCGTCTTCGCCTAGTGGCTACGAAGGGCAAGCCTACTTCTCTTCACTGACGGCCCCTGGCCTTCGAAGCTAGTTCTCGGACCGTGCGTAGTACGGAACGAGAGGTAGCGAAGTAGGCTTGAAATCCAAACAGATTTGTTTTAGAGTAAACGGCAGACAGCAAGAGAAAACATTTTTAAACTCTGTTGCAAAAAAGTATAGACCAACAAAAAAAGGAGACGTTATACAAAAAAGGATCAACAGTTTTTATCCGGTAAAAAAACAAAACAGTTTCACCGCCTCTTAAAAAAAGGAGTCTTTTTCTATGAAGCGTTTCGTCAAAATTTTATTTCCTCTTTTTCTCTTAGTTTCCAGTAGTGGCCTACTTGCCACCTGCTGCGACATTGGCTGCTGCGAAAGATTTTGTGAAATGGATTGGGACACCGCATGCCAAGAATGTTGCAAAATGGGTCGACCATTTTTCGCTGTTCGCCCACAAAACTGGAACTTAGCACGCAGCACCGTCGGCTGGCAGCCAATGGCATACGAGTATGGCAAAACTGACTGGTCCGCTGCCTTTGCCATTACTCCAGAATACACACGTTCCTTAAAGCCACTCCGTGTTGCAAAATACTTCTTTGGCGATGACCTAAAAGAATGCGGAAGACTCCTTATCTCTGGTAGCAGAAAAGGGTATCCAAACTACGAAGCTCGCGATGAAGGCGAATGGCTTGCAGATTACTTTGGCCTAGCACCAGATTTTCAGAGCGTTGTTCGCTTTGCACCACGTGCCTATAACTTTATTACTGAACTGAGTGTACACCTTGCTATGGACGGATTCCGTGAAGGAATTTTCTTAGACATTACCGCACCAATCGTTTACGCAAGCCGTGCAATGAACATGTGCGAAAGTTTCACTGGTTGTGAAACAAGCTCAGGAACTTTGGGCTTCGACGCTGGCTACATGGGTGAAAAAGCAATCGGGCACGATAGCTTGCCAGCAGACTTTACTTCCGCAATATCAGGCACCTACATGTGGGGTGACTTAGTAGAGCCACTTAAGTACGGCAAAATCAGTACCCGCAAACGTTCTGTGCTTCGCTTAGCAGATTTGCGCATCGCACTTGGTTGCAACTTAATGCGTGGTGATGATTACCAATGTGCACTGACAGGTTTTCTTAGCATTCCAACCGGTAACGTACCATGCGCAGATTATCTGTTTGAACCAGTTGCTGGTAATGGCGGACACTTAGAACTTGGTGTTGGCGCAAACTGTTACATGAAGCTCTGGCAAGACATGGAGCAAGAACGCACAATTGGCCTGTACTGCGATGCACGTCTAGCACACCTGTTTAAAGCAACACAATGGAGATCATTCGACCTGAAAAACAATCCAAACAGCCGCTACATGCTGATTCAAGAAATGAAATCACCTTCTGAAAATCTTTATGCTTTTGTCGCTCCAGACACTTATCCTGCTCCCGACCAACAATACAACGGCAGACTATTCCATCTGATTGACAAAACAACCTGTTGCACCGATGTCAGCATAGATCTGCAAGGGGAATTTGCTGTTACTATGAAATACACACACGGCAATTTTGCCTTCGACCTCGGCTACAACTTCTGGGGACGCACTGGAGAAAAATTCTGCCCAGGCTGCACGCTTAAAAAAGATAAATATGCACTCAAAGGTGACGCGTTTATAATTGGTTTCAGAGAAAGCAATGGAGACCCTACTCCTGTCTCTGCAACAGAAAGCAAAGCAACCATCAATGCAGGTACAAACACACCAATTGGCACGGCATATCAAGGAACTCAAACAGAAAACCCAAGCATCGATAATCCATACAATGCCCATTACAACAATATTACCTTAGAAAAAATTACAGCTGTATCTGGCGGATTTACAGAACAAAGAACTTCGTACCAACCAGTGCTGCTTTCTTCCGACGACCTTGACACCTGCGAATCACCAACGGCAATTTCTCATAAAATCTTCGGTCACTTGAACTATGCATGGACCGGACGTGAAAGCGGCAACATTCCATTCTTGGGTGTTGGTGGTGAAATTGAATTTGCAGGAAAAATGGACTGCAGCTACAGCACGTTATCCCAATGGGGTATTTGGGTTAAAGGTGGAATTGAGTTTGAATAAACCCTGAGTAAGTTTTTTTAGAAGGCCTGGAGAAATCCGGGCCTTTTTCCTACTACGCTCCAGAAGGAGCTTCGAAGGACAAGTTATTCTTCTCTAAGGAAGCAACCCCCGATATTTTTCGAACCCTTGCTTCTGCCAAAGACAAACAAGTAAGCTAATTGCAGACCTGGGGACAAAACTTTCTTCACAAGGGGGGACAGATGAAGAAAAAACTTTTCAAAAAACTTATTCCATGCATTGTTTTCATCTCTTTACACGCACACGCACAACAATATTTATTTGGTAAAACATATTTTAGTCCACGCTCACAAACGACAAACAGCGCACGTCGTTTAGTCGGCCAAACACCATACATGAACAAAACAAAAGGCGAAACATACTACGGTGTTTTTTCTGCAACCGCTGAATATTTACGTGCCTTTAAAACACGTCGTGTAGCAGAATATTTTTTCGGCAATCGTGAAATAAAATTTTCCGGCAGTCAAGTTTCAGCCAGAGAAAGCACAGACATTCTTGCAGACTATTTTGGTTTGTCGCCAAAGTATGAAGGGTCTCTCAGAATCTGCCCGGAAGCGCGCAACTTTGTTATGGATTTCAATCTGTACGTTGGCCTTGATGCCTGGTATCCCGGCCTGTACTTCCAAGCAAGTGTGCCAGCCGTCTGGACAAAACAATGGATCTGCTTGCTAGAAAACAGATTGTTCGAAGGAAACAACACACCCTATCCGGCAGAGTACATGGATGACAATGAAATCTATGCACCTGCTGCAACACCTGCTAGCTATTTTTGCGGTGATTTAACCTGGGGTGATGTAAGCGAGGGAATAAAGTTTGGCAAAATTGGTTGCTGCCAAAAAACTGGCGTTTCGAACGTCTGGTTTGCAGCCGGTTGGAATTTTATTAGAAGAGAAAATGGGCACCTTGGTTTTAACCTACAAGCAGCAGCACCAAACGGCTCTCGCCCAAATGGCGTATACATGTTTGAACCAGTTGTTGGCAACGGACATCATTGGGAATTTGGTGTTGGCTTTAACGGAGCCATTCGAATTTGGGAAGGTGACGTAACGCGACAAGTAATGCTAAACGTAGAAACAAATTTCACTCGCATCTTTAAAGCAACACAATGCAGAACGTTTGATTTTAAAACACCTCTCGATTGCTCTTGCCCACGCAGCTTACTGACAAAATTTGGCAGTCGTTTTATTTTGCTCAAAGAGTTTGATGAAAACAGAGACTACACCGGCAACTTAATTCCAGCAATTAATAAAACTACTCTTCCATGTAAAGTATGGAATTCATTCAAAACAGACCTAACCATTATGGCAACGTACAACGATACACGCTGGACCGTTGACTTGGGTTATAACGGTTGGATTCGAACACGGGAAAAAATTCAACTGTGTGGCACCATTGCAAAAGAAAAATATGCGCTCAAGGGAATTCAAAATGTTGCCGGACCATCATTAGACACAACACAAAGTAACGCAACATTGTTTGGCAATATTTTAACGACACAAAGTCAACAAGATAACGCAGACAACAGCCAGGTATTTATTTCAACTGATGATCTTGATATTTGTTCTGCCGCTGCACCAACGTCAATCACGCACAAACTGTTTACGCATGCAAGTTATGCCTGGGATAAAGATTTGTACCAAAAACTTATTCCATTTATCGGTGCCGGTTTTGAAATTGAGTTTGAAGGGATTAAACATAATTATGATACTGCACCAGATAAGAACTGTATGTCACAGTATGGTATTTGGGTCAAAGGGGGCATAGCGTTTTAAAAAGCTTTATGCATAAATCAGATCCTCAACAAATTTTCAACCTTTTCAAGATATGCAACACTTTCATATCGATAAATATCGGCAAGATCAGCCTTTGTGTCTTCGATTGCCAGTAGAAAGGCATCTAAATCTTTCTCGCGCTTGATTAATTGTATGATAGTCTTCTGTAAATCTGGAACATCTCGTCGAATAATTTCGTAAAACACAAGTTTAAGATCTACCCCAAAATAGAAATGGATAATGAGATTTCTCAAATTCACAATTTTGCGCCAATCATCATTATCTTTATCAAGAAAGTCATCTGCCTTTAAAAGTTGTCCTGTTGCCTCTCCTATAATTTCAAGATTTCTCAAAACAGCATCAACCTCTTTTTCGTTAGCAACAAAACCCTCAAAGGTTAAACCGTTCGTGCCACGCAGAATTTAATCTATGGCAACTAAGATATCTACGACAAAAAACTCCGAGTACCGATCAGGCATAGATTAGCTCCTCCTTTATAAACCGCATAATAAAACGGCGCACAGAGTCCTTGTAAAAGATGTCAACTTTCTTTTGAAACTGCTTTTCAAGCAGTTCTTTCATAGAGAAAAGACTATCATAGCTTTTGTTTTGGGAATCAATCAAAATATCGACGTCACTTTCTGGCGTTGCCTCATCGCGAGCATAGGAGCCAAAAAGCATAATAGCATCGACATCGAATTGTTGTTTGAAAAAGGACTTATTTTCTCGCAAAAAATCCAAAATTTCTTGCTTGGTAAGCGTTGGATTTTCAGAGTTTGGCATACTTACTTTGTCCTTCGGGAATGAATATAATTGACCGCGTCGGCAACAGAAGAGAGATTATCTGCTGCCTCATCATCAATTTCTATGCCAAACACATCCTGGAATTTTAAAATAACTTCGAATGTACTTAAAGAATCTGCTCCAAGATCTTGAAGCGTTGCATTTTCTGTAACGAGATGCTTTTCAACACTTAACTTATCAGCGATAACGTCTGCTACCTTTGCGAATGTATCTGCGCGGTCAAATTCTGCCATTGTTTACTCCACAGCCTTCGGCTCTTCTATGTTAAGAATTTTTTTCAGATGATCGATATCTTCTCTTGTGTTTATCGCCAGAACCTCCTTGTCTGGAAAACGTTGTTTTAGCATATCACGCAACTGTGTTCCTGGTCCAATCTGAATGAGCAAGTCATACTCACCAAGCTGCTGCAAAACATCCGTCCAGATAACCGGGTTGGTTATCCAATCAACTGCACAACCTTGTAACTCTTTGCCAATGCGTGTTTTTTTGCCAGTTACGTTACACAAAACTTCTGTTGTCGCATCTTTAAAATCAACTTTTTGCAGATACATTTTAAATGTTTTTTCTACTTCATCTTTTATAGAAGAGTGCAAACCAACTTCTGGCCCAATGAGCTCTGTAATACCTTCTAAATCGATAATTTTTGGCAAAACCTTTGCTACAGCCTCCGCATGTCCTGCAATGATATGCTCATCATCAGATTCAAATAACACAATGGCAACAAATGAATTTTTGTTGCTCGCTTTTTCACATAGTTTTTGCAACTGCTTTGCATCAAGACCGGAAACTCTATAAAATGCAACTTCACTATTTTGTAGAAGCTCTTGGTACATGCCAACATATTTTTTAAGCAGGTACAAACCATCGGGCAAACTCAAACTTCCTGCCGCATGCATCGCCGCATACTGGCCAATGTTGTAACCCGCAACAGTGTCAACTTCTATGCCCTCAGATTTCATCAAATCAAAAATGGCAGAGCTTATTAAAAAAAGTGATACGTATGCATTTTCCATACGTGCAAGTTCAACATCAGACGATGCAAAACAAAGTTGTACAAAATTCATTTTTAAACAATCAGAAGCGAGTTCAAAATATTCTTGAACCAAACGTGATTCGTCATACAGGCCTTTGCCCATACCGACATATTGACTCCCGTACCCGGGAAAAAGTGCAGCAATTTTCATAGGACCCCCCTTGCATTGTCCCTTACCCTATTTTTTTTCTACACAAGGCGGTTTTTAGTCAAGCTGCTCGATAAGTTTTGTCACCCGATCTATGCTTTCTTGCTTGCCAACAAACTCAAGCAAGGCAAACACACCGGGACTCGCACTTGTCCCTGTTAAGGCTATACGAATCGGCTGCGCCAACGCAACCAATTTAATGTTTAGCTCAGAACAAAGCGCTTTAACAGCTGAAGATATTTTTTCGTTTTGAAAAGACTCGATTACTTGCAACTCTTTAACTAACCGTTGCAGCAACTGTTTTGTTTCTGCCTTTATCCATTTTTTGAGCGCCGCACCGTCATATTCTTGCGGCCCGTTGTACAGCAGCAGCAGCTGGTCTCGTAACTGCTTGAGTGTTTTGACACGCTCTTTATACAGATGAATTAAAACTAGTACCTGATCCGTTGTCCAAGAGCTAACCTCGGACAAAAAGTCTGCATCAACATCTTCTTGCAAGCGACGCAACAACTCTTTTTCGTCTAAATCGCGAATATATACACCACTCAACCAGTCAAGTTTTGCCTGGTCAAAAATCGCACCGGTTTTACCAACATGATCCAAAGAAAAAAGTTTGATCATCTCTTGCTGCGTGAAAATTTCTTGATCGCCATGCGACCAGCCAAGACGCACCAAATAATTAACTAACGCCTCTGGCAAATACCCATTCGCTTGATAATCAAGCACATTGGTTGCCGCATCTCGCTTACTTAGTTTATCGCCACTTGGTCCCAAAATAAGAGGCAAATGTGCAAACTCTGGAACATCAAGCCCACAGGCCTTGTAAAGCATAATCTGTTTTGGGGTGTTAGAAATGTGATCTTCTCCACGAACAACATGCGTAACGCCCATCTGCGCATCATCAAGTACAACAACTAAGTTATACATGGGCGAGCCATCAGAACGGGCAAGGATAAAATCATCAAACTGATCAACATCAAACGAAATCGGTCCACGAATTAAATCGGTAAACGTGATGGTTTTTTCTTCTCGTGGAACTTTAAATCGAACAACAAACTGCTTGTTTGATTCGTCTTCGGGATTATTTTTTATACAAAAACCATCGTACATGCTAAAAAGATCGTTGTACTGATCCCGCTCTTTTTGCCGCTGCGCAATCTCTTCTGGCGTGCAGTAACATTTATATGCTTTGCCTTCTTGCAAAAGCTGCTCAACAACTTTTTTGTGTTGATCAACGCGCAAAGACTGAAAAACAACATCTTCGTCATGCTGCAAGCCGCACCAGGTAAGTGCTCGTAAAATGGAGCTGGTGTATTCTTGTTTAGAGCGCTCGGTGTCTGTATCTTCTATGCGCAAAAGATACTGTCCACCATGATGGCGGGCAAATAACCAATTAAAAATTGCAACACGTAAAGAACCGATATGTAAATGTCCAGTCGGCGATGGCGCAAACCGGACGCGAACATTTTTATTCATCAGAACCTAACTTATTTGCCACCATCATTCTTGCTGGTGCCGGAGCTGCATACTCACCTTTTTGCTCTTTTGGAAGCTGAGATAACAACTGTTTTGCTTTTTGTGTATCACCCTGCTGCCAATAGTACGAACCAAGATAATACAAAGCTAACGATTGGCCGGGAGATTCTTTAGCAGCAATTTTTTCTAACGTTTCAAGTGCTTGTGCTTTTTGAGTTTCATTGTCTAAATCAAGATGAAGCAATGCTCGTTTTATTTTGTACGCATCGGCAAACGGACTGTTTTTTGGCAATTCAGAAATAGCAGAAGCCATCAAAGCGTCTCCTCTTTCTTTTTCACCAGCTTTAATTAAAGCATCAGCTTGGAATAATCTAAAAAAAGGTGCAATTTGTGAAGAACTATTTTGCTCATATCCTAAAGAAAATGCGCCGGCAACGTCATCCCATTGCTCGCCTCCTTGCTGCGCTCTGGTGTACAACTGCATCGATTCGTTAAACATTGTATGCGCTTTTGATTCACGTTGTGCGATTCGCCACTTGTAGACTCGATATCCTCCATAGCCAACCACTGCAAGCAACAAAACCAACAAAAAAATCTGGGTAGATTTATCGTTTTTTTGCTCTTTTGCTGTTTTTTTTACGCCCCCAACAAAGTCTTTCCAGATATTTTCAAAAACCGCTATAACATCGCGCATCGCCGACATGTTTTTTCTCCAATGCTTTTGTTTAAAAATTTGTTTAATTTTCCGTGAACAATCTGCTTGAAAAGGTAGCACAGAAACGCACTGCATGCAAAACGCCGAGAACCGGAATTCTCGGCGCAAAATCTCCACCCATTGCATCAATGGCAATCATACTACTCTTTTGTTTCTACTTCTGGAGTAACTTCTTGTGGTGCTTGTTGTTGTTGAAGTTGCTGCTGCATCATTCCCTTTTTTTGTGCTCGAGCTTTACGCTCTTTGCCTCGTTTGACTGCACGATCTGCTTTGGTTTCAAAAACTTTTACACCCTTGTAAAAACCACACTCAGGGCATGCCTGATGGGTTGGCAACGGAGCCTTGCAATTTTGACAATCGGTGAGTGATTTAACTTTTAAGCCTTTGTTG
>Ga0180437_10010371_pt1 | contig 11378 bp, 9 predicted proteins | sample SS_ome_4_FD_132410 | JGI IMG/M metagenome (GOLD analysis project Ga0180437, IMG submission 132410) | Hypersaline lake sediment archaeal communities from the Salton Sea, California, USA - SS_3_D_1 metaG | ecosystem: Environmental > Aquatic > Non-marine Saline and Alkaline > Hypersaline > Sediment... | reverse complement strand
TCACGTGCGACCTCTAGGTGGAGCTCCACGTGGTACGCCTCCTCAGCATGGCGCACCTGGATATTGTGAGTCTCTCCTCCGACCTTGTGAGCAACCCGGTTGACCAGCGAGACGATATCAGCGCTGAACTCGCCGGGCTCGTAGTGAACGAAGACATCGGAGCGAGGTATCAGTTCAACAACCGCTTCCTCCACCCGAGCGGTGGTCTCGTGAGCCGTGTCGAAAGAGATGTCCCCATCGATCTCCAACTCGAGCTCCACGAAACTCTGGGGCCCCGCGCGCCTGATGCGGACCTTGCGGCACGCCCTGACACCTTCTACATTCTCCACCTGCAGGCTAACCCTGTCCGCGAGGCCACGCGGTGCCGAGTCCAGTAGCACGTCCACGGCTCGTTTCCCGAGTCGGAGACTGACGTAGATCACGATCAGCGCCACGATCAACGCTGCGATGGCATCCGCCTGATTCAGCGCTGGGGGGCCTCCAATCCACTCGTTCAGCTTAACGACGGCCAGTCCACCGATAACCACTAGAGAACTCCAGACGTCGGTGCTGAAGTGCAATGCATCAGCCTCCAGAGCCTGACTGTCGTGCTTGTCGGCCACGCGCTGCAAGACCCGCGCGCGATTGACATCGACCATGATCGACATGGCCATCACACCGAAGGCCCAGATACTGGCGTCGATCTCCACCGCCTTGAAGAAAAGGCGGCTGATGGCCTCGTTGATGATCCACGCACAGGTCACCAGCAGAAGGAGCGTCTCTGCGAGAGCGGATAGATTCTCCACCTTGCCATGGCCGAAGGGATGACCCTTGTCAGGGGGCTTGTCGGAAACCTGGACAGCACCGTAAGTAATCACTGCGGCCACAAGATCCAATCCGGAATGAGCCGCCTCGGCCAGAATGCCCAGGCTACCGGTCCACATGCCGATGATCAACTTCGTCGCAGTGAGAAGAATCGCCGCCAACACCGAAAGTAGGGCTGCACGCTTCTTCTCAGCACCCGCTACTGCTTCCACTTCGCATCACTCCTCAGTCAGTCAACAGAGTCCAGCCAACAATCTCAAGGGTCAACCTTCAGTTCATCACCGCCAGCACCACCAGGAGCATAACCAGTGCACACACGATACCCCCGATGAAGACGCCGCCGAACCCCGCCAGGGTGAACATCGTCCCCATGATAACCGGCCCCAGCGTCTGTCCCAGCCTCAAGACCATGCCGTTGATGGAAATCAGAGCACCCCGCTGTTCCATGGGAGCCTGACCGGCCAGCACAGTCATCAGACTCGGCAGATTGACCCCCTGTGCGACCCCGAATACGGCCACAGGCACAACCAGCAACCAAAGGGTGGGCGCCACAGGGATTGTAACCAACGCCACAGCATACAGCAGACACGATAGACCCATGAGCGCCCTTTCAGAGAGGGAAGCGGCCAGTCGTCCTGCCTGAGACGACGTGATGGCTGTCGCCAGAGAAGAGACCGACATCACCAATCCCACAGCGAATGGCGTCACGGCGAAAGAGCTTTCCACGAGGAGCGGGAAGTAGGCCATGTAAGTCCCGTAGAGAATGATGAACGTCAAGGTGCCCACGGCGAAGAGCGCCACCACCCGGCGGTTGGCCACTACCCTCCACGCATCGGCCAGGTACTCTCGGAAGTGTTGTGGCCTGCTCGGCTCAGGGTTGTTCAAAGACAAGAATACCGCCGCCGCAACCGGGATGGCCGCCAGAGGAAGAAGGAAAGGATAGTACCATCCGATCGTCGCCAGCACGCCGCCGATGGCTGGGTAGCTGGCTGTCCCCACGCTGAGCACGCTGGAGTTGCAGCCCATCGCGGCGGCTCGTTCCTGGCCTGTGTAGAGGTCGCCTATGATGGTCATATTGATCGCGCCCAGCCCAGCAGCGCCAGCTCCCTGCAGGAAGCGAAGCAGAAGAAGAAGGCGAAAATCGCGCGCGAAGGCACAGGCGCAACCAGCTATGGCGAAGAGCAAGAGCGCCGGAACGAGTATTCTCTTTCTGCCGATTTGATCGGCAAGTATCCCCAGAACAGCGGTCAGCAGCACGCCAGGGAGCGTGAATACCGTGATCAGGGAACCAACGGCCTGGGGAGAAATCCCGAACTCCTCCACTATCCGGGGAAAGGCGGGCGTAATGCTGGAAACCCCCAACACGGCCATCAGCGTGACCCCGAAGACAATCTGGAGATTCGTGTCCCGGTAGACAGGAAGTGCTTCCTCTACAACCCCGGTATCATCCATAGTACTCTCTTTGTGCATCCTTGCGGCCTGTACATACGGCTCCCGGCCCTGCGCGGCTGGGGCTAATCCTCGTTTCCACCATAGGCTTTCTCCAGCCTGGCGGCGAAATCCTCACGGACCGGGTAGAAGACGTCCAGCATAACAAACGGTTCGTCCCCTACACAAACGTCGCTGTGTGGCACATTGGCCGGGATGCAGAAGAAATCGCCCTTCTCCACCAGGCGCTCCTCCCCACCTATGGTAAGCTTGGCCCGTCCGCTGTAGACCATACCCATCTGCTCGTGAGGATGGGCATGGGTGGGCACCTCGTGCCCCGGCAGCGTGGCATTCAGTGCCATCATCATCTGCTCGCCGTGCAGACCTGTCAAGATCGTGGTCTCCAGCCCTGGCATCTGTACGATCTTCGGCGCCTCACCTGGATCCACGAAGTATGACGTCCCCTCAGGGTCATGCATCGTCCTCCCCTCCCCCCTCCGAACTTAAGAACGATCCGCACAGTCGTATCCCGCGGCGACCACAAGTCGTCTCGCCGAATACGTTTGCGGTGGAACGTACAACTGTGCCTGCCCATCGAAAGCACCGGCAAGACCGGTGCCCGGCAGGCGCACCCACTTCTTGTAACGGCAGACAGGCGATCGGGATTCTGTTCGTGTGCGAGAGCAATCGGCGCGTCTGGGGGACTCGTGGCACTAGTCTAGTCCAGTCCGTAGACTTGCCTCGGGGATAGATATTGGGGAAACCGGTCCACCAATGCCAGTCGCACGGTGTAGCAGAAGTGACACTCGTCTATGTACTCCTCATCGTGTTCCACGTCGTGCCGCCTGGCGAGCAAGGCAGGACCTCCCTCCAGCAGAGGCCCGCAGACGGGATGCGAGTCAGGATCATAGTCCTGGGCCAGAGTCGCCAGTGGCGTCTCCCACATATTCCCCATGCTCAGCCCCTGGCACAGGTGCACATGGCCAAACGGATCGAGGTGTACCCTGCCGGGATCCCTTAAGTCCTCGTAGGGACACTGAGTCAGTTCGTCCCACGGACGCGTGGGCAGCCCGTCCACCAGTTGTTCCGCTGCCCGACCCCGAAACATGGCGCCTCCGCCGATGACTGGCCGACCTCTCTCCTGATCCTTGTCCACGCCTGTCTCCACTGTAGGCTCATCTATACATATCGCATCCGTTGGTATGCCCAGCCTCTTCGCCACTCTCGAAGCCCGCTTGGCCGGGTTGTCCTCTTCCTCACCATGGTGAAAAGCATCATCGCTGACGCTGAGATCCCCGATCTCCAGCTCCGCCAGAGGCCGAAGCCAAAGCTCGGCGTCCTCCTCAGTCGTGGCCCAGTATGAGTTGGTCACTATCCCTGTCTGGAAGCCCTGCTCCCGCGCCACCCTGATGCCCTCCACCATTAGCGGGTAGTACAAGAAGGGCTCGCCCCCCTCGAAGTACACAGAGTCCACTGTCCCCATCTTCTTCGCCTCGCCCAGAACGGCTTTGATCTGTTGGAGGCTGAAGGTGCCCTCGGCACTGGGCCCGCAATAGAGAAAACAGTGATCACACTCGAAGTTGCAGGCATAGGTCAGCAGAAGGTGAATGCCAGTCAGCATCTTTTCCCTCCATCTCCCAGCCAGCGGCGACGAAAGGGGCGCTAGCCCTCACCCAGAGACACCCGTTGTCTTCGCCCCGCCCCCGCCTCGCTCTTGGGAATGGATATGCCACGCCTACACTCTCGCTCCGGCCCTCATAGCCCCTGAGGCTTCCACCACACCTGGTTCCAACTCCAGACCAGCGGCCCACCCATGCTCCAATTGCGATGGGGGCGGGAAGGCAAGCCGGTCTCGCGTCTCGATTATACCACAGCTAGCGACTGGAAACATGCACGAACACGCGGACAGACGAGTGAGGGGGCCCGAGCCATGATGGGCGAACCTGCCAGCCGCACCAGGGGCTGACTATGGTGACCGCGAAGATACCTCTGGATTATGCCCGGCCTCGATGCTATAATGCCATCACCGATGTCGTGGGCGCTCGACGAGAGGAGGAATCGCGATGCCGCAGGGACATCCCTCCAACGACAGCACTGGGACCAGCATCAGCAGACGCCTTTTCCTACGATTCCTACTCTCCACCACGCCCGTCTGCGCCTGGTGGCTGGCCAATCGGCCCAAGCACCTCGCCCAGGCCCAGCCGAACTACAAGCTCCTCAACGGCGGGTCCCTCTTAGCGAATCACCACGAGTTCCTCTTCACCACTGAGCTCTTCTGGGAGCAACTCGCCTACTACAGGATCATGAACGCCAGGGTCATCAGAGCCATGGCCACCGACGCCAATCGTCTGATGCCAGGCGCCCCGCTGACTGGGGCACAGGTAGGGGCTAGGATAGCCATCGTCGCGCCCGCCTTGAGAATGTGCGGCATCAAGCTTCTGGTGGCCTTCACCAACAACCACTGCCCCGTCCCCGGCGATGAAGGTTACGCGGGTATCAGACCTCAGGTGGGCGATCCCTCCCGAGCGCACTACGAGATCCTGGAACCCTGGTTCGAGGGAGGTTACCGGGAGAACTACCTGCCTTTTGTCGAAGACTTGATCACCACAGTACACAGACTCGGCGCCCAAGACGTCATCTTCGCTTGGGAGCCGGGCAACGAGCTACACACCCCCTTGAACCCTGAGAGACTGCTGGGTTTCTACCGGGAGGTCACGTCGGTCATCAGGCATCTCGATCCAGACACCAAGATCGCCTCGGGCACTATGGGCATCAACCACATCGATCCAACCCAACCTGAGTCTCCGGTCGCCCGCCAGATCTACGGGCTGGCGGCGTTCGACATCATCACGCTCCATGCCTACGACTTCATCTTGGAAAGGGACATGTGGTCCGGCGAATGCGACAGGGTGGTGAGCACAGGTGACATGCCCATCGATTGGGACTTCCAGCTGATGAAGGACATGAATCTAGACAAGCCCGTGCTCATCGAGGAACTGGGCACGACCAAGATCCTGCCTCCCCGGTGGCACAACCCCGACCAGGTGGAGAGACTGGTCTACGAGGCCAGGCTGATCGACTACACCCTCAGAAACGGCGCCGTGGGTTGGGGACCCTGGTCCTTGACCACGCAGGGGGAGCGAATAGGCGATGGGAACAGGGGTCCCTGCTCCTATCCCGGAACCTCCCTTTTCCAAACGGGGGGCCAGCCCACCGATTCTCCTCGAGTGCGGATAGAGGAGTGCTACCGAAGCCTGCCGTGGCCTCCGTTTGACACGCTGCGGGAGAAGTTCCCACATCTGCGTACCTAATTCGTGCCGCGACCAAACGCACCCAGCGTCCATGCGCCGCTTCCCTTTTGACCCGCCTCCTGTGCCAGTCTTGGACTGTGTTGCCCCAGCCAGTTGTGGGCCACCTGGCCCACACTCCGCGGAGGACGCCGACTGGCGCCATCAACATCCACAGCTGGAGCCCTTGACACCCCCACGCAAATCAGGTATACTGGCTGCCAAAGGCCCCAGAGCGGAGATCTAACTGCACAAAGGAGGCGAGACGATGGCAAAGGATTGGCGGAGAGGTATTCTCCTGGGAGTGAGCCTGGCGTTGCTGCTGGCGGGCGGCGTGGCACTGGCGCAGACCCTGACGGTGACCGCCGATCAGGACTGCGTGGAGTGCTGGCCTGGATCGATGGAGGTCATGCCCCCTCCAGAGTATATAGTCGAGTTCACCGTCCAGGGGTGGGACCCCTCGTTTCTAACCTGCTTCCAATTCTATGTCAACGGCGTGGCTTTGTGGGATCGCCCAAGCTGCGGGGAATCCCCAATGGCGGGTCCCTGGAAACTCACGATCGGCTTCCCCTGCGAACCGCAGAAGACAATAGCCAGGGGCCTCACACAGGAAATCCAGCTAGAGGGCATAGAGGAAGCCTACGGCGAGTGGAAGTTCCGGGTATGGCAGCCTGAGACGGACAACGCCGACTCCGCCACCTTCTGGCTGAAAGAAGAGTGCGAGGTCGTGGAGGAGGTGGAGTTCGTGCCCGAGCCGGGGACGATGCTGCTCCTGGGAAGCGGTCTGGCCGGATTGGCTGGCTACACCACCCTTCGACTTCGGTCCCGACAGGCTCTGCGCTGAGGTACCAAAGAGTAGTCGATCTCGACCCAATTGAAGAAAGGGCAGTCCGCAAGGGACTGCCCTTGATGCTTTGCTCCACCGGAATCAGGCCTTCGAGGCGTGATGACACGCCCGCCTCTGCTCCTCACCTCGTCCCAGCTTCAGACACCGGCTACTCACGCCGGTTGAAGGCCCGGTGGCCAATCCTCCGTGGGGTTCGCTGATCACCTCCATGCAAACCCGTAGCCCGAACCCTTGACACCCTCTAAGGTATGAGGTATACTGGGCGTCAAAGGCCACAGCGCGGAGAGGCAACGGCACAAAGGAGGCAGTAGGATGACAAGCAATTGGCTAAGGGGCGTTCTATTGGGAGTCAGCCTGGCGCTGCTCCTGGCAGGCGGCGTGGCACTGGCGCAGACCCTCACAGTGACAGCCGACCAGGACTGCGTGGAGTGCTGGCCAGGACCGCGCGAGGTCTTCCCCCCCCCGGAGTACTGGGTTGAGCTCACCGTTCAGGGGTGGGACCCCGAGCACGTGATGTGCTACCAATTCTATCTCGACGGTCAGGCTGCATGGGATCCGCCGAAATGTGGGAATCCCCCACCGGTGGATCCGTGGGAGTTCTCGATGCTCTACCCTTGCACGTTGCCAGACGATCAGAAGACAATAGCCAGGGGACTCGGACAGGATGTGCACCTGGACGGAATCGAGGACATCTACGGCGAGTGGAAGTTCCGGGTGTGGCAACCTGAGACGGACAACGCCGACTCCGTGACCTATTGGCTGAAGGAAGAGTGCGAGGTCGTGGAGGAGGTCGAGTTCGTGCCTGAGCCCGGGACGATGCTGCTCCTGGGAAGTGGGCTGGTCGGATTGGCCGGCTACACCACCCTTCGAGTCCGCTCGAGGCGAACTCTGCGCTGAGCAACCAGAGCGTATTCCATCTCTACACAGCTGAATGCAAGGGCAGTCTCTCAGGGGACTGCCCTTTTGTGCTCTCGATTCGAGAGACAACGTCTGCGCGAGAGCCCGCTTCCTCCCACAGCCTGACCCCTCGCATGCGTCGCCCACTCGATCCAGTGACGTGATCTCTATTCCTTGGCAACTCCGAGCCTGCTCTCGGCTTCCTGGAGTTTCTCCTCCACCTGCTCGAAGTCGCCTCGTTGCCCCGGAGGCAGCAGCCTGGCCACGCGGCAGAGGGCCAGTCTGGACAGATCGATCAAGAAATCGGTCCTCTCGAAGTCACCGATCTCTTTCATTGGCGACGGATCAATCGGCTCACCGAATCTGACCTTCACCACCCTCAGCGTATCTTTGTGCTCTCTAGTAACCAGGCCCATGGGCACGATGGGCACACCATTGCCGGTGGAGAAGAGAGCCGCGCCGGTCCTCAAGTCACCCTCCAGCAGTCCGTTGCCCCTCGTCGTCCCGGTGATGGACACCCAGAGCACGTTCCCCTCACCCCGCAAGTAAGCCACTACGTCCTGGATGACCTTCTTCTGCATGCGATAGGCCCCAGCCTCGTCCTTGTAGACGGGGAAGATCACGCTGTCCACTCCCAAGACCTTGAGGATCGTATTGGCCTCGGCGATGACCTCCGGGCGCCCGATGCCCTTCAATCGGTAGCCCCGGCCCGGGAAGCGAGCTCCGACCTTGATCAACGCCCTGAGGGTCGGGTACACCGCGGGATAGTTGCTCACCAGAACCGCCCTCTTTGACTCCCCGAGGCAAAGAGGGATGGGTTCGACGTCGACGCCTCTGATGCTCAACTCCACCAATCGCTTGACGGTGGCGCTGCGCTCCAGCAGATTGAACCTACGCAGTGTGAAATCCATCCGCTGGCCGATACCTCCCCCTCGTGCCGTAACGATGGCCTCCGTGGCCTGGGCAGTGTTCCCCACCAACGCCTCCTCCTGCCTCGCGCAGCGGACCGTTGCGGGGTACTGGGCCACCTGCACGGGCGTTTGATGGGTACAACCCAGAACGTTTCACGGAGTTACGTCGCCGGCACTGCCTAGACGCCGCCATCAGGACTGCCTCGTGGGGTTCCTGATCACGTTGAGCTGCCGCCCGCACCAACCCCAGGACGGGGCGTCAGCCGGTTCGCAAAGCGTCCTCCGAGAGCGACTCCTCAAGCTCAACGTCGGTGAACCTCCCATCTTTGCGGATCAGTTCGCCGTCGAAGTAGGCCTCTCCTCCTCCATGCTCCTCAGTCTGCACCTGCACGATGTCCCAGTGAATGGCCGATCGATTACCGTTGGGCGTCTCCGCGCCGCAGCTGCCCAGAGCAAGGTGCAGCGATCCGGCCAGCTTCTCATCGAACAGGGCGTCCTTCACGGGACGGGTAATCATGGGATTCACGCCCAGGGCGAACTCCCCCACGTAGCGAGCACCTTCGTCGGTGTCCAGAATGTCGTTCAGGGCCTTTGCGTCCCCTTGACAGTAAGCATCGACGACTCTCCCTTCACGGAACTCCAACCTGATCCCGTGGAAGGTGATCCCCCTATCCAGCGCCGGGATGTTGAAAGTGATGTGGCCGTTGAGCGAATCCCTCACCGGAGCCGTGAAGACCTCTCCGTCTGGGAGGTTCTCCTTGCCATCGCACTTGACGGCGGGAATACCCTTGATGGAGAAAGAAAGGTCCGTTCCGGGAGATACGATACGCACCTCGTCCGTGCTCTCCATCATCTCCACGAGACGATCCATCGCCCGGGACATCCTGGAGTAGTCCAGGCAGCACACCTCGTAGTAGAAGTCTTCGAACGCCTCCTGGCTCATCTCAGCCAGTTGGGCCATGGAGTTCGTGGGGTAGTTGAGGATGCACCACTTGGTATTCCTCACCCTCTCCTGAAGATGCACTGGTTCCGAGTATAGCCGCTGGTAGAGTTGCAGGTGCTCGCCATCCACATCGGCCAGATCGAAGGGGTTATCCGGAGCGTGCACCAGCAGCCAGGCGTCGATCTCCTTCATCAGTTTCAAGTGCAGCTTCCCATACGCCTCCATCTGCTGTTCGGTAGCGCTCCTGGCCCAGACTCGAGTCAGTGAGCGGTCGTTGTAGTACCAGAAGGGCACCCCTCCCATCTTGGTGGCTTGCCTGATGATCTCCTTGCCCAGCTCCAAAGTGTGCTGGCCCCTCATCTCCAGCATGATCTTCTCGCCCGGCTGCAAGTCCAGCGAGTAGTTGAGAATGATCTCGGCCAGCGTGTCGTTTCGCTTGTCTCTCATCAGTCTCTGCCTCCTGCCACCGTTGCGCAAGGGAGAAAACCTGCGCCCGTTCGACACCTCACAGAGTGAACTCGCCGTCCCTCATAATCACTTTGCCCTCCACATCGATGGTCACGTTCTTCAACACCCCGTCGATGTGAACCTCACTCGTCCAATCGGCGCCAGTTTCGTGGGGGATAGGGTACCCTACCGCCACGTGGATCCCAGGGAACTTCTCGTCCTGAAGCAGGTTCCCCACCAGTCTGTCGAGGCCCGTGTTCGTGCCAATGGCGAACTCACCGAGTCTGTTGGCGTTCTCGTCCTTCGCCATGTAGTCAGCCAATTCCTTCTCGAGATCAGCGCGGGGACAGGACACCTTCCTGACTTGCGTGTCCTCGATTTCCCAGGTGACCGGGGTCTCGTCCAGCAACCCGTACTTCTCGCTGAAGTAGTCTCCCAGGATGCCATCGATGACGACCACTCCCTCGTTTACGCGATGGGGGCAGGTGAAGACCTCACCCTCGGGGAGGTTGTTGCCCCGGCCGGGCACCAGAACGCCATCGCAGACCACCCAGTTGAGGGTAGAAGAGAACTCAGCGGTGAACTCGGTGCCCGCAGGGCTGGTGACCGTGATGTTCTTGGCCCGCTCAACGATGGCGCCCACAGCGGCGCTGATCCTCTGCACCTCGGTGTAATCCGCACACATCCCCATGCGCATCAGTTCGTCGCTGATGCCGGGCATATGGGCATGCCTGACCTTCTCGGTTGCATTGACTACCCGAATGAGAGGTAGCCGGAGGCTCCCCACCTCCCCCTTCTTGCCCGTGGCCGCGAAGAAGCTGACATCGGCGCCCCTGATGGCCTGGGCGATCTCGTCCGGAAGCTCCAAAGGGTTGCTCCCGTCCTCAGGTCGGGCTCCAAAGTCCTCCAAAACGAAGGTGGTGACAGTCTCAGGACAAATAGAGCGTGCCACTTCGATTATCGCTTGGGCGATGTGCTCTGTCTCCCGGTCGGTGATCACCACTACCCTCTCCCCTGCCTGCAACCGCGCGCAGTTCCTCACCGCCTGCATAGCACCCTCTATTAGTGTTCCCATCACGCCTCCCCGTCAATTCTCGCCTGAATCCATTCTGTGCTATGTCAACTGTTGCACAGATCGGCTATTCTGTCTTGCGCTATTGTATCACACACCCACGACCGACGAAACAGCCCGGCCACTGAGCGGTGCTTGACACCAAGGTGCAGAGATGGTATAGTCAGCACAAGCTCACTGGGAACGAGCATCATACATACCAAGGAGGCGGTGACGATGGGGAATCATTGGTTACGAGGCATTCTGTTGGGCGTGAGCCTGGCCCTGCTCTTGTTGAGCGGCGTGGCGCTGGCTCAAACCCTCACTCTGGCTATGGACAAGGATTGCGTGGAGTGCTGGCCAGGACCCTACGATGAGGATCCACCCGACGAATACGTGATCAACCTCACCCTGGATGGGTGGGACCCGGCGCACCTCGTATGCAGCCGCGTGTACCTCAATGGTGAGCCGATGGGCGATCATCCCATCTGCGGAGCTCCCCCCAACGCGGATCCGCCCCTTAGCGGCCCCTTCTTCGCGGCGCCGTGCGATCCCATAGTTCGCCCAGATCGACGGCTTGTCGTCGTCACGGACATGGGAGGAGAGGTCTTCCCTGAGGGCATAGAAGCTTTGTACGGCGAATGGAAACTCCGCATGTGGCAGCCAGACACCGACAACGCAGATTCCGTCACTTGGACCTTCGCCGAGGCCTGCGAGGTGGAAGAGGAATTCGTGCCCGAGCCGGGCACCATGGCCCTGCTGG
>Ga0180437_10010370_pt1 | contig 11378 bp, 7 predicted proteins | sample SS_ome_4_FD_132410 | JGI IMG/M metagenome (GOLD analysis project Ga0180437, IMG submission 132410) | Hypersaline lake sediment archaeal communities from the Salton Sea, California, USA - SS_3_D_1 metaG | ecosystem: Environmental > Aquatic > Non-marine Saline and Alkaline > Hypersaline > Sediment... | reverse complement strand
TCGGACGCCTGAGCCATGCCTCAGAAAACCCCGCGGCGCAGCTGCGTCTTTTTCGGGCACCCGGCCAGACGCGTCTTGGTCCCAAAGGCGGACCTCGCGCCAGGGAAGCGACCCACACATTCTCCGGAAGAGCCCCTTTAGTCTAGGGCGCGGCCTCCAGTGCCGCGACGAACGCTGGCGGCCGGACGCGAAGTGTCTCCTGGTCACTCGAAGCTCGCAAAAGTATGGAATCACAGGATTTGTGGTCGTCAGTAAGGCGCTCGTGGGGCGCACGGCCGATCACTGGGGGTTCGATGCCCTCAAGCCGCCCGAACGCGGCAAAGCGCTCACGATCACCGACTCCTGGGCAGGAGATGTTGTTTCTGCCGCAGCACTTCTGCATACGGTGGCCGAGGGCGCCAGGGAACTGGGCTGCCAGTGGGTCCGGCTGAACTGCCGCCGCTCGGACACCCTCGCCCGTCTGTGTGTTTTGGCCGGTGGAGAACTGCGGTGGTCCGCGGCGCAGGAACGCGACTGCTTCGCCGTCGGCGAAGATGTCGATGCTTTCTACTTGGCAAACTTACACTTAGCCATCGAGCAGCTTCTCCCTGAGTTGGATGCCCGCTGGAGAGCCTTCTCGGGCGCGGCGCCCCCGACCGTCCGTCTGGACATGGAAGGCGAAGGGGTCGGCCTGCACCTCGGTCGGCGGTTGCAGGTCCTGGACGACCCAGGGGGCGCGGCCGCAGTCATCCGCCTCCCCCGCAAGGCCATGACCCGCGCGCTGCTGGGCTACGCAACGCCGACGGAGCTTTCTCTGCTGCATAAGGACTGCTGTGTGCCTGACGAATGCCAAGCCGCTGCGGATGCTCTGTTCAGCGCGCGCGAGCCGCGCCCTGTTCACGAGGGCTGGGCGTTCGCCCAGATGGCGGACTATGGCCTTGTGCCGTGAGAAGCCGAGATCACCGAGGAACATGGGGTCAGACCCTGGAGGAACATGGGGTCAGACCCTGAATGGTGATTAGTGGAATTCGGCGTGGCGGGGTGTCGATGGGGCGGGCGCTGTGGCGTCAGTGGCGCTTCACTCGCGTCAGTGGCGCTTCAGCAGATCCAGCAGCTTCTTGTCGAGCTTGTGGCCGTGGAAGTCCTTGTAGTCCACGTCGGCGCGGCCGGAGTCTACGACGCCGAAGCTGCCGCGGAGATTCCACAAGGCCCAGCCGATGCCGTGGCCGGTCAGGATCGAGAGGACGTCCTCGAACCACGCGAGGAACACGTTGTGCGGCGTCTTGTTGTAGCAGCCGCACTCGCCGCAATGCACGCCGATGCCCCGCCGCACCAGCCGACCCCACGGGGCGTAGAGCTTCTCCAGCGCAGCGCGATCGAACTTCGCCTTGCCGTCCTTGTTCCGCAGCGGCCAGGTGGGCTTGGGGAAGCTCATCTTCCGGTCGACCCACTTTGCGCGGTAGTGGCTGATCTGCCCGGGCCGGTAGGCGTGCACGCTCTGGGCCACGCCCGCCTCGATCATCCCGTCGACGACCATCGACCCGGCGCCGTAGCCGTCGACGAAGATCAGCCGGTCAGGGCTGGTCCGGCGGATCTTCTTCACGGCGCGGGTCATCACGCGGCAGTAGTCCTTTCGTTCCATTCGGCCGGGCTTCGGGCTCGGGGCCTCGTTGACCAGGTTGAAGCTGAGTTCCTTCGATCCGATGTCCCGGTAGCGTTTGGCGAAGACGTCCCAGTGATGCACGAAGGTGTCCTCGGCCTGCTTGTCCTTCCACAGGTCGAACGGCTCGCGGCCGCTGCCTCGGTCGTTTATGCAGTAGCCGGGCGCGCGGTGGAAGTTCAGGCTCACGTGCAGCCCGTACCTGCGGCCGAGCTCAACCGTCCGGTCGATGCTCTCCAGGGCCGATTCCTTGATCTTCATCGCGTCGGCCGGGCTGATCTTGCGGGTCTTCCGCCAGTCGCAGTCCACCCACAGCCAGTAGTCCATCGGGATGCGGACGAAGTCGAAGCCCCAGTCGCGGATCCAGCGCAGCTCGTTCTCCGGGACCGCCCCGTCTCGCCGGCTCGCCTGCCTGCTGAAGGCCTGGAAGAAACTCAGCATGTTGAACCCGCGCCATCGCGGCAGTGAGTTCTCCGCCGAGCCGGCCTCTGTCGTCGCCACCTTCGCCATCGCCGCCCCTCCAGCCACGGCGGCCGCCCCGCACGCCGCCGTCTTCTTGAGGAACCCACGCCGCGTTGCCTCTCGGATCATCTGTTTGCTCCAGCCTTTGTCAAAGGGGAAGAAGGCCACGATTATTCGATCATCGTGGGGCGGACGCAAGGGGCTGCGGCCGCGCCGGCAAACGTCGGAACCTCCTTTCGGCCGTGCGTGTTTGAGAATAGAGCACACTGACGCAACGGCTTGCGATGACAGAACTCAGGGGGAGGCTTCAGGATATGTCTGTCGGTTCCAGGAAACCAAGGGGGCCGTCCGACGAAGATGGGCGGGGAAGCCCGCCTCTGTTCGCTCGATCTGCCACACCATGGACCTGCTGGCTGAAAACCTCTGCTTCTCCCACCCGCGGCGCCCCGTCTTGCGCGGCTGCACCTTGACCGCCGCCACCGGACGCGCTGTCGCCCTGGTCGGCCCGAGCGGGTCGGGCAAGACGACGCTGCTGTGGCTGCTGGCCGGCCTGCTGCGCCCGGAGGCCGGGCGCGTCGTCCTCGGCGACGAAGCGCGCCCGCCCGGCAAGGCTGCCCGCCCGAGGATCGGCATGGTCTTCCAGCAGCCGATGCTCTGGGGCCACCTGACCGTCGAAGGCCATCTGAAGCTCGTCTTGTCCGATTGCCGGGCCGATCGCCGCCAGCGCGGTCGGCGGATCGACGCGATCCTGTCGCGGATGCGGCTGGGCGAGCTGCGGCGGCGGCTGCCGGGCGAGTTGTCCGGCGGCGAGAGGCAGCGGCTGGCGATCGCGCGAGCGCTGGTCGTCGCGCCGGACGTGCTGCTGCTCGACGAGCCGCTGGCGCACTTGGACGGCGAGGCGAGGCGGGAGCTGTTCGGCCTGCTGGCGGGGACGCTGACCGACACGGCCGCCGCCGCCGTGCTGGCCACCCACAACGCCGCCGAAGCCCTGCGGATCGCCGACGACGTCGCCGTCCTGCTCGACGGCCGGATCGTCCAGGCCGGACCGGCAAAGCAGGTCTACCGCCACCCCGTCAGCCTCGCGGCCGCCGTCGCGCTGGGGCCGGCATGCGAACTCGCCGGTCTCGCCGAGTCCGGCCGCCTCGTCGCCGACGGCGCCGTCCTGCTGGAGGGCCTCGACCCCGCGCGGGCCGGCGAGGTCCGCCTGATCCTCCGCCCCGAGGACGTCGCCTTCGAGCCCGCCGCCGCTGGGGCCGCCGAGGTCGTCGCCGCCGATTTCGCCGGCGCCGCGTACCGTCTCCGCCTGACCGTCGCCGGCCGCGATCTGGTCGCCCTCCACACCGGCCCCGTCCCGACAGGCACGAAGGGACGCCTGCGATCAACCGTGAAGTAACAGGCGGCGCGACAGAAGCGCTTGACGCCGCCGGCCATGATCGGTATATTCCTGGTTCCGCGCGACGGTGACGATCGCGCGGGGCCGGCGCGGGGCCGGCGCGGGGCCGGCGCGGGGCCGTCGATCCCCGCATCCCGGCCGGCCGAAAACGGCCCATGCGCCCCTAGCTCAATTGGATAGAGCATCGGTCTACGGAACCGAAGGTTACACGTTCGAATCGTGTGGGGCGTGTTGTGATTGGGAAACGGGTCAGCTACCAGCGGCTGGCCCGATTGCGTTTGGGGATGCATGGGCTGTACGATGCTGAAGATGCGAACAGCGACGCGAATCGCGGCGATGGCCTTGGTTGTGGGGATGCTTCTCGTGGCGGCCGGGGCGTCGGCGGCGACGTCGTCGCGGGAGCCGGCCACTCGACCGGCGGCGAAGGGCGAGAAGACGGACGGTGTGGCCAGGATCCTTGCCGGTGGCGTGCCGCGAGACGTGGCCGACCTGAAGGCGATGGAGCGGCGTTTCCGCGAGGTGGCCGCGAAGGTCACGCCGGCGACGGTGGGCGTGGTCGGGCGCGGCGGAGGGGGCAGCGGGGTGATCGTCACCGCCGACGGCTACGTGTTGACCGTCGGCCACATCACCCGCGAGGCCGGCCGGGACGTTACCGTGCTGCTGCCCGACGGGCGGCGGGCGAAGGCCAAGACGCTTGGGGCGAACCTCGGTGTGGACTCCGGCCTGGTCAAGATCGTCGAGAAGCCCAAGGACAAGGGTGGCTGGCCTCACTGCCGTATGGGCCGATCGGCCTCGCTGAGACAGGGCCAGTGGGTCCTTGCCGCCGGGCATCCGGGCGGCTTTCGGCGCGGGCGGACGCCGCCGGTGCGGATCGGGCGCGTCCTGCGGAACACGCCGACGGTCATCGTGACGGATTGCGCCATCGTCAGCGGCGACTCGGGCGGCCCGCTGTACGACATGGACGGGGAGGTGATCGGCATCAGCAGCCGCATCTCCGGCTCGCTCGACGGGAACATCCACGTGCCCGTCGACACGTTCCGCCGGGACTGGGACCGGATGGTCAAGGGCGAGTCGTTCGGCAGCCGTCGCGGCGGGGCATACCTGGGCGTGCAACTCGACACCGAGTCGGGCGGCACACGGGTCCTGGCGGTCGTGCCGGGCTCCGGGGCCGCCAAGGCGGGCATCAAGGCCGGCGACGTGATTCGGCGCTTCGGCGGGAAGGTCACGCCCGACCGCCCGACGCTGCTGCGCCTCATTGCGGCCAGGAGGCCCGGGCACAAGGTCTCGATCGTCGTGCTTCGCGGAAAGAAGGAACAGAAGCTGGAGGCCGTGTTGGGCAGGAGGCCGGGCTGAGCTGCCCCGCGCCGCACGCCCGGCCGGGAGTTGCCATCGAATGAACGGGATCGCCCCCGCCGAGACAACCATGATTCGTCGCCTCGCCATTGCCCCCCTTCGCCTGCTCTGCGCCGCGGCAGTCGCGTCGGCCTGCCTGTCCGTCGGCCGGGCGGCAGCCAGACCCGCCAAGCCGCCCAGGCCGGACCGCCCGCAGACCAGGCCGAGCCGCCCCGAGCAGGCCAGGCCCAAAGCCGCGCCCACCAGGCCGTCCCCGTCGCGGAGCGAGGTGCGGCGCCGGCGGCAATGGGAACGTTTCTGGAGCCGCCCGCAGACCGCCTCGAGGTACCACAGCTCCGTCAGACGTGCCTTTGCCCCCCTGGTCGTCGCCGCGCGCAAGAGCACGGTCGCCATCTACTGCGACGGACAACAGGTCGCCCTGGGCACGGTCGTCGACGCCGACGGCCACGTCGTCACCAAGGCCAGCGAACTCGACGGCCCGGCCGAATGCCGTTTCCACGACGGCACGAAGCGCACGGCCCGGCCGATCGGCACGAATGAGAAGAACGACCTCGCGCTGCTGAAGGTCGACGCCGGCAAGCTGACGCCGATCCAGTGGAACGGCAGCGACGACCCGGCCGTTGGCAGTTGGGTCGTCACGCCGGGGCCGGGCGACATGCCCGTCTCGATCGGCGTGGTGAGCGTGCGGGCCCGTCGCCCGGAGGCGCCCAGAAGGCCGCTTCCGAGCCATGGTTTCCTGGGGATCAGCCTCCGGATGGACACGGTGGCCGCCCGCATCGAGCGGGTGCATCCGAACACGGGCGCGGCTCGTGCGGGCCTGCGCGGCGGCGACGTGATCACGGCAGTGAACACCACGGCGATCCGAACGCGGGAGCAGTTGATGGGGCGCCTCCGCAGGGCCAGGCCGGGCGAGGAGGTCAAGCTGAAGGTGACGCGAGGCGGCAAGAAGCTGGCGATCACGGCCACGCTCGGCCGCTGGCTCAGCGGGCGAAGGCTGAACCCGCAGGAGCACATGGGAGGGCAACTGAGCGAGAAGATCGCGGGCTTCGCGCGGATCATCCAGCACGACTCGGCCCTGAAGCCCTCGCAGTGCGGCGGGCCTGCGATTGACTCCTCCGGCAGGGCGGTCGGCATCAACATCGCTCGTGCCGGGCGGGTGGAGACGTATGCCTTGCCGGCCTCCCTGGTCAAGTCGGTGGTGGCCGAGCTGAAGGCGCGGCCGAAGGGCCGTAACGCGGGCCCAAAGCGGCCCGGGGCCTCCGCCCCTCGGCAGGACGAGGGAGGCAAAGGCGGTCGGTAGGTTGACCGCCGCAATTCTGCCGGCGGGCCGACGGGGCAGGTGGCCGGCGGAAGCCGGATGCGCCGGCTGACAGGCGTCGCAGCCCCCTGGAGTCGCCCGAGCATGCCATACGGCGAGTTGATCGCGTTTCTGGCCGAGGCGGTGGTCATCTCTCTGTCGGGCGTGCTGGCGCCGGGGCCCGTGACGGCCGTGACGTTGGCGGCCGGGGCGCGGAACCGACACGCCGGGGCGCTGGTCGCCCTCGGCCACGGGATCGTCGAGTTCCCGCTGATGATCCTGATCGTCGTCGGCGTCGGGCAGGCCTTCAAGATCCCGCAGGTGAAGATCGGCATCGCCCTGGCCGGGGGGGCGATGCTGCTGCTGATGGGGGCCGGCATATTCCGGCAGGCCCTGAAGGCCGACGAAGTTCAGCCGGCCGCCAGCGGGCGGGGCCCCGTTTTGACCGGCATCGTCCTGTCGATCGGCAACCCTTACTTCCTGCTGTGGTGGGCCACGGTGGGACTGGCGCTGGCGACCCGGGCAGTGGGGTTGGGGGCGACCGCTTTCATCCTGTTCGCCGTGCTGCACTGGCTGTGCGATCTGGCTTGGCTGGAGGCGCTGAGCTGGACCAGCTTCAAAGGCTCGAAGCTTCTCGGCGGGCAAGGCCAACGGATCGTGCTGTCCGTCTGCGGCGCGGCCCTGCTGCTGTTTGGCGGGCTGTTCCTGTACGACGCCGCCAAAGACCTGCTGGCCTCGTGGGTGTGACACGCCGGCCGCCCGGTCGCCATCAGCGCGTAAGGCTCGCGCACACCCGGAGCAGGGCCTTGCGGGTGGAGACTTCGGGGTAGTCGGCCGCCAGTTTCCGGATCGCCTCCAGGTCGGCCATGGCTGCCAGCCGCTGGAGCGCCTCGGCGGCGGCGTGGCGGGTGTCGGTGGCGTTGTCGAGATCGCCGATGACCTTCAGCAGTGTCGGCGTGGCGCGGCGGTCGCCGATACGCCCCAGCGCCCACGCGGCGGCGGCGCGGTAGCAGGGCGTCAGGCCGTTGTGCAGGAACAGCACGGCCGGGTCCGTCGGGTCGGGCCGGCCGCCGGCGGCTTCGGTGGGAGACTGCTCCAGCACGGCGATCAGCGAACGGACGGACTTCGGATCGCCCAGGTTGCCCAACTCGCGTGCGAGGAAGAAGCAGACCCAGTGCTTGACGGGCGTTCGGCTGGGCAGGCCGCCCCCGCCGAAGGCCCGCACCAGCTTCTCGGGTGGCCGGGCGCGGTAGCGGTCCAGCGCCGCCCGGATCCGCGGCTCGTACTTCCGGTCGCGGCAGACGAGCGACAGGATATGCGCGGCGCGGTTCTCCGGATCGGGCTTGCCCGCCCATGCCTTGTACGTCTTGGCGATCGCGGCGGCGATCTCCTTGTCCGGCTTGGCGGCCGGGTCGCCCAGCAGGGCCAGGCACGTTTCCGTCACGGCCGGCCCCGCGCCGCTGCGGAGGAGGACCCGGCCGACGAGCGTCTCGCAGTCGTCGTTGCCCGGCAGCAGCGCGCGGTCGGGGTCGGTCGGCACGGAACGGATCAGATGGGCAGCGACGGGTCCGGCCGCCTTGGAGCCCATCGCGTCGAGCGCTTCGGCGATGAAGTAATGCGGCGGCGAGGCGTGGCAGGCGTACAGCGCGCTGTGGTCGCCGTACCACCCGACGTAGTAGAAGTAGTCCTTCAGGCCCGCCAACGCCTTGACCAGCGCCGCCTCGGCGGCCGGCGTGGCGATCCGCCCCAGCGCCTCGATTGCCGCCTCGGTGAGGAACAGGTTGGCCGAGCCGGGATCGCTGTTGCACGCGATCGCCTCGGCCAGGATCCCTATCGATCCGGCGTCCTTCAGGTATCCCAGCGCCCGGACGGCCTCCTGGAGCGTCCGCGGGTTCGCCGGTGAGGACGAGTTGAACCGCGCCCCGTCGCCCCGGTGACGCTTCCGCCACTCGGGGTACGGGTTGTTCTTCGCCTCGCGAGCGACGTACGCGCGCAGCGCCGAGCGGGCGGCCGCTCCACCGACGTGCCCGAGCGCCACCGCCGCTCGCCGCACGACGTCCTGATCGCCCGATGCCAGGCGCCCGACGAGGTCCTGCTCGATCGCCTCCCAACTCGTGCTCTCGAACCACGCCCGCCACCGCTTCGCCTGCGCCGCCCGCTCGGCTCGCTCGGCAAACGAGTTGAACGGTTCGGCGCGGCCGGTCACGTTCTCCACCGCCACCGCTGCCGCCTGCGCAACCAGGGGGTCCTCGTCCGTCAGGGCCGCCAGCAGAGGCGGGATCGACCGGCGCGTCCCGCAGGCCGCGATCGCCAACGCCGCCGCCGTGCGCACCTCGCGGCTGCCGTCGGTCAGGCGCTCGGCCAACGCCGGTCCCGCCGCGCGGTCGCGGAAGATCGCCAGCCGCTGCGCCGCCGAGATCCTCAGGCCCTCGTCCTCGCCCCGCAACTCCGCGATCAGGGCGGCCACCTCCTGCGGGCCCGTGGCCAGCGGGTCGGCCGAATCGCTGTGGCGATTGATCCCCGCCACCTCTCGGAAGCGGTCGGCCTGCACCTCCATCAGGCCGGTGACGGCCGCGTTGTTGCCCCGGAACCGGTGAGGCCGGCCCCGACCAAGCAGCTTCAGCGCCGGAATCGCTGTCGCGAGGGCGGCCTCGGCGCCCATCGGCGGCGCGTCCTGGCGGGTGTGATGGCAGCCGAGGCACCCTCGCCGCTCGCCCGGGCGGGCGAAGATCCACGACATCTCGTTCAGCTCGCTGCGGCCCTCGGCGTCAACGGCCTGGAACGCGATGGCCGTGTCGGCCGGAACCTCCACATAGAACGACCCGTCCGGCGCCAGCGGGACCGTGCCCAACTCGACCGTCTCGTTGCCCGCGTGGACGATGTAGGCGTGCGACGAGCGGACCGTCAGCCCCTTGCCCGCCAGCACGCGGATCGCCCGCACGTGCGACCAGCCGGCCGTCGTGTGCTGCGTGAACCGCGCGTTCTGGCAGTACAGAAAGCCCGTCGCCCCGACGTCGTCGGTCTTGTCGATGTCGATCCTGTCGGCCAGCACGGGCGGCCGCCGCCTCGGACCGAGATGGACCGGCGAGTGCAGCGCCGCCTCCGGCGAATCGTGCACGACGACCAGCTCCTGTGTCCGCGGGTCGAGGACGGCGATCTTGCCGTAGTTGACGTCGTAGACGGTCCGCTTCTGATTCTTCACCGTCCCTTCGCGGGCGATCCGCCGCATGACGGTGCACAGCAGCCGCCCGTCCGGCATGGCGGCGACGTCACCGGCCTGCAGTCGAAAGTGCTGCCACGCCCCCCCCGGCGTCCCGGGCCGGCCGACCGTGATCCCCGGCGAGGAGACGAACGCCACCCGCCCGTCCGGCATCGGCGCGGGGCTGCCGCAGTAGAACGCCCGCAGCCGGTTGCCGTATTCCGGCGCGTTGTCCAGCCCGAACTCCGTCAGGCCCGTCGTGCCGTCCGGGTAGATCGCGTGAAGCAGCGTCTCGACCTTGCCCCGCCCGAAGAAGTTGTCCGAGCGGATGAACAGGATCCGCCCGTCGGCCAGCACCTCCGGCTCGTTGTCGAAGATGAACGTGTGTGTCAGCGGGCGGATCTCCGTCCCGTCCGGCTGCATCGTGAACAGCGACCGCGACGGCGGGCTGTGATACTCCTCGAACGTCCCGATCCGCGTGGAGGTGAACACGATCCGCCCGTCGGGCAGCTCGGCCGGGTCGATGTCGTGGAACGGGCCCGCCGTCAGACGCTCCGCCTTGCCGCCGAAAGCCGGCAGCCGGTAGATGTGGAAAAACGCCTCCCCGCCGGTCGCCATCGACACGTAGATCCACCGGCCGTCGAACGAGACGCTCGGCGAGCCGATGGCGCCCTTGCCCGCGTCCAGCAGCAGCCGCGGCTTGACGCCCGGGCGCGCGGGGGCGAGCAGGTAGAGCTTGCGGCCCATCTTGATCGGCGCCGGCAGGTCGTGCTCCGGGAAGGCCCGCGACTTCCGCGCGGTGAAGATCGTCACGCCCAGGCTGTCGTGGCTCGTGTTCGTCCTGCCCCGCGGGTGGTACAGGCTACAGTCGTCACCCAGATACGCCACCGCCTCCGGCCAGCGGAAATCCGCCGCCGGCTCAACCTCCGCCAGCCCGCGAATGTTCGGCGACAGCTTCCGCCACGTCATCGCCGCCTTCGCGCCCGCGCCGGCCTTCCGCAGCGGCCGGCTCGCCAGGTTGCCCGCGAACTTCCCCCATGGCGCCGTCCCGTACTCGCCGGTCACCGCCACCTGCCACCAGTGCCGATCGTCGAAGCCCGTCTGCTGCCAGTTCGGCTTCTCCTTGTCGGTACACAGCCAGTCGGGGTTGCTGGCCAGCGTCACCTGATGCCCGTCGGCCAACTGTACCGCCAGCTTCATGATCATCCCTGCCGGCCCCGGGGCCGTGTTGACCGCTTCGACCGCCACGGCGTTCTTGCCCGGCACGAGCAGCCCCGTCACGTCGAACCGGTCGGCGAGCCTCCAGGCGTTCGGGTTTGTCCCCCGCTGGCCGACGAACTTGCCGTTGACGTACAGCGCATACAGGTTGTCCACCGCGATGACGGCCTCCGCCGCCTTGACATTGACGCCGGCCGGCAGATCGAAAGCCGCCCGCAGATAGCTGGGACCCGCCGGCGGATTGCCTTCGACCGGATGCCAGATCCACTGCGCCCCGTCCAGGGCGACGGGGCCGCCTTCCGCCGCCGCCCCGCACGCCGCCACCACGCCGATTGCCGCCCAAACGACTCTCACCACGCTCGCCTCCGACCGTCTGACATCAAAGGACCCGACGCCACAGCCCCACCATACCATAAAGCCCGCCCCGTGACGTGGGTTCCTCCCGTTCCACCGGAACAGCACGGCGGCGGGTCAGAAATCTCTGCGGCAGAAGACCCAGCTTGCCAGGGCGAGGATGACGGCCTCGAAGGCCAGCGACGTGCCCACGATCCACCACGGCGAACGGCTGCGGAGCTCACGAGCCAACTCCATCGCCGCCCGCATGCTCACGGTGCGATCGGAGCCGTCCCCCGTTTTGGGAAGATCGGCCGTGGCGATCAACGCGCGTTTCAGCAGGTCGATGGTCTCCGCCGTTTTGGGCAGGACGGTCTTGACACCGTAGATGACGCGGTGGGCGGTGCTCAAGTATCGGGCCGTCCTGTCCTGGTCCGATTCGTCGCCTCCGCGCGGCGGAAGGTTCGGCTGCGAAGCCGCCGGG